>Ga0172368_10001328_pt1 | contig 34224 bp, 21 predicted proteins | sample Lak11m_FD_114540 | JGI IMG/M metagenome (GOLD analysis project Ga0172368, IMG submission 114540) | Freshwater microbial communities from Kabuno Bay, South-Kivu, Congo - kab_022012_11m | ecosystem: Environmental > Aquatic > Freshwater > Lake | place: Democratic Republic of the Congo: South-Kivu... | reverse complement strand
GTTTCGCCCGCCGGCGTTTTTCGTTGCGAGAGATTTTGGAAACGCGGGTGTTTTGAAGCGAATGGCGAGCTTTCAGAGTTTGAGTGGCCTCGGGCCACCAACGCACAACGGGGCCACTACCCCCCGGCACGACGCGATTAGACGCCGAGCCAAACGCCGCCGTTCCGCAAAGCCCTCCGGGACCGCCCCTTAAAAAATCAGCCGTGCGTAAACCATTCAGGGAAAAAAACACATGCTGTACATCGGGTCCGACCACGCCGGCTACGCCTTGAAAGAACAGATCAAGGCCACACTCAAGGCCGACAATGTCTCCTTCGAAGACGTCGGCGTCCATTCGGAAGAACCGGCGGATTACCCCGATTACGCCGAAAAAGTCGGCAAACTAGTGGCCAAGAAAGCCGGCAACAAAGGCATCCTGATCTGCGGCACCGGCATCGGAATCAGCATCGCCGCCAACAAGCTGCCCGGAGTGCGTGCCGCCATGATCTACGACGACTTCTCCGCCAAGGCCGCGGCCGAACACAACGACGCCAACGTGGCCGCTTTCGGCGGCCGCACCCAGAAAATCGCCGACGTCAAACGTTGGATCCGGCTGTGGCTCAACACACCCTTCAGCAAGGATGAACGCCATCACCGCCGCGTGGATAAAATCACCCGCCTGGAAGGAGGTCGCAAGGCATGAACGTGCACATCAGTCCATCGCTTTTGTCATTGCCGGAAGCCGAGACGAAGGAATGGGTCAAGAAAGTCGACGGCCAAGTCGATTCGTTCCACATCGACGTGATGGACAACCAGTTCGTGCCCAACTACACGCTGGAGCGCTTCGCGCCGCCTTTTGTCGCGCAACTCAAGACCAAATCGGCAAAAGACGTGCACCTCATGACGGAAATCCCGTCCAAGTACTACAACACCTATTTTGAAGCCGGAGCCGACCTTATCATCTTCCACTACGAAGCCGTCAAAAACCCGGGCTTGGAGGCGCGCGCCATCCACAACTTCGGCATGAAAGCCGGCATCAGCATCAAACCCAACACCCCCGAATCCGTCCTCGACGAATACCTGGACCAGGTCGACCTGGTATTGGTCATGACGGTGGAGCCGGGATTCGGGGGACAGGCCTTCCTCGCCAACCAACTGCCCAAAATTGAGGCATTGCGTCAGAAAGCGCCGGAATTGGACATCGCGGTGGACGGCGGCATCAATCCCGACACGGGCCGCCAATGCCTGCAAGCGGGCGCCAACGTCCTGGTGGCCGGAAACGCCATCTTCAACCAACCGGACCCGTTGGCCGCATTAGACACGTTCAACCGACTCAAACAACATTGAAGGAAACGAAACGGATAACGATTCAAACAACCCAATGAAAACGGAGGCCGCATTGCCATGAAATTCTTCCTCGACACCGCCATCATCGACGAAATAAGCGTCTTGGGGGACACCTCCGCTTCGCTGCGGTTTCCCCCGAAACCCTTGGGTTCATCCCCCTTCCCTCAGAAAATAACCCAGACCGGTGATTGAAATGAAGTTCTTCTTGGATACAGCAATCATTGACGAAATCAAAGCCGCTCACGATTGGGGCATCCTCGACGGCGTCACGACAAACCCCAGCTTGGTCTACAAGTCAGGCCGTCCGTTCAAGGATGTGCTTTTGGACATCTGCAAGATTGTGGACGGGCCCATCTCGGCCGAAGTGACGACCCTCACCGCTGCCGAAATGGTCAAGCAGGGCCAGGAATTGGCCAAGATCCACAAGAACATCGTCGTCAAGCTTCCAACCACGGAGGAAGGCGTCAAAGCCTGCGCCCAATTGTCGAAAAAAGGCATCAAGATCAACGCCACGCTCATCTTCTCAGCCTCCCAGGCCTTGATCATGGCCAAAGCCGGCGCTTCCTACGTGTCGCCGTTCATCGGCCGCCTTGACGACGTGTCGGAAGACGGCATGCTTCTGATCGAGGACATCCGCGAGATCTTCGACAACTACGAATTCGAGTGCGAAATCCTCGCCGCCTCCATCCGCCACCCGACGCACGTGGTGGAGTGCGCCAAAGCCGGTGCCGACATCGCCACGATGCCCTTCTCCGTCTTCAAGCAGCTCATCCACCACCCCTTGACGGACGTGGGACTGAAGAAATTCATGGAAGACTGGGAAAAGGCGAAGAAGTGAAAATATGAGCGCGCCGGTTGAGCTAATTGCAGACAAGTTTTTCTTCTGGTACATTCAAGCGGCTGTAATTTTGATTGTCGTTCGCGCGATTCAGCAAAGAAAATACAATCCGCCAGTAAAGCGGGGAGAGAAATCAATCGGAATCTTCGCAGGAGTTGCAGCATTCCTCTTGACAGGAATCATTGCGGCAATCTTGTCGTTTAACTCGACGCTGGAAGGTTTCAAAACGGCATTATTTCTCACAAACGCGTACATGGTGGCCCACCTCTGCTTCAGAAGCCGATGGTTCCAAAACAAGCTAATCGGGCTACTGATTCAAGTGGAAAACGGAACTCACACCCAAAAGTAGCGTCTTCACTCGAACGGATTGACCGTCTTGATTCCTGGAATCCGTTCGAAGTCCTTCACGTTCTCGGTGTAGATCGTCGTGATTTCGTTCTCCAGCATGGTGGCGGCCAGCAACGCATCGTAATAGCCGGTTCCGGTCGTTTCCACGATTTTCTGTGCCGCAATGACCGTCCGCGCCGAGTAAGCGACGCAAAAGAACACTTCCTCCAGGTTTTGCGTGAAGTATTTGATTCGTTCAAACGGTTTCGTATTCGGAGAAATCGCCAGGACCACGTTCGAGAACTCGGCCAGGTTCTGGATGCTGATTGCGGCGATCCGCAGCCTCACCAGCCGATCCAGCAAATCGATGACGACGGGATACTGGGGCGTATGCGGTTGGAATGCGTAAACCAGAATGTTTGAGTCAACGAAGACCTTGTTTTCGGAGCCGTTCGGCATAGATATCCTCTCTTTTTTCGTAGGCTTTGCCATTCTTGAGCTTCAGGGGCAGGCCTTCGCGCATATTGGCCAGCATTCGGTCTACGGCTCGCTGGTGCTGGATGTCGTTCTCCAACGCCGTTAATGCCTCTCCGACTACGGCGCTTATGGATCCTTTTTTCCCGGCATATCGTTCTTTTGCCAAACGTCGCAGCAACGCTTCCGTGTTTTTGTCCAAGGAAATCAATACGTGCCCTATGTCCATGCACCTCAACGCCATTTTTCGAGCAGATATAGCAAACCTCGAAAGTCTTCCGAGAATTTCGAGCCGTTTGCTAGATAGTCGTCCACGACTATTTTTTCGGGAAACTTTCGTGGACGACTATAAGCGTTGAGTAGAGGAATCCTCAACCCAAACCCAACCGCTAAAGATATACATTAATAGCGCATAGATATATTTCAAGTTTTTGGCGGAAACGCCCCCTGACAAAGCCAGGGAAGTCAACACCTGCACGGGCTATTAAATTCGGTTTCCCTAAGGAAAACCACGGATTCTAATGGACAAAAAACACCTCAAGGAACTCAAGCTCAAGGCCAACACCCTCCGCCAGGACGTCATTTCGATGCTGCTGGCGGCCGGAGCCGGGCACACCGGCGGGCCGCTTGGGATGGCGGACGTCTTTGCCAACCTCTATTTCAACGCTGCGAAGCACGACCCGAAGAATCCACGCTGGGACGGACGCGACCGCATCGTGCTGTCCAACGGCCACATATGCGCCATCCTTTACGCCTCGTTGGCGGAAGCCGGCTACCTGCCAAAGGACGAACTGAAGACTTTCCGCAAGATCGACTCGCGCTTACAGGGCCACCCGGCGCGCATGGATTTGCCGGGCATCGAGACGTCCGCCGGAAGCTTGGGTCAAGGCATCGCCGTGGCCGTCGGCATGGCCATAGCCGCGAAGCTGGACGGCAGGGACCACACCGTGTTTGCGCTTATGGGCGATGGCGAGTTGAACGAGGGCAGTTGCTGGGAGGCCTTCCTGAACGCGCACAAGTTCAAACTGGATAACTTGTTGGTCATGGTGGATCGCAACGACATCCAGATCGACGGCTACGGCCACGACGTGTTGCCGTTGGAGCCGCTGGCGGACAAGTTCAAGGCATTTGGCTTTGACGTGTTCCAAGCGGATGGCAACGACATGCAAGAAGTCGGCAAGACCACGGAAAAGGCCATGAAGACCAAAAACGGCCGCCCGAGAGTCATCCTCTGGAAGACCGTCATGGGCAAAGGCGTCGATTTCATGCAGAACCTGCCCAAATGGCACGGCATCCCGCCGAATGCCGAACAGGCCGCCGAGGCGTTGAAGCAGTTGCAGGCCGAGCGGGCCAGAATCGAGGCCGAAAACTAGCCATTTTTGAAAAGTCGACGTGAACACGATGAACGCCGCATTGACTCTGCACCCCATGCTCTTCGAAAAGCCCGAGAAGAAGGCCACCCGCGACGGCTTCGGCGAAGCGTTGCTTGAACTGGGCCAAAAAGACGAGCGCGTCGTGGCCTTGACGGCCGACCTGGGCGAATCAGTCAGGACGGGCGCATTCGAAAAGGCGTTTCCCAATCGATTCTTCGAAGTCGGCATCACCGAGCAGTTCATGATGGCCGCCGCCGCGGGTCTTGCGTTGGAAGGCAAGGTGCCGTTTGCCACGACGTTTGCCAACTTTGCCACGGGCCGCGTGTACGACTTCATCCGGCAATCCATCTGCTACAACCAGGCCAACGTCAAGATTGCCGCGACGCACGCCGGCATCACGTTGGGCGAAGACGGCGCGACGCACCAGATGTTGGAAGATTTGGGCATGATGCGGACGTTGCCGCACATGACGGTGGTTTGCCCTTGTGACTATTTGGAGACGAAGAAAGCCGTTTTTGCCATTGCTGAACACGTCGGGCCGAGTTACTTGCGCATGGGAAGAACCGGCGTGCCGCTGATCACTTCCGACGCAACCCCCTTCAGGTTGGGTCATGCCAACGTCCTGCACGAAGGAAAAGACGTCTCCATCGCCGCCACGGGCGTCATGGTTTATTACGCCCTGTTGGCCGCCAAGGAATTGGAAAAACAGCACAAGCTTTCGGTTGAAGTCGTCAACCATCATTCGCTCAAGCCATTCGACGACGAGACGCTCATCAAATCGGCCAGGAAGTGCTGCGCCCTCGTCACGGCCGAAGAGCACCAGCGCACGTCGGGCCTGCGAGGGGCATGCGCGGAAGTCCTTACCGAAGCGTATCCGGTACCCATCCAATACGTGGCAGTGGAGGACACGTTCGGCGAATCCGGCACGCCCGATGCCCTGTTGCAGAAGTACGGCTTGACGAAGGACAATATCGTGAAGAAGGCCTTGGCGGCCGTGAAGATGAAACAGTAAGCCGCAAGTGAGCGACAAGGGTACGAAGCTAAAGCCCTAAAAATGCCCGATTCGTTCTTTTCTTGAAAACCAATGCCCAAAACCGCCCTCTACATCGGCTCATCCACCGTCGACGTCAACGCCCACTCGTGTCTGATTCGTCCCCGCACCAGGACGCATCATGCCCACACCGAGCGCTTCGTCGAATTGTCGTTCGCATCCAAGACCCAGCTTGACGACGTGTCGGTCATGACAGGCGGCTCGGCGGCCAACTCGGCTTACACGACGAAATTGTTGGGCTCGGACGTGGACCTGGTTTCGGCCGTGGGCGAAGATTTGTTCGGCGACTTGGTCTTGGACGATTTGAAGAAGCTGCATGTGCCGACGAAGCATGTGGCCCGCCTCAAGAACCAGAAGACGGCCGTGGGAATCAATTTGCTCTGCGAATCGGGTGAAAAGACAAACCTGGTCTTCAAGGGCGCCACGGATGCATTGGATGAAACGGCTCTGCCGGAAAAGGGAGTGGAGGCGGCGGACATCGTGGTGTGCACGTCCTTGGCTTCGGAAAAGAACTTCGCGCTCTTCAAGAAAGCCGCGCGTCTGGCCCGTTTGCACCACAGGCCGTTCGTCTTCGCGCCGTCCATCACCATGCTTCGAAGCCGCAAGGCTGACCTTGACTGCATGCATGGGCATTTTGACGTCGTGGTGATGAACCACGAGGAAGCCGGATACTACACCGGTTCGAAAGAGCCGTTGGAGGCGCTGCACGAACTTCCGGGAAAGCTCAATGTGATGACGTGGGATGCCAAAGGAACTTTCGTGGAATACGGCGGCGTGCGCCTGCATGTGCCCACGCTCAAGGTGCCGGTCAAGGACACGACCGGTGCCGGCGACAGCTTTACCGGCGCCCTGGTCCACGGCCTGTTGAGTCACGGCAACGTGCTCAAGGCGGTGCAGTTGGGAACGGCGGTGGCGTGCCTGAACATCACCCAGGTCGGCGCGAAAGTCGAAGGCACCAAGGCCGACATCCATGCGTATTTTGAGAAGAACAAGGCCAAACTCAAGCCGAAGCAGATACGCTAGACGGTCGTGAAAATGGCCTGGTTTTTCTTCGCCCTCGTCTCGGCTGCGGCTCATGCCGGTTACAATCTGTTCTCCAAACAGTTGGTCACAAAAGTCGACCGGTATGTAGTAGCCGCAAGCGTAGCTGGAGCGGCGGCGGCATTTGCCTGGATTGGGGTCGTGGTCACGGGCATTCCGGCATTGGGGCCGGGTTTTTGGCCGGCATTTGCCGTTGAAATCGTCATGGAAGCCTTGGCCTTAGGGTTTTATTTGAAATCGCTGGAGAAAACCGACGTGTCCTTGGCCGTGCCGCTTTTGGCATTGACCCCGGCGTTCCTTCTCATCACCAGTCCGCTCATTACCGGAGAATCCATTTCAAGTCAAGGCGTCCTCGGCGTGGGATTGGCCGTAATCGGTACGTACGTTTTGGCCATGGATGGAGAGAAGCGAAACCTGCTTTCGCCTTTCCGGCGGCTCGCATCCGACGAAGGATTGCGCCTGATGTTGTTGACTGCCGCGGCGTACAGCATCACGGCCAACTATTATGCCATCGTCGTGCGAAACTCAAGTCCCATGTTCACGTCAGCCGTTATTGAGACGTCGGCATTCGTGATTTTTGGGGCGTTGGTCTTTCGACAACAACGGAAAACCGGACCGGTGAAGAAAATCCTGCCCATTGTAGGCGCCAGCGGCTTCATGGCTTTCCTTGGAGGCATCACGCTTTCCGTCGCTTTGCAGACCGGTTTGACGCCGCTGGTCATTTCCATCCGTCGCCTGAGCATCCCCATGACGGTCTTGCTGGGGCACGGCGTGCTGAAGGAAGGCCAATTCCTGCAGCGGATGGTCGCGTCGCTGATTTTGTTGGCCGGTGCCGTATTGATACTGGCGGCGTGAAAAAAAAGATCAAACTCCTATGAGGGCTCTGAAAGTCAGAATCAGGCCAATGAGGACGGGCTGATGGATCAAGTAGACGGCCAGTGCGTTTCTGCCCAAAAAGTTCAGGCCGTGCATGAATTGCGGCGTCTGGCGGCCGGAAATCGGTTTGCGGAACGGGTCCATGATTTGGCCCATGAAGATGCCGATCAGGACGATGCCGAACCACGGAATCAGCGGGTAGTAGTCCAGCGTGTAGAAGTTCGCCGGAGGGAGACCCAACCACAATAGCCAAGGCGACGCGGTGGGGGACAGCGAGGAAAGCCAGAAGCCCGCCAAGAGAACGCCGATGCCCGCCGTCAAATTGAACCACGCCGGCAAGCGGGTGAAGAACCAGCCCAGAAGCACGGAGACGGCGATGAAGTGGATGATGCCGAAGACGATCATACCGTTCTGGGGGCCGGGATAGACAAAAGTTGCGGCGGTGATGAATAGCGCGATGCCGGCAAGACCAGCGGCGCGTTTGACGTGCAGGGACAAGGGGACGCCGCGGAGGCGGGTCAGGACAAGGGATACGCCGATGAGGGAGAGAAACGTGAATGCGATGATGCGCTGGAGGAGCAAAAGAGGGGGGCGTTGGAAGTCCAAATCGGCCAAGCCGAAATAATCCAGGTCAAAAAGGAAGTGATAGAAGATCATCAGCACGACGGCGATGCCACGCGTGACGTCGATTTCCCAGAGGCGTTCGGCCATGAACTCAATGGGGCGGGCCGGTGGCTTTAAGGCCTTGGGCAGGCTACTGAACGACAGGGAGGTTAACCAAGATGCAGGCTCGCCGGGAAAAGAACGCGTGGATCGTCGTGTTGTCGCGGGGCGAGAAGGTCAAGGAGACGCTGGACGCCTGGGCGAAAAAGGCAGACGTGCAAGGCGGCTTCGTGACGGCCATCGGCGCGGTGAAGGATGCCACGTTGGCGTATTACGACCTTAAAAAAAAAGAGTACTTTACGCGCACGTTTCAAGGCGATTACGAATTGGTAAGCCTATCGGGCAACTTTTCGGAAACGGGTTTGCATGCCCACGCCGTCATCGGAAGCCCGGAGTTCGAAACGTTCGGCGGCCACTTGGTTGAGGCGACGGTAAGCATCACGTGCGAGGCGTTCATCGTGCCGACGGAGTTCATTCGGCGCAAACCGGATGCCGAATCCGGCTTGAAGCACATGCTATTGGATTGAAAGACGGCGGGAACCGCAAGGCCTAGCGCGTTTTTTCCAGGTAAGCCGTCGTGACGCTGTAGATGACCGTCAGCAGGCCCACGAGCATGACCAGAACGCCGATGGGCGATGTGGGCCGCTCGGTGATGGTCAGAGCGGCCATGATCAGGAGGATGAGAACGAAGGAGGCGGCCAGCGTGATGCGGGCGGCTTTTCCGGCCAGAAGCTCGGTGCGCTCGTCGTACTTGATTTTCTCGCCCCGCAATACGTCGCGCCAGAGGAAGTAGCCGCCGGCGATGATGAGGCCAAAGAGCAAAAAGGCAAAGACGGCCGGGTCGAACGTGCTGCGCGAGACGTAGATTTCGTACAAGAGGAATGTGAATCCGGCGCTGATGAGCACGTTCTGCAGTTTCATGGGACAGGGTACCTCGATGATTTCACGAATCTTCAGGCTTCAAAAATCTTTTCGATGGGGACCTTGAATATTTCGGAGAGTTTGAAGGCCAGTTCCAACGACGGGTTGTACTTGCCGTTCTCGATGGCCAGGATGGTCTGGCGCGTGACGCCGGCTTTCTGGGCCAGTTCGTCCTGCGTGACTTTCTCGCGGGCCCGCAATTCGCGCAAGTGATTTTTCATGTAAAGAAGTATTGACACGGCGTATTTATAGCAACTGGCCGACGCACGCTGGACAGGAAAGAAAAAGAAAAGGAGGCCGCGGGAACGACCTCCATTCGTTTTGGTTTTTGGTTGCCGAGGGGTTTCGCGGCGGGATCTGAACCAAACCCGCCATGTAAAGTTTATTTTACTTTTAGTATATAAAACTTTACATTGGGTGCGGGTGGATAAAAAAGGGACAAGAAAAGGCTGTCAGGCGGGCACGACGGCAGGCGCCGGAGCATGGTTCATGACGAAGTAGTCCTTGCTGAAGCGCAATTTGGGAGACGGCGAATCGGCGGCGTAGCCGATAGGGCAGAGCGTCGTAGGCACCAAGTGGGGTGGAAGCCCAAGGATCTCGGAAAAGGCCTTTGAATCAAAGCCTTCCATGGGGCATGAATCCAGGCCGAGGCTCTTCGCTCCATTCAAGGCATTGCCCAGGGCCAAATACACCTGGCGTTGCGCCCAGGCCAGGCGTGCCGGGCCGTCCATGCGGGAGGCAAAGCCGGAGACCATCTGGATGAATGCCTCGCGACGCGCATCGGGCACGCCTTCCGTTTTCATTTGGGAGTCCATCCGGGCGATGAGCGACTCCAGGTCCGTGTCGGCCAGGAAGACCAGCAAATAGGAAGCCGTCGTGATTTGCGGCTGGTTCCACGCGGCCGGGGCGAGTTTTTCCTTGGTGGCCGAGTCGCGGATAACGAGAATCTTCCAGGGCTGCAAGTTGAAGGAGGAAGGCGCCAGGCGCACCAGGTCCAATAGCGCGTCAATCTGGCCTTCCGGGACGGCGCGGCCGTCGAACTTCTTGGCAGCATAGCGGGCGGTGACGACTTGTTTGAAATCCATACAGGAACATGCCTCCGGAATCCAAGAAAGGGTTCCGATGACTAAAATATCAGACGTCCAATATAAAAGAGTATCGGATGCCCAATACAAATGCTTGACAAAAAGGGCAAGCGCCAAAAGAAAAACAAAAACGAAAAGGAACAGCGGCACCGGGAGAAAAAAAACCGGCCAAAAGAAAGCCGAAACTCAGCGCAGGCGAATCGAATCCAGATTCATCGGTGCACGCGTCTCGACATGCATCATGTGGTTGATGGTGCGCGCGAATTCTTCCGTCTTGGCCTCGTCGCCATGCATGGTGAAGATGCGCTGGGGGCGGGGCCGGAGGTTGCGCAAAAAGGCCAATAGCTGGGCACGGTCGGAGTGGCCGGAATAGCCATCCACCGTGTGCACCTGCATGTTGATCTTGAGCGAATCCAGCTTCTTCTGGTCGTTCAAAATCGGCACTTCGCGCTCGCCGCCCTGGATGCGCCGCCCGAGCGTCATGGCGCCCTGGTAGCCGACGAACAACAAGGCATTCTTGGGATCGTGCGCCAACATCCGCAGGTACTCGACGGACGAACCGCCCGAAAGCATGCCGGACGGCGCCAAAATCACGCAAGGCTCCTCGCTTTCGGCGATGCTCTTGCGCTCCTTGGACGTGGCGTGCTTGAAGATGGGGTTGTCAAAAGGCGAGTTGTTCTGCAGGATGCGGCGCTGGACATTGCGCTTGAGGTACTCCGGATACACCGTGTGGATGGCCGAGGCTTCCTTGGACATGCCGTCGATGTAGACGGGGATGTTCTCGCCGGCAATCTTGCTTTCCAAGCTGACCATGAGTTCCTGGGCGCGGCCGACGGCAAAAACGGGAATGAGGACTTTGCCGCGGTTCGCCACGGTCTCGCGCACGATCTGGGCGATGCGTTCCTCGCAGTCCGCATAGCGGGGCAGTAGGTCGTTGCGGCCGCCGTACGTCGCCTCGATGAGCATGGTCTCGACGCGGGGAAAATGCGTGTCCGCCGGGTCCAACAAGGAGGTTCGGCCGTACTTGATGTCGGCGGTGAAGACCAAATTGTGCAGGCCTTCGCCGATGTGCAAATGGACCTGCGAGCTACCCAAGATGTGGCCGGCGTTGTGGAAGGTGAATCGGATCTCCGGCGTCACGTCGGTGACTTCGCCGTAGTCGCGAACGATCATGTGGCTGAGCTGTTTCTTGATGTCTTTTTCGTTGTAGGGACAGCCCTTGCCTTCGGCGTTCATGACGTTGAGGCAGTCCTGTTGCAAAAGGATGGACAAGTCGCGCGTGGGCGGCGTGCAGTACACCGGGCCTTCGTAGCCGTACGCGTAGAGGTACGGGATGAAGCCGCAGTGGTCCAAGTGGGCGTGCGAAAGGATGACGGCGTCCAATTGGTCCATGGACATGTTCATGGCGTTGAGGTAGGGGTAGGCGCGCGTGGCGTCCGACGTGTCGGTGTTCATGCCGCAGTCGACCAGCACGTTGCTCTTGGGCGTCTGCAACAGCATGCAGGTGCGGCCGACTTCGCGGAAGCCGCCCAGCATGGTGATCTTGATCCAGTCACAGCTTCCCGCGGGAATGACCATCTTCTTGCCCAGCGTCGAGAGGAATTTCTTTCTTGCTTCGGATGAGGCCAGCACGTTGTTGCGGATGGCTTTCTCGACTTCGGACGGCGACGTGGGCGCGCGCAGCACGCGGGGCGACCAGCCGGTGTTCAGCACGATCTGCTTGAGGACCGAGCCACCTTTGCCGATGACCAATCCAGGCTTGAGCGCCTCGATGACGACTTCGTGAAAGACCGAGTCGAACTTTACGTCCTGAACTCCCGCTTCCGGCGGCACGATGGACTTGACCTTGTCCAAGGCGCGCGAGGGCGGCATCAGTTCGGACGCGTCGACGCGCAACAACACTTTCTTGCGGACTTTGGAGGCGATCTTGGTGATGAGGTTCTCATCCGAGTAGAAGGCCTGGATGTTCTTGACGTAGATGACGACTTGCGGTCCTTCGAACTCGATCTTAGTCAATTCGCAGGCCGGGGGCAGGACTAGCTTTACGGCTTCCTGCATTTCTTTCAGATCCATAAGACGATTCACACTCAGAGGGGGTTGGGTATTACTGGGCCTTGACAAAGGCAGTCAACGGAATGCGGCAAACGATCGGGGTCGAACTCCAAGTCCAAAAAACCCACTTGTCTTTTTCGGGGGCGGGAATGGGAAAAACGAAAAATGAATGGTTTCGGCGTTAGGCGGAAAGCAGGCCGGTGGCGACCTGCATGGGCAGGCGCTTGACGCCCTTGTCCGTGATGATGAGCGTGTCGATACCTTCACCGGTGGCCGAGTCGCGCTTCATCGCGGCGTGCACCGAGTTGACGGCGAGGCGGACGGCGTCCTCTTCCGACATGCCTTCCTTGAAGTGGGCGTCCAGATACCCGTAAGCCGTGACGGAGCCGGAACCGGTGGAGGTATACTTCTCAGGGATAAGGCCGCCGAAGGGGTCCAAGTCGTACAATTGGGGTTGTTCGTCGTATCCGGCGATGATCAATTGGACGAAGTAGGGAAAGTACTTGTTGCCCTGCAGGATGTTGGAAAGCAGAGTCGCGGCGCCTTTGACGGTCATGGGTGCGCCTTTGCCGTACTTGTACAATTCCAATTCGGCGCGCAGGACGCGCACGAGCGTCTGGGCGTCGCCGACGGAGCCGGCCAGGGTGATGGCCATCTTGTCGGCCACGGGGTGGACCTTGTCCACGCCTTTGGCGGCGATGAAATTACCCATGGTGGCGCGCTTGTCGGCGGCCAGCACCACACCGTCCTTGAAGATGATGGCGACCGTCGTGGTGCCTTTCAAGGGTTCCTTGTAAAAATCAGCCATAGCATCAGACCTTTGGGATTGGACTGCCGGCCGAGGGTTAATTTCGGAAGGCATTCAGGATTGCAAACACTATATTGCGCCGGAAAGTATTTAAACCGATTCGACGGCCCCGGATAATCAGCGGACGGCTTCATATTGCCGCATGGGCCTGCGCACCAGGGCGTATTGGACCCAGTTCTGGACGTGAAAGCCCACGAATTTGGGATAGCCCCACGAGCGGAGGCGGCGGGCGGAGATGTAGGCGACGGCGTCCTCGACGTAGACGTTGCGGCCGTGAGTAAGGGCGCGGCGTTGCAAATCGACGTCTTCGGCGGTGACCAAGTCGGTGTTGAAGCCACCGATCTTGCGGAAGACGTCGTGGCGGATGGCGAGGTTCGAGCCGGCACCGGTTGGATAGCCCAGTTCCAGCGCGGTGCGGAAGAATTTGGGTGCGACGCGGTTGGCCAGAAAGTGCTCGATGCCGGTGGCGTCGTCCAGCAGGACTTTTCCGTGCGTGCAGGCGACGCGCGCGTCGGCAAAGGGCCGCAGCAAATCCAGCAGCCAGTCCTGCGGGTAGTAGGAGTCGGCATCGCAAAAGACGAGCCAGCGTCCGGTTGCAGCGTCGGCGCCGGCCTGTCTTCCTGCGGAAATGGTGCGTTTGCGTTCGATGACGACGTCGTCGGCCCAGGTGCGGGCGATGTCGAGGGTGGCGTCGGTGCTGTTGCCGTCGGCTACGATGATTTCGTCGGCGGCGAAGGATTGGTTGCGGAGCGATGAGAGGCAGCGTTCCAGCTGGCGTTCTTCGTTGAAGGTCGGAACGATGACGGAGGTGCGCATCATGCAAAAGTTGGGTCGGCGGGGTTAGAAAAGGATTGCGCCGCGTCGGGCTTCAAGCATGCGGAAAAGGATGAAAAAAAGGGAATCATTCTGCCAGGATTTTGGCCTCTTGTGCGAGGGGGGAGGCAGGCGTCTGGGCGTCAACAATAGGCGGCAAAGCGGGGGGGATGGCGGCGTTCGCGGGCTGGGATTGGACCGTGAGGCCGTCGGGCAGGTCTTTTCCGTCCAATAGCTTGATGAATATCTCGCCGAAGAACTGGTCCTGCCAGGCGTGGATCTTGTGTTCCTGCACGAGGTGCAGGACGGGCAACAAGTGGCGGGCGACTTGTTCGGCGTTTTTTTCGTCCAGCAGGTTGGAAAAGAGCACGATGCCTTCGGAGTCCTGTTTTTGGATGACTTTGTCGTAGACTTTCTGCATCTTCTGATCCATGTCCAATTCGGGCACTTCGATGAGCAGGGCGGGGAAGAATTGGCGTTGCGGCGGGGTCTTGCGGCCCTTGCGGATGACGTCTTCCAGCGACTTCATCAGTTCGTCCAGCGTCATGCGCCGGCGGCGGGGTCGGTTGACGCGGAAGACCAGTTCGGGCAGGGCCTCGTCCTGCAACATGCGTTCTTCAAAAGTGTCGGCGTCTTCTGCAACGTCTTCGACCATGAGGTTTTCGGATTTGAAACGCAACAGCAAGGCGGCGGCGAGCACCACGTTGGCCGGCACGCGCAGGTCCATGGCCTGCATGCCCTTGACGTATTCGAGGTATTTCTGGGCCACGAGGCCGACGTCGATGTCCCAAGGGTCCATCTGTTCGGTCGAGACCAATTCGATGAGTAGTTCCTTCCAAGTCGGCTGGACGACGAAACTGACCAAGTCCATGGTGGGTAGCTTTTGCCTTGCGAGGCGGGTAGGTCCCTTACGAAGGCCGAGTATAAATAGGCTCCCTGGATTTACCTCGGCAAACCGCATGCGCAGCGGGCCGTCATTTGAGGGGCGCGGGTTGGAAAAAGCGCGTGACTAGGGGGCGGAGGCGGATGCGTTTCTTGTCGCGGTGCGGCATGGACACGATGGCTTCGTTGCGGCCGACCAGATCGATGGACAGCGTGGGGGAAAAGCGCAGGTCGGCTTCGTGTTCGGCCGACAGGGCGACGGCAACGGATGCAGGCATTGCGGATTGGACGCGCTCGGAAAGCGAGGATGCAGGCCGATCGAACACGACGAGGACGGAGGGGCTCGTGCGCTCGGGCGTGCGCAGTGCGGACAGCAGGGACAAGGCGCACAAATCGGCGACGGCGGCGTCCTTTCCGCGCAAATCGACGTAGAAGACTTTCGAGCCGAAGTCCCAAGGCGCGGACAAATCGGCCAGCGTGTTCTTGCCGAAAGTGGCCGGATAGGTCTTCTGAAGCGCGCGAAGGGCGCGGGCGGCTTTGCGGATGGCGTATTGGGTGGCGGGCTTGGCATCCGGCAAGGTTTCGGCCCGCTGGATTAGGTCGTCCAATGTGGAGGCGTTGCCGCCGATGCGTTCCATCACGGCGTGCACATCCTTGTTGTACAGGCCCATGATTGCCTCGAAAACGTCCATGGCAATGGTCTTGAGGTCGATCAGGAGGCCTTGGCCTAAAGTGCAGGCCTTGAAGGGATACGCCGCGGTGGGAAAGGATATGCCGAATTGGTCCAGTTCCTTAGGTTTTTCCGCGAGAGTGCCAAGGCCGGCGAAGGTGCCTGAGGAGTCGAACACGATGCAGGGAATACCGGTGCCCAGCGCGCTTTCGCACAAGGCATCCAGCGCCGCCAGTCGGTCGGCATGCGTGGCGCCCAGGATGGCCGTCTTTGCGCAGTCCGGCATTCCGGCGTCCACGGCCTGGCCGTTGGCGTCGATGCCCAAGGCGAGGCGGGAGAGGCGGCGGTTGGGGCCCACGGCGACGGCGTCGGTGGGCGTGATGCTGGACAAGGCGAACAAGGTGAACGGGTCGCCGAGAAGTGCCTCCGTCTGGGCATCGTCGGGATGCAGTTCGGTGACTTTGAAGTCGAAGGAGGCGGAGGCGGAAAAGAGCACCTTGGTCAGTCCGGCGATTTCGGCGTGCTGGCGTTGGATGACCTTGATCAAGTCGGCCTGAGTGTAGGGCACGTAGTAGGGCGTGGATTCCAACAACAAGTATTTAACGTGCTTGCCGGCGGAAAGCTTCTCGATGATGGTCAGTTCGCGCGGCTGGCTGGCGGCAAAGGCATCTGTCTTTCCTTCCACCAGAAGCGGTTTTTTCAGCAACACCAGCATGCCGTTGATGTTTTTTTCCGTCTTGTCGAACACCGTGAGCATGACGACGTTCTCGGCGTTGGAATAGACGCTCAACGGGTGACCCGTCCATTGGGCGGAGGCGACTCGGTTCCACGGACCAAAGGGCAGGCTGAGTTCTTCGGCCATTGCGAAAGACAGGACGCAAGCCGAATTAATATACAGCAATCCTTGAAGACAAAAAGACGAAATAGTCAAGGATTGTTGTCTAGTCGGCCAAGCAATCTATTCAAAAAACATTCTTGGCCGACTATAGCAAAACGTGAAAAGCCGGCGCGGCAAAGTCCGACATAATAGTAATAAAAATAATAAATAATATTCCTAAAAGAATATTACATCGCTTTTTGAGCACTCCCACCCACAAGAAGTGCGGGGCAATGAAGAAACCGTCCCAGTCCGAGCCAGCCAGCGATGACGAACGAGGTAGCTACCAAGCCCCATTCCTTATTCTGATTGATTAGCGAAAGCCGTCGTGAAAAACGGCCTGGAGAATCAGCCGTCCAGCGTGAGGCGGTACAGCGTGAAGCCGGCCGGAACGTCCAGCAGGAATTCGGTCGGACCCTGTAGATTGCGGGCCACGCGGTAGAGCCGGGGCTGGAAAGGATATACGACGGTGCGGCCATCCGGGTTTGCGGCGTCTTCGGCCAGCCGCTCCGTCGGGATCGGACGGCTGGATTCATACACATAGACGGGTCCGGGGGCCTGCATGACGACGTCGAGGCGGGAGGCGTCCGGCAGGCGGATGAGGACAAAGCCGCGGCCGGAGGCGCGGACCCCGTCGGAACCGGAATACCAGCGGCCGCCAAGATAGGGGACGTAGGCTTCCGGCTCATACGGAAAGACGTAGTCGGCTTCCTGGAATGGCTTCCAGTCTTTTCGGATGCCCAAGGCGGCGGTGGACACGCCGGCGTAAATGTGGCGCGTCAAGGACGGCGGCAGGGAAGGAAAGACGGCAGGCCGACCTTGGGAGAGGTTCACCAACGCATCGCCAAGCCGAGCATCCGCGCGGGGGGCGGAGTACAAACGCGAGCCGTTGGCCGCGACGACGTAGAGGATGTCTTGCGAAGAGTTGGCGGAATACGCGGACCACAGTAGACGGCCATGGTCCAGCGCGACAGGCTCGCGGATGCCGAGGCGTTGCACCCCGCGGACGGCTGATGACGGGTCGCGCTCGAATTCGAATTCGAGCGCGACCCGTCATCAGCCGTCCGCGGGGTGCAACGCCTCGGCATCCGCGAGCCTGTCGCGCTGGACCATGGCCGTCTACTGTGGTCCGCGTATTCCGCCAACTCTTCGCAAGACATCCTCTACGTCGTCGCGGCCAACGGCTCGCGTTTGTACTCCGCCCCCCGCGCGGATGCTCGGCTTGGCGATGCGTTGGTGAACCTCTCCCAAGGTCGGCCTGCCGTCTTTCCTTCCCTGCCGCCGTCCTTGACGCGCCACATTTACGCCGGCGTGTCCACCGCCGCCTTGGGCATCCGAAAAGACTGGAAGCCATTCCAGGAAGCCGACTACGTCTTTCCGTATGAGCCGGAAGCCTACGTCCCCTATCTTGGCGGCCGCTGGTATTCCGGTTCCGACGGGGTCCGCGCCTCCGGCCGCGGCTTTGTCCTCATCCGCCTGCCGGACGCCTCCCGCCTCGACGTCGTCATGCAGGCCCCCGGACCCGTCTATGTGTATGAATCCAGCCGTCCGATCCCGACGGAGCGGCTGGCCGAAGACGCCGCAAACCCGGATGGCCGCACCGTCGTATATCCTTTCCAGCCCCGGCTCTACCGCGTGGCCCGCAATCTACAGGGTCCGACCGAATTCCTGCTGGACGTTCCGGCCGGCTTCACGCTGTACCGCCTCACGCTGGACGGCTGATTCTCCAGGCCGTTTTTCACGACGGCTTTCGCTAATCAATCAGAATAAGGAATGGGGCTTGGTAGCTACCTCGTTCGTCATCGCTGGCTGGCTCGGACTGGGACGGTTTCTTCATTGCCCCGCACTTCTTGTGGGTGGGAGTGCTCAAAAAGCGATGTAATATTCTTTTAGGAATATTATTTATTATTTTTATTACTATTATGTCGGACTTTGCCGCGCCGGCTTTTCACGTTTTGCTATAGTCGGCCAAGAATGTTTTTTGAATAGATTGCTTGGCCGACTAGACAACAATCCTTGACTATTTCGTCTTTTTGTCTTCAAGGATTGCTGTATATTAATTCGGCTTGCGTCCTGTCTTTCGCAATGGCCGAAGAACTCAGCCTGCCCTTTGGTCCGTGGAACCGAGTCGCCTCCGCCCAATGGACGGGTCACCCGTTGAGCGTCTATTCCAACGCCGAGAACGTCGTCATGCTCACGGTGTTCGACAAGACGGAAAAAAACATCAACGGCATGCTGGTGTTGCTGAAAAAACCGCTTCTGGTGGAAGGAAAGACAGATGCCTTTGCCGCCAGCCAGCCGCGCGAACTGACCATCATCGAGAAGCTTTCCGCCGGCAAGCACGTTAAATACTTGTTGTTGGAATCCACGCCCTACTACGTGCCCTACACTCAGGCCGACTTGATCAAGGTCATCCAACGCCAGCACGCCGAAATCGCCGGACTGACCAAGGTGCTCTTTTCCGCCTCCGCCTCCTTCGACTTCAAAGTCACCGAACTGCATCCCGACGATGCCCAGACGGAGGCACTTCTCGGCGACCCGTTCACCTTGTTCGCCTTGTCCAGCATCACGCCCACCGACGCCGTCGCCGTGGGCCCCAACCGCCGCCTCTCCCGCCTCGCCTTGGGCATCGACGCCAACGGCCAGGCCGTGGACGCCGGAATGCCGGACTGCGCAAAGACGGCCATCCTGGGCGCCACGCATGCCGACCGACTGGCGGCGCTGGATGCCTTGTGCGAAAGCGCGCTGGGCACCGGTATTCCCTGCATCGTGTTCGACTCCTCAGGCACCTTCGCCGGCCTTGGCACTCTCGCGGAAAAACCTAAGGAACTGGACCAATTCGGCATATCCTTTCCCACCGCGGCGTATCCCTTCAAGGCCTGCACTTTAGGCCAAGGCCTCCTGATCGACCTCAAGACCATTGCCATGGACGTTTTCGAGGCAATCATGGGCCTGTACAACAAGGATGTGCACGCCGTGATGGAACGCATCGGCGGCAACGCCTCCACATTGGACGACCTAATCCAGCGGGCCGAAACCTTGCCGGATGCCAAGCCCGCCACCCAATACGCCATCCGCAAAGCCGCCCGCGCCCTTCGCGCGCTTCAGAAGACCTATCCGGCCACTTTCGGCAAGAACACGCTGGCCGATTTGTCCGCGCCTTGGGACTTCGGCTCGAAAGTCTTCTACGTCGATTTGCGCGGAAAGGACGCCGCCGTCGCCGATTTGTGCGCCTTGTCCCTGCTGTCCGCACTGCGCACGCCCGAGCGCACGAGCCCCTCCGTCCTCGTCGTGTTCGATCGGCCTGCATCCTCGCTTTCCGAGCGCGTCCAATCCGCAATGCCTGCATCCGTTGCCGTCGCCCTGTCGGCCGAACACGAAGCCGACCTGCGCTTTTCCCCCACGCTGTCCATCGATCTGGTCGGCCGCAACGAAGCCATCGTGTCCATGCCGCACCGCGACAAGAAACGCATCCGCCTCCGCCCCCTAGTCACGCGCTTTTTCCAACCCGCGCCCCTCAAATGACGGCCCGCTGCGCATGCGGTTTGCCGAGGTAAATCCAGGGAGCCTATTTATACTCGGCCTTCGTAAGGGACCTACCCGCCTCGCAAGGCAAAAGCTACCCACCATGGACTTGGTCAGTTTCGTCGTCCAGCCGACTTGGAAGGAACTACTCATCGAATTGGTCTCGACCGAACAGATGGACCCTTGGGACATCGACGTCGGCCTCGTGGCCCAGAAATACCTCGAATACGTCAAGGGCATGCAGGCCATGGACCTGCGCGTGCCGGCCAACGTGGTGCTCGCCGCCGCCTTGCTGTTGCGTTTCAAATCCGAAAACCTCATGGTCGAAGACGTTGCAGAAGACGCCGACACTTTTGAAGAACGCATGTTGCAGGACGAGGCCCTGCCCGAACTGGTCTTCCGCGTCAACCGACCCCGCCGCCGGCGCATGACGCTGGACGAACTGATGAAGTCGCTGGAAGACGTCATCCGCAAGGGCCGCAAGACCCCGCCGCAACGCCAATTCTTCCCCGCCCTGCTCATCGAAGTGCCCGAATTGGACATGGATCAGAAGATGCAGAAAGTCTACGACAAAGTCATCCAAAAACAGGACTCCGAAGGCATCGTGCTCTTTTCCAACCTGCTGGACGAAAAAAACGCCGAACAAGTCGCCCGCCACTTGTTGCCCGTCCTGCACCTCGTGCAGGAACACAAGATCCACGCCTGGCAGGACCAGTTCTTCGGCGAGATATTCATCAAGCTATTGGACGGAAAAGACCTGCCCGACGGCCTCACGGTCCAATCCCAGCCCGCGAACGCCGCCATCCCCCCCGCTTTGCCGCCTATTGTTGACGCCCAGACGCCTGCCTCCCCCCTCGCACAAGAGGCCAAAATCCTGGCAGAATGATTCCCTTTTTTTCATCCTTTTCCGCATGCTTGAAGCCCGACGCGGCGCAATCCTTTTCTAACCCCGCCGACCCAACTTTTGCATGATGCGCACCTCCGTCATCGTTCCGACCTTCAACGAAGAACGCCAGCTGGAACGCTGCCTCTCATCGCTCCGCAACCAATCCTTCGCCGCCGACGAAATCATCGTAGCCGACGGCAACAGCACCGACGCCACCCTCGACATCGCCCGCACCTGGGCCGACGACGTCGTCATCGAACGCAAACGCACCATTTCCGCAGGAAGACAGGCCGGCGCCGACGCTGCAACCGGACGCTGGCTCGTCTTTTGCGATGCCGACTCCTACTACCCGCAGGACTGGCTGCTGGATTTGCTGCGGCCCTTTGCCGACGCGCGCGTCGCCTGCACGCACGGAAAAGTCCTGCTGGACGACGCCACCGGCATCGAGCACTTTCTGGCCAACCGCGTCGCACCCAAATTCTTCCGCACCGCGCTGGAACTGGGCTATCCAACCGGTGCCGGCTCGAACCTCGCCATCCGCCACGACGTCTTCCGCAAGATCGGTGGCTTCAACACCGACTTGGTCACCGCCGAAGACGTCGATTTGCAACGCCGCGCCCTTACTCACGGCCGCAACGTCTACGTCGAGGACGCCGTCGCCTACATCTCCGCCCGCCGCCTCCGCTCGTGGGGCTATCCCAAATTCGTGGGCTTTCACGTCCAGAACTGGGTCCAATACGCCCTGGTGCGCAGGCCCATGCGGCAATATGAAGCCGTCCGCTGATTATCCGGGGCCGTCGAATCGGTTTAAATACTTTCCGGCGCAATATAGTGTTTGCAATCCTGAATGCCTTCCGAAATTAACCCTCGGCCGGCAGTCCAATCCCAAAGGTCTGATGCTATGGCTGATTTTTACAAGGAACCCTTGAAAGGCACCACGACGGTCGCCATCATCTTCAAGGACGGTGTGGTGCTGGCCGCCGACAAGCGCGCCACCATGGGTAATTTCATCGCCGCCAAAGGCGTGGACAAGGTCCACCCCGTGGCCGACAAGATGGCCATCACCCTGGCCGGCTCCGTCGGCGACGCCCAGACGCTCGTGCGCGTCCTGCGCGCCGAATTGGAATTGTACAAGTACGGCAAAGGCGCACCCATGACCGTCAAAGGCGCCGCGACTCTGCTTTCCAACATCCTGCAGGGCAACAAGTACTTTCCCTACTTCGTCCAATTGATCATCGCCGGATACGACGAACAACCCCAATTGTACGACTTGGACCCCTTCGGCGGCCTTATCCCTGAGAAGTATACCTCCACCGGTTCCGGCTCCGTCACGGCTTACGGGTATCTGGACGCCCACTTCAAGGAAGGCATGTCGGAAGAGGACGCCGTCCGCCTCGCCGTCAACTCGGTGCACGCCGCGATGAAGCGCGACTCGGCCACCGGTGAAGGTATCGACACGCTCATCATCACGGACAAGGGCGTCAAGCGCCTGCCCATGCAGGTCGCCACCGGCCTGCTTTCCGCCTAACGCCGAAACCATTCATTTTTCGTTTTTCCCATTCCCGCCCCCGAAAAAGACAAGTGGGTTTTTTGGACTTGGAGTTCGACCCCGATCGTTTGCCGCATTCCGTTGACTGCCTTTGTCAAGGCCCAGTAATACCCAACCCCCTCTGAGTGTGAATCGTCTTATGGATCTGAAAGAAATGCAGGAAGCCGTAAAGCTAGTCCTGCCCCCGGCCTGCGAATTGACTAAGATCGAGTTCGAAGGACCGCAAGTCGTCATCTACGTCAAGAACATCCAGGCCTTCTACTCGGATGAGAACCTCATCACCAAGATCGCCTCCAAAGTCCGCAAGAAAGTGTTGTTGCGCGTCGACGCGTCCGAACTGATGCCGCCCTCGCGCGCCTTGGACAAGGTCAAGTCCATCGTGCCGCCGGAAGCGGGAGTTCAGGACGTAAAGTTCGACTCGGTCTTTCACGAAGTCGTCATCGAGGCGCTCAAGCCTGGATTGGTCATCGGCAAAGGTGGCTCGGTCCTCAAGCAGATCGTGCTGAACACCGGCTGGTCGCCCCGCGTGCTGCGCGCGCCCACGTCGCCGTCCGAAGTCGAGAAAGCCATCCGCAACAACGTGCTGGCCTCATCCGAAGCAAGAAAGAAATTCCTCTCGACGCTGGGCAAGAAGATGGTCATTCCCGCGGGAAGCTGTGACTGGATCAAGATCACCATGCTGGGCGGCTTCCGCGAAGTCGGCCGCACCTGCATGCTGTTGCAGACGCCCAAGAGCAACGTGCTGGTCGACTGCGGCATGAACACCGACACGTCGGACGCCACGCGCGCCTACCCCTACCTCAACGCCATGAACATGTCCATGGACCAATTGGACGCCGTCATCCTTTCGCACGCCCACTTGGACCACTGCGGCTTCATCCCGTACCTCTACGCGTACGGCTACGAAGGCCCGGTGTACTGCACGCCGCCCACGCGCGACTTGTCCATCCTTTTGCAACAGGACTGCCTCAACGTCATGAACGCCGAAGGCAAGGGCTGTCCCTACAACGAAAAAGACATCAAGAAACAGCTCAGCCACATGATCGTTCGCGACTACGGCGAAGTCACCGACGTGACGCCGGAGATCCGATTCACCTTCCACAACGCCGGCCACATCTTGGGTAGCTCGCAGGTCCATTTGCACATCGGCGAAGGCCTGCACAATTTGGTCTTCACCGCCGACATCAAGTACGGCCGAACCTCCTTGTTGGACCCGGCGGACACGCATTTTCCCCGCGTCGAGACCATGCTCATCGAGGCGACGTACGGCGGCCGCAACGACCTACTGCCCCGCTATGCGGACTGCGAGGAACGCATCGCCCAGATCGTGCGCGAGACCGTGGCGAACCGCGGCAAAGTCCTCATTCCCGTTTTTGCCGTCGGCCGCGCCCAGGAACTCATGGTCAGCTTGGAAAGCAAGATTGCCGGCGAGAACATCCCCGTCTACATCGACGGCATGTCCAAGGAAGCCTCGGCCATCCACACGGTGTATCCGGAGTACCTCAAGCGCAATGTCCAGCGCCGCATCCTGCAGAACAACTCGCCTTTTGACAACCCCATCTTCAAGCACGCCACGTCCAAGGAGCGCAAGAGCATCGCCGAAAGCGAGGAGCCTTGCGTGATTTTGGCGCCGTCCGGCATGCTTTCGGGCGGTTCGTCCGTCGAGTACCTGCGGATGTTGGCGCACGATCCCAAGAATGCCTTGTTGTTCGTCGGCTACCAGGGCGCCATGACGCTCGGGCGGCGCATCCAGGGCGGCGAGCGCGAAGTGCCGATTTTGAACGACCAGAAGAAGCTGGATTCGCTCAAGATCAACATGCAGGTGCACACGGTGGATGGCTATTCCGGCCACTCCGACCGTGCCCAGCTATTGGCCTTTTTGCGCAACCTCCGGCCCCGCCCCCAGCGCATCTTCACCATGCATGGCGACGAGGCCAAGACGGAAGAATTCGCGCGCACCATCAACCACATGATGCATGTCGAGACGCGTGCACCGATGAATCTGGATTCGATTCGCCTGCGCTGAGTTTCGGCTTTCTTTTGGCCGGTTTTTTTTCTCCCGGTGCCGCTGTTCCTTTTCGTTTTTGTTTTTCTTTTGGCGCTTGCCCTTTTTGTCAAGCATTTGTATTGGGCATCCGATACTCTTTTATATTGGACGTCTGATATTTTAGTCATCGGAACCCTTTCTTGGATTCCGGAGGCATGTTCCTGTATGGATTTCAAACAAGTCGTCACCGCCCGCTATGCTGCCAAGAAGTTCGACGGCCGCGCCGTCCCGGAAGGCCAGATTGACGCGCTATTGGACCTGGTGCGCCTGGCGCCTTCCTCCTTCAACTTGCAGCCCTGGAAGATTCTCGTTATCCGCGACTCGGCCACCAAGGAAAAACTCGCCCCGGCCGCGTGGAACCAGCCGCAAATCACGACGGCTTCCTATTTGCTGGTCTTCCTGGCCGACACGGACCTGGAGTCGCTCATCGCCCGGATGGACTCCCAAATGAAAACGGAAGGCGTGCCCGATGCGCGTCGCGAGGCATTCATCCAGATGGTCTCCGGCTTTGCCTCCCGCATGGACGGCCCGGCACGCCTGGCCTGGGCGCAACGCCAGGTGTATTTGGCCCTGGGCAATGCCTTGAATGGAGCGAAGAGCCTCGGCCTGGATTCATGCCCCATGGAAGGCTTTGATTCAAAGGCCTTTTCCGAGATCCTTGGGCTTCCACCCCACTTGGTGCCTACGACGCTCTGCCCTATCGGCTACGCCGCCGATTCGCCGTCTCCCAAATTGCGCTTCAGCAAGGACTACTTCGTCATGAACCATGCTCCGGCGCCTGCCGTCGTGCCCGCCTGACAGCCTTTTCTTGTCCCTTTTTTATCCACCCGCACCCAATGTAAAGTTTTATATACTAAAAGTAAAATAAACTTTACATGGCGGGTTTGGTTCAGATCCCGCCGCGAAACCCCTCGGCAACCAAAAACCAAAACGAATGGAGGTCGTTCCCGCGGCCTCCTTTTCTTTTTCTTTCCTGTCCAGCGTGCGTCGGCCAGTTGCTATAAATACGCCGTGTCAATACTTCTTTACATGAAAAATCACTTGCGCGAATTGCGGGCCCGCGAGAAAGTCACGCAGGACGAACTGGCCCAGAAAGCCGGCGTCACGCGCCAGACCATCCTGGCCATCGAGAACGGCAAGTACAACCCGTCGTTGGAACTGGCCTTCAAACTCTCCGAAATATTCAAGGTCCCCATCGAAAAGATTTTTGAAGCCTGAAGATTCGTGAAATCATCGAGGTACCCTGTCCCATGAAACTGCAGAACGTGCTCATCAGCGCCGGATTCACATTCCTCTTGTACGAAATCTACGTCTCGCGCAGCACGTTCGACCCGGCCGTCTTTGCCTTTTTGCTCTTTGGCCTCATCATCGCCGGCGGCTACTTCCTCTGGCGCGACGTATTGCGGGGCGAGAAAATCAAGTACGACGAGCGCACCGAGCTTCTGGCCGGAAAAGCCGCCCGCATCACGCTGGCCGCCTCCTTCGTTCTCATCCTCCTGATCATGGCCGCTCTGACCATCACCGAGCGGCCCACATCGCCCATCGGCGTTCTGGTCATGCTCGTGGGCCTGCTGACGGTCATCTACAGCGTCACGACGGCTTACCTGGAAAAAACGCGCTAGGCCTTGCGGTTCCCGCCGTCTTTCAATCCAATAGCATGTGCTTCAAGCCGGATTCGGCATCCGGTTTGCGCCGAATGAACTCCGTCGGCACGATGAACGCCTCGCACGTGATGCTTACCGTCGCCTCAACCAAGTGGCCGCCGAACGTTTCGAACTCCGGGCTTCCGATGACGGCGTGGGCATGCAAACCCGTTTCCGAAAAGTTGCCCGATAGGCTTACCAATTCGTAATCGCCTTGAAACGTGCGCGTAAAGTACTCTTTTTTTTTAAGGTCGTAATACGCCAACGTGGCATCCTTCACCGCGCCGATGGCCGTCACGAAGCCGCCTTGCACGTCTGCCTTTTTCGCCCAGGCGTCCAGCGTCTCCTTGACCTTCTCGCCCCGCGACAACACGACGATCCACGCGTTCTTTTCCCGGCGAGCCTGCATCTTGGTTAACCTCCCTGTCGTTCAGTAGCCTGCCCAAGGCCTTAAAGCCACCGGCCCGCCCCATTGAGTTCATGGCCGAACGCCTCTGGGAAATCGACGTCACGCGTGGCATCGCCGTCGTGCTGATGATCTTCTATCACTTCCTTTTTGACCTGGATTATTTCGGCTTGGCCGATTTGGACTTCCAACGCCCCCCTCTTTTGCTCCTCCAGCGCATCATCGCATTCACGTTTCTCTCCCTCATCGGCGTATCCCTTGTCCTGACCCGCCTCCGCGGCGTCCCCTTGTCCCTGCACGTCAAACGCGCCGCTGGTCTTGCCGGCATCGCGCTATTCATCACCGCCGCAACTTTTGTCTATCCCGGCCCCCAGAACGGTATGATCGTCTTCGGCATCATCCACTTCATCGCCGTCTCCGTGCTTCTGGGCTGGTTCTTCACCCGCTTGCCGGCGTGGTTCAATTTGACGGCGGGCATCGGCGTTCTCTTGGCGGGCTTCTGGCTTTCCTCGCTGTCCCCCACCGCGTCGCCTTGGCTATTGTGGTTGGGTCTCCCTCCGGCGAACTTCTACACGCTGGACTACTACCCGCTGATTCCGTGGTTCGGCATCGTCCTGATCGGCATCTTCATGGGCCAAATCATGGACCCGTTCCGCAAACCGATTTCCGGCCGCCAGACGCCGCAATTCATGCACGGCCTGAACTTTTTGGGCAGAAACGCACTGGCCGTCTACTTGATCCATCAGCCCGTCCTCATTGGCCTGATTCTGACTTTCAGAGCCCTCATAGGAGTTTGATCTTTTTTTTCACGCCGCCAGTATCAATACGGCACCGGCCAACAAAATCAGCGACGCGACCATCCGCTGCAGGAATTGGCCTTCCTTCAGCACGCCGTGCCCCAGCAAGACCGTCATGGGGATGCTCAGGCGACGGATGGAAATGACCAGCGGCGTCAAACCGGTCTGCAAAGCGACGGAAAGCGTGATGCCTCCAAGGAAAGCCATGAAGCCGCTGGCGCCTACAATGGGCAGGATTTTCTTCACCGGTCCGGTTTTCCGTTGTTGTCGAAAGACCAACGCCCCAAAAATCACGAATGCCGACGTCTCAATAACGGCTGACGTGAACATGGGACTTGAGTTTCGCACGACGATGGCATAATAGTTGGCCGTGATGCTGTACGCCGCGGCAGTCAACAACATCAGGCGCAATCCTTCGTCGGATGCGAGCCGCCGGAAAGGCGAAAGCAGGTTTCGCTTCTCTCCATCCATGGCCAAAACGTACGTACCGATTACGGCCAATCCCACGCCGAGGACGCCTTGACTTGAAATGGATTCTCCGGTAATGAGCGGACTGGTGATGAGAAGGAACGCCGGGGTCAATGCCAAAAGCGGCACGGCCAAGGACACGTCGGTTTTCTCCAGCGATTTCAAATAAAACCCTAAGGCCAAGGCTTCCATGACGATTTCAACGGCAAATGCCGGCCAAAAACCCGGCCCCAATGCCGGAATGCCCGTGACCACGACCCCAATCCAGGCAAATGCCGCCGCCGCTCCAGCTACGCTTGCGGCTACTACATACCGGTCGACTTTTGTGACCAACTGTTTGGAGAACAGATTGTAACCGGCATGAGCCGCAGCCGAGACGAGGGCGAAGAAAAACCAGGCCATTTTCACGACCGTCTAGCGTATCTGCTTCGGCTTGAGTTTGGCCTTGTTCTTCTCAAAATACGCATGGATGTCGGCCTTGGTGCCTTCGACTTTCGCGCCGACCTGGGTGATGTTCAGGCACGCCACCGCCGTTCCCAACTGCACCGCCTTGAGCACGTTGCCGTGACTCAACAGGCCGTGGACCAGGGCGCCGGTAAAGCTGTCGCCGGCACCGGTCGTGTCCTTGACCGGCACCTTGAGCGTGGGCACATGCAGGCGCACGCCGCCGTATTCCACGAAAGTTCCTTTGGCATCCCACGTCATCACATTGAGCTTTCCCGGAAGTTCGTGCAGCGCCTCCAACGGCTCTTTCGAACCGGTGTAGTATCCGGCTTCCTCGTGGTTCATCACCACGACGTCAAAATGCCCATGCATGCAGTCAAGGTCAGCCTTGCGGCTTCGAAGCATGGTGATGGACGGCGCGAAGACGAACGGCCTGTGGTGCAAACGGGCCAGACGCGCGGCTTTCTTGAAGAGCGCGAAGTTCTTTTCCGAAGCCAAGGACGTGCACACCACGATGTCCGCCGCCTCCACTCCCTTTTCCGGCAGAGCCGTTTCATCCAATGCATCCGTGGCGCCCTTGAAGACCAGGTTTGTCTTTTCACCCGATTCGCAGAGCAAATTGATTCCCACGGCCGTCTTCTGGTTCTTGAGGCGGGCCACATGCTTCGTCGGCACATGCAGCTTCTTCAAATCGTCCAAGACCAAGTCGCCGAACAAATCTTCGCCCACGGCCGAAACCAGGTCCACGTCCGAGCCCAACAATTTCGTCGTGTAAGCCGAGTTGGCCGCCGAGCCGCCTGTCATGACCGACACGTCGTCAAGCTGGGTCTTGGATGCGAACGACAATTCGACGAAGCGCTCGGTGTGGGCATGATGCGTCCTGGTGCGGGGACGAATCAGACACGAGTGGGCGTTGACGTCGACGGTGGATGAGCCGATGTAGAGGGCGGTTTTGGGCATTGGTTTTCAAGAAAAGAACGAATCGGGCATTTTTAGGGCTTTAGCTTCGTACCCTTGTCGCTCACTTGCGGCTTACTGTTTCATCTTCACGGCCGCCAAGGCCTTCTTCACGATATTGTCCTTCGTCAAGCCGTACTTCTGCAACAGGGCATCGGGCGTGCCGGATTCGCCGAACGTGTCCTCCACTGCCACGTATTGGATGGGTACCGGATACGCTTCGGTAAGGACTTCCGCGCATGCCCCTCGCAGGCCCGACGTGCGCTGGTGCTCTTCGGCCGTGACGAGGGCGCAGCACTTCCTGGCCGATTTGATGAGCGTCTCGTCGTCGAATGGCTTGAGCGAATGATGGTTGACGACTTCAACCGAAAGCTTGTGCTGTTTTTCCAATTCCTTGGCGGCCAACAGGGCGTAATAAACCATGACGCCCGTGGCGGCGATGGAGACGTCTTTTCCTTCGTGCAGGACGTTGGCATGACCCAACCTGAAGGGGGTTGCGTCGGAAGTGATCAGCGGCACGCCGGTTCTTCCCATGCGCAAGTAACTCGGCCCGACGTGTTCAGCAATGGCAAAAACGGCTTTCTTCGTCTCCAAATAGTCACAAGGGCAAACCACCGTCATGTGCGGCAACGTCCGCATCATGCCCAAATCTTCCAACATCTGGTGCGTCGCGCCGTCTTCGCCCAACGTGATGCCGGCGTGCGTCGCGGCAATCTTGACGTTGGCCTGGTTGTAGCAGATGGATTGCCGGATGAAGTCGTACACGCGGCCCGTGGCAAAGTTGGCAAACGTCGTGGCAAACGGCACCTTGCCTTCCAACGCAAGACCCGCGGCGGCGGCCATCATGAACTGCTCGGTGATGCCGACTTCGAAGAATCGATTGGGAAACGCCTTTTCGAATGCGCCCGTCCTGACTGATTCGCCCAGGTCGGCCGTCAAGGCCACGACGCGCTCGTCTTTTTGGCCCAGTTCAAGCAACGCTTCGCCGAAGCCGTCGCGGGTGGCCTTCTTCTCGGGCTTTTCGAAGAGCATGGGGTGCAGAGTCAATGCGGCGTTCATCGTGTTCACGTCGACTTTTCAAAAATGGCTAGTTTTCGGCCTCGATTCTGGCCCGCTCGGCCTGCAACTGCTTCAACGCCTCGGCGGCCTGTTCGGCATTCGGCGGGATGCCGTGCCATTTGGGCAGGTTCTGCATGAAATCGACGCCTTTGCCCATGACGGTCTTCCAGAGGATGACTCTCGGGCGGCCGTTTTTGGTCTTCATGGCCTTTTCCGTGGTCTTGCCGACTTCTTGCATGTCGTTGCCATCCGCTTGGAACACGTCAAAGCCAAATGCCTTGAACTTGTCCGCCAGCGGCTCCAACGGCAACACGTCGTGGCCGTAGCCGTCGATCTGGATGTCGTTGCGATCCACCATGACCAACAAGTTATCCAGTTTGAACTTGTGCGCGTTCAGGAAGGCCTCCCAGCAACTGCCCTCGTTCAACTCGCCATCGCCCATAAGCGCAAACACGGTGTGGTCCCTGCCGTCCAGCTTCGCGGCTATGGCCATGCCGACGGCCACGGCGATGCCTTGACCCAAGCTTCCGGCGGACGTCTCGATGCCCGGCAAATCCATGCGCGCCGGGTGGCCCTGTAAGCGCGAGTCGATCTTGCGGAAAGTCTTCAGTTCGTCCTTTGGCAGGTAGCCGGCTTCCGCCAACGAGGCGTAAAGGATGGCGCATATGTGGCCGTTGGACAGCACGATGCGGTCGCGTCCGTCCCAGCGTGGATTCTTCGGGTCGTGCTTCGCAGCGTTGAAATAGAGGTTGGCAAAGACGTCCGCCATCCCAAGCGGCCCGCCGGTGTGCCCGGCTCCGGCCGCCAGCAGCATCGAAATGACGTCCTGGCGGAGGGTGTTGGCCTTGAGCTTGAGTTCCTTGAGGTGTTTTTTGTCCATTAGAATCCGTGGTTTTCCTTAGGGAAACCGAATTTAATAGCCCGTGCAGGTGTTGACTTCCCTGGCTTTGTCAGGGGGCGTTTCCGCCAAAAACTTGAAATATATCTATGCGCTATTAATGTATATCTTTAGCGGTTGGGTTTGGGTTGAGGATTCCTCTACTCAACGCTTATAGTCGTCCACGAAAGTTTCCCGAAAAAATAGTCGTGGACGACTATCTAGCAAACGGCTCGAAATTCTCGGAAGACTTTCGAGGTTTGCTATATCTGCTCGAAAAATGGCGTTGAGGTGCATGGACATAGGGCACGTATTGATTTCCTTGGACAAAAACACGGAAGCGTTGCTGCGACGTTTGGCAAAAGAACGATATGCCGGGAAAAAAGGATCCATAAGCGCCGTAGTCGGAGAGGCATTAACGGCGTTGGAGAACGACATCCAGCACCAGCGAGCCGTAGACCGAATGCTGGCCAATATGCGCGAAGGCCTGCCCCTGAAGCTCAAGAATGGCAAAGCCTACGAAAAAAGAGAGGATATCTATGCCGAACGGCTCCGAAAACAAGGTCTTCGTTGACTCAAACATTCTGGTTTACGCATTCCAACCGCATACGCCCCAGTATCCCGTCGTCATCGATTTGCTGGATCGGCTGGTGAGGCTGCGGATCGCCGCAATCAGCATCCAGAACCTGGCCGAGTTCTCGAACGTGGTCCTGGCGATTTCTCCGAATACGAAACCGTTTGAACGAATCAAATACTTCACGCAAAACCTGGAGGAAGTGTTCTTTTGCGTCGCTTACTCGGCGCGGACGGTCATTGCGGCACAGAAAATCGTGGAAACGACCGGAACCGGCTATTACGATGCGTTGCTGGCCGCCACCATGCTGGAGAACGAAATCACGACGATCTACACCGAGAACGTGAAGGACTTCGAACGGATTCCAGGAATCAAGACGGTCAATCCGTTCGAGTGAAGACGCTACTTTTGGGTGTGAGTTCCGTTTTCCACTTGAATCAGTAGCCCGATTAGCTTGTTTTGGAACCATCGGCTTCTGAAGCAGAGGTGGGCCACCATGTACGCGTTTGTGAGAAATAATGCCGTTTTGAAACCTTCCAGCGTCGAGTTAAACGACAAGATTGCCGCAATGATTCCTGTCAAGAGGAATGCTGCAACTCCTGCGAAGATTCCGATTGATTTCTCTCCCCGCTTTACTGGCGGATTGTATTTTCTTTGCTGAATCGCGCGAACGACAATCAAAATTACAGCCGCTTGAATGTACCAGAAGAAAAACTTGTCTGCAATTAGCTCAACCGGCGCGCTCATATTTTCACTTCTTCGCCTTTTCCCAGTCTTCCATGAATTTCTTCAGTCCCACGTCCGTCAAGGGGTGGTGGATGAGCTGCTTGAAGACGGAGAAGGGCATCGTGGCGATGTCGGCACCGGCTTTGGCGCACTCCACCACGTGCGTCGGGTGGCGGATGGAGGCGGCGAGGATTTCGCACTCGAATTCGTAGTTGTCGAAGATCTCGCGGATGTCCTCGATCAGAAGCATGCCGTCTTCCGACACGTCGTCAAGGCGGCCGATGAACGGCGACACGTAGGAAGCGCCGGCTTTGGCCATGATCAAGGCCTGGGAGGCTGAGAAGATGAGCGTGGCGTTGATCTTGATGCCTTTTTTCGACAATTGGGCGCAGGCTTTGACGCCTTCCTCCGTGGTTGGAAGCTTGACGACGATGTTCTTGTGGATCTTGGCCAATTCCTGGCCCTGCTTGACCATTTCGGCAGCGGTGAGGGTCGTCACTTCGGCCGAGATGGGCCCGTCCACAATCTTGCAGATGTCCAAAAGCACATCCTTGAACGGACGGCCTGACTTGTAGACCAAGCTGGGGTTTGTCGTGACGCCGTCGAGGATGCCCCAATCGTGAGCGGCTTTGATTTCGTCAATGATTGCTGTATCCAAGAAGAACTTCATTTCAATCACCGGTCTGGGTTATTTTCTGAGGGAAGGGGGATGAACCCAAGGGTTTCGGGGGAAACCGCAGCGAAGCGGAGGTGTCCCCCAAGACGCTTATTTCGTCGATGATGGCGGTGTCGAGGAAGAATTTCATGGCAATGCGGCCTCCGTTTTCATTGGGTTGTTTGAATCGTTATCCGTTTCGTTTCCTTCAATGTTGTTTGAGTCGGTTGAACGTGTCTAATGCGGCCAACGGGTCCGGTTGGTTGAAGATGGCGTTTCCGGCCACCAGGACGTTGGCGCCCGCTTGCAGGCATTGGCGGCCCGTGTCGGGATTGATGCCGCCGTCCACCGCGATGTCCAATTCCGGCGCTTTCTGACGCAATGCCTCAATTTTGGGCAGTTGGTTGGCGAGGAAGGCCTGTCCCCCGAATCCCGGCTCCACCGTCATGACCAATACCAGGTCGACCTGGTCCAGGTATTCGTCGAGGACGGATTCGGGGGTGTTGGGTTTGATGCTGATGCCGGCTTTCATGCCGAAGTTGTGGATGGCGCGCGCCTCCAAGCCCGGGTTTTTGACGGCTTCGTAGTGGAAGATGATAAGGTCGGCTCCGGCTTCAAAATAGGTGTTGTAGTACTTGGACGGGATTTCCGTCATGAGGTGCACGTCTTTTGCCGATTTGGTCTTGAGTTGCGCGACAAAAGGCGGCGCGAAGCGCTCCAGCGTGTAGTTGGGCACGAACTGGTTGTCCATCACGTCGATGTGGAACGAATCGACTTGGCCGTCGACTTTCTTGACCCATTCCTTCGTCTCGGCTTCCGGCAATGACAAAAGCGATGGACTGATGTGCACGTTCATGCCTTGCGACCTCCTTCCAGGCGGGTGATTTTATCCACGCGGCGGTGATGGCGTTCATCCTTGCTGAAGGGTGTGTTGAGCCACAGCCGGATCCAACGTTTGACGTCGGCGATTTTCTGGGTGCGGCCGCCGAAAGCGGCCACGTTGGCGTCGTTGTGTTCGGCCGCGGCCTTGGCGGAGAAGTCGTCGTAGATCATGGCGGCACGCACTCCGGGCAGCTTGTTGGCGGCGATGCTGATTCCGATGCCGGTGCCGCAGATCAGGATGCCTTTGTTGCCGGCTTTCTTGGCCACTAGTTTGCCGACTTTTTCGGCGTAATCGGGGTAATCCGCCGGTTCTTCCGAATGGACGCCGACGTCTTCGAAGGAGACATTGTCGGCCTTGAGTGTGGCCTTGATCTGTTCTTTCAAGGCGTAGCCGGCGTGGTCGGACCCGATGTACAGCATGTGTTTTTTTCCCTGAATGGTTTACGCACGGCTGATTTTTTAAGGGGCGGTCCCGGAGGGCTTTGCGGAACGGCGGCGTTTGGCTCGGCGTCTAATCGCGTCGTGCCGGGGGGTAGTGGCCCCGTTGTGCGTTGGTGGCCCGAGGCCACTCAAACTCTGAAAGCTCGCCATTCGCTTCAAAACACCCGCGTTTCCAAAATCTCTCGCAACGAAAAACGCCGGCGGGCGAAAC
>Ga0172368_10001326_pt1 | contig 34271 bp, 32 predicted proteins | sample Lak11m_FD_114540 | JGI IMG/M metagenome (GOLD analysis project Ga0172368, IMG submission 114540) | Freshwater microbial communities from Kabuno Bay, South-Kivu, Congo - kab_022012_11m | ecosystem: Environmental > Aquatic > Freshwater > Lake | place: Democratic Republic of the Congo: South-Kivu... | reverse complement strand
TTCAAAGAAGACTAGTGCGTGATTATGAAGTCTTACCTGAGTGTAGCAGGAGTTTCATCCATATTGCAATGATTAGATTGATGCTTAATAAAATTAAAATTTAATTTTTAAACAACCTCTTAAATTTGATGGCTAAATATTTTGAATTACCCACTTCTTAAAATAAATTTTAAGGGATTTTGGCTTTCCTTTTTTTATCTTTTAATTTATACCATTCCATTATGCTATCAAATCTGCTTTGAAAACTTCTTTTTTGCAATTTCATCAGTTCATTTAGTTAGAAATTCTAAATAATAATATTACTTTTGTTTTTTACAAATTATAAAATACTATCAAGACAATGTTGAGTTTATTAAAAAGCTTTTTTGGCACCAAATCCGATAAAGACATTAAGTTAATAATGCCTCTCGTAAATAAAACAATTGACGCATATAAAGAAATTTCCCTTTTAGATAATGATGCATTACGACATAAAACCATAGAATTTAAAAAGGAAATACAGGATTATATTTCAGAAGAAAATGCCGAAATTCTTGATTTGAAGCAAAAGATTGAATCAAATCCCGATTTGGATGTCGAAGAAAAAGAAAAATATTACAACGCCATAGAGCAGATAGAGAAAACTATCAAGACCAAGACCGACGAGGTGCTGCTCAAAATTCTTCCCGAAGCCTTTGCGGTTATAAAACAAACGGCCCGTCTTTTTACTGAAAATGAAGAGGTTGAAGTGACTGCTTCGCAGATGGATAAAGATATGGCTGCCACACGTTCAAGTATAGAAATCAGAGGCGAAAAAGCTGTTTATAAAAACATATGGAATGCCGGTGGCAATTCCACTAAATGGGAAATGATACACTATGATGTGCAGCTGATTGGTGGTATTGTTTTGCATGAGGGAAAAATCGCTGAAATGGCTACAGGTGAAGGAAAAACTCTTGTAGGCACTTTGCCTGTTTATCTGAATGCTCTTACAGGTAAAGGGGTGCATATTGTAACTGTTAATGATTATCTTGCCAAGAGAGACTCTGAGTGGATGGGCGTATTGTTTGAATTTCATGGATTGACTGTTGACTGTATCGACAAGCACGAACCCAATTCTGAAAACAGACGCAAGGCTTATTTGTGCGACATTACCTATGGTACAAACAGTGAATTTGGCTTTGACTACCTGCGCGATAATATGGCCAGGGCAGAGGAAGACCTTGTGCAACGCAAACACAATTACGCCATTGTTGATGAAGTTGACTCTGTGCTTATCGACGACGCCAGAACACCTCTTATTATTTCTGGACCTACACCAAAAGGCGACATTCAGGAGTTTATCGAGTATAAACCCATTATCGAAAAATTGTACACCGTTCAGAAAAATCTGATTACTAATATTTTAGCTCAGGCTAAAAAACTTTTTTCTGACAAATCAAATGCTGATAACGAAAAAGAATGTGGTATTCTTCTTCTGAGAGCTTACAGAGGTTTGCCAAAAAACAGGGCTTTGATTAAATTTTTAAGTGAACCCGGAGTCAAAGTGTTTCTGCAGAAAACAGAAAACATTTACATGGCCGAGCAGAATCGACAGATGCACATCATTGATGATGAGCTTTATTTTGTTATTGATGAAAAACAAAACAGCATCGAGCTTACCGATAAGGGATATGATATGCTCACACAGTTTACGGGCGATCCTAAGTTCTTTGTCTTACCCGATATTGGCTCTGAGATTGTTGAACTCCAAAAACATAATTATGATGAGCTTACTTTTCAGCAGAAAAAGTCGGAACTTTTAGATGAATTTTCTTTAAAATCGGACAGGGTGCATACTATAAACCAGTTGCTTAAGGCTTACACCCTTTTTGAAATTGATGTGGAATATGTAATTATTGACAACAAAATAAAAATTGTTGATGAGCAGACGGGTCGTGTAATGGAAGGCAGACGTTATTCCGACGGTTTGCATCAGGCTATTGAAGCCAAGGAAAATGTGAAAGTAGAAGCAGCCACCCAAACTTATGCTACTATAACCTTACAGAATTACTTCCGCATGTACACCAAGCTGGCCGGTATGACCGGTACTGCTGAAACTGAAGCCGGTGAATTCTGGAGCATCTACAAACTCGATTGTGTGGTTATTCCTACCAATAAACCCATGATCAGAAAAGACAGGGAAGACTTAGTGTATAAAACCAAAAAAGAAAAATACAATGCCATTATTGCCGAAATAGTAGAGCTGGTCGAAAATGGCAGACCGGTTTTGGTGGGTACAACCTCTGTCGAAATATCCGAGTTGTTGAGTAAGATGCTCAATATGAGGAAAATAAAACATAATGTGTTGAATGCCAAACTGCACCAGCGTGAAGCCGAAATTGTTGCTGAAGCCGGTAAAGCAGGTACTGTAACAATTGCCACCAATATGGCCGGTCGTGGTACCGACATCAAACTCGGCCCCGGTGTTAGGGAAGCCGGTGGTTTGGCTATTATTGGTACCGAAAGACACGAATCTCGTCGTGTTGACCGTCAGTTGAGAGGTAGAGCCGGAAGACAGGGCGACCCAGGTACTTCACAGTTCTTTGTGTCGCTTGAAGATGACCTGATGCGTCTTTTCGGTTCTGAACGTATTGCCAAAATGATGGACAGGCTGGGTCTTAAAGAAGGAGAAGTTATCCAACACTCGATGATTACCAAATCTATCGAAAGAGCACAGCGTAAAGTGGAAGAAAATAACTTCGGCATTCGTAAAAGACTGCTCGAATACGACGATGTAATGAACTCTCAGAGAGAAGTTATTTATACCAAGAGAAGAAATGCCCTTTATGGCGACCGCATTGAAATTGACATCATGAACATGATATATGATGTGTGCGAAAATATTGTAGCCGACTATCAGGAATCGCGCGATTTTGAAGGATTTGAATTTGAATTGATAAAGAATTTCAGCATCACATCTCCAATTAATGCTACTGAATTTTTGCAGGAAAGTGAAGAAGTGCTTGCCCAAAAACTTTATAATGAGGTTACTGTTAAACTGAAACAGAAAGCAGAAAAAATTGCTTCGCAGATTTATCCCATTGTTGAAGATATCGTTAATACTCAAGCACATCGTTATGAGAACATTTCCATTCCTTTCAGCGATGGAGTAAAAACCCTTAATACCTATGCCAATCTGGTGAAGTGCCATCAGTCTAAAGGCAAGGAAGCTTACAGTGCCTTTGAGAAATCAATCACACTGGCTCTTATTGACGATGTTTGGAAAGAACATCTGCGCGAAATGGACGACCTTAAACAATCGGTTCAGAATGCCACTTACGAACAAAAAGACCCCTTGCTTATTTACAAATTTGAATCGTACAACCTGTTTAAACAGCTGATGCAGAAAGTAAATAAGGATATTACATCTTTCCTCTTTAAAGGCAAATTGCCGCTCGAAGACCCCGAAGATGTGAAGCTGACACAAAAACCCCAGAAAACAGACATGAGTCATTTGAAAACCGGCAGGTCGGATATGGGTGGCGGCGGTTCTAAAAGAGAAGAACAAAGAAAAGCCGAACCTGTAAGGGTCGAAAAAAAGGTAGGACGCAATGATCCATGTCCCTGTGGCAGTGGCAAGAAGTTCAAACAGTGTCATGGCAAAGAATAGTATTGACAACCTAAGGGAAATTAAACCCATTGCCATACCGGGTATTCATGATAAGTTTTATCATTACCTGACAAAGACTTTATCCGTTATCCCCAACCCCCAAATACTTGACCTTGGTGCCGGACATGGCTATTTGGTAAAGAAACTCTACGACTCAGGCTATGATGTGCATGCGGCTGATTTATTTCCCGAATACTTTTATTTCGATAAGGTTAAGTGTCACAAGTCCGACCTGACCAAGCCTTTGCCTTTTGATGACCAAAGCTTTGACGTGCTTATTGCAGTGGAGGTTATGGAGCATATTTTTGACCATGAGCTTTTTTTTAGCGAAGCCCACAGAATATTGAAAAAGGGGGGCTTTTTGTTTTTTACCACACCCAATATTTTATCACTCAAATCGCGTTTCCGATTTCTTCTGTCAGGTTTTTTCTACTCTTTTTCTCCTCTCGACCACAATAATAATGACGGCTTACAACATGTGGCTTCTCTCACCATCGACCAATATAAGTCTCTTGCTTTAAAATGTCATTTTGAAGATATTGAAATATGCTTTGATAAAAGGCAAAGCACATCTGTGTATCTGCTTGTTTTACAACCATTTATATGGCTTTATTGCAAACTGAACAGAATAAAGTTCAGCACTCATAACAAGTTTGATTATCTGACCGGTAGAATATTGTTTGTGAGGCTGAAGAAATAATATTCCATTTCAAATTTATCGATATACCCTATAGCCGCCGCAGGTCTTCACCACCATCACACAGCCCAAAGCACAGTAAAACTCTGACTTGCCAACCCTCGTAATTCGTAATTGTTAATTCGTAATTGAATTTTTTCCGCCGCAGGTCTTCAAACTTTAAGTACTCCAAACTTCTTCCTTCACCTAAATGGGTTTTATAGTGCTCTTTTTAATCCATCCCACACTGCCGTTGGCAAGTTTGATTTCGTACCATTCGCCCAGCTTGTCGTTGATAAATACCTTTGTGCCTTCGTGAATGACGAATAAATCAATACTGTTTTCGTCGGGCGAGCTTTTGGCTGTAATACGGGGAGAAAAGACAATTCCTGCTTTGTCATTGAAAGTCAGGTTGTTTTGTTTTTTTGCAAAAATCAATGAAAAAATGGTGACAATCAGAAATAATGCGAAAATAAAAAACGATGTTTTTTTAATAATTAAAATGTTAGAAATGAGATATATAGCAAGACAAACAAAAACCAGAAACATACACGCTATGGCAATTTTTGCCCAAGTGTCAGCAGAAAAGGAATTGTATAAGCCTTGCCACCAGCGTTGATAAAAGAGGAGGGGGATTTCATCAATTTTATCGGTAATAAGGGTATTGGCTAATTTCAAATTGTAGTTTATGTTATTATCAGCAGGAGAGAGCTTTTTGGCTTTTTCGTAATACAAAATGGCATAGGGCAACTGATTGGTTTTAAAATAAGCATTGCCCATGTTGTAATAGAGTGCAGCAGAAGCATACCCATCTTTAAGGATAGAATCATACAATTCAATGGCATAATAATATTGTCCTTCTGTATATGCTTTATTGGCCGAATCAGCAATGCTTCTGTAGTTATTGTTTGTTGCCCTGGAATAAAAAGCACTCAGCAACAAAAACATAAAAAAGCAAAGCCTGAACCTGTTATTTTTGTGCAAAAACTTCATATTTAATTATTTAAGCGTCTTTTCAATTTTTAATATGATATCAATAGCTTCTTTGTAAATTTTATCCATTGTGTGTGTTTTATCGCCCGGGGCAAAACGCGCAAACTCACATTCATCAAGTACACTGATAAACAAATCTGCAAGGTCTGAAGGAATATTTCTTTGTGCAAAATTAATATAAACAGTTTCTTTAGAAAGGTCGGAGAAAGGTATATTAAACTTAAAGTTTAAATAACCCCACATAGCCGTAGAAACCTCATCGTAAAACAAGTCATACTTGCCTTCGCTCATGTATTTAGAAGCCATTTTGAGTTTGTTGCGGGCTGTTTTATTGGCTTTTCTGTTTTTAACAAGTGCTGTATTGTTGTTTAATTTTATCTGTCTGCGCCAGATGATAATGAAAAGTAAAAATAAAAATACAGGAAGCAACACAAGAATCAGAAACAAATCTGAATTAAAGAAGCTGTAATTAATAGCATGCAAAGGGAAAACATCACTTTTGATAAAACGAATGTCGCTGCCGATGTATTGAACATCTTCTCTGCTCACCATGTTGACTGCTGTGCCCTGTTGTTCACCTGCCCCTTTTTCTACGTTTAATATATAGGCTTCGGTGCTTTTGTTTTCGTAATTGCGGGTAACAGGATTGTAAAAAGTAAAGGTAACAGGATTTATTTTAAATTCGCCACCACTGCGTGGAATAAGAAGGTATTCGTATGTTCTGCTGCCCGAAATGCCTGTGCCCGACACATTAATATTGTCAATCACTTTGGGAGAGTAGGATTCAAGGTTTGGGGGGAAGTTTATTTTGGGTTCTTCCAGCATTTTCAGATTGCCTTTACCCGAGATTTTGATTTTTAAAGTGGCGGCATCATTTACCTTAAGGTTTGTTTTGTCAATCTCCGAAACAAGTGTAAAAGCGCCTACACTTCCATTAAAATCAGAAGTTCTGTTTTGAGAAGGCAGCGGGCTCACATTTACTGTCAGGGCATTTGATTTAAGATTCAGTTTGACATTCTGAACATTATCGAAAAACGGATTGAAAAAGAAATCATCAAAAATATTGTTTCTTTGTTTTTGAGTTCTTTTTTGTACGATGCATTCCACGCCAAGGGGTTCTATTTTAAGACTGCCGCTACGTTGTGGGAAAAGAGCCATTTTGTAAATTTCAGCTACAGTATAATTTACACCTTTAATAACTTCGCTTGTTTGTTTGGGTTTTTCGTTTTCCTTATTCAGATTTTCAGACCAAAAGCCATTGAAAGAGGCCAGCTTGTCAATGGTGTATTGAGAAACAGGTATGCTTGTGTAAATCTTATAAGTGACAATAATCTGTTCTCCCTGCACCGGATTTGATTTGTCAACGAATGCTTTCAGGAAAATCTCATCATCAGAAGTAACTTGCTGCTGTTGTGTTTGTTGCTGTTGTTGTTGCTGCTGCTGTGAACCGGCAATAACTTTTATTGTTAGCGTATTTGATGTGTAATCAGTACCATTGACAGTGATGGTAGCGGCAGGAATTGTAAAAGTGCCTTCTTTGATGGCTTGAACTATGTAGGTGAATGTAAAAGATACATTCTGAGTCATAGCACCATTTATAATTTGAACACTGGAATTAGACGATTGATTAGGGCCCGATAAGACATTAAAACCTGTAATATTGGGCCCTCTGAATTTACTGCCCTGAGCATTTACAGAATATGTAATGTTAAATCTTTCTCCTGCTACAACAGTGCTTTTGGCTTGCGCACTAAACGAAACCTGCTGCGAAAAGGCAGTGCTGAAAGTGAACACGAATAAAAGTAAAATAAATGCCTGATTTCTAATTTTCATTATTGCAATCTGTTTTTACATAAATTTCTACAAAACTACCAATCTTTTTGAATATTTACTTTAACCGGTTGAACTTGTTTGTCAACTTTATCTTTTACATTCTGTTCTTGCTTTTGTAAAGCATTTAAAATTCTTTCGGCTTCTTCTTTTGACAATTCATCTTTAGGTTGTTGTTGCTGTTGCTTGTCCTTTTGTTGCTGGTCTTTATTGTCCTTATTGTCCTTATTGTCCTTATTGTCTTTATTGTCTTTATTATCCTTGTTGTCTTTATTGTCCTTGTTGTCCTTGTTGTCCTTGTTGTCTTTATTGTCTTTATTATCTTTGTTATCCTTATTTTGTTGCTGTTGTTGTTGCTGCAATTTCGACATAGCATACGACAGATTGTATTTGGTATCCATATCTTTTGAATTCAACCGGAGTGACTTTTTATAAGCATCAATACTTTCGTTGAATTTTTCCTTTTTCAACAGGGCATTGCCCATATTGTGGTAAATTTTAGATAATGTTTCGTTATCGAGCTTTTGTTCCGACAAATCATTTAAAATATTTGTAGCTTCTTCATAGTTGCCTTGTCTGTAGAGTGCATTGCCGAGATTGTATAAGGTTTTGTAGTTTTTATTGTTGCTCTCAAGCGATTTTCTGTAATTTATCTCGGCTTCATTGTATTTTTTATTTTTATAGTCACTGTTACCTTTACGCAGCAATTTAAGGTCTGACTGTGCATGCAGTGAAGCGCTACCCCAAAAACATAATGTAAAAAATAGAAAAATGTACTTCATGTTACTTCACTTTATTGATTTCAAATAATTTAATTTTACTGAGCCATTTGCTTTTTTTATCAAAAATAAGAAGTTCAAGAATCAGGAGCAGGAGCGACATGCCAATAAAATACTGAAAGCGGCTTTCGTAGTTGCTGAATACTTTAGAGTCATACTCTCTCTTTTCCATGCTTTTTATATCATCAAAAATTTTATCAAGTCCAATATCGATATTTGTAGCTCTTGTATAGGTGCCGTTTCCTACAGATGCAATCCTTCTCAGGGTTTCTTCATCCAACTTCGAAACAATAGTAGAGCCATCCATATCCTTTTTGTAACCTATAATCTGATTGCCCTTAATAATAGGGATGGGCGCACCATCAGGAGAACCCATGCCAATGGCATGAACCACAATATTGTTTTTTACTGCTGTTTGAGCAGCACTTATAGGGTCGTCTTCATGGTTTTCGCCGTCACTTATGATGATGATGGCTTTATTTTTAAAATTTGTTTTTTCGAAAGAAGCCACAGACTGATCGATAGCTGCACCTATAGCAGTTCCCTGAACATTTACCGAGTTGGGACTTATGGTTTCGAGAAACATCTTGGCTGATGCATGGTCGTGAGTAATAGGAAGCTGTGTAAAGGCTTTTCCTGCAAACACAATGATACCCAGCCGGTCACTTTCCAACCTGTCTATGAGTCTGCTGATAGCCATTTTGGCACGGGCAAGCCTGCAAGGCTTGATATCTTCCGACATCATGCTGTTTGAAACATCTAAGGCTATAATCAAATCAACACCTTTTCTTTTAACTTCTTCTAATTTTGAGCCTATCTGCGGATTGGCCATCCCCAGTATTAGAAACGCCAAAGCAGTAATAAAGATTGAAAATTTAATTTTGTATCTCAAAGGTGAAAACTCAGGAATGAGATGATTGACAACCATATAATCGCCAAACCTTAGCAAAGCCCTTCTTTTCCACAGCATATACAAATAGAAAATGACTATAAATACAGGCAGTATCAGTAATAAATACAATAGGTTGGGATGTTCAAATCGTATCATAATTACGGTATCATTTTTAAATAGGTGTTTCTGATAATAAAATCAATAATTAACAAAATAAAGCTTGCCAGCAAATAGGGTAAAAATTCTTCTTTTTTGCGTTTAAATTCAGTTACATCAATTTTTGTTTTTTCAAGTTCGTTTATTTCTTTATAAATTTCTTCAAGTTTGTTTTTATTAGTGGCTCTGAAATATTGACCATTGGTTGTCTGAGCAATAGATTTCAGGAGATTTTCATCAATGGGAATATCTACGTTTTGGTACCTGACTCCAAACTGAGTTTGAAATGGATAGGGGGCAGGACCTGTACCACCAACGCCAATAGTGTAAACTCTTATGTTGAAGCGGGCTGCTATCTGAGCTGCCGTTTGAGGTGCTATCATGCCCATATTGTTGACCCCGTCTGTCAGCAGTATGATTACTTTACTGATGGCGCTGCTGTTTCTTAAACGGTTAACTGCAGTTGCCAATCCATCTCCCAAAGCAGTTCCATCTTCTATCATCCCTGTTTTTACCGACGAAAAAAGGTTCATCAAAACATCGTGGTCTGTAGTCAGCGGGCATTGTGTAAAGCTTTCACCACTAAAGACAACCAAACCAATTCTGTCGTTTGTTCTGCCTTTAATAAAATCAACCCCTACATCTTTAGCGACTTCCAGTCTGTTAGGTTTAAAATCTTCTGCCAGCATACTGCCCGATATGTCAAGCGCAATCACTAAATCGATGCCTTCTATATTGACATCTTGCCGCGATAAATTAGACTGGGGGCGTGCCAATGCAATAATCATAAATGCTATAGCTAAAACCTTAAATCCATAGAGCGAACGGTATAAGTAAATCTTGAAATTGGACTGAAATCCGTTAAAACCTGCAATATTGGAGAACATAATATCAGGATGGTTCTTTTTACGGAATTTATACCAATACCAAAAAATGAGCAGGGGTACTAATATTAGAAAATATAAGAAATAACTATTGGCAAATACTATTTTCGAAAAGTTCATCATTGCTTATAATTCTTTTTTATTTTCATTTATAGAGTTGTTTTCATTCAATTCTGAAATATCCTTATTATCATTTGGGATACTGCTTGTGGCAGGCATGGTATTTTTGACGAAATCCACACTTTTATTAAAACAGAATTCATGATCGGAAGCCAAAGGTGTGTATTTTGCAAATTTTACCAGGTCCGAAAGTTCAAGCACCTGTTTGATAATCAGGCTGTTGTTTTCATTAAGTGAAGTTTTCTTTAAGGCATCAATAGTCTCTTCGGTGGTGAGCTCCAGCGCATTGACCGATAAGGCTCTTTCAATGTATTTCCTTAAAATATCTGTAAGTTCAGAGTAATATTCTTTCACAAAGTTATTTTGCCACAGCTTTTTCTTTTTAAGGTTCTCAAAAGCCTGTAAGGCTTCAATGTGAGCAGGTATTTCAGGCTTTTTAATGATTGACAAAGAACCGCTTTTCTTGTATTTTTTCCAATAAGTAACCACCAAAACAATTAAAATTAGCAGTACCAAAACACCTATAATATAGGGCAGTATTTCTCTGAAAGTTAAGGGGGCTTCAAAAATTTCTTTAATGTCTTTTATATCAGCCTGTTCGTTTGTTGCAACTTTTTTTACTTCTAAAAGCTGGGCTTGGGTTTCAGCATAATAGGTGGTTGTGTCTTTGTCTAAAAGATAAGAGAATCTGAACGGGGGTATGGCAAAGTAACCCGAATCGAAACCCGTAATGGTCAAATCCTGACTGTAGGTTGTTGTGTTATTTCGAACATCAGGCAGCGTGTCAATTTTGCCTGAATTTACAATTTCTATGTTTTGGGTTATTGTGTCTTTTAAGTCTGGAAAAGTTACTTTGGCATTTTTAGGGACATTTATTTGTAACTTTAATTTAATCTGGTCACCCAACAAAATGCTGTTTGTATCTATCTTGATTTCAGCGTTTTGAGCTGATATACCAGCTGTTAAAAATAAATTAAACACAAAAACCAAACAAAATAGCATTACCCTATTGTTTAAAAAAATGGGCCATGTTTTCGAAGCGGTCGAATATTTTTCTGTTTTCTTCATCTCAGTTCTTAGTATTCAATTAAATATTCATAAATTTATCTGCTGCCTCTTTTTTTGAAAAAATTCATCAGTGGTTTTATATAGTCCTGATCTGTTTTTAAGCTTACAATATCAACACCTGCTTTAGAAAAAATATCTTTAAGTTTTAATTCATTTTTGATGTAATTATCAAAATATTTTTTTCTTACAAGTACATCAGCAGTATCAACCCATATAATTTTACCCGATTCGGCATCCCTTACACGGGCAAAGCCAATGTCGGGTATTTCTCTTTCTCTGCTGTCGTTTATTTTAATGGCCACAACATCGTGTTTTTTGTTGGCTATCTTAATGGCATCTTCAAACCCATTTCTGTCGATAAAGTCGGAAAGCATAAAAGCTGTAGATCTTTTCTTAATGGCATTGGTTAAAAATCTTAGAGCTTCGGATATATCTGTGCCTTTATTTTTTGGCTGGAAATCTATCAACTCTCTGATAATGCGCAAAATATGGGTGGTGCCTTTTTTTGGAGGGATGAATTTTTCAACCACATCTGTAAAGAAGATAACACCGACTTTATCATTGTTTTTAATAGCTGAAAAAGATAATACGGCTGCCATTTCACTTATAAGCTCCATTTTGAGATGTTTGTGCGTGCCAAATTGGTTGGAATTGCTCACATCAATAAGTAAAATAACCGTTAGTTCACGCTCTTCATCGTAAATTTTAATATACGGATTGTTGAAACGTGCAGTGACATTCCAGTCTATATTGCGGATATCATCTCCATACTGATATTCCCTAACCTCACTGAAAGCCATCCCCTTGCCCTTAAACGCACTGTGATACTGACCTGCAAATATATGATTTGTAAGCCCTTTGGTTTTTATTTCAATTTTTCTGACCTTTTTAAGCAGTTCGCTCGTTTCCATAAAATCAATTTTATTTTTTATGGTACCTCAATGGTATTAAGTATTTCATTAATGATATTCTCAGAGGTAATACTTTCAGCTTCTGCCTCATAAGTTAATCCGATGCGGTGTCTCAACACATCATGGCACACGGCTCTGACATCTTCGGGTATCACATAACCTCTGCGTTTGATGAATGCATAAGCTTTTGCAGCCAATGCCAGATTAATGCTTGCGCGGGGCGATGCGCCATAACTAATCATGTTTTCGTACTTGCTGAGGTTGTACTTAACCGGAAAACGGGTGGCAAATACGATATCAGTAATATAGTTTTCTATTTTTTCATCAATATACACTTCTCTTACCACTTTGCGTGCTTTGGTAATATCGTCAGTGCTAACAACAGCCATGGTCTGAGGGAAAGTACTTAATATATTCTGACGCATGATTAATTTCTCTTCTTCTTTTTCGGGATATGAAATCATCACTTTGAGCATAAATCTGTCTATCTGAGCTTCGGGAAGGGGATAAGTGCCTTCCTGTTCGATAGGGTTTTCTGTTGCCAATACCAAAAAAGGTTCTTCCAATGCATAGGTTTCGTTGCCAATGGTTACCTGTCTTTCCTGCATGGCTTCGAGAAGTGCGCTTTGAACTTTGGCGGGGGCCCTGTTAATTTCATCGGCCAGGATAAAGTTTGCGAAAATAGGTCCTTTTCTTACAACAAACTCTTCTTTCTTCTGACTGTAAATCATGGTTCCTATTAAGTCGGCAGGCAAAAGGTCAGGAGTAAACTGAATACGACTGAAGCTTGCTTTAATAGTTTGTGCAAGTGACTTTATTGCTAATGTTTTGGCAAGACCCGGAACACCTTCAAGCAAGATGTGTCCATTTGACAATAAGCCAATCAAAAGCCTTTCAATCATGTGCTTCTGACCAATAATTACTTTGCGCATCTCAATATTAATCAAGTCGATAAAAGCGCTTTCCTTTTGAATACGCTCGTTTAATTCTCTGATATCAATATTTTCTGACATAATTAATTGTTTTTTATTTTGGTCGCAAAAGTATGATGCTTACAAAATCTGAACAAGTTTTTATCGTTAAAAATTGTTAATCAGAAAGGTGTAAAACGCGTTAAAAAATGTTAACCCGAAAAGCTTTAAAAATGGGAAACATTTACAGAAAAGGGTTTAATTAAAAAATGAACTACAAACCGTCGGTTTTTTCAGTTTGAATATGTTGTAAGTCCTGTGGTTCGGCATGAATATAAACTTCGCTGCGTGATATGCGGGAGCCTATTTCCTTTTCAATCTTGTCGCATATTTCATGCACTTCTTTCAAGCTTAATTCGGGATTGAGATGCACATTTACTTTAATAAATGTATCTGCGCCTGCAGTGCGAATTTTTAAACTATGGAATTGTGCAACTTCCGAAAATTCGGCCAGTGTTTTTTTGACAATGTCTATCGATTCCTCTGGTGCCTTGTCGATAAGCACATCAATGGCTTTTTTGCCCAAACGGTAAGAAACAAACAACACGATAAGGGCTACAATTAAAGCGGCTATTGAGTCGGCATAAAGAAAATACCCTCCCAAATTGTAAAAAATCAAACCAAGCAGTACAACCGCCGAACTCCATATATCGGTCGAAAAATGCAGTGCATCTGCTTCAAGTGCCTGACTGTTATGTTTTTTAGCAGCTTTATAAAGCATGCGCGAGCGGTTGATATCAATAACTATAGAACTGACCACTACAATATAACTCCATATACTTACTTCGATATGGGTATTCCCCGATATAATACGGTTTAAGGCTTCATAAATTATCCAAACACAGGTAACCAACAACAGCAATGTTTCAATTAAGGCAGATAAATTTTCCACTTTGCCATGTCCGTAATTGTGTTGCTTGTCGGCCGGTTTGTCAGATACACGAACAGAGAAATATGTTATAACAGCAGCTACAAGATCAAGTGCTGAATGCAATGCCTCAGATAAAATACCCAAACTGCCTGTCAGAATACCCACAATTAACTTAAAGCCTGTCAGAAATATGGCAGCCAAAACCGATATTAATGCAACCCTGTTTTTCTCTTTACTCATAATTTTTAATTTCACGCAAATATATTAAAACTTTATATCTGAAAATGAAACAAAAAAAAATTAACAATTAATTAATATTAAGAAAATCTATTTGTTTGTAGCCATGTTTGTAATTTTTAATAAATCCCAATTTTCTTTTTTATTTTTTTTCTTTTTCAATTACAAAAAAAGTATATGTTTGCACATGTTTTTGTTAAATATTAATAACCCCCAATTAACTCAATATTATGGAAAAAATTTTAGTTGTAGGAGCTGCCGGACAGATTGGTTCGGAATTTATTCTCACCCTCAGAAAAATGTACGGAAACGACAATGTTATTGGTACCGGACGCAAAACCGCACCATCTGAAGCCGTATTAAAAACAGGCCCTTTTGAATTTTTTAATGCTGTTAACAGAGAAGATTTGTACAATTGCTGCAAAAAATACGACATCAACATTATTGTTTATATGGCTGCTATATTATCGGCTACCGGAGAGCAAAACCCAATGCTGGCATGGGATGTCAACATGAATGGGCTGATCAATGTACTCGAAATTGCCCGTGAAATGAAAATGAAACAAGTGTTGGTTCCCAGTTCCATAGCTGTATTTGGCCCCGGCACCCCACTCGACAGAGCACCACAGGAAACTGTGCTCAAACCAACTACTATGTACGGTCTGACAAAAGTTGCAGGTGAGTTATTAGGCGATTATTATGTGAGAAAATATGGTCTTGATGTAAGAGGTTTACGTTACCCCGGCATCATCAGCTACGAAACACTTCCCGGTGGCGGCACTACTGATTATGCTGTGGCTATTTATTTCGAAGCCATTAAAAATAAAAAATACACCTGCTTTGTAAAAGAAGATACACGCCTGCCTATGATGTATATGCCCGATTGTATCAAAGCTACCATAGATTTAATGCAAGCCGATTTTTCAAAGTTAAAACACCACTGCGATTTTAACGTAGGTGCTATGAGCTTTACTGTTAAAGAAATAGCTGATTCAATTAAAAAATATATTCCTGAATTCGAAATTTCTTATGCTCCTGATTTCCGTCAAGCTATTGCCGATTCATGGCCCAATGATGTGGACGATACTGCTGCACGTCAGGAGTGGGGCTGGAGTCCTAAATACGACCTCGATGCAATGACTAAGGATATGCTTGAGAATATTAAGATTAAGTATGAAAAGGGCTTAATTTAGGAAGTGCCTAAAGTACTTAAAGTGCCTAAAGTGCCTAAAGTACTTAAAGTGCCTAAAGTTTAAAGACCTGACGGCTGTAATCAAAAAATAGTCAGAAAAAGAAAAAGAACCGATGATGTAAATTGTCGGTTTTTTTTTATGCAATAAAAGCATCTGCATTATAAACCTGCCGGCTTTCTTCATTGCTCAACTCAAGCTCCATCACAGCTCTGTCGGGCGAGGGTCTGATTGTAAGAAAAAATGCAATGACAATGCACGGAACGATTAAAAACAAGCTATAACCAGTAAGTAGTAATGAAACAAGTGAAAAAAAAGTAGGACCTTCCAGAAAAGCATATCTGATAACCAATGCGGTCCTGTATTCCGTCATTTTCTCTTTGAGCGTTGGTTTTGTTTTGGCGCTATTCAAACGGTTTTGAAAGACTATTTTACCAACCACTACGCCCCCAAGCAGTAAAAACAAAGTAACTATTATGAATGGAATTATTAAGTCCGGGGCAAAAGCTAAAAACAAACCTAAATAAACAATTGTAAAGATTATACCTGCAAAAATAAGCTGAGAGAAAATTATTGCTATATAAATAATATTCAGTATTTTAAAGTATTCTTTTGAGGTTTGTGGCATGTTGTGGTTACTTTATATTTTCTATTTTCTTTTTGCTATTTGCTCTCGTTGATTTAATTCTTTCAATTAGATTTGCCTATCTAAAAAATCTTATCTTTTTCTATCTTAATTAAATTTTTAACTCATACATTATCAAATAAATACGTAAATTTTCTATCTTAATTCTTATCTTTTTCTGTCTTATTCTTTCTTTTTTTAAAGAACTCAGGAGTTTAAATGAAGTTCTTTCTTTGCTTTTAAATCTCTTGTAAATTATTTCTCCTTTTACAAGAGCTAACTTATTGAAATCCAATTTTATTTAGCGTCATTTCCAGTATTAAATATTAGAATATCAGATATTTATATAAATATTTCATCTAAATTTCATCTAAATTTCATCTAAATTTCATCTAATTATACGAAATTAAAATGGATTATTCAATATCCAACATCTTCCTATTTCTAACTTTATTCTTTGCTCTTTCTTCATGGCTTGCAACAAATTTTTTATTTTATGTACTTTCTGTTTATAAGATAACCTATCTGGCAATTTGTTTATTAAGAGCTTTTGCAAGTCTTTATTCTTAGCTTTTTTAAATTTAATTATATAATCTTCTATTATTTTTTTACAATAGTCGTCATCAATGCCTTTTAAAAGAGTATAGTTTGCTTTTTGTTCTGTTTTCTCAGCAACTGAAGCAGAAATTATAAAATTAGGTTTTCTGCCTTCAATCAATTTACGTTCTCTTAAAATAGAAATTTCTTCTGTTTTTAACTTTTTTTTCTTTTGAACTTTGTCAAGAAGCATAATTTCTTCTAATGTCAAGGCCGGAATGCGAGCCAGTACCTTGGCATAATCAATATCCAATACTTTTCCAGTAATAGTCAGTTTTACCCTGTTATCTGAAAAATCGTAATCGGGCATTGGGAAAAACCTTATACGCTGATAGTTAAACATACGTCTTATGCCACTTCCAATGGTATCCACCATTTTTAAGTTAAACATGGCAGTAGTTAAAAACGGGTTGCGATACATCTCTTGAGGTGCATTTTCTCTTATCACATTTTCTATGTTCAGAGGAATAAATGCACCTAAATTTGTAAAAATCAACTCATCTTCTTTTTCAATGACATTTATGCACCCACCTAAAGAGTAGTCCTGATGTGCAATACAGTTGTTTATGGCTTCTCTGATAACAAAAGGTTCGTATTGGTCAATTTCATCGGGAAAAAGGGTGTTGTCGCGTATGTTGTAAAAACTGATAATATTGACCACATAAATCTGATTTAAATTGACCACCGAAAGTTAACTCCTAAAAGTTTGAAAATTTTCATAATGATTCAACATTTATACAAAGTTAATTATTTAGTTAATATTTTCCATATTAGTAATTCCATTTCTTTTTTTTCGAAGTGATTCACCACAGAGTTCAATGCGATGTGCATCATGCACAATACGATCAAGAATAGCATCAGCAATAGTTTTTTCGCCTATTATTTCATACCACAGATGTACAGGGACTTGAGAAGTAATAATGAGCGAACCTTTTCCATGCCTATCTTCCATTATTTCCATCAAACTAGACCTGTTTTGATTGTCCAGTGGCTGAAGACCAAAGTCATCTATTATAAGCAGGTCTTGGCGTTCTATACGGGCAACTTCTTTAATATAAGAACCGTCAGCTTTAGCCATTTTAAGTTTTGCAAACAGTTTACCTGAGTTGGCATAAGTTACCTTATATCCAAGTGAGCATGCCTGATGACCAAGAGCTGAGGCAATATAGCTTTTGCCTATACCAGTGCTACCCGTAATTAAGATATGCTCGTGATCATCAATAAAAGTACATTCTGCAAAACGCAATATTATGTTACGGTTTAGCTTACGATCCCCATCATAATTAATATCTTCAACATTAGCCTGATAACGAAAGCGAGCGTTCCGTACAAGCCTTTCAATGTTACGGTTTTGGCGATCATCCCATTCTGATGAAATTAAAAAACTGATTAATTGGTCTGTTGTCATATTTTCTGTTTCATTTGATTCAAGGCTGCTCTGAAAAGCACGAGCCATGCCTAATAACCGCATTTTTTTCATTTTTTCAAGTATTTCTTTTGTCATTTTGTTTAATTTTAAGTGTTCATGATTTATTTGTAATAGGATTTACCTCTAATGTTATTATGTTCTGGTAGATTTTGTTCTGAAAGGATTGGTTCAGAGACCATATCCAAATTCCGCTCTAAGATATTTTTAACTATACCATAAGAATAGGAGCCATAATCTAATGCCCTGGTGCAAGCTGCGATAAGCCTTTCTTTCCCCACTTTTCTCTCGAGGCTCAGTATTCCCATGCAACTCTTATATCCTTGTTCGGGATGGGGCTTGTTTATGAGTACCAGCCTGATAAATTCTTCTACTGAAGAACCTATTTCAGTTGCCTTGTTAATAAAGAGTTCAGGATTCCAGTCAGCAATAAACTGATGAGTAGAGGCCAGATGATCTTTGACAGTAGTGTAACCATAAGGCTTTTTAATGCGCTCGTGTCGCGTTATTAATGCATGCTTGAAAAATATTTCAACATAACTGCGATTAAAAAGCATCTTAACTTTCTTTCCAATAAATTCATAAGGTACACTGTAGTAGTGTTTGTCTTCTCTCAGGCACACATGACCGTTGGAAGAAACAGTGCATAGCTGACGATACTTATATTCAAAACGAAAACTTGCTAAAGGTTGTAAAGCATTCTTTTCTATTTCATCAAACAACTCACGCCGACTATAAGGTCTTCCTGTCAGCAGGGTATTGTTGTGTTTTTCCAATGCTTCCCATATCAATTTATTAAGTGCACCTAATGAGTAGGCGTCTTTCCCATTAATCTCTGCATAAATACGTCGATAGGCTATTTTAACAGCTCCTTCTACAAGAGATTTGTCTTTAGGCTTATAAGCTCGTGCCGGTAATATAGAAGTGCTGTAATGATAAGCAAAGTGTTCATAGGTTTCATTTATTGTTGGTTCGTATTTGCTACTCTTTATTACTGCTGACTTAAGGTTGTCAGGAACAATAGCTAAGGGAACACCACCATAAAAGTGAAGGGCATTTTCACAACATTGTATAAAATCAGCTTGCTTCTGACTATGCACAGCTTCAATGTAGGTTAGTTGACTGGCTCCAAGTATTGATACAAATACTTCTGCCTCAATAATTTCGCCTGTTTCTTTGTCTATATAATGCAGTTTGCCTCCTGCAAAGTCAACATACATCTTATCTCCAGCCTTGTGTTCAATATGCATTGAAGGCTTGCTGTGTTTCAACCATTTATTATAATGAACCTGAAATTGAGCCCTTCTATAACCGTCTGGATGTTCAGAAATATATTGTGTCCAAAGCCTCTGTCGTGTAACTCCTCGCTTGCGCAATTCCTTTTCCATATTGGGAAACAGGGATCTAAGTGTATTATAACGAGAGCTCTTTTCTTTTACAGGCTGTTCAGAAAAAAGCTGCTCTAAATGTTCATCACTCATGGCCTCCAGTTCTATTACAGTAAGCCCCATCCTTATTATGCGTTTTAAATACTTCTTTAATGTGTTCCTTGATACTCCTGATCGTTCACTGATTCTAAGTTTACTTTCACCTTGCATATACATGCGTAGGATTTGTCGAATTTTACTCATACTGATTATTTTATTTGCCATAACTTTTAGTTAGATTTAAACCTAACTTAATTATTATGGGTGTCAAATCAAAGTAAAAATTCTTGATTTTAGGTGGTCAATTTGCTCCAGATTTTAGTGGTCAATTTGGATCAGATTTCGGTGGTCAGTTTAATTCAGATTTCGGTGGTCAGTTTCACTGGTTTTTCCAGGTATATTAATAAAGATGGTAATGTTGCAATTCCAATTATTTTCGAAGATATTACCCCGTACTATAGTGAGTTAATTTATGCTAAAATGAATGGAAAATTTGGATTTATTGATAGTGAAAGTAAAGAAGTAATTCCTTATAAATATGAAAATACAAATATGTTTTGTGGAAATTTAGCAAAAGTAAGCCTAAATTTTAAATCATTTTATATAGATAAAAAAGGTCGGGAATATAGAGAAATTTAATTAAAAAATTATGCAAACCGAAGCCCTATTTGAAAAAATTGCAGAACGCATCCATAGCGAAATCATACAAGCGAAATCATCTGTATTAATAGCTGTGGCATGGTTTACCCATAAAACATTATTTAATACACTCTTACAGAAAGCCATGGAGGGTTGTTCTGTTTCATTAATAATTTCAAACGACAGTATTAATGATAACGCTACTAACAATTTCAACTTATTAAATACTCAAAACAGCCATGTTTATAAAATGGGCGATGGGGATAAAAACCTTATGCATAATAAGTTTTGCGTTATTGACAATCGTACTGTTATAACTGGTTCATACAACTGGAGCTACAAAGCTGAAAGTAATTACGAAAATATTGTAATTACTTATGACGATTTTTCATTGGCAGAACAATTTGCACAGGAATTTCATAATATCAGGGTTAAATATTATCCCCATGAAAATGCCACTGAAACTGTCCTCCCATTAAGCAAAGTTATTAAAAGACTTGAAATAATTAAAAACTACATTGTACTTGAAGATTTTGATGAGTTGAAACGGGAAGTGCAAAAAATGAAAGCCTTTTCTTTTAATTCTTTTATTGCCGAAATTATCTATGATATAGAGTGCCAATCCTATGCATCTGCAGTTTCCCTTATACAGGATTTTATTACAAAGCATATTCAGTTGACACTTTGGAACGACCCCGAAATATCCGCACTTAAACTTGAAATTAACATTCTCGAAAATCAACTTAATGCCTTCACCAATGAAAGAGTTGAATTAGAAAAGACGTTATCTGAGTTTGGTCACAAACATTTTAGCATCCTTGGTGATTTAATCACAGAGATATTGCGATTGCGCAAAATCAAAAATAAAGATGATAAAGAAAAATTTGAAGATGCAGAAAAGGATGAAAAAGACTATAATGAACAGTTTAAAATTGAAAAAGAAAAAATAGTCTTTGAATTAACTGATGGTGAAAAGAAAGACCTTAAAAAGAAATGGAGGCAAGCTTCGTTCCTTTGCCATCCTGATAAATTTGCCAATGAAGACCCCGAAGTACAATTGCAGGCAGAAGCTGTTTCAAAGGAATTAAATGAAGCATACGAAAAGAACGATTTAAAAAGAGTTTCAGATATTCTTGAGAACCTTAAAAATGGCAATCTCAATTTTACAAAATCAGCTCAAATTTCAGATAAAGAAAAACTAAAAGCAACAGTTTCCAATTTGCGCCAAAAAATATCTGAATTGCAGATTGTTATATCTGAAATTAGAGAAAGTGAAACATATAAAACAATTGAAAATATTAGAGATTGGGATGAATTCTTTAATAATCAGAAGGATGTATTAGAAAAGGAATTGAATTCTTTAAGAAAAGAGATTGGAAAATAAAATCTTCAACCTTTAAATTGCATTACTTAAAACATTCAATATCAGTTTCATTTCTGACAACAAATTTCTTTTTTTGCAATTATTATATCAAACTTTGCTGCTGATTTTCTGAAAGAGGTTCCTGATAATATTTTGATTCAATAAGTATTTTTATACGATACTAAAGTATAAAAAACGATGATATTATACGATACGAGCGAATATATTTTGTTAATTAATAAAATATTTCATTAGTGTCCGATAAAAATTTGATTTATAAAAAAGGATGTAAATAAATGTTTTCGTTTTTCGCCTCTTTCCTAAAGGAAGAATTGATTTTCAGCAATTTACATCCTTTAGGACAGGAGGCAAATAAATTGCTTAAAAGCAATTCTGATAAAACTAAAAAAGCCCCCCCTTAAACAGATAAGTTAATTTAATATCATTATTAATCATGCGTTTCATCAATTTACTAAATTTTTATCGGACAACAGTGAAAATATTTTCTATTTTCTCTAATGTATCTTAATTTTCTTCTTTGCCTTCCCTGACCCCTTAATCCCCGAAGGGGTCAACCCTATGCTATTTTCTGTATAATGTTTTCTATTTTCTATTTGCTATTATCTATTTGCTATTATTAATAATTCTTTATACACCTCACAAACCTATCTTTTCCATTCAAATCCTTTATTACTCTTACATCTGTATAATTGTACGATTCGAAAACTTTTGCTGTTTCTCCTCCCAGGGCTTCATTTATTTCACAATAAAGTAAGCCTTTGTTTTTTAGTATTTTATGTCCCAATGCTGCTAAAGCACTGTAAAATATGAGTGGGTTTTCATCTTCCACAAATAATGCAATGTGGGGTTCAAAATCTAGCACATTTTTGTGCATCAAAGCTTTTTCAGAATCTTTCACATAGGGAGGGTTGCTAACCAGTATATCTAGTTCGGGCAATGTTTGTTTGTAGGAGTAATTAAGTAAATCATCAACAAAAAATTGCACGTTTACATTGTTTTCAGCGGCATTAACTTTTGCTATATCCAGAGCCTCATTCCTTATGTCAAATGCAAATACTTCTGCAACTGGTAAGTTTGCTTTTAAGGCTATGGCTATAGAACCACTACCAGTAGCGGCATCCATTATTTTTAAGTCCTGATTATTCTGATGTTCGTTTTTCAAAATCAAATCTACAAGTTCTTCTGTTTCTGGGCGGGGGATAAGTACGTTTTGGTTGACTTTCAGTTTTAAACCATAAAAATGAACAAACCCTGTAATATATTCAATCGGCATTTCAGTTTTTAATAACTTGATGGCGCTGTTTATTTTAAGTAGTACCGACTCACTTACAGTTTTTTCGGGCTGGGCATATATCTCATTTTTTGTAAAACCCGCATAAGTTTCCAGAATAATCTCTGCAAAATTGGCAATAGACCTGTCATCATAAATATCACCCAAAACCATTTTCATATAGCGGCGAATGTCTTTTATTTTGTTGGAGGGGATTTTCATGAAGAAGTGTGGAATTTCGAGTGTCGAGTTTGGAGTTGATTTGAATTTTTTATTTTATGAGTGATGTAATGATTAATGAGTTTAATTAATGTTTGGAATACACTTACACTGAGCAACGTATAGAGTTTGCAGTTTGAAGATGGAATCCTAACTATAGGCACTCCAAACTCTACACTCCAAACTTCTTATCTTTCCCCAAACACCGCCGTTCCCACCCTTACAATAGTACTGCCTTCGGCTATAGCCACAGCATAGTCGTCGGACATGCCCATGGATATTTCTTTAAATGATTCGTCATTAGTAAAATACTGGCTTTTAATAGTGTCAAAAAAATGTTTTAAATTTTTAAATTCTTGGCGTACCACCTGCATATCTTCGGTAAATGTTGCCATGCCCATCACACCGCAAATACGAATATTTTTCATGGCTTTAAAACCATCCGAAATTAGCATTGCTTCTGCTTCTTCTAACGACAAACCAAATTTGGTGTTTTCTGTTGCAATATGAAACTGCAAAAGACAATTTGCAGTTTTGTTTATTTTAATCGCTTCCTTGTTTATTTCACCCAGCAGTTTTAAACTTTCAACACTGTGTATCAGACTGACAAAAGGAACAATATATTTTACTTTGTTCGTTTGCAGATGCCCTATAAAGTGCCATTCAATGTCTTCGGGCATCATGGGCTGTTTGCTCATAATTTCCTGGGCTTTATTCTCGCCAAAAATCCTGTGCCCGGTATTATAAGCCTCCATCATTGTTTCTGTACTTTGGTATTTTGATACCAGAACCAGCTTGACATTAACGGGAATCTTGCTGAGAACTTTTTGGAGATTTGCTGAAACTGACATTCAAGAAAAATTAAGTTGTTTGCATAATTATCGGATTTCTGATACTTTACCCATAGCATAAGCGAGTTTATCCTTGACCTTGCTTGTAAGACCGGGAAAATATTTAAGACACAACTGATAATTTTCAACAGCAGCCTTATAGTCGTTCTTATACGCATAAACATCGCCCATATACATATAGGCGTGACCAATATCTTTGCTTATTTTATGCGTTTGATCAAATATATAAGCATCATAATGAGTCAAATATGAACTCAAATCCTCTTTTTTCAATATTTCATTAATAATATTAATATTGATAGTATCCGAAACAGGAATTGCTCTCAATTTTGCATAATTTAGCTCAGTTCTGTAGAAGTGTTCAAAACTTTTTTCAAGATCAATTGATTGGTTGAGTAAAGAAATAGCCTCATCATATCTGTGTAGTTGAGCAGAATACAAACCTGCTTTACGAAGAGGATAGGCCGGATTGGGGTGTGTCTTTGCTGATTGCAGATAGTATTCAAGCGCTTTTTCGATATCGCCAATGCGTTCGTAATAATCGCCCAGATAGGCATATATAAAATAGTCGGAAAGTGAATCTATAGATAAACACTGTTCAAATTTCAATTTTGCTTCTTCTAATTCGTCTAAATACAAATAAACCACACCCATATTAGCTATGGCTGTAATATTTAGAGAGTCAATTGAAAGGGCTTTCTGATAATTGGAAATGGCATTCTCAAGATTTGCTTTTGTTCTGTTTTGGTCTGATTGATACAAAAACACATTTCCCTGCTCAATGAATCCCTGGGCTTCTTCTTTCCTGCCAGGTTTTGATAAATCTACCAGCCATTGGGGTTGAATTAAAGTAAGCAGTCCGAAAATAAGCAGCAAACTCCATATTCCCAGCAGAAAATATCTTATGATTTTATCTGCTAACAGATATTTGTCTTTTATAATTTTTTTAGCCATAATGCAGTCTTATTTAATTATTATGGATAATAAAAAGAATTTTTTTACCCTCCTTATGCAACCTGTTATAGGTGTCACAAGCCTGTTTGTTGGGAAGTTTAATAATCTGATATATTTTGCTTGTGGTAATATTGAAAATCATTTGTGTTACTTCATTATCGGTCCAGCCTTTTCCACCTTTACCTTTACTGCCGGTGCCAATTAATAAAATTTCCGGATTCAATGCTTCAATTTTTTGCTTATCCCGCATATTAAACGATTCTTTTTTATCAACGGTTCGGAAACCTCCATCGGGAAATATCATGTAATCGAAATACATAAGTGGTATGCCGTTATAATTAATATGCCCCGAAGATATATACTTTATTTTAGGTGTCCCGAAATGAGCTGCACCAAAAATAAGTACGGCCAAAAAAACTAATGCTCCTCTTATTATCCATCGGACAACTTTATTTTTACCGGAAAATATCAGAATGAAAATTATCAGAAATACCAGAATTACAATAAAAGCCAGATTAAATTTGTATTTTTCATCAGTAAGCTGAGAAGATACAAACAAAAAAACATAAGCAAATATTATTTCCAGACTCAATAGAGAAAAGGGATTTGTGAAATACTCCTTAATTGTTTTCTGACGCAATTTATAATTGGGAAAATCTTTTCCATCCTCAAGATAAAAAAATACAAAAATACTTCCTGTCATGTTACCCCATAAATCTTTGGCAACATCCGAAAGATCAAAGACCCTGTTAGATATATAAATCTGAATAAATTCATCAAAAATAGAAACCAATATGGCCATCAAAAATATTCTATACAAAATTTTATAAGTTGGCTGTGGTTTTATAGTAAATCGGCGGTAAGCAATAAAAGCAAAAATACCATATGCGATATAATGCCAGTTGTGCTGCAAATCGTAAAAATGATGTCCGTAATAATAGTCGGCAGTCATCTGACCAATTGCAAAAAAAGTGAAAATTAAGCCTAAAAATAAAAAACGTCTTTTACTTAGAATTTTTCGGGATAAATAAAAAAATATAATTAGAATTAAGGCTGTAATTATAACAGTATAGGGAACTTTAAGTGAGCCACAATTTATAGCAGCTCTTGAAGCTTCACCTATCGCTGTTTGAAGATAATTTTGCAGCATCAAAAAAGGTGTAACTATGAGCAGAAAAGTGAATAAGTAAAAATTCAACAGTGGTCTGGGTGTATTTATCATCTCAATTTTAATATGAATTGCTAAATTACAATTTTAATAAAAACAAACAGAAAATTGATAAAAAAGCAACTAATTTATTGTGTCTTTTTTGAGTTGCAGTATATGAGTCGTAACATTCCTCTCAAAAACATCCATTAAATTCATCCCTTCTTTAAGCCATAAAGTGTGAATGCCACACTGTTGGGCCGCTTCAATATTGGTGAAAAGGTCATCAATAAAAAGGCTTTCTTCGGCTTTAATGCCTGCTGTGGATAAGACTTTCAGATAAATTTCTTGGTTGGGCTTTTTCAATCCCATCTCGTGCGAGAAAAATGTTTTATGAAAAAGTTCTTTCCAGCTCAGTCCCTTATGTTCATCAGCCAGTTGTTTGGTGTAAAAGTCATAATGAATTTTATTGGTATTGCTCAGCAGATAAGTGTTGTAATGATTTTTCAATTCAATGAGCAGTGCCATCCTGTCCTCAGGAAAATCGAGAATCATCGAATTCCAAATCCGGTCAATGGTATCATCGCTCAAATCAAAACCGGTATATTCTATAAATTTCAATCTGAATGCTGCCGGAGATATAATTCCTTTTTCAAAATCGTCGAACAGACTGCTTTGCCGGGCTTTGGAATAATAGGTGCTAAAATTATCGAATCCCATCTGCCGCAGCAATTTCTCCGGTCCGTTGTAATCGATGTTGAGTACCACAGCTCCTAAGTCAAAAATGATGTTTTTTATTTTGGCATTCATACGGCAAAAGTAAAATTATTTTCAGTAAGTTAATTTAAAGAATATTAACATGCTGATTATTTGATGGTATTGATTGAAAAAAGAAGTATTATAACTTATTTTTCGAAAATATTGCCACAGATTCACAGATTAAAATACGCCAAGATAAATTTAAATATGTGAGGATTTTAAAACATCAATCTGTGCATCTGTGGCATATTCTTTAACAAAGCTTTAATCAATAATTCTACTGATTTTGTTAAAGCCTTGCTTAGAAAAGAAATTTTTAAATAGATTTAGATTTTAACTTTTGCAACAGCAATATTTTGGTTTGCAATTTCAGCCCATTTTTCGATGATTTGAAGCTCGTCTGTTAGTGTTAAATGGTAAAGCTCCGAATCGTAAAATCCCAGTATAATTTCATCATTCTGATTGTTTTGAGAAAACGCCAATTCAAGCTTTTCTATTACTGTCTGAGTGCCGGTGGGTGTGCTTACAGCCCGGCCAGTGTTGATGACTCTGCATTTTTTTATTTCAGACAGATTTATCTCTTTTTCTATCAGATTGCTTTCATTTCCACTCTTAAAGAACAGTTTATGAGCGTCTTTATCAATACCTATGATGTTTTCGTACCAAATGTCACATTCGTCTATTTTGCAATGGCTTTTTGCTGCAAAATCCTGCAACGATTGCAACATTATTTTTTTCTTTTTTTTCTTTTTGCTGTTGGCATATACAAATGGTAATATACATGCTGATAATATAAACAGCGTTATTAATAAATGGTTTATGTTCATATTGATTTATTATTTATAAAATTATTAATACAGACAATGCAAAACCTTTCGGAATGCTTATCTAAATTGTTAGTCAGTTTGTTTTTTAGAAATAATAAATAAATTACCAGAAATAATGAAAAGGATAAGTAATGCAGGTTGAATCAAACCCTATGATAATTTTATTGAAAAAGAAAATGTACTTAGAGAAGATGTTCAAATATATTTTATCTAAGGCTCTGAAATAGTTTGTCAAACTGTTAGGCCAATCTTTCTGAACCGATGAAGGAAGGTTATTTATTTCATTTACATTATTTCTGCTTTGTAATGTATGACAGAAAAAATTATCGGAAGCTGCAAAAGATAGATTATTGTCTTTGTCAGATTGACTTTGAGCATAGGGAATGTGCTTTATGTAGCCATGACTGTAAATACTTAATGTAAAACAGTACAGCAAAATAATGTTTGATAATGCCAAAACTTGTAATGCCCTCTTCATGTTGCAAAAGTAAAATAATTTTCAGTAAGTTAATCTAAAGTATATTAACATGCTGATTATTTGATGATTTTGATTGCAAAAAGAAGTATTATAACTTATTTTTCAAAGCATTTTTAATATACTCTGTGTTAATATGTTTAATCTGTGGCAATTAAATATTTCTGTATTAATCTGTGTATGAAGCGTAGCGTAATAATGAACACCTATAAAAACAATTATATTATGTGAATAATCTGTGGCAATATATCTAAAGAAAAGAAATTATTTTTATTGAACCCCCAGAAAAAACTTAATTAACTTTGCAGCTATTTTCTAAGATAAATAATAATTGTAAAAGTATGAAAAAAGAAGAATTGACAAGTCCTGTAGAAAAAGGCTCAACAAAAAATGTGGTTGAAAAGCCAAGGGCTATAAGTACTAATATCGAATTGCGCGAGCATGCCGAATTCCATAATTGTCATACCGAAAAAAGTGTAAAGGAAGATATTGCATTTCTTAAGTTGGTGTATGGCGATAAATTAAAACTATCAGCTGATGATGTGAACATTGACTTTGTAAACAAACTGAAAGTCATTAGTAAAGACATTTATTTCTTTCTGAAAAACTTTGAAATTGATCTGAATCCTCAGAATTATATAAAGAGCAAATATGAGTTCATAAAACACCGTATTCCCAATGGGGATCCTCATTTACTCTATCTGGCATGGAATGGTTTGATTAAAAACGACAGTTTCAGGAGGTTGTTATTGCAGATTTTCAGCATCAGCAAATTCAGCGATATGCTATGTCCTCAGAATATACCCTCCTTTGGCTCGTCTATGACCCGATACAGAACAAAACTTATTTTGGCCGACGATATGGCTACCAACCCCGATGGAAGCAGAAGAGAAATAGGCCGATTGCTTGATGATGGGAGTGGACTTTCAATGCAGGAAGGTATCATCTGGTTGCCCAATGGGAAGGCTATACCTATGTTCCCTCAGGCTTACGTACCTTTAAATCAGACTCAGGTGATACTTATCCGACATGGGAAATCAATACATGAATCAGGTGGCGAAAATCCTGAGTTCGTTGGTTCAGGTTACTGGGATACATGGAATAACAACAGACGCATACCCGGCATTTTAAGTAACTTTTTAAAAGAAGAAGGCATAGCAACTGCCAAAGAGTTGGGAAAAGATTTTAAGGTGGCAGTAGATATACTCGATAAAAGTGGTTATCCCTTGTGGTCTTGGTCAAAAGATACACCCATTCAGGTTTATGGCAGTGAATCCGAAAATACTGAACAAACCGCCAGATATTTTCTGCAGGAAGCCGGTTACACCAATATGACCTTTAATGCTATGTTCGGCATAAACTCACAAAAATATGGCGCACTGACTTTCAAAAACAAAAAAGAAATCACCAATGAAGCTATTAAAATCTATAGTGGGGGTAAAGAACCCACACCTGAAGTACAGAATAAAGTGGCTAAAATGTTCAAAAATCGTTTTTACCACTATCCTGAAGGTGAAACCCTCATCGAAGCCGATTGGCGCATAGCTTATTCTTTTGTTGATTTATTAAACAGAAATCTGGGCAAAAGGGTTTTGTTGGCCGATCATTCAGGCGCTATCAGGGTTTTTGAAGCCATTATTCGCACCCTCGATTTTGCCGAATACAGCACCATCAAAGAAGCTCAGGATTCTATCATTGCCTTATGTTTCCAGCCCGGCAGAAACTTGCGCTACGATTACCTTCAGAAAAAAGAATACCCGCTGAGGAAAAGAAATAAATAAATGGCTGTCCTTAAAAATTCAAGTTCATGTCCGAAATTACAGTAATTCAAATCTTTAGAGTGTTTCTTTTACTGTTGTTTTTAGGTGTTATTATTTTTTTGTTAAAACAATTATACTATTACAAAAAGATGGCTCACACCGACCCCATGACCTCTTTGATGAATTATACAGCATTGTGTAAAGTCATTGATAAATTTTTAAGATCAAAAATGCCATTTTCTTTATCCATCATCGATATAGACGACTTTGGTAAATTTAATAAAATAAGCTATCGCTTTGGCGATGATGTGCTTAAAGAATTTGCGGATTTTTTAAAGCAATCGCTCACTGATGACGTGCTTATTGCCCGCTTCAGAATAGGCGATGAGTTTGTTCTTCTTTTTAAAAATGCCGATTTGTCTCAAACCGGAAGTATCATTGATGCGTTGAAGGAAAAGTTGTTGAATCATCATTTTAATGCTTTAAAAAACGCTTCTGTCTCTGCTGTTAGCTTTTCTGAAGGTGCTGTCGAAGCTCATCCTGAAATTGATACTATTGAGTTGCTCCTTTCTCAGGCTGAAAGCAATCTTAAAACCAATAAGTTGAAACTTCATCATAAAATCAGTGAATGAAAAAACGAATCCTAGTCATCATAGCAATTTCAGCATTTTTATTGAGTAATACGGCTTGTTCTACAGGAGAGAAATCTTTTAAAATTGACGATGAGATGCCACTGCACCTAAGACTTAATGATAGCTATTCTTTTTATACCGGCAGTCTGGCTGATACTGTTGAACTTTTAAAAAATATTAACATAAAACCAGACATTAAAACCCTGTTCTTTTATAATGATTCCTCCAAAACAATTTCCATCAAACCAGTAACACAGTTTGAAGAACTGACCCAATATGAAGTTACTATAAAAGATGGCCGAAATAAAATAAAACACAACTTCCTGACAGGACCTGACACCTACTTGTCATTATTTAATGAGAAAAGCACCCCCGAGTTATGGCTCAAAAGTGGCATTATGTTGTATGGTTATGACAGCATTCCCATTATTAAATATAACGAAAAGTACGTTATCAATCCAACAACCATTTGTCAGTTGGCTTTATCGTGTTATGATGATTATATTGTAAATAACAACCCAATAAGCAGAAAATATTTTATTAAACAAGTAGATTATTTGGCTGCCAATTATATCACTTTTGGTGATGGAATTGCTTTTGCCTATAATTACAAAGCCAAGGGAATAACACCCCCATGGTACTCAGCTTTGGCTCAAGGTCAGGCGGCATCTGTTTTTGTAAGAGCCTTTTTTTTGACACACGACAACAAGTATCTCGGCCTTGCCAAAAAGGCGATTAATTACATGACGGCAAAATACCCCCATGGCACGCTTAATCTTACCTCCGATGGACTGCTTTGGCTCGAGGAGTATCCCAAAATACCCCAATCATCTGTTCTCAATGGCTTTGTGTTTTCAATTTTTGGTCTCATCGATTATGCAAAACTTTTTCCTGATGATAAAGAAGTTGTGAAAATGACAAAAGAATGTTTGAAATCACTCAGAAAAGGCATTCCAAAATATGATACCGGCAAGTGGCTCATTTACGATATGACTTTTAAAGATGAAGTCAATTATCATTATATGGGCATGCAAACCCTTCAAATGAAACAGCTATATAAGGCCACCAAAGACCAAACTTTTCTTAAATATTACCATAAATGGGAAAAATATTTTTGTTGGGAAGATTGGATAAATGATGATTATTAAAAAGAAATTTTCCTATTTTTGAAAAAGCTTATTTGTTACGTATTATACCCCTTAATGAAAAAACTCGTATTTATATTATCTTTTGTTTCAATTGCTCTGATGTTGGTTGTTTCTTGCACAACAAGAAAAAATACCAATGCTTACAAAAATGATTTAATATTTCATAAAAAACTATCCGACAGTATTGTAATTGATATCAGTAACTTAGCTCATAAGAGAAGCATTATTAAACACGTTAGCATAGATCCCTTAATTAATGTCACTTACACCCTTGATAAAAATAAAAAGACCATTTTTATTAAGCCTGTCACCAAGTTTGAAGAATTAACAAAATATACTGTTACAATAAAAAGTGGCAGAAAATATTACAAATACAATTTTCTGACAGCCCCCGATAAGTATATTACATTAACCAATCTTAAGTGTTCACCTAAAACATGGTTAGACAGTAAAACAATGAAATTCTCAAAAGACAGTGTGCCAACTATAAAAATGAAAGACAAATATGTAATCAATCCTACCACTATCTGCCAGTTTGCAATTTCATGTTATGACGACTACATTTTAAACAACAACCCAATCAGTAAAAACTACTTTCTCAAACAAGTTGATTATTTGACAAAAAACAATACAAAAATGGCTGATGGCATTGGATTTCCTTACTATTTTGAAACCCAGTCATTGAAACCTCCCTGGTTTTCAGCTTTAGCACAGGGACAAGCAGTATCTGTGTTTGTAAGAGCCTTCTTTCTGACAAAAGATTCAACCTATTTGGCCTTAGCCAAAAAGTCAATCAATTATATGATTTCTAAATTTCCCGATGGTACTTTAAATTATACATCCGACAGCCTTGTTTGGCTCGAAGAGTACCCCAAAAAAACGCCCTCCTCAGTTTTAAATGGCTATGTTTTTTCAATATTTGGTTTGATTGAATATTCAAAATTGTTTCCCGAAGACACTGTGGTCTCAAAAATAACCAGGACATGTCTTAACGCGTTAAAAAAAGGCATCCCTTTTTACGACACCGGAAAATGGCTCATCTACGACAGGGAAAGAAAAAGTATGGTAAGCTACCATTATATGGGCATGCAGGTAAACCAAATGATGCAAATGTATCAGACAACAAAAGATACTGCTTTTTTGAATTTATACAATAAATGGGAGAAGTATATTAACTGGGATGAATGGGTAAATGGAAAAAAAGTAAAACAGGATACGGCGGCTAAAAAACCGGGAATAATTAAAAAGGATATCGGAAATAAAGGCATGCAAAAAATTGATTTAAAAAAATCAAATACCCTTACCCCACCTGTAAACAAACCCGAATTTACTAAACCTGAATTAGCAAAACCCCAACCTCCAAAACCCGAAGAAAAAAAAGTGGAAATTAAATAGTATTAGAACTGCAAGCGAAGTGTAAACAGCAAGATAATGAATAAATACTATTTTTCCTTAGTTTCGTTTTTGAGTTTGAGCCTGCCGGCTTCTTTTAAACTTTTATTTAGCATCCATTCTATCTGACCGTTCACACTTCTGAATTCATCAGCAGCCCATTTTTCAATAGCCTTCATTAAGTCTGCATCAATCCTCAATGCAAAAGGTTTTTTTTCAGCCATAATTTATTGGTTTAATGTACCTGTGTTGATTACAGGACCTGCATCTTTATCGCCACACAATACAACCATTAAGTTGCTTACCATGGCTGCTTTCTTTTCTTCATCCAGATCAATAATGTTCTTTTGTAACAATAAATTTAATGCGCTTTCTACCATACCCACTGCACCTTCTACTATTTTGTGCCTTGCTGCAACAACTGCTGCCGCTTGTTGTCTTCTCAACATCGAATGAGCAATCTCGGGTGCATAAGCCAGATAACCTATGCGTGCTTCTACTACCTCTATCCCCGCAATTTGCAAACGTTCCATTATTTCGTGTTCTAATGTTTTGTTGACATCTTCAAAATTGGTGCTTAATGTAATGGTCGCTCTCTCATCTTCAAAATGATCGTAAGGGAATGATCCGGCCAGCTTTCTTACTGCCGAATCCGTCTGAATTCGGATAAAGTTTTCGTAATTGTCAACTTCAAATGAAGCTTTAAATGTGTCTTTTACACGCCATACCAAAATAACACTGATCATAATGGGATTGCCCAACTTATCATTAACCTTAATTTTTTCACTCTCAAAATTTCTTGCCCTTAATGATACAGCGATTCTTCTTAAAAACGGATTAACCCAAAATAAACCATTTTTCTTTATGCTCCCCTTATAGGCTCCAAATAATAATAAAACCTTTGAACTGTTCGGACTGATAGTGACCAATCCGGCCAGAAAAAATATTAACAGAGGTATTAATAATATTGGCAAAACAAGAAACTCATTAACAAATAGCACTGCAATTACTATTGCAAAAATAAACTGAAGGGTTAATGCAACATAACCATTCCATGTACTTAATTCTTTTTCTGTTTTCATAGTTTGATATTTAAATGATATTAAAATAATATCACAAAGATATAATACTTTTTCTTAATTATTTAAAAATTAACAAAATATTTTTTTTAATCTTTATAAAATCTTTATGCTTCGGCCTGTAAAATTTATTCCTTCTTTATTTATCTGAAACTATTTTTGCTTGCTTTCTGAAAGCAGTAAAAGTATTGTGTATTTGCGAACACAATTTTATATTTTATTCATTTTTTAATAATATGTGGTGATATGTATAATTGTTTAAATGTTAATTGGGAAATTAATTATAAATCATTTTTTGCATTGTTTTTAATGCTGGCATTGGTTTATTTAATGCATCAGATTTATTTTCTGGGGAGTAAATATTTTTAAGCAAATAATTTTTCAAGTCTAAAAAGGAAGAAGGAAACATCAGAAACGCCTCTTAGGTTTGCTCTAAAACCTTTTATTTTAG
>Ga0172368_10001323_pt1 | contig 34318 bp, 35 predicted proteins | sample Lak11m_FD_114540 | JGI IMG/M metagenome (GOLD analysis project Ga0172368, IMG submission 114540) | Freshwater microbial communities from Kabuno Bay, South-Kivu, Congo - kab_022012_11m | ecosystem: Environmental > Aquatic > Freshwater > Lake | place: Democratic Republic of the Congo: South-Kivu... | reverse complement strand
TCACGTATCACGCATCACGATTCGCGCCTCACCGTTTCTGCTTATAAAGTTCCACATCACGCAAAAACTTTTTAATCGGCGGCGTCACGGGCGGGTCGTCGGTCAGCACCATCGTGTAATGATTCACGTCCGGCAGATCCACTCGCTCACAATCCGGTATCCACGCCACAAACGCCGCCGCCTCTTTTTCATCTAATACATGCGCTTTATCTCCCAACAATCCTTGCTTTGGACGAATGAACAGAGTCGGACACTGCATCGTCGGGAAGTGAACGCACATGCTGTAATAAAAATGCACATCCAGATCGCGCTCAATCGCTTCGGCACTGGCTTTCGAACGCGCCGATCCGTCGTTGAAAATTTCTACGTCGTCGCGCAAATAATTTTCGAGCGCCGCGCTCCATTGATCGCGAAAGTACGGAAGCGAACGCATCGAGTCAAGGTAGTCATCCATCGAAGGGTAGACGTAAGCGAGGCGGCGTAACATCGGGCGCATCGCCTCTAACACCTCTTCCTTCGGATCACATCCGCCGTCAATCAACACCACCGATCTGATTCGAGACGGGCGAATGGATGCGATGTAAACGCTGACCGTGCCGCCAAACGAATGACCGATGAATGAAAATTTTTCGTAACCCAACGCATCGGCGAAGGCGAGAATGTCGCGGGCGTGATACGAAAAGCCGTAGCCTTCGTGCGGCTTGTCGCTGTCGCCGCGCCCGCGCAAGTCAATGGCGAAGAGGCGATACTCGGGCGCGAGTTGCTGCGCGATGTTTGTAAAAGAACCTTTGTGCCCGCTGATGCTCGATAAACAAAAGAGCGGACCCTTTTCGCCATCCCATTCGGTGTAGGCAAGTTTGATGCCGTTGACGGTGAGAGATTTTGTTTGCGGCGAAATCATGTAGTGGTTATGTCCTTTGCAATTTCCCCTCATCATAACTAACTTTTATAAACACGATATGCCGCTACCAAATGCTCTTTGCCTTTCACTTGAAGATCGACTCGCTCACATCCATAACCGCTCGGCAGTGACGGCGGAAGACCTCCACACGTTGAGATGCCCGCCAAAATTTCACCTTTGCCCGCCAAACCCGAAAGACGCGATGCCACATTTACGGTGTCGCCGATAGCTGTATAGTCCGTCACCTCACCGCCGCCTACATTACCGGTGACGGCGGCCCCACTGTTGAGTCCGATGCCAATACTGAAAGGAAGATTTAATTCGATCATCTTCTCTTGTAGGGCAATCGCCGTTTTCAAAGCGACTTGACGATGTTTAGGCTGCGGGATCGGCGCATTGAACAGCGCCATGATCGCATCGCCAAGAAATTTATCTATCAACGCCTCGTTCTGCACCAGCAACTCGCTCGCCGCCGAAAACAAAACGTTGAGCGATTCGCGTAATTGAGTCGGCGACGCGTGTTCCGAAAGATGGGTGAAGCCGCGCACGTCGGCGAACATCACGGTGATGTCCTGCTCCACGGCAGGAAATTTCACACCGCCTCACTGGTTGCACAATTGCGGATTCTTATTGAAGGGATGAATCCCGCGCAGCCGATACAGCAATGCGCCGATGCCCCGGATGGGAGTGCGGCACACCTTGCAACGTGAGAGGTAATGGATCTCGCTCATCGCTTGAACCACTTAAATAATCGGCTCAACACACTGCTTTGTTCTTCAACCGCGCTCTCCCCATGTATGTTCTGCCGATGTTCGCGGTAGCCTTCATCGGTATAGAACTTGATCCCGCAGCACGTGTGTTTAACTGCGGGCTGTTCGCCATGAATCTTTTGGCGATGTTCAACGTATGCCGCCTCGCCTTCAAAGGTGATGCCGCAACAGGTGAATGTGGACATAGACACACCATTTGTCATTGCGAGCCGCCGTAGGCGGCGAAGCAATCTCGTTATTTTGCATTGAGATTGCTTCGGCGCAAACAACGCGCCTCGCAATGACGCTCATAGTTAAATTGCATCCAACTCCGCCAACCTTTCCTTCGACAAATGCCCTTCATTGTTCCAACCACGCGCTTCGTAATACTCATCCAACATCGTTTGAAATTTTTCGCGATCAATATGATGCCCCTTCGTGGCACGCGCGGGCATCGGGTCGTCAAAATACCGTTTCGGAAGGGTGTCGTCGGCGCGTGTGCGCCCGATCTCCAAATTGATCTGCCGTTCAATATCAATCACGCGCTTGCCGCATTGACGCAGTTCATCTTCAGTAAACGTTGCGCCTTCAACGGATTGAATAAGTTCAACGAAGTGATCGTAGCCAAGCAGTTTCGGCGAGTTGAATCCATGTGTGATGAATTTGCAGATACCAAGCGAATCGGCGACGGCGTAAATATCATCGTGCCACGCCACCATGCCTGCTTTACCTTCATACGAAGTGGGGTCAGAACTGGTTGGCACGCCAAAAATTTTCATTCGCACGTCGTCAGGCAATTTGAGAATATCAAGCGTCGGGCGGTTGCGTAAATGATCCGCACCGCGTGAGGCGACGGCGATGCCGAGCGCAAACGATTTGATGTAACGCACATCGTGCGGATCGGACTGCGGCAAATCTTTCACGGCGATCAAATAATCGGCGGCTTCGGGCGGGAAGATTTTTTTTGCCTGCGAACTTTCTGCCAACACGTTCCCGAACCCTCTCCGATTGGCAATGTCGTTGATCAGATCAACCACACGCTCGTAATCGCCCCACTCCAGCTTGCCGTCGGTGACGCCGTCTCCGATTATTCCGCGTTGATACAACTCCATCGCCCAAGCGATGACCGTGCCGGTGGACGAAGCATCGAGTCCGAGATCATTCACCAAATTATTCAGCGTGATCACTTGATCGGTTGGGGCAACGCCGATGTTCGCGCCGAGCAAACCAATGGTGGAGTATTCGGGTCCCTCGCCGCCGAGTGTATTGTGATGGCGGCAATGCACCACACACGACGTGCAGGCGAGCATCTTGTCCGAGAATTTTTCGATCTCCGAAGCGACGAGCGTATCTTCAAAAGAATTCTCTTGGCTGTTGCGCGTGCGGATCGCCCCCAAGCGATTACTCACTTCATATAAGAAGGGCGTGCCAAGTGTGCCAAGAATCTGGATCACTTTGGAATCTTGCAGATATTTTGTTTGTGCTTTGCGTGTGGCGCTCAACGCCGCTTTATCGGCGACCGCGATTTGTTCGCCGCCGCGCGCGGCGATGGCTTTGAGATTTTTCGATCCCATCACCGCACCCATGCCGCCGCGCCCCGCCGTATTTTTTAATCCCGTCATCACCGATGCCATACGAACTTTGTTCTCGCCCGCCTGACTGATCACCGCGCTCACCGTACCCGAACCATGCGCCGACTTCAACGCTTCTTGAGTCTGCGGCGAATTCAATCCCCACAACTCTTTCGCGGATCGAATTTCGATGTGACCATCTTCAATTAATAAATAAGAAGGCTTCTCGGCTTTCCCAAGAATGATTAAGCGATCAAATTTATTCTTGCGCATCGCCGCCGCAAAGAAACCGCCGCAGTTGGCGTCGCCCAGTCCGAGACTCTCCGGTGATTTGGCGCTGACGTTGAAACGGGCGGCATTCGGCGCAATCGTGCCGGTGAGCAAACCCGATCCGAAGATCAACGGGTTCGCCGGATCAAACGGATCGAGTCTCTGCGGATCGCCCGCCGCGCGCAGATACTTCCGCAGGTAATACATATTCATCCCGCGCCCGCCTAAAAACGCGCGGATGAGGTTCGACGGAGTCGGAGAAACTTCCACTCGACCGGAGGAGAGATTGATGACTGCGGTATTAGACATTTTTTATTCTTGAGACCTGTCAGATTTTAGAAACCTGACAGGTCTCAACTTATCCACCACTCACGGGCCAAACAACATGGACTTTTGCGCCCTCGCTCAAAACTTTTTCGGGCAATGCTTCCTCGTCATCCACGAACAACATTGGCTTTGCCTCTTTGCCGTCTAAATCTTTGGCAAGCGATGGATAGGTTTTCGCTAGTGAGGCGAGCGCATCGGAGATCGTTTCGCCGTCGTTTAACGTAATCTCAACTTCGCGTTTGCCCGCCGCGCGCCAAAAGGGTTCGCCGAGATGAAGAAAAATTCTCACGCTTTAGGTAGAGACGTTGCACGCAACGTCTCTACGGTTGATGTTGGTTTCAACCTCGCCGCCGCAGCCGCGCCAATCACAGCAACACCCGCCGCCAACAAATACGCTGGCGCGAATGTTTTCATGGCGTCTGCCATTGCACCCGCCACGCTGGGACCCACCGCCTGCCCGATGCCAAAGAACAAGGTGATGAAGCCTAACGCTGCCGGGGCGAGCCGCGCGCCTAACACATCGCCGCACGTCGCCGCCATGATCGTTGGGATGCTCCACGCGGCTAAACCAAAAATGATCGCCGAGAGCGTGAAGCCCAAAGGCACGCGCCACAAAGCGAACAACGCGAAGGCAATCGCGTGACACAGATAAACAAGAATCAACGCTCGCTTACGCCCGATACGATCCGAGATCGCGCCCCAGATCAAGCCGCTAAAAAAACTCAGCCAGCCCATCAACATGAACAACGATCCGGCATCTTCTTTGCTGTAGCCCGATTCGCTGATCAAACTTTTGGTAAAGAACGTCATGTAGATGATGTATGAGAATCCAAAAGCAACGTAGACCAGACCGAGATGCCAAACGGCTGCGGAACGATACACACGCCCCCACTCCATCGCTCCGCTTGGGGCGCCGCCACCCGCTGCCACAGCCGAGGCGGCATCCCCGTTGGGAGTCAGCCCCATCTCATTGGGATGGTTGCGTAAGATCAAAAAACTGATCAGCGCAAAGATCAGAGTCGCGCCGCCGAATAAATACCAACCCATGCGCCAGCCTTCTGATCCATACAGAGTCAAGATGTATGGCACGAGTGGACCACTGACGATGAGACCGACGGACGAGCCGCCCGCGACCACGCCCGCCGCGAAGCCGCGCCGCTTTGTGTTGAACCACGCGCTCAACATTCCCATCACTGGCACATTGCTCGCGCCACTGCCCACGCCAGTGATCGCCCGCCAGAACATCGCCCACAAAAAACCGTTCGCCGCGCCGGTGAACAACATGCCCACGCCCGCGAACACCAAGCCAAGCGAGATGACCACGCGAGGACCGTAACGCGCGGCGAGTGCACCACCGATGATCGAGAGCAAGACGTAGCCCGTCAGGTTCGCGCTCACCAGCGCGCCGGCTTCGGTGTTGTTCAAGTTGAGACTCGCCTGCATGAAGGGCAGGATGGCACTGTACCCAAAGCGAGCTAAACCGAGCGCACCAAAGACGACGATGACGCCGACAATCAAGATAATCCAGGCGTAGTGAAGAGGGCGCATTTGAACTGATGTCGTAACGATGAATTGCGTGATACGTGATGCGTGAAATTGATTCACGTATCACGTATCACTAAAGTTCTCGCTTATCCACCACCCTCTTCGCCTTGCCTTCGGATCGTTGAATGGATTTAGGACCCATCAACTTCACATCGGCCGAGACGCCGAGTGTTTGCGCCAGCTCGTGCGAGACTTTCTTTTGCAATTCATCGAGACGGCGCGTGTCAATTGGCTGGAAAAGTTTGGGGGCGGCTTCGACCCACACCTCGAGCGTATCGAGTTGATCTTTGGCGCGATCAACTACGATCTGATAGTGCGGCTCGATCTCCTCGATAGACAGAAGTGTTTTCTCGATGAGCTGCGGGAAGACGTTGACGCCGCGCACAATCAACATGTCGTCGGTGCGCCCCATGATCTTTTCCATGCGGACGTTGGTGCGCCCGCATTTGCACGGCTCATTGTGCAAAACCGTTCGGTCGCGCGTGCGATAGCGAATGACGGGCATGGCTTCTTTGGTGATGGTGGTGAAAACAAGTTCGCCTTCTGAGCCGTAAGGTAAACGCTCGCCCGTCTCGGGATCAATGATCTCGGCGAGGAAGTGATCTTCGTTAATGTGCATTCCGTTGTGTTCAGAACACTCCACGGCAACACCGGGTCCGATCACTTCGGTGAGACCATAGATGTCGAAGGCTTCGAGATTCAATTTGTTCTCAAGCTCGCGGCGCATCTTTTCCGTCCACGGCTCTGCGCCAAAAATTCCGGCGCGCAGTTTCCAACGCTTCTTGATGTCCACGCCCATCTCTTGCGCTTCTTCGGCGATCACGAGCGCATACGATGGAGTACACGTGATGACTGTTGCGCCAAAATCCTCGATCAACATCACCTGCCGCCGAGTGAGTCCACCTGAAATGGGAATCACGGTGGCGCCGACTCGGTCCGCCCCAACGTGGAATCCCATGCCGCCGGTGAACAAACCGTGGCCGTAAGCGTTGTGGACAACATCTTTCTTGGTGACGCCCGCGCTCGACACGGTGCGCGCCATCACTTCGGTCCAAATATCCATGTCGGCGCGAGTGTAGCCGCCCACCGTGGGTTTGCCCGTTGTGCCAGACGAAGCGTGAATGCGAACCACATCCTCTAATGGAACAGTGAACATCCCAAAAGGATAGCTGTCGCGCAGATCGCCTTTCTCGGTGAAGGGCAGCCGCTTGAGATCGTCAAGCGATTTAAGATCGGCGGCGCCAACTTTGTCGCCGAGTTTCTTCTTATACAACGGCGATGTGACTTTGAGGCGTTCCACTAATTTTTGCAAGCGTTGAACTTGCAACTTCTCCAACTCCCCGCGCGGCATTGTTTCAAATTCAGGATTCCAGATAGGCATAATGACCTCCGTTGATATGAGTTCCTTTATTTCCGCCAATTTCCTTTGTTTCCTTTGGAAATAAAGGAACTAAAGGAAACAAAGGAAATTAGATAATCCAATTCCCCTCGCGTCCCACGTAGAACGCTTTGCGATTCAATTCGACATGCTTCTGCGGCACGCGCGCCACGATCACCTCAAGCCACGCTTCCGCCGTCATTTCCATTTGCGCCGAGAGCGCGCCGAGCAGCACGCTGTTTGCCACGCGAGCGTTGCCCAGCCCTTCGGCGATCTTCTTGGCGTCAATCATCAATACTTTGCCCGCCGCTTGTTTGACGAGCGAGATCACTCGCTCATCTGCCGGATATTGATCGTTGCCGTAAACCGTTGAGGTCGGGATGATCTGCTGCACGCTCAACAACAACGTGCCGCCCGGTTTAAGAAATTCCATCCAACGCAAAGACTCCAACATTTCTTGGGCGACGAAGTAATCTACCGCGCCCTTCTCGCACAACGGGGACGCCACCTGCGCTCCCCACCGCACGTGGCTCGTCACCGCCCCGCCGCGTTGGCTCATGCCATGCACTTCAGACTTTTTCACATCCGCGCCTAAGCGCATTCCCACATCGGCAACAATGTCACTCGCCAATAACGTGCCTTGCCCGCCTACGCCTGCCAAAAGAAAATTTGCTGTCAATGTCATAACAAATCCTTTCTCTCAGTTCCTTTATTTCCATTATTTCCTTTTGATCAGGAAACAAAGGAAACGAGGGAAATCACGCTACATGCGTCGTCAATACCGCTTCCTGCTTCAATGCCCCTTCCAGAATCGCCTGCCGCGCGCACACGTCGTAACAGAGTCCGCAGCCCACACAGGCAACGGGGTCTATTAACGCTTTGGGGCGATTGTGTTGTTCATCCATCACGTCGCTTTTACTAATGGCAGGGCAGCCGATACGGAAACACATCGTGCAGCCATTGCAATCCTCTTCGACGATTTTGTACGCTTCGCGCGGGTGCGATGTGACAAACACACACGGGGTCTTGGCAATCACCACAGCGGGCTTGTTGCTCTTAATCGCTTTCTTGACCGCAACTTCAAATTCATCAAGGTCGCGTGATTCGACTGTGGCAACTTCCTCAATGCCCATGCCGCGCACCACTTGAGCAATATCCACTTCGGGATGCATATCGCGATGCAGCGTCATACCCGACGAGGGATTGCCTTGATGACCCGTCATGCCCGTCGTGCGGTTATCAACAACTATCGTAGTGAACGCCGTTTGGTTGTAGATCGCATTCGCCAACGCTGGCATCCCGGCGTGGAAGAATGTGCTGTCGCCGATCACCGCAACGTTGGGGCCTTCGAGATCGCCGCGCCGCATGCCGGCGGCGACACCGATGCTGGCGCCCATGCAGCCGATGGTGTCTGTCGCCGTCAACGGCGGCATCACCCCCAGCGCATAACATCCAATGTCACTGTTCACCGTCACTTTTAATTTGCGGAGCACCCAGAACACATCGCGATGACCACATCCGGCGCACAACACCGGCGGGCGCATGGGCAGCGCGCCTTTATCAAACGCGCGTTCAATCGGCGGCGCGTCAACAAGACCGACGGCGTGGGCGGCTTTGCGAACCACTTCGGGCGAGAACTCGTCCACGAGCGGAAAAATGTTTTTGCCTTCGGCGTTGATTCCCAAAATACGAATGTTCTCTTCAAAGAATGGATCAAGCTCTTCGATGACGATCAAGCGCTTAACTTTTGAAGCGAAGTCGGCGATCAATTTTTTCGGCAGGGGCCACACCATGCCAAGTTTGAGAAACGATGACTTTGGAAAAACTTCTTTGGCATACTGATAACTCGGACCCGAAGCCACAATCCCCAATCTCGAATCTCCTATCTCCATTTTGTTGAACGGACTGGTCTCGGCGTATTCCGCCAACTTCAGCAGACGTTCTTCGACAACGGGATGCCGTCGTTTAGCGTAGCCGGGGATCATCACATACTTCGGCGGATTCTTTTCGTAAGCGCGTTTGGGCAAAACTTTTCGCTCGTCGAGAGCGACAATAGATTTGGCGTGCGAAGTACGCGTGGTGGTGCGGAGCAAAACGGGCGTGTCAAATTTTTCGCTCAACTCCAAGCACGTGCCCACCATATCTTTCGCTTCTTGGCTGTCGCTCGGTTCAAGCATCGGCACTTTGGCAAACTTGGCGTAATGGCGATTGTCCTGTTCGTTCTGCGAAGAGTGCAAACCCGGATCGTCGGCAGTGATGATCACCAACCCGGCATTGATGCCGGTATACGACGCATAGAACAACGACTCCGACGCCACGTTGAGTCCAACGTGCTTCATCGTCGCCATCGCCCGTTTGCCGGCGTAGGCTGCGCCAATCGCCACGTCGAGGGCAACTTTTTCATTGGACGACCACTCGGAATAAATTTCTTTGTAGCGCGCAAGGTTCTCCAAAATTTCGGTGCTGGGCGTGCCGGGGTAAGCCGCCGCCACTTCCACGCCCGCTTCCCATGCACCTCTTGCCAATGCTTCGTTGCCCGAAAGAAGTTTTTTGCTCATAAAAATTATGAATTATGAGTTACGAATTATGAAGAACGCGATTCATAATTCATCCTTCATCCTTCATCCTTTGTTGTTACTCCTTCCTCCCAGATATGCTTTTTGCAATTGCTCATCTGCCGTGAGTTCAGCCGCCTTGCCACTCATCACCACGTGACCATTCTCCAAAACATACCCGCGATCTGCCACGCGCAGCGCCGCCCGCGCATTTTGTTCCACCAACAAAATCGTTGTCCCGCTTTTTCGCAGCTCGGTGACGATGCGGAAAATTTCCTGCACGATCAACGGCGCCAGACCCAGCGAAGGCTCGTCGAGCAGCATCAACTTCGGTTTCGCCATCAACCCGCGCGCCACCGCCAACATTTGCTGCTCCCCACCGGAGAGCGTTCCGGCAAGTTGCTCTTTGCGCTTCTCAAGGATCGCGAAAAGTCCAAAAACTTTTTCAATGTCCTGATAGATCGCCTTCCACCCGTCGCGACTCACCCGACAATACGCGCCCAGAGTTAAATTTTCTAACACCGTGAGCGAACCAAACACCTGCCGCCGCTCCGGCACATGGCTGACCCCCAAACGGACAATCTGCTCGGCTGGCATGCGCGTCACAGCTCTGTTATCTAAAACCACTTCACCGCTTTTCGGATGCAGCATCCCGGAGATCGTGTTAAGCAGAGTCGTCTTGCCCGCGCCATTCGCGCCGATCAACGTCACGATCTCGCCGTCGTTCACTTCCAGCGAGACGTGATCGAGCGCGCGAATGTGTCCATAAAATGTGCTGACGCCGTCAACCTTGAGCATGGTGCCTCATCCTCATCACGCCACGCGCCCGAAGGGCATGTCCATCTCCCAATCCACGCCCAGATACGCGCCAATGACATCTTGGTTCGCCTGCATTTCGGCGGGCGTGCCTTCGGCGATCTTGCTGCCATACTGCAACACCGCAACCCTATCGGCAATTCCCATCACCAGATTCATATCGTGTTCAACCAACAACACCGTCACGCCGTTTTCACGGATGCGGCTGATCAGATCATCCAAGATACGAGTCTCCGGACGAGTCAACCCGGCGGCGGGCTCATCCAGCATCAACAACTTCGGGGACGCCGCCAACGCCCGCGCAATCTCCACCAACCTCTGCTGCCCAAACGGCAAACTCGCCGCCAGATCATTCGCCCGCGATTCCATCCCAACCAGATTCAACATCTCCATCGCGTGATCGCGCATCCGCTTTTCCTCGGCGGCAACACCCGGCAAACGGAACCCCGCCGACAAAAACCCCGTCTTGCCGCGCAAGTGAGAACCCACCATCACGTTTTCCAAAACGGTCATCGTATTGAAAATTTGCAAATTTTGGAACGTGCGAATCAACCCCATCGCCGCGATGTGATACGACGGTCTGCCGTGAACCGGCTTGCCGTCAAAGAACACTTCCCCTTCGTCGAGCGGGTACGCGCCGCTAATTAAATTGAACATCGTCGTCTTGCCCGCGCCGTTGGGCCCGATCAACGCGAAAATCTCTTTGCGCCGTATCGTCAGACTCACCCCCGCCACCGCCATCACGCCGCCGAAAGATTTTTGAATCCCCTTTGCCTCTAAAATCACTTCGCTCATAGTCAATGACCAATGAAGTAATGAACAATAGCAAAAGATAAAAATCCCAAATCTCAAAAACCCAAACTCCAAACGAAATACGGAATACGCATCACGTATCACGCCTCACTCTTCATCCTTTAATTCATCCTTCCTCTCGCTCTCCACTCACGAAATAATTTCAAGCCGCCCGTCGTTAAACCTTCGGGCAGCAAAACCATGATCACCGCCAGCAAAAATCCAAAGACGATGATCTCCAACTCGCCTGTCAGCCCCAAACCTTCGGCAAGCTTGTCGCGGATGAACTGCGCCAACAACACCACCGTCGCCGCGCCAAAGATCGACCCCCAAATGCTCGCCAGACCGCCAATCGCCGCCATCGTCACCAGCTCAATCGAAACTAAAATATCGAAACTGGACGGGCTGATGAAGTGGATCGCTTGGGCGTAGAGTCCGCCGGCAATGCCGGCATAACCGGCGCCGAGCGCGAACACTTTTAATTTAAAGGCGTTGGCGTCCACGCCCAACGACTCGGCGGCGACTTCACTGGTGTGTATCGCCCGCAGCGCGCGACCCACGCGCGAGTTGACAATGTTGAGCGCGTGCGCCATCACTGCCAACGTCGCCACCCACACCAGCGCGTAGATTTTCACATCGCTGTCAAACACAAAGCCGCCCAACGACAGGGGCGGAATTTCAGTAAATCCCGATGGCCCTCCGGTAACCGCCACTTCATTTTTCATGATCAAAACAAAGATCACATTGAGCCCCAAAGTCGCCATCGCCAAATAATGTCCGCGCAAACGGAAGATCGGCACGCCCAGCACGTAACCGATCAACGCCGACAACACGCCCGCCGCGATCAACGCCGCCCACGACGGCACGCCCAGGCGCGCGCTCAACAACGCCGTGAGGTAGGCGCCTAAACCATAAAACGTGGCGTGACCTAACGACGCCTGACCGGCATACCCCATCACCAGCGACAAACCTACAGTCAGCATCGTGTACAAACCGATGAGGGTCAGCATGAAAATTTGATAATTGTTTTGGATGACGAAAGGCGCGGCGGCAATAACGATTACAAAAATAATGACGGCCATTCGCTCAGGCGAGAAATTCAATTTCATAACCCGGCTCTTTCGAGCGCTTCACCCTTGCGCCCTTTGATGAAACCGCCGAGACGAACTAATAAGACGACTACCAGAATAGCAAACGTGAAAGCGTCGCGATAGCCGGAAGAGATCAAACCGGCGGCAAGCGATTCGACGACTCCCAAGATGAGGCCGCCAACCACCGCGCCGACCGGGTCGGTCAACCCGCCCATGATCATCGCCACGAATCCTTTGAGAGAGAGCATCAACCCCCGATCAAATGTCATGAACGTCACCGGCGCAACGACGATGCCCGCCAACGCACTCAACCCCGCGCTCAAAGCAAAAGCGATCAACCCCATCCATCGCGGATTGATTCCCATCAACCGCGCCGCGCCCGGATTCGCCGAACTGGCGCGCAGAGCCTTGCCGATCAATGTATATTTGAAAAATAAAAACAAGCTGACTACAAAGACAACCGTTAACCCCATCACCCACACGCTCTGCCGCGTCAAGATCGCCCCCATCAAATCAAACGGCGGACCCTCCGTAAATGGAGTCAGCCGATACGGATCCGTGCCCCACGCCAACAACACCAAACCACGCAGCGCGATAGACGCGCCAATCGTCACCACGATTTGACTCAACGGCGACGCATTGCGCGAAGGTTGAATGCCAAGCCGATACAACAACACGCCGATCAACACCGCCGACGCCACCCCAATCAACGCTGCAACGGGCAAGGGCCATTCCAGCGACGCCGTCATCTGTCCGTGCCACAACAACACTTTTTGCGAAAGGGTGATCGCCACAAACGCGCCGATCACCGCAAACTCACCCTGACTGAAGTTGATCACGCCCGTCACGTTATAGATCGTCACGAACCCCAAAGCGATCAACGCATAGATGCTGCCCTGCGTGATCCCGGAGAGAATAAGCTGCGCGAGTTGTTCAGAAGAAGGCATGGCTAAAAGGATGAAGGACAAATTATGAAGGATGAAAAAAGACGCGCTTCATCCTTCATAATTCATAATTCTTAATTCGGGTTACGGGACTTTCGCGTAATCCTTCGGATCAACATAAAGCCATTTGCCGTCCTTGATCTGCACCATCACCAGCGATTCCTTGCCGATGCCGGTGTGATCTTTAGCGTCAATGGTAAAGATGCCGCTGATGCCGATGAACTTGACGATCTTGGTTTCAAGATAGTCGCGGATCTTCGCCGAATCGGGACCGACGGCTTCCAACGCCATCTTGACCATCATCATGGCGTCCCAAGCGTGACCGCCAAAGGAGCTGGGGACTTTGTTGAACTTCGCTTTGTAGTCGGCGATGTATTTGTCAATCACCGGCTTCTGCGGATCATTCGCCGCCAACTGGTCAATCACCAGAATCTTGCCAATGGGGAACAAGACTCCATTCGAAGCAGTCTTTGCCGTGTCAATGAACGCCTGGTTGCCGATGCCGTGATTGTGAACAAGTGGGAACTTCAAACCGAGATCGCGATACTGCACGGTGAACGGCGCACCCTCTGCCGGAACCGCGTGGACGATCACCGCTTCTGGCGCCGCCGCTTTGATCGCCGTGATCTGCGCGCTGAAGTCTGTTGTCTTGGGTTCAAACGTGCCTTCATAAACAAGAGTGATCTTGGCGTCGCCCGCCGCTTTCTTCATCGCCGCCATCGAGTCCTTGCCGAAAGCGTCATTCACGCCCACCGAGGCGATCTTGGTGAAGCCCTTCGCCTTGAGCCAGTCAATTTGCACTTGAGCAACTGGCAAATTCTGTTGCGGAGTCTTGAAGACCCACTCGTGCTGCGAGCCATCGGCTTTGGTGACGATTGCCGAGGACGAAGCCACCGAAATGAACGGCACTTTCGCCTTGGTCACTGTTTCATTAACCGCAACGCTAGCGCCGCTGCTGGTGCCGCCGACGATCACGAGTGCTTTATCCGACTCGACGATCTTCTTCACCGCCTCAACCGCTTTGGTCGGGTCGGATTGATCGTCATACATCTTGACGACAAGTTCGTGCATCTTGCCATCGGGACCCTTGATGCCGCCGGCTTTGTTAAATTGTTCCGCCATCATGTTCGCGGTGTCCACTTCCGGCTGACCCAAAGACGATGCCGGGCCGGTCGAAGAAAAGAATGCGCCAACAGTATAGGGATCACCTTTGACAACTTCCGGCGCTTTTGTCGGTTCGGGCGCTTTCGTTGCTTCGGGAGCTTTTGTCGCTGGCACAGCCGTTGACTGGGCGGGTGCGGCAGTGGGTTTGGGCGCTTCGGTGGTCGGCGTTGCACAAGCCGCTAGCAAAAGCCCAAAGACTGCCAAAGCACTAATCAGAATATTCAATTTGTTTTTCATCAGGTTCCTCCTCCAAAGGATATATAGAAACGGATACTGTGGTGAGTCAACATAGAAATAAATTATCTACTGCCCCCGTCCCCACCTCCTTTCCGGTGTCGTCATTGCGAGCGCACTTTGCGAAGCAATCTCAACATTTGTTTTATTCAGAGATTGCTTCGTCGCATCGAGCACTCCTCGCAATTACACCTAAGTACGGCGCTCTTACACTCGCGCCAAGGCGCTTTCCAATTCTTCATCGCGCACATCTTCACTGCGGTGAAGTCGTTGGTAGATCACGATCACAATACGGCGTATCTCGTCATCAGAAAGAATCTTACTAGACTTCTTTGCCGCCGTCAGAATCTTTTCGATTAAGAGCGGATGCTCCTCAATATCATGTTTGCGCAGCCAATAGCGCACGTTGTGTTCGCCCGACATCGGACCCACTTCGATTCCTTGCGTGCGCCCGACCATGCTCGACGGCACGCCGCAATACACACGATCCATCAACCACTCGTCGTGGCGACCATCGGCTTTGGCGACCGCCGCCGCATGAACCCCGGTTGCCGTGCGGAATGAGTCCGCGCCGACGATGGGGGAATTAAACGGAATCGGCACGCCACAGGCTTGCGATACCACTTGGCAATACTCCGGCAGCCCCTTGAGATCACGATTCGCCAAGCCGAGCAGATTCAAATTCACCAACAGAATCTCCATCGGGGTGTTGCCGGATCGTTCCCCCACACCCAGCGCACAAGCATGAACCCGATCCGCACCCGCTTGAATGGCGGCGAGAGTATTGATGATGTCGAGCCCGCGATCTTTGTGACCATGCCAATCAATCCCCACTTGAGGATTTACTTCATCAACGACTTTGCGCAAGTACGTGATTAAATTTCGTACCCCTTCGGGCGTGGCATGACCCACTGTGTCGGCAGCGCAGATGCGATGCGCTCCGGCGCGAATTGCCGTAGAGTAGATCGCTTTCAACGCGTCGGGCTGGGCGCGTGTCGTGTCTTCGGTAACAAACATCACCGGGATGCCACGCTTGGTCGCAAAGGATACCGACGACTCGGTGAGGCGCAGCAGTGTGTCTAAATCCCAACCTTCGGCGTATTGACGAATGGGGCTCGAGCCAAGAAAGACACAGGCTTCAATCGGGATGCCCGCCTCTTCCGATGCGTCCACAATGGGTTTAATGTCACTCTCCAATGTGCGCGCCGCGCTTTGCGGCACCACATCCATTTTTTGTTTGACGATCTCTTTCGCCAAGACCACCACGTCATTCTTGAATCGCTCGCCCGCGCCGCACAACCCCAGGTCGGCGGCGTCCACTTCAAGGCAGCGCATAAGGTAGAGCAAGTAGACCTTATCTTGAATCGCAGGATGCGTGACAGAGGGTGATTGTAGCCCATCACGCAAGGTCTCGTCCACGATCATGATCTTCTTCTTTGGATACGCAGGCATCTCGCCCTTCACGTTCCAATCGTAGATAAGTTCTATTCCAGATTGCTCTGCCATAGATGCCTCCTTTGTATTTTGTCACTCTGAGCGAAGCGAAGAGTCTCTGGCGCAATCCAGAGATTCCTCGTCGCCTCTTCGACTTCACTCAGAGCAAGGCTACGCGCTCCTCGGAATGACATTTAAATAAGCGAGCGTCCCTTCTCAAACGCCTTCATGTTCAAGTCCAAATATTTCTTTGGCACTTTCTCGTTCAGCATTTCCTTCCACACGCTTTCGGAAATGTTCGTGATGAGTTTGCTCATCGCGCCAAGCATGATTACATTCGCAATACGCCCGTCCCCCAGCTCTTTGGCGCACACCGAAGCAGGCAGAGCAACAACTCTGAGATTCTTCTCTTTCAAAAACTCAATCGCCTTATACGGGTATTTCTCTATGGCCTTCGCCACCGAACCCGGAACGATCTCGTGATCGTTGACCAGCACCACGCCGCGCGCTTTGCCGTTTTGTTGGCGCACAAAATTGGCGAAACGCAGCCCTTCCAGTTTTTCCAAACCCACCACCACATCGGCTGTTCCAGCGATCACCAACGGCGAAAAAACTTCCTGGCCAAAGCGCACGTGACTTTCCACGCCGCCGCCACGCTGCGACACGCCATGCACTTCGGTTTGCTTCACGTCGAAGCCGCATCGCGCCGCCGCCTGCGAAGTCATCTCGGCAATGAGCAGAACACCCTGCCCGCCCACGCCAGCGAAAATGATGTTTGTTGTTTGGCTCATAAGTTTTGGTAATTTGTAATTGGTAATTAGTAATCGGCGCCATCAATTACTATTTACTAATTACTGCTTACGCGCACCCTCCTCCTAACGCCCCAATCGCATCCACCGGACACACTTGGGCGCACACGGTGCAGGCTGTGCAATCGTTGCCGTCAATGATCGGGAAACCCAACGGCGTGCGGGTGATCGCCGGACACCACACTTTGAAGCAGGCGTCGCATTTCGTGCAAAGTGACTCGTCAATAAAATATGGAACCGCGCCGCGCTCGCTCATTTTCATTTCAGGCAATCGTTGACACGGACCTTGGGCGATCACGACGGCAGGCCCCTCAAACGCCATCGCGTTACGCACAGCTCGCGCCACTTCTTTGCGTTGCCACGTATCTACTTTTTGAATCTGCTTCACGCCCGTCGCTCTCACCAACGCCTCGAGATCGAGCTTTGGCGCGGGCTTGCCTCTGAGGGTCTTGCCCGACGCCGCATGAGATTGTTGACCCGTCATGCCCGTCGTGGAATTGTCGAGAATGATCAACGTCAGCGAACTACCGTTGTAAACGGCGTCAATCAGTGGCGGTATCCCCGAGTGTATAAAAGTTGAATCGCCGATGATGGCCACCGTGCGATCATGTCCAGCGCGTTCCAATCCAAACGCCGTCGCGATCCCCGCGCCCATGCAAAACGTGGTATGCGAGGCTTCGTATGGCGGCAGCGCGCCCATCGTGTAACAACCAATATCGCCCGCCACCGTAACTTTTAATTGCTTCAACGAATCGAACACGGTGCGATGCCCGCAGCCCACACACAACATCGGCGGGCGCGGCAGCACCGTGATCTCTTTGCTGAAGTCGGGTTTATTAGGAACACTCAAACCCATCGCCTTCGCGATTCGTTCCGGCGAATACTCGCCAATGACGCCAAAAATTTCTTTGCCGATAATGTTCGCAACGCCCATCGCGCGTATCGCATCTTCGACAAACGGCTCGCCCTCTTCGACGACGTAAACTTTTTCGTGCGCCGCGCAAAATTCTTTAATGGCTTTCGGCGGCAACGGATGAGTCATGCCGAGTCGGAAGACAGACGAGTCGGGACTCACTTCGCGCACGTATTGATAAGCAATGCTGCTGGTGATGAAGCCGATTGAGCCTTTTTGCGCGGTGACGCCGCCTTTTCCAGTGCGCCATTCCACCTTATTCAACGGAGTCGTTTCAGCGTAATCGCGCATCTCGGCGATACGCTTTTCAACGGCGGGGCGAAGCAGTGTGCGATAAATAGGAACAGAGAACCGTTTGGGGTCAGGCACGAATTGTTTTTGTTCAACTTCGGCACGCTCGCCCATCTCCACCAAACCTTTGTGATGAGCTAATCGCGTCGTGGTTCGCAGCATCACCGGCACACTGAATTTTTCGGAGAGCTCCATGCCGATCTTGATGAAGTCTTTGCACTCTTGCGCTGTCGAAGGTTCCAGCACCGGGACTTTTGCCATCAATGCTAAGTAACGATTGTCTTGCTCGTTTTGTGATGAGTGCATACCGGGATCATCAGCCGAGATAACCACGAAGCCGCCGTTGGTTCCCGAATAGGGAAAGACCATAAACGAATCGGCGGCGACATTGAGACCGACCATCTTCATCGTCACCAGCACGCGCAAGCCACCGATTGCCGCGCCCATGCCTTCCTCAAACGCCACCTTCTCATTCGCCGACCACTGCGAATCGATCTCTGGATATTTTTTGGCAATCGTCTCCAAAATTTCGGTGCTGGGCGTGCCGGGATACCCTGAGGCAAACTTCACGCCTGCTTCCCACGCACCCCGCGCTATAGCTTCGTTAGCTAATAAGAGCTCTTTCATTCAATATATTTCCTTCCACCACAGAGAACACAGAGATCGCAGAGTTTTAATTTGGTTTCCTCTCTGTGTTCTCTGTGAACTCTGTGGTAAAGAATCAATTCCTCACATCAACACCCAAAACCTTCTCTGCGTTCTTCCACAAAATTTTTTCTTTGGTCGAGTCCTTCAACGGCAGGCTCAAAATTGCGTCTACGTTTCTTCGTATAAACGGATTGCCGGGCCAATCCGAGCCGTACACGATCTTGTCGGCGTTGCGTTCCAGATCGGGAAAATACTCCAACAACTTTTTTCCGGGCAACCCCGAAAGTTCCATGTAAACGTTCTTGTGCTGCCGCGCCAACCAAAACGCTTGCTCGTACCAAAACGGTCTGCCCGAATGCGCCATCATGATCGTCAAATTTGGAAAATCAATCGCCACATCATCAAGATGAAGTGGATCGCCATACTTGATGCGCGCGCCTTTGAAAACCGACGACCCGGTATGCACTAACATCGGCACACCCAACTCTTGCGCCTTCGCGTACAGTGGATACATCCGTATCTCGTTCATGTAATGATGCTGATACACTGGATACGCTTTGAATCCGCGAAAGCCAAAATCTTTGACAAGTTTTTCAAGTTCAAGCGCCAGATCGTTCACCGTGAACGGATTAAGACTGGCAAACGGAATGATCTTGCCCCGCGCACCCGTTGATGGGTCGGGTTGGGCATTCGCCTTCGCGCACAAGTCGGCAACATAGTCGTGCGGAGTCACTCCAACGGTGGCGGGCGAATCTTCGGCAAGTGCCACCGCCCAATCAATCCCATTCTCTTGTAAAAAAGGTCGGAAGGTCGTCGGCGTTAGAACCTGATCAACCTTCTGCCACACATCCACCTCGCCTTGACTCTCGATGAACTCCAACACCCAAGGGCGCTCGTGTTCGGTGCGAGAAACGTGGACGTGGACATCAATTAACATCAAGGAAACAAAGGAGAGAAGGGAAATAAGGGAAATGCGTTTCCGTCATTTCCTTTGTTTCCTTTAGTTCCTTTCAAAATCATGGCACAATGACGGAACGAATCCCCTCACCCTTGCGCAAGGTATCAAAGGCATCGTTGATCTTGTCGAGCGGGAATTTCGCCGTCACCAATTCGGAAACTTTGATCTTGCCCAACCGCGCCATTTCTAACACGCGCGGGTAATCCACCACACGGCAGCCGAGCGATCCAACAATCTCGATCTCGCGAAACATCACGCGACCCGATACAAGATTCATCGGCTTCTCGGAATAGCCGACCAACACCACGCGCCCGCCGGTGCGAACCGCGTTGAAGGCTTGCTCTTGAGTCACCGGATTGCCGATACACTCAAATGAAACATCCGCGCCACCGCCGCCGGTGAGTTTGCGAATCTCTTTGTCGAGTCGTTCAACATTTTTTGAATTGATCGTCGCGCTCGCGCCCAACTTTTTGGCGTATTCCAATTTGTGGTCGGCAATGTCCACGGCGATCACTTTGCCGCCCACCGCCGCCGCGATCTGCACGCAATTGAGTCCGATGCCGCCACAACCGATCACCACAACGGCGTCACCGGGTTTAACCTGCCCGCGATTGACGACGGCGTGAAATGGAGTGGTGGTGGCATCGGCGATGATCGAACTTTCCACGAGAGGCAATTCCGAAGGAAGCGGCACCGCGGCGTGCGCCGGATACGTGGTGTATTCGGCATACGCGCCATCGGCGTTGCTGCCGATGAAGATCATGTTCTCGCAGATATTCTCGCGCCCGATGCGGCACATCTTGCATTGACCACAGCCATACACGGCGGGCAAGATCACGCGATCACCCTCTTTAAAATTTTTCACGCCCTCACCCAACGCTGTCACCGTGCCAGACGCCTCATGACCCAAAATGAGCGGCGGCTTCTTGCCCGTCGGCACATCGTGATCGGTGTAACCCAAATCGGTGTGGCACACACCGCAGCCGGCGACCTTCACTAAAATTTCTCCCGCCTTCGGCGTCGGCGTCGGCGCGTCTTCAACTTTTAGTGGTTGATGCGATCCGTAAAAAACTGCTGCCTTCATAAGTGTGTAACCTCATTGTTTCGCAAAATCATCTGTGCTATCATGCCGTCAATGAACGGAAAACGTTGGACAGTTCAAGACAGATTCGGCGACGAAATTTATCTAACCAATGAACGATGGGAACATATCATCGCTCCTGAAAACCATCCCGAAATGACCGGGTATGAAGAGCAATTGCAAGATACGATCAAATCAGGTCAACGCACACAAGACTCGCTTGTATCCAACAAATACTATTACCGTAAAGCCTTCGACAATCTTCCCGATGGCAACAACTACATCATCTCGGTCGTAATTTTCAAGGTGGAAGTTGATGAAGAGGGAAACTCCACGCCCAACAACTTCATCGTCACCGCATATCAAAATTTTATCTACAGGTAATACAATGGACGCGCATCCTCAACCCATCAAACACACTTACGATCAAGAGGGCGACATCCTCTACGTCTCTTTTCGTCCGGGCGAGACAGGCATGGGCATCAATCTCACCGAACACATTCTCTTGCGCTTCAACCCTCAAACAAAACAGCCAGTCGGTTTAACTCTCTTGGATTTTTCTGTATTAATTAGCCCTACCGATTTAGGCCCCCGCAACTTTCCTCTTACAGGCTTAGATCGTCTACCATCCGATCTTCGTCAAACCGTGATAGACATCATCACTACGTCGCCTGTAAATCACTACATCAAAGTCTCCACCTTCTATCCAACGCCCGCCCAACCTGTGCCGATCACGTCAGTCATCCGAGCAAACCCCTTGCCGACTGCGGTGTAAACTACGTCACTTGTGCTTCCACACCGCCGCGCGTTTTTCCATGAACGACGCAATGCCTTCGTTGGCGTCTTCGGTCAACATCAAATCGGTGAGATACAACTTTTCCATCGCGGGCAAGTGCTTCAAGTTCCAACAATCCGCGCCCAGGCGCACAGCGCGTTTGCACATTTGCAAAGCAGGCGCGCTCAATGCAGTGAGTTTGTTGACGAGTTGATTAACGGTTGATTCAAATTGATCGGCTGGCACGGCGCGATTGATCAAACCCAATGATGCCGCCTCTGCCGCGTTGACGTTATCGCCGGTGAAAAGTAATTCGGCGGCGCGGCGGTATCCGATCAATGCCGGCATCCGCAGCGCAGCAATCGGCGCTACCACCGCCAATCTAATTTCCGGCTGCCCGAAGTTCGCATTCTCAACCGCGACGATTAGATCGCAACACAAAGCCAATTCACATCCGCCGCCAAGCGCGTGACCTTGAACGGCGGCGAGCGTTGGCGTTGGAAAATCCAGCAACCAAGTACAAACGCGATCAAAAAGCGAGATCATCTCGTTCACTTTGTCGGCAGTGTGATCGGCAACGTCCACGCCCGCCGAAAACATTTTTCCCTCAGAGCGCAGCACCAAGACACGCAGCGTTTTTTCTTTGGCAGCCGCCTCAAGCGTGGAGGCAAGCTCGTGTAACAACTCGATGTTGATCACGTTGATCGGCGGGCGTTTAAATGTAAGAATGCCTGCGCCCTCTTTAACCTGCCACTGAACGAACTTAGTCTCGGACATTTACGACATCCTTTGGCGACTTTCCCCAAAAACACAGCAGCCAATCGCGAGACTGGCTGCTGTGTTAACCCCGCGCGATTGAACGCGCACTTGGAGGAGAGAAACTCGTGTTGAAAACATTTTTCGTCGTCAGACCTCACAGGTTTCTAAAACCTGTGAGGTCTTGAAATTTAATTACGCCGCGACTTTCTGCTGATTAATCTTTTGCAAACGTTGACGCGCCAACAACGCCGCGCCCAGCGCAGAGGTGAACTGAACTAGATCGCCGGGCGGTACATTCACATGCGCACCGATCTTCTCGCGAATAACGCGCACCATCGACTCAAAGCGCAAGATGCCGCCGACCAATGTGAACTCCGGCTCCATCTGTACACGCTTCATTAATTGCACCGAGCGATCCACGAGAGAGATGATCGACCCTTGCATAATATCGGCGGGTGAACTGCCTTGCGAGAGACAGTTGATCACTTCCGACTCGGCAAAGACAGCGCACACGCCAGAGATGGGAACGGGTTCTTTAGAGGTCACTGCCAACGGTCCGATCTCTTCCGTGCCAAATCCCATATAACGCGCGGTCTTCTCTAAAAATGCGCCCGTGCCTGCGGCACACTTGTCGTTTAGACGAAACGATTTCACCTTACCGCCATCATCAAGACGGCTCGCTTTCATTGTTTGCCCGCCCACATCCAATATGGTGTTGGTCTTGGGAAACAAAAACCGCGCGCCGCGCGCCGAAGCGGTGAGATCAGTAATATTCACGTTGCGAAACGAAACTTGAAAACGCCCATAGCCCGTGGTGGCAGTGTAGGCGATATTGTCTGGATGCAAATTGGCCTGGGTTAGCGCGGCTTGCAATGCTTTCTCTGCCGCTTCACCTAATTTAAATCCGGTGCGGAGCAAGCTGCGCCCGACCAGTTGACCATCTTCACTTAAGATCAAAGCTTTGGTGTAAGTTGAACCCACGTCAATGCCAGCCGTGTAAATCATGCGACACTCTCCTTCGCTAGACGACCACTTAAAATGCGATCCATCGCAAACAAGGCTGCGCCCAGAGCGCCCATATAATGGGAGTCTTCGCTGACATTCACTTCAAAGCCCAACAGATCGTTCAATGCTTTCACCATACCAATGTTGCGCGTCACGCCACCGGTGAATGACACTTCGGGCTCAATGCCCACGCGGCGCATGAGACCTAGTGAGCGTGAGGCAATAGATTGATGCACGCCGAGCAAAATATCTTCGATCTTTTTTCCTTTGCCTAACCACGACACCACTTCCGACTCGGCAAATACGGTGCAGGTCGTGCTGATCTTCACTGCTTTCTCTGCTTTCAACGCGGTGGGTCCGAGATCGCCCAACGGGATTTCCAATGCAGAGGCGGCAGCCCCTAAGAATCGTCCGGTGCCTGCCGCACATTTATCGTTCATACAAAAATCTAGAATCTCGCCGGTCGGGCTAACACGAATCGCTTTCGTATCTTGCCCGCCCATATCTACGACCGTGCGCGTGTTGGGGAACATGTGAACCGCGCCGCGTCCGTGACAAGAAATCTCGGTGATCTGCGTGTCGCCAAACGTCACCTTGTAACGACCATAACCCGTGCCGACCACATACTCCACTTCACGCTCTTCGAGGTTGCCATTTTTCAACGCCTGAGCGTAAGCGTTCTCGGCGGCAAGAATTACATTTGCGCCGGTATCAATCAACGAGCGGCTCACAATCTCACGCTGCTCATTGATGATGACTGCCTTCGTTTGGGTCGAACCTACATCTACTCCAGCACCATATGCCATTTCTTTCTCCTTTCAGCTCACGACGCGATGATCGCCTCGTCAGCCACTCACGCCCACAAAGGGCTACGCTACTCGCTCTTTCATGATCTTGCGTGTTGCCAAACCTTCAAAGAAAGCGTCAATACGATTCTTGAGTTGGGCTTCGGCGACCACGCGTTTATCCATCATGTCGGATTCAATAAACAAGCTGCCCACGTCCGTTTTTTCTAAGATGACGCGGCGGTTATCTGCCAAACCTGTTGAGGTGGTGCGGCACGATTTGATGGGATGATAGACCACGCCATCTACGTTGTAAGGCTCGATCATGTTCATGATCACTCGATCTTGGTAGAACATCGCGTCCATCGCTTCGCGCACGCTGATCAACACGCCTTCGGCTAAGCTGTCGAGCGGATCGTTGAGGTTGTATTCAAAGCCCAAGTTCGTTCCGCCCGAAGCGAACCACAAATAGGTGGAACTAATGAACGCGCCGCCATGTTCGGTGAACATTTCGTTGAAGCGGCGGAAGATGGGGTAACACGGCACGCCGACAAAAATGAGGCGGTACTTCTCATCGGTGACTGTGCCAATGCTATTCGCCGCTTTGTATTCCATCTCTTCGACGACGCGCTGAAAATATTCCGCGCCCTCTTTCGTGCCGCGAAAACCGTTGGCCATGCCCAGATACACCGTGCCATCGGTCAGCGCGTTGAAGACCGAAGGTTGACTCTTGTTTAATTCCAGTACGCGTTTCCAAGCGCGAGTCATCGCGTTGGCGTAACCCATCGTCTCGCGCAGACGATCAATATCAAACTTCTTGCCGGACACTTCTTCGCACAACCTAATCAGTTCCTGAATTTGCGCCGCCACATATTTTTTGTCGTTCTCAAAATCAGGATTGCCGCCCCACGTTTGCCCGCCTGCGGCGCGTGTGCCGGGCACATCCAGAGTGAAGATCGGGCAGTGATACATTCGCTCCCAAATTTCTGCCCACTTGATGTAGGTATTGCACGCATTCGTATAAACAGCGAGCGCAGGCGGCGGAATCTTTCCCATCGGGTGTTTACCGCCTTGCACCTGCATCGCAAAATCAGCTTTGACGTAACCGCAAATATCGGGCGAGTAGCCATAGTCTTCGGCAGTGTTCAGGTATTCGTGCGCCACGCGACGCACGGCAGTTTGCAGCGAATTGATCTCCGGGAACACTGTATGAAAATCAAAAACGCGCAGCACCTCTGCCATGCTCCCCATCACGAACACGTACGCCGCTTTTTCATTGCGCTCGGGAGCTTCGGTCAAACGATTGAACCAAGTGCGAAACATATCCGCACCCTCTTTTGCACCACGCCCGACAATTTCTCTCTTCGCATCACTCATCATGATTCTCCTAGGCTTCACAGGTTTTAAAAACCTGCGAGGTCTTGTCAGTCCTACGCAAACATCAAGTTCTCAACAAACGTTTCCAGCTGGATCTGCATCTGATCAAAACTGGTCATGCTCTCTTCAAACTCACTGATGAAGTAGGGAATGCCTGCGGCGTCTAATGCCTTGGCATACGCCACTTGTTCTTCCAAGCCCGGCTCGCACATTTTGGCTGCGGTCACAATCGCCGCGTTTGCCCGCGCACCCTCAATACGTCTTAACAACATCTCTTCCTTGGGCTTCCGGTTGTCGTGCTGCACCGGGCTGTAAGAAGATTTCTCGATATAGGCATCGGCAAGATTGAAAAGTGGATCGCCGCCCGTCTCGACATCCTCCAGAATCCAACGCAAGCCAATCATCAGATCGTCATCCACCACATAACAGAATTGCGAGATCGTCCGCAGCAGATCGAGCGGCGGCTGTTCACAGAAGCCGCCCTCGAACACCACGCGGACGCGGTCTTGCGCCTTCGCCGATCTCTTTTCAATCAACGGGATCATCGCCTGTAACATCTCATTATGTTCTTCGCGCGGGATCATGCCGCCAACGGCAACCAACACGTATGCTTCATCGGTAGAGAGCAGCCACGGAGTCTCACGCTTAATGGCGTAGAGTTTGTGCATCAAACGGCGGTTCTGGTTGAACACTTTGATCGAGTTGCACAAATCGTCATCGGTCACCTTGTGCCCGGCAATCGCTTCGATCTCACGCTTGAGGCGGTCATACTCGCCACGTAAATACTTTGCCGAGAAAGCCGAGTTGGCATTTTGCGGCAGATACAAAATTTGGCACGGGTAGTTAAAGTTGCGCCCCCACACTGCCGCCAAGTTGCGCGCCGCATCGCAAATGGGATGCGAGACAAACATGTCGAGCTGCACGCGATTGCTCAACGCCAACTCTAACGACGTTTTGAGGATCGAGCATAGATACGATCCGAATCGCGCTTCCGCTTGCCGCGTTTCGATCTGCGCGCCGCGCATCTTCAAGGGCAACATGCCCGCTGCGTGGGCGATCTCCTCCGGAAAATACACTTGGAAATGCCCCACGACCTTGCCGCCTGCCGCGCGCCACTTCTTCACAGTTGGAAAATCATCATCTTCCAACAACTCGCGGCACATATACAACACGTCATCCAACGACTTATAAGGTTTGCCGTCTAACACTTGAACTTTAGTCATTCAACGCTCTCCTAATTGCCGCCATTGCGAGCGTTCTTTGCGAAGCAATCTAAATCCAAACCGGGATTGCTTCGGCGCGTTCCTTCGACTTCGCGCGAAAATCACGCGCTCCGATCAGGATGCGCGCCTCGCAATGACAAATCACTTCGTCCCATTTAACGCCGCGCCGCACTTGCCGCAAAACTGAAACTCATTTGGCATGTACTTCGCGCCGCACTTTGAACACGAACGCTCATAAGCGCCCCACGGAAATTCTGCTGCTTTGCCCTGTGCCGATTTTTCGCGCAAGGTGCGGTAACCCGCTTTGCGTTTCTCCACAAAAGCATTCATGCCCTCTAAAGGCTCCGCCGAGGTGTAATGGATCGCCAGCCAATCGCGGGCATGCCCAATGGTTTGATGCCAGGCAAAATCTTTCCAGAAATTCGTCTGCTGTTTGGTGTAGCGCGTACATTCAAAAAATTTGTCCGCCAGCTCTTCGCACAACCCGTTCACCACTTCGTCGAGCTTAGAAAGATCAATCGAATAACCGTCCGCGCCTTTTTGCGCTTTGCTAATTTCCTCGGGTGTGGCGTGCGTGATGAACTGCCCATCCTTCTTCACCGACGGCGCGACTTCGTTCACCAAGCCCCACTCCAACGCCTGATATGCCGGAATCTTTTTATTGAGCATCATCATCCAGCGCGCGCGGCGATCACCAACAAAAATCGGCAGCCACTGAGTGGCGCCGCCAGCCGCTACGCTGCCCACCCCCGTCCCCACCTGCCCCACGTAAGCGTGTTCGGCTATCACCGAAAGATCGCAGGCAAGATGACTCTCGTTGCCGCCGCCAACCGCCATGCCGTTGAGTCGGGCGATGACCGGCTTACCTGAATTGAGAATGCTTTCGATGTAGGCACTAAACAGACCCATGTACTTCCAATAGTCATGTGGAGTGCGAGTATATTTCGCTTCGTACTCCTTCACATCGCCGCCGGTGCAGAAGGCGCGATCACCCGACCCCGTATAAACAACAACGGCTACCTCATCGTCAAATGCCGCTTGACGAAAGGCAGCCGCCAATTCCACGAGGGCTTCGGTGCTGTAGGCGTTGTAATTCTGCGGACGATTGATGGTGATCCGCGCCACCCAGCTCTTCTTCTCATACAATACTTCAGCGAAGTCAGTTCGTTCCTTTATCAGAGTTGACATCACTCTCTCCTTATTCGGATAATTCGGACACGTTTACTGCAAAATAAAAGAGCCAACCTGTTTCCCAGATTGGCTCTTGTTTCGTTACCCGCAAAGTTGAGTTCTGTATCTCTAAGCCAGACGTACAGTTCCATGAAATTTTTGCTTAACGTATATATGTCATTTTTTTTATTACCGTCTAATAAGTGAAACATAATGAGTGTAACACTAAAAACCTTCTTGTCAACTTAGTGATGTTATTCACGATGAGCGAGGCGATTGAGGACGGGATGCGGTTGAGGCGGCAGTGGCGGCATCCCCGTTGTAATATAATGCTGTCACAATTCGATCATGACAAAGATCATTGACGAGCGCGATCATGGAACTCAACATCAATATCCCCCTCACCCTTCAACTCATCTCGACAGCGATCATGATCATCGGCATCGCCTTTGGGATTCAGAACATCCGCCAGTATCAAGCGATGAGAAAACGGGAGGCCGCGATTGTGATGCTGAATTCGTTTCAAACGGCGGATTTCGTCAAATTGACTATGCCGCGTTCTTCTTTTCCCTCTCGGCGATGGCGTACGGGGTTTATTTGCACGCCACCAAATCCAACAAGCCCGACTAGATCTGCATTGGGGCAGACGACATCTCTATGAGACCAACCCGCATGGCACGGTTAGAATTGGCGATCCGTGTCGTCCTTGAGTTCAACGAAGCTTTCAACCGCCACGATGTGGCAGGCATGATGCAGCTTATGAGCGAGGACTGCGTCTTTGAAAACACTTATCCATCTCCCGACGGCACCGTGTACTCCGGGAAGAAAGCCGTGACTCAGTATTGGCAGGACTTCTTCCGAGAGTCACCCCATGCCCACATCGAAATCGAGGAAATTTTTGGCTTGGGTCTTCGGTGCGTGATGCTCTGGAGATACGACTGGGTAGATGCGGCAGGGAAAAAGGGATACGTCCGGGGCGTTGACATCTTCCAAGTGAGGGACGGTTCTATCTGTCAAAAGTTGTCCTACGTCAAAGGATAGTATGGACGGAATAACGAATGTGACTCTCAAATGAAAAACTGCTTTGCAATCACTCCACTCTTGATCGTTTCGCTTTTACTCGCAAGTTATCAGATCGACATCCCCAACGTCACGACCCCCGTCACCGGCTCGGGCAAAGTCATCACCGAAAGCCGCAGCGTGAGCAACTTCAAGAACATCACATTCAGCGGCATGGGCGAGATGCTCATCACACAAGACGAGACCGAGTCGCTCACTATAGAAGCCGAAGACAACATCGTGGCACTCATCAAAACTGAAGTGAAAGATGACACCTTGACCATTGGCTTCAGCCAGAACAACATCAACCTGCGCCCGACCTAACCGATCAAATACACACTGGCGGTGAAGTCGCTCGACAACCTTCGCATCAGCGGGGCAGGCAACATCCACATACTCGCCCTCAAGACCGACAAGTTCGCCTTGAAGATCAGCGGCGCGGGTAACGTGAAGCTCGACAAGCTCGATGCGACTGATCTCACCATGACCTTGAGTGGCGCGGGCAACGCCAGCGTCAGCGGGCAAGTGATATCGCAAACCATAGTACTCACCGGCATGGGCAACTCTGGCGGGCGTGAGTTAAACAGCCAATCTGCTAGTGTACTCTTGAGCGGCGCAGGCAATGCCACCGTGTGGGCGCAGAAAAACCTCGAGGCAAAGATCAGCGGCTTTGGTTCAGTGAATTACTATGGCTCACCGGAAGTGACACGGAAGATCACCGGTGCGGGGACTATCAAAAATTTAGGCGATCAACCGTAAAACTTTTTCTTCGCTTGCGCCATCTGCACCAACAACGGCGCCGGTCTATAACGCTCACCGTATGCTTCGTGAAGTGCATTCATGATCCCTAACACTTGATCGAGACCGATCGTATCGCCCCACTCTAACGGTCCGCGCGGATAATTCGTACCGAGCTTCATCGCCTGATCAATGTCGCGCGGACTCGCCACGCCTTCCATTACGGCAAACGCCGCGCCGTTGATCAAATGGGCAACGACGCGCGGAAGGACGCCGCCAACTGCGTCGTTTACCGTCATTGCTTCTTTGCCCAACGACTCAAAAAAAACTTTTGCGCGATCTAAACCCGCGAGGTTTTGCGAAGCACCTCGCGGGTTTGCCACTTCAACGACTTTCGATTTCTCAATCGGTGGCAGCATCGCCCAACCCACAACACGATTCGGTTGATCGATCCACGAAGCGACTTCGGTGGCGCTGGCGTTGAGGGTCGAAGTTAAGATCAAAGCCGCAGGCGCAGAGGCGGCGTCAACGAGAGCAGATCGCTTTCGATCTTTATCGGCGATGATCGCTTCAACGATCACATCTGCCGAATCACTCGTTATGACATAACCCGATTTTTTAATCAGGCTTTCTATTTCTGCGCCCAACACCCCATCCGCGAGAATTTTTACATTTGCCATTTGTCGCTTTTCATTGTTCATGTGCCATGGTATTCATACCAACCCTTGCCCGTCTTGCGTCCCAGCCGCCCGGACTCAACCATACGCTGTTGCAACAAACTTGGGCGATAACGCGGCTCGTGAAAATACGATTCGTAGATAGAGACCGATACGGCGTAGCCAATGTCGAGGCCAACCAAGTCCATTAGTTCAAACGGGCCCATACGGAAGCCGCCGCCGTCACGAATTAATTTGTCGAGCGTCGCATGATCGGCAACGCCCTCTTCGAGCAAGCGCAACGCTTCAAGATAAAACGGGCGCGCGACGCGATTGACGATGAAGCCCGGCACGTCTTTCACTTGCGCCGGAGTCTTGCCCATGCGTTTGGCGAGATCAACGGTGGTTGCCACAACCGAGTCGGCGGTGAGCGCACCCGCGATCACTTCGACTAAAGGCAGAAGCGGCGCGGGGTTGAAGAAGTGCATCCCCACAACATTTTGGGGTCGCTTACATCCCGAAGCGATTTGAGTCACGCTGAGGGTGCTGGTGTTGGTGGCGAGGATCGCATGACTAGAGATTAGAGATTCGAGATTGGAGAATAAAGATTGCTTGAGATCAAGTTTTTCGGGCGCGGCTTCGATGATGAAATCGCACGGCGCGAGATTGTTCAGCGTGATCGTGGTCGTGATGCGGGCGATTGCCGCGTCGGCGTCTTCTTGCTTCAACTTTCCTTTCTCAACCAGCTTGTTAAAAGTTGAAGCGAGACTGCTGATCGCCCGCGCCAGCATTGAAGACTCAACGTCGTAGAGGATGACGTTGAATCCACTTTGCGCCGCCACTTGGGCGATGCCGCTGCCCATGGTGCCAGAGCCGATGATGCCGATCATAGTTATTAGTAAATGGTAAATGGTAATTGGTAATTAATACGGTAGCCTAATTACTAATTACCAATTACCTTTTTACTCTCCTTTAAAATTCGCCGCCCGCTTTTCCAAAAACGCCATTAACCCTTCACGATGATCGGCGGTGCGCCCGGCGATCTCTTGCATGTCGGCTTCGTAGTCCAATGACTCGGCGAGCGTGTGCATCGCGGCATAATCGGTCATGCGTTTGATCAAGCCAATCGCTTTGGTCGGCATAGTCGCCAGCGAGTGCGCCAAATCGTTTGTTGCTTTCATCAGATCCTCATTCGGCACGACCCGATTCACCACGCCCCACTCCAACGCTTCCTTCGCGTTGATCTTCTTTCCGGTGAGCATCAAATCCATCGCGCGCGTGCGCCCGACGAGTCGCTGCAGCAACCACGACGAACCGCTGTCTGGCACTAAACCGATTTTGACAAACGCTTGCAAAAAGCTCGCGCTCTCGGCAGCGAGACGAAGATCGCACGCCATCGCCAGACTCATGCCCGCGCCCGCCGCCGCACCGTTGATCGCCGCGATGATCGGTTTGGGCAAACTCATCATGCGATTGATGAGCGGATTGTACGTCTCGCGCAGATGATGACCATACGACATATCGCCGCTCGTCATCCGCTCCTTCGCCGACGATAAGTCTTGTCCGGCGCAGAAACCTTTGCCCGCGCCCGTGATGATCACGCATCGCGCCGACGCATTGCGCTCAACTTGCTTGAAGGCGTCAGTGAGGTCAACAAACATTTTGTTGTTGAACGAGTTTAATTTATCGGGGCGATTGAGCGTGATAGTGAACACGCCGTCTTTAATTTCAGTGAGAATCGTTTCGTAAGACATATTAGATTGCTGATTTACGATTTCTGATTTTTGATTGACACCTTCAATCAGCAACCAGAAATCAACAATCAGAAATTATTTGCCCGTCCACTGAGGCTTTCGTTTCTCAAGAAAAGCAGAAACGCCTTCTTCTTTATCTTTCGAGCTAAAGAGCAAATAGAAATTCTTGCGCTCGTATTCGAGACCGTCGTCGAGCGAGAGTTCGTACACTTTGAGAATCGATTCCTTCGCCAGTGACGCCGCCAACGGCGACATGGAGGCAACCTTCTCTGCCAACTGGATCGCTCGCTCTAAATATAATTCGACAGGCGCAATTTGATTCACCAAACCGAATTGATACGCCTCTTGCGCGGTGATCTTTCTATCCGCCAAGATCATCTCCATCGCCAATGCTTTGCCCACCGCGCGCGCCAGTCGCTGCGTGCCGCCCGCTCCCGGAATCAAACCTAAGTTAATTTCCGGCTGACCAAATCGCGCCGACTCGCTCGCCACGATCATGTCGCAGATCATCGCCAGCTCGCAGCCGCCGCCCAAACACCAACCGCTCACGGCGGCGATGATCGGCTTGGGGTATTTGCGGATGAACTCGTATTGTTGAAAGCGATACGCCGTCAACATATCCACCGTAGTTTTGTTTTGAAACTCGGCGATGTCCGCGCCCGCCGCAAACGCCCGCTCGTTGCCGGTGATAATCGCCGCGCGCACGTCGGCGTCCCCTTGAAACTGAGTCAGCGCGTCCACCACTTCATCCATCGTGGCGCGGTTGAGGGCGTTCATCACTTTGGGGCGGTTAAACTGAATCAGGCCCACGCCGTTCGGTTTTTTTTCGACGATGATATTTTCCATAATCACCTCACGTTAAAAATTTTTAGAATCACTTCACGAAACAACCACGCCTGAAGATACAAAGCGTGTTCCAACATCCCGGCGGCGTTCCACGAAAAAAGAACGGCGAGCGAGTAACGGACATCGGCGCGATCCCAAAACGGGGGCGGCAAATTCGCGGTGACGCCGCCAATGGCGATTGTTGCCGCGATCACACTTGGAGCGTACAGGTCCCAATCATGCTCCAAGCCAAAAGCCGGGGGCCAATAAAATAGAAAGGCGGCGCTAAAGAGCGCGACGAGAATCCAAAACCATGAGACCTCCGAGTTCTTTAAGAACTCGGAGGTCTTAACGAGAGCGACCAACGCCAGCACAAATAACACCGGCGACATGCGCGCGATGAAACCGGCGACATCCACGAACTGATACGGCGAGAGCAAACGGTAACAAAGATTCGGGAACTGCGCCGTCAAACACTCGTCGCGGAAGACGGCAGAGAGACTGTGCGTGAAAAGTGCGAATTGAAAATTGCCCGAGTCGCCGCCCGGAGGACCATACACCCAATCGGGTCTAAGCGTTGCCGCGATACGAAAGACAAAAGATGGAAGCGCGAACAAAGTGAAAGAGCCAAGCCATTGAAGGATGCGCGATGAGGCGGGGCGCATCGCGAGAAGAAAAATTAAAGATGGCAGCAGCACGCCCGCCCAGCCATGTGACGTAAAAGCGAGACCTAATACGAGTGACGCACCGAATGATTTAGCGAGCGTGGGGTTATCGAACCACGATTGCGCGATTGCCAGATAAGCAACACTCAAGGCTGCGCTCAACGGAGTGACTTCGATGTAGCCGAAGAACATGGTGACGGCGGGGAGAGTGACCAACACAGCAAAGACGGCAGCACGCCGAGTCAACTTCCACTGATGAACCAGCGTCAACAAAGAGAAAATAAAAATCGCCCCGGCGATCACATTTGCCATCGCCACTGTCTCTTCGGGCTGCCAGCCTAACGGATTCAGAATCCGCCACACGATGTAAAACAAGGTGGTGCCAAGCGGTGAGCTCATAAACAGAATCGTCGGCGGACTTGGGTTGGATGTTTGCCCGGGCTGTAAACCGCGCAGCATGTAATCGGTGTAACGGGCGTAATCGCCCCAAGCGATCTTTAAACGCATCGCCCAAAAGAAAACGGCGAAGAGCATCGCAATCGCCGCGAATAACAGAAAACGTTTGCGAGTCGAAAGTGGATCGATCCACTTCGCCCATATATCTTGCCGCGTCATGCGCGTGGCGACAACCGCCGCCGCTAACACCAGCCCCAACACCATAAGCCAGCGCGAGAGATACAACGGCGCGGTGTCTCTAAAACCCCACAACCAACTCATCGCTCCCCAACGCTGCGTGATGGGAAAGATTCCAAAAACAGATTCGAGTCGCGGTTCAATCTGCGCCGAAGCAAAACGCAGAACAATGTGCGCGGCGAGGAGAATAAGTGTGACGACCAGATACGGATGACGGCGCGCGCGATCAAGAAGCAGGTTCAAGTTAACCGCCGATAATACGATAACGTCTACTTACGCCGTCATTGCGAGGCGTGTGTTTTCCGCGCCGAAGCAATCCCAAACACAACAGAGATTGCTTCGCAAAGACTTGTCCTGAGCGAAGTCGAAGGAACGCTGGCAATGACATATCACTCATCACGTATCACTCGTCGCGCATCACTT
>Ga0172368_10001320_pt1 | contig 34333 bp, 24 predicted proteins | sample Lak11m_FD_114540 | JGI IMG/M metagenome (GOLD analysis project Ga0172368, IMG submission 114540) | Freshwater microbial communities from Kabuno Bay, South-Kivu, Congo - kab_022012_11m | ecosystem: Environmental > Aquatic > Freshwater > Lake | place: Democratic Republic of the Congo: South-Kivu... | reverse complement strand
CTCTTCGTTCGTCACATCGACCGTGAACGCCATCGCCGCGGGCAGCGAGGCAGCCACCCGCTCCGCATTCTCGCCGACCAGGTCGGCGACCACGACTTTGCAGCCTTCCGCCGCCAGCCGGCGGGCGATAGCCTCGCCGAGCCCCTGGCCGGCGCCGGTGACGATGGCGACTTTACCCTTGAGATCGATCATTGCCAGAACTCCTCAATTGATAGCGTATAGGACGAATGGGGAAAAATAGGAAGTATGGGAAGAATGGGGAATGACCATTCTTCCCATCTTTATTTTATCTCATATTTCCCATTCGTCCCATTTTTCTCATCGTATGCTGTCACTTGTTCTCTTGTCTGCCCCACCTTGGCTCCGGGATGGGGTGGTTTTCTTCGCGAGCAGCTTCGAGCCACCACTCAATCGCGAGTTCGATATTATCTCGCGCTTCCTGATATGACTTGCCATCCGCCAGGCAACCGGGCAGCTCCGGCGCCTCCGCGATGAAGGCGTTGTCTTCTGCGCTCCACTCGATGACGATGATATAGTTATGCGCCATACAACCAATCAAGCCCCAGCCGCCGCACGCACAGGTCCTGCAGCACGCCGCTGGTTTTGCCGCCGCCGCAGCAGTAGGCAAGCAAGACGGCGTCTTCGACGAAGTGGATGGCGGTGTAGCAGTAGCCATGGTCCGGCGCGGTTTCGATGAGCCGCTTATGAGTCCAGGTGTTGCCCTCGTCGCTGCTGATGGCAGTGACCAGCGGGCTGCGGCCCCAGCTCAATCCGGCATCGGGACCCCAGGGGATCGGGGCCAGGTCGCCGCTGTGATCGTTCCATACGGCGAGCAGGTCGCCGGTGGCGGGGATGCGCTTGATGCAGAGCGGCGAGCACGGCGCCTTGAAGGGTGACGGCTCCGGCGCCGTCCACGTCTCGCCGCCGTCGAAGGAATGCATTTCGTAATGGCAGCCCACGCTGGTGCGGCAATAACCATACAGCCGGCCGTCCTTCAGCTCGACGGCACCCATCTCTTGCAAACCGGAATGGCCGCGCACCGGCAGCGCCCACCAGTCCTGCCCCTCGCGCCAGGTCTGCCCGTTGTCGTCGGAGAGGTAGCAGAGCGCAATCGAGCGCCCGTCCATGCAGAGCACCGGCTTCCCCGTTTTGTTATCCAGCCGGCTCATCATCCGGTGATAGGTGGCGGGCGCCACCAGGCGGCCTCCTTGCAGTTGAATAACGCGGTCGTTGTTGACGACGTAATAGCCCGACGAGGGGATGCAATCCACCGCCTCGCTCCATGTCTCACCGTCGTCCTCGGAGGTGCGCAGGCGCAGGATACAACTGTGGTCCGCGTTCTTGCGCAGATAGAAGAGGCCGATGCGGCCGTCCTGCAGGCGCAGCAGCGATACGCTCATCACGTTCCACTGCCCCTCGTTTTCCTGGATGATCCGGTCGTCCGCCGTCCAGGTACGCCCGCCATCCGACGAACAGCGCGCCGCCAGGTAAGCCGCCGCGTCGTCACCCCAACTGTCGCTGTAGTAATGCGTGTAGACATACAGCACGCGGTTGTCCCGCAGCGTGATGAACGCTCCCTCGGAATTGCGCGGATTGTCCGGCCCGTGGGGGAGAGACAGGACGATGGCGTTGGACATAGAAACCTCCTCGGAAGACTGGAAGATTGGATGGGAGGAATGGGAGGGCGAGCGTCCTCGCGAGCCGCGATCATAAGCCCGCTATCGACAATAATGCCTGTCGAGACCCGCCTTACGTCATTGACGAATCTAGCGTCACCCACGGATGCCTCGCACGCGGCTCGCGGGGACGCTCGCCCTCCCATTTTTCATCCAACCCTTTTATTTCGCTTCCACCGCCTCCGGCAGTTGCAGCTTGATGCGCAGCAGCTCTTCCTCCGCTTCGTTCGTCCAGTGTTTCCCGTCGCGCAGTTTGGCGGCGACGGTGGGGAGGACGTCCTTCAACTCGGACAGCCGGGTGATGGGCATATCTTCGATCTGCTGGTAGATGACGATCTTGCCGGGCACTCCTTGCGACATCACCAGCTCGATGCCGTGGTAGACGGCGTTCAGTCCGCCGATGGCTGCCGTGGCATTGGCGGTGAGCAGCTCGCCGGTCTCCGCCAGTCGCAGCGTCTCGCGCATGTCCTCGAGCTTCGAGCCGGAGCTGCCGACCCAGCGGATGTTGCGCAGGAAGATGTCTTCCAGCTTCAGCGGGCACTGCGTGCCGCGCGTCGGGCCGGCGAAGATATTCAACTGGCCGCCATACGCGCAGTGCTGCGCCGCCTGTTGCAAAAACACGGGCACCGGTACCAGCGACACCACGTCGTCGAACCCGCAGCCGCTAGAGAGCTCGCAAATCCTCGCGTTGAATTCTTCCTCAGTGAAATCATTCGGGTTGAGCACGATCAGCGTGCGCCCGTGTGCCTCCGCGGCGGGGATGAAGCGGTCCTTCAGCTCCTGCAGCCGCTCGAGGTTGATGTCGGTAGCCACGATCAGCGACGGGCCATTCGGCATTTCGCAGGCGCGTTGGACGTGCATCTGCCCCATCGGCCCGCCCGCGCCCAGGAACCAGACCGAGCCGCCGGACTTGAGGTCGGACACGCGGCGATGGTTGTCATAGGAGACGCTGATGTCGGGGCCGGGGTTGCCGGTGTAATACCAGTATTCGTAGTGCACGCGGCCGACATCGATGGAGAGCGGGCGCGCCGGCGGCGTGTCGCATACCACGTTCAAAATACCGAAGCGCGCCAGCTTCGCCGTCAGCGCCTCCAGGCAATTGTCGTTGATTTTCCCGCAGACGATGATGTCGTCGAAACCCTTGCCGCCGGTCTGCATCTCGACCATCGCGTCGATGCCGCAGTTGTCCATGCAGGAGATCTCCGCCACCTCCGCGCCGGTCGCCTTCACCCCGTCGAGCAGGCTCGCCGGCAGGTGGCAGGCCACGATCTTCGCGGGCACGGCATCCTTGAAGGTGTCGCCCAGCGTCAGTGTCTCCGCGCCGTCGCCGCCGATCATCAGGCAGGCGCCGCCGGCCTGCACGCCCAGGCGGTGCTTGAGCGTATATGAGTGCACCACGCACGCCCACGGCTCGGTGAGCGCCGCCTGTGCATAACCGGTTTGATCGCTGATGGGGATGAGGTAGCAGCCGTCGTCGCCGTTGAGGATCTCTTCACCGATCGTCTCGAACTGGGTGAGCGCGCCGGGGAGGGCATAGCCGTAGGCCTTGTTCACGCCCTTGTGGTAAATCTCCGCCTGCACCACGAAGCGCTGGCCGACCTGGTACTGCCCCTTCAGGTGCTCGCCCACCTGCACCACAGTGATCACCGACTCGTGCCCCATAATCACCGGCTCTTTGGCGATGTCGCGATGGATGCGCACATGCTCGCCGCCCTGCAGGATGATCTTGATGTCACTGAGGCACAGCCCGTTGGCGTCACAGCGCACCAGCAGCTCATCCGGCCCTGGTGTTGGCACGTCATTCTCCACCGGCTTGCCGTCTTTCCCCAGGCTTTCCAGCCCTTTGCCATACAAAAACCAGCTCCGCTCCCGCGCCGGGATCGGATAGTCCACGTTCTTATAACGCTCGATAATATCTGCCATCAGTTGTACCTTTCGGATTTTTGATCCGCAGATTAAAAAGATTAAAAAGAAATAATCATTTAAATCATTTTAATCTGCGGATTCGTTACTTACCCTTGTCGAAAATGACTTTCTCGCGCAGTTTTTCTTCCGGGCGGGTGAAGAGGCGTTCCACCTGGTCCGGCGGGAGGTAGTTCACGCCGCCGCAGATCAGTGCGTTGAGGATCACGCGGGCGGTCTTCTGCCACATCATGATGGCGCCGGTCACCTCGCGCGGGCTGGCGCCGGTGGCGAAGATGCCGTGGTTCTGCATCAGGATGCTGCGCGGCGTCATCTGGTATTCGTCCATCCAGAGCTTCACGCGTTCGCGCACCGTGCGCGCCAGTTGCAGGCCGGGGTCCGCGTAGGGAACCCACACCGGCATCACGCCGCAAATGACTATCTGCTCGGGGTAGAGCCGCATGCTCACCAACTCTTCCGCCCGCGTGGAACAAAGGATGCCGTTCAGCGCGGTCGGATGCACATGCCCGACGAAATTCACCCCGGGCAGTCCCAGCAGGTAGGCGTGCATCATTGTCTCGACCGAGGGGTAGCGGGTGCCGCCATCCACGCGCATCTCCAGCAGTCCGGCCAGGATTTCCTGGTCGTTGCGCAGGTCGCGGTCGAGCAGACCCTCGGTTTTCGCGCGGTCGAGCAGCGCGAAGCCGCTCGGTTCGATGCCGTTGAGCTGGGTGCCGCTGACCTTCACCCAGAAGTTATCCTCGCCCTCCCGCGCGGAGGTGTTCCCCTCCCCATACATCGCCAGGTCGTGCTCGGGCCGTCCCAGTTCGTGGGACATTTCGATTAATTGCTCCAGCGTTTGCGAAGCCGTTACGGACATTGCATATTCCCCTTCGGAGCGCGGACCTCAGAGTCCGCGCGTGCAGACAGACAACTCGCGCGGACTCTGAGGTCCGCGCTCCCAATTTACTTTTCCTTCTCGCGGCGCGAGTTCCTTCTTGCGATTATGTGCGCAGGCCGGAATCCGGTGAATCGCTTATGCCGCTTCAAACCGCGCGATAATGCCCCACGCTTTGCCGCCGTGGGTGTCCAGCGCGATGCACAGGCGGTTACCGCCATGCTGCGTCTCTACCGGCAGCGAAGTGGTATCCACCTCTGCCGGATTGGTGCCCTCGCCTTCAAAGACCTGACGGCCATTCAGCCACACGCGGATCGGGCCGTCATACCCCAGGTGCAGCACGCCGCGGTCCACCGGACCGATCTCCAGGTCGGCCACGAAATAGACGATTCCCGCCCGCCCGTCGATCAGCGTATGGGCATCCACCAGGCCGGGGGTGTCCCATTCGGAGCCTTCCGTCATGCAGGTCATCGGCTTCCAGGCAAGGCCGGCAACGGCGGGATCGGGGCAGGCGGCATCCTGCAAACCCCGTTCGGTCTCCACCAGCTCGGAGACCAGCCAGCGCTCGATGAACGGCGCCTCGAACACCACGTCGGCCAGGTAGATATCCGGGTGATTCCACTGGTTCACCGACCGGTCCTCCGGCGCGGTGTGGTTGGAGTAATAGGCCATGGCGTAGCGGTGCTTGTTCTGCGGCCACTGCGCCACGCTCATGTAGCCGAAATCCGGGTTGGGGCCGGAGGGCAGCACCACCTGCATCTCGGGCCGGTCGTTCACCAGCTTGAAGATCGCCTGGTGGGCATGCCGGCGGGAGATGAACCAGCGGCCTGCGATCCAGATCTGCCCGTCGACAAACCACAGGTTGGGTCCGGCCAGCGGAATATCGAGCTCGACCTTGTCCCATTTTGCGTAGGGCGGGGCGGCGCGTAACAACAACGGATGCTTGCTCTGCCGCTCGCAGCGCAGCAGCATCACCGCGGTGCCATCCGGCTGGAAGGCCAGCGACGCCTCGTTGGGCTGATCCGCGCCTTCATGCAGCGTGCACACCCACCGCCAGTCCACCCCGTTGTCGCTCTCGAACCAGGCCGCCGCTGAATGATTGGGCCGATCCCATTCTCCGTAGCCGGCGCAGTAATATTTGCCGTTGAAATATTCCGGATGCCACAGCCACCAGCCGTTCGCGCCGGTGAAGCGCGTCCACGGCGACCAGTTGACGCCGTTGTCCGTCCACATGGTGCCGGTAATATTGACGCCCCCCGATTCAAACCCCACCAGGTAGAGGCGCTGATCGCCCACGGCATACAGGTGGGCGTCGCGGGTATCCGCCGCGCCGCGGCCCACCGCCACATACTCGAAATTCTCTCCCCGGTCACGGCTGCGCTGCACGATGAGCTTGCCGTAGGGACAAACGTGCGCATCGCCCTGGCGATAGGCGACATACAGGTTCCCCTGGAACCACTTCAATCCGGTGTCCATGTTGTGCAGGTTGTCGGCCGTCAGGCGGCGGAGGGTGCGGAAATACATGGGGCAACTCCTCAAATATAAGGCTTAATTCTTACTCTTACTCATTCTCATTCGAGTAAGAGTAAGATTTTTTACTCCATCCCGAATCGAAACGCCAGGTCCGCCAGCACACAGCGGATCACGCCATAACCGTATTTGCCTTCCAGCGCGTCGAAGACCGGGCGGAGACGGTTGCGCTCGTCCTCGGGCAACGTAAAAATAGCGTTTTCGATGCGGCCGATCTCGTCGTCATCCAGTTTCACCACGCTGCGCAGCGCCAGGCGGCCGTCCCCGATGGCGGCGGCCAGGTGGGTGTAGATGGTGTCGGGCGTCAACCCGCGCCGGACGGCGATCGCTTCCGGCGACATGCCGAGCTGCTGCAGGCGGAGGGTGTCCTCCACGGTTTCCGTCGGGTTCTCAGCGTGCGGCGCCTTCCGGGGGACAGGCGCGGCGGTCGCCTTTGCCGCGGTATGGTCGCGCAGCACCTCCAGGAAAAAGTGCCCGTAGCGGCGGAGTTTAACTTCACCCACACCGGGGAGACGGCCCAGCTCGCCGAGGGTGCGGGGGTTGCGCTGCATCATCTCGCGCAGCGTGCTGTCGTGGAAGATCACGTAGGGCGGCACCTCCGCCTTCCGCGCCAGCTCCAGGCGCAGCTCGCGCAGCGCCTCCCACAACTCCTGCTCCGCTGCCGGCAGGGCGATCACATCGGCCGGGGTGCGGTAATGCTTGTCGCGCTCGCGCTTCACCAGCGGGTCGCGGCGCAGGCGCACAGTCTGCTGCTTTGCCAGCACTTTCTGGCCTGCCTCAGTGACGATCAGGCTGCCATGTCCCTCGGCGTCGATTGTCAGGTAGCCCAGCGCCGTGATCTGGCGGAACACGGACGCCCACTCCTTGTTCGTCAGCTCCTTGCCGCCGCCGTAGGCGCTCAGCCGGTTGTGGCCTTTCTCCAGGATGCGCGGGGTGCCGGTGCCGGTCAAAATATCCGTCAGATGCCCCACCCCGTACAGTTGACCGGTCTGCACGGCGACATACAGGGCTTTGCGCGCGGCCAGCGTGCCATCCCATGTCTCCACCGGCTGCTGGCAGGTGTCGCAGTTGCCGCACGGCTCGTAGCGCGTTTCGCCGAAATAGTTCAGGATCACCTGCCGCCGGCAGGCCGCGGTCTCACAAAAGCCGAGTAGGGCGTTGAATTTCTGCACCTCGATGCGCTTGTGCGCCTCGTCGGCCTCGGACTGCCCCAGGATCTGCCGCATCAGCGCCACGTCGGATAATCCGTAGAGCATCAGCGCATCCGCCGGCAGGCCGTCGCGCCCGGAGCGGCCCGTCTCCTGATAATACGCTTCGATGCTCTTCGGGATATCCATGTGCACCACAAAGCGCACGTCCGGCTTATCGATGCCCATGCCGAAGGCGATGGTAGCCACGATGATGATGCCGTCTTCGTTCTGGAAGCGGTGCTGATTCCGCCTGCGGTCCTCCGCCTCCATGCCCGCGTGGTAGGGCAGCGCGTTCCACCCCTCGCCGCGCAGCCAGTCGGCGATCTCCTCGGTCTTCCGGCGCGTCAGGCAGTAAACGATGCCGCAATCGGCGGGGTGCTCGTCGCGCAGGAAGGCCTTGAGCTGCTGTTTCTGATTCTGCTTCAGCGCCACGCGGTAGCGGATGTTGGGCCGGTCGAAGCCGGTGACGAAAAGGCGCGCCTTTTCCAGCAGCAGCCGCTCGATAATCTCCCGTCGCGTCAGCACATCCGCGGTGGCGGTCAGCGCGACGCGCGGCACCTGCGGGAACTGCTGCGGCAGCTTGAAGAGTTGTAAATATTCCTCGCGGAAATCATGCCCCCACTGCGACACGCAGTGCGCTTCATCAATGGCGAACAGGGCCAGGGGGCTTTGCGCGAGCAGCGCCATCGTGTGGTCGGTCAGCAGGCGTTCGGGGGCGATGTAGACCAGGTCGAGCGCGCCCGCCTGCACCAGCCCCTCCACCTCGCGCACCTCCGCCGCCGACTGCGTCGAGTTCAGGAACGCCGCGCGCACCCCGAGCTGGCGCAGCGCGCTCACCTGATCCTGCATCAGCGCGATGAGCGGCGACACCACCACCCCCACCCCGGGCCGCAGCAGCGCGGGAATCTGGTAGCAGAGCGACTTGCCGCTGCCCGTCGGCATCAGCACGAAGGCGTCCCCCCCCGCCGCCACCTGGCCGATGATCTCCGCCTGGCTGCTGCGAAAACTGTCGTACCCGAATACCGAGCGGAGCACCTCATGGGCGCGCGCGACCAGTTCCTGATCCTGCTCTACATCGATTCCCTGCATGGCAAACAAAATGATTCGCCATCAAAGCAAAATTTACCTCCTTGATACGAATGGTAAATCTGCGTAGAATGACGGTGTCATCACGGATCGGGGGAACGATGCGGAAGCTCATTGTAGCCTTGCTCGCCTGCCTGCTGACGGTGGTTGCGACAGCGAGCGTGAACCTGACACCGGCCTTCCAGCATACTCCGGACGGCTTGCCGTCCGTCTGTCTGGCGGGCGCCGCGAGCGGCTTCGGCACGGATACCACCTCGCCGGTCACCTTCACCCACCCCGCGCTGACCGTGGTGGCCGCCTTCGCAAAGAGCAAACCCACCCTCAAGCAGCCGGACGGCCTGCTCTTCAACTTCGATGGAAAGCGATCGTTCACCAGCACCTGCCGCGCGCCGTTGCAAAAGCCTGGGAATACCTTCAGCGCGTCCTTTAACGTGACCCGCGCGGGACGGCGACTGACCTTCATCGTGAACGGCACGGCGAACCCGGCGAAACCGACGCTGGCGCTACGGCTGACCGTCTCCGCCACCCGCTCCTGCGCGTTCGGCAGTAAAACATACCCGGTCACCGTGATCGACGGCAACGCCAACCTGGCGCTGGGTGACGCGCCGGTCCTCCTCACCGCGCCTGACGACCAGGCGGTGTGGGGATTCACTCCAGGCGACCTGGTGCTTGTCGGCAATTTGGCACAAGGCGTATACGGGCAGCCGTTGTGCGTAGACGGGCGCTGGTATCGAGTGACGATCAGCCCCGATGCCGCCACCATCAGCGCGGCGCCCGTCGCGCTCGGCACGGGCCGGGTGGAGGTGAACGGGCCGCTGTGGAGCGGCCTGTTTGCCGGCAAGGCCGGAGTCTTCCAGGTATTCGGTCATGGCGCCGTCGTGTCGCTGCCGCAGGATGATTACCAGATTAGCGATCTGCGCTGCTGGCAGCCGGAGGAGACACAGGCATGGATATCGCCCATCATCCGCAACGCGGACCGGACGGTCACTATCGCCGACGGGCAGACGGCACAGCTCCCCGTCTACGCGGGCGCGCGCGCCACAATTATTGCCGATGATGCGACAAACGGCGAGATCACCTTCTCGCTTGCGCTCACCGACGCGCAAGGCGAGACGATCGAAACGCCGGCCGACCTGACCATCCCGGAGCTGCGCTTCATCGTGCTGGACGCCGCGGGCCGGCGTGTGACGGAGGGCGCCTTCAAACTGCAGGAAGAAACGGTGCCGGTCTATACCAAGGAGTATGGCTGAGACGGCACCTGCGTGACAGTGCAGACGGGCGAAGAAACCCGCCGCACCTTCACCCGGTACACATGGCGTGTGCCGACTAATCAGAAAGGCGCGTTCCACGCGCGGCTGCTGAACGACAACGCCGCATGCCCGGTTTCGATGCGGGCGACGGAATTTGCCGTGAAACAACTCGTCCGGGGACTGACCCCGCATTTAGCGCCCATGAGGAGGATGTTAACGCCCGGCAGCGGGTCAGTCCTCATGAACGGGGAAGCTTACCTGAATAGGGGGACAGATCCTCGGCCCGGTGGAAAATTGGTCACGGGTGGAGATTCGGGGTCAGTTCCTGAGCTTTTTATGAGGTTAGTTCATGGTCGATATCGCCAAACGCCGGCGGGTGATGCAGCGCTCACAGCGGCTGGGGCATTGCATCTGCGATCCGCGGCGGGGCTGCCCGTGCGGCGTCTTCACGGAACAGGGCATCTGCCCCTGCGCGGGGGAGCGGCCCGAGCCGATCGGTGATGTCAGGCTCACCACGCTGGTACACAATGCCGGCTGCGCTTCGAAGATTCCGCCCCAGGAGCTGGAAGCGGTGCTGTCGCGGCTACCGGTCTCTACCGATCCCGCCGTCCTCTCCGGCATCCCTGCCGGCGACGACGCGGCCGTGTACCGGCTGGCCGATGGGACCTGCCTGGTGCAGACGGTGGACGTGATGACCCCCTGCGTGGATGACGCGGAGACCTTCGGGCGCATCTGCGCGGCCAACTGCCTGTCCGACATCTACGCCATGGGCGGCACGCCACGCACCGCGTTGAGCATCCTTGCCTTCCCCAGCGAAACCCTCGACGGGCAGCTCATGTACCGCATGCTGAAGGGCGCGACGGACATTTTCACCGAGGCGGGCGTGGCGCTCATCGGCGGGCACAGCATCAAGGATGAGGAAATCAAGCTGGGCTTCGCCATCACCGGCACGGTGTTACCTGAACAACTGGTCGAGCGCGGGACGGCCAAGGTCGGCGATCTGCTGGTGCTCACCAAGCCGCTGGGCACCGGCATACTCAACTTCGCACGGCAGATAGGTCGCCCGGTGGATATGACTGATGCGGAAGCATCGATGGCGACGCTGAACCGGGCGGCGGCGGACGCAATGGTCGAGGCGGGGGCCTCCGCCTGCACCGACGTGACCGGCTTCGGGCTGTTCGGCCATCTGATCGGCATGTGCCGGCACTCTGGCGTCGCTGCGCGCATCGCCGCCGATGCCTTGCCCGCCTTCCCCGGCAGCCTGGAGTCGCTGCGGGAAGGCGTGGTGCCGGGGGCGATCGAACGCAACCGCGAATATGTGGGCGACGACATCACCGTGGCCGATGGGGTCGAGGAAGCGCGCGTTCACCTGGGCTTCGACGCGCAAACCTCCGGCGGCCTGCTCATCGCCGTCCCGCCCGACCGGCATGCCGCGCTGCTCGCTGCGCTTCAGGCGCGGGGCGTAGCCGGCGTCACCATCGGATGCGTCACCGGGTTGTCCGCCGGGCATATCGATCTCGTCGCATCGACCGAGGAACAAATCATCGAGGTGCAAACCATGTCAACCGAAGCAACGCCACACGCCGCGGAATGCTGTGCCGATGTCTTCACCTCACCGCAAGGCAACGCCGCCGACAAAAACGAGACAGCGCGCGCCTTCGGCGCCTTCATGCGCACAACGAATGCCGCCGGCGTCCTCGACGCGCGCACCAAGGAGTTGATCACCTTCAGCCTGGTGCTGTTGAGCCGCTGCGTTCCCTGCCTGCAGGCGCACCTGAAAAAAGCGCGCGAGATGGGCATTACCGATGCCGAACTGGAAGAGGTGGCCTGGTGCGCCATCGCCATGGGCGGCGCGCCGGTGAAGATGTTCTACGAAGAAGGAATGGAAGCAAACCGAGAAGGGAGTGCCTGTTGTCCATAATAAATACAAAATCCGGTCTGGGTGCCGTAACGCCAAAAGAGAGTAATCATTTTTGAAAAATGATTACTCTCTTTTGGCGGAGGTGAATGGGAATCGAACCCACCCGGGACTTGTTCAAGCCCCACACCGGTTTTGAAGACCGGGAGCGCCACCAGGCCGCCGGTCACCTCCGTGCCGATATTATACCGCCACCAAACATAAACGGGGACCGTTTTACGCGGTCCCCGAATCTTTCGTGCGGAGAATGGGGAGCCTAACGCTCGCCACCTCCGATGTGTTGATAACTACTGTCCATTCCACACCACCTCCTTTCATCTGAAATAAGTTTACCACGACTTTCTCGTGCTGTAAACAGCATGCGCCACGGAAAAATGGAAGATTGGAAGGATGGAAGAATGGAAGAATGGAGGTGAGGAGTGAGCGGGAAGGTATGACTTGTAGTAGCACCGGCTTTCGCCCGTCTGTTCTTGCGGATGATACTGTCTTGGACGGCTTCCGTCCGCCTAATGTTCCGGCTAAGGGAGAGACTCCTGCTACCTTGCTTATCACTTATCACTCTCCTCACCCGAGGACGGCGAAGCGTTCCAGCGGTTCATCGCGGCATCGAGGCCATCGGTGACCCAGGTTTCCACGGCCGCGGCGGCGCGCTTGATGGCATCCTGTACCAGCGGGCGTTCATCGGAGAGGAAGCGGCTCAGCACATAATTCACCATGTCCATCTCCGGCGGCGGCGCGCCCACGCCCACGCGCACGCGCGGGAAGTCCTGGCTGCCCAGGCGATTGATGATGTTCCATAAGCCGTTGTGGCCGCCGTCGCTGCCCTTCGCGCGCACGCGAATGCGGCCCAGCGGCAGGTTGATGTCGTCGCACACCACCAGGATGCGCTCCGGGGAAAGCTTGTAGAAACGCGCGGCGGCGACCACCGCGTCGCCGCTCAGGTTCATCAGCGTATGCGGCTTGAGCAGCAATACGCGCGTGCCGTGGAGGGTGAGCGTCGCCTCTTCCCCCTTGAACTTCCCCTTGCGAAAGTGCGCGCCGTGCTGCGAAGCGAGCAGATCCGCCACCTCGAACCCCACATTGTGGCGGGTGTGGACATACTGGCTGCCGATATTCCCCAGCCCCACGACCAGTCGCAGGTCGCCGGGCGGGGGTGTCGATGGATGGCGGAAAAACATGGCGACACGAGTATACCGAATCCGAGGCAGGCATTCAACACTACCATAAAATAACCTGACCCGACGAAACCGAAATCAGCATTTACAGGCAAGGTCTATAACTTCTCGGCACTTGATACGGCACTGAGTTGCTCAGGTGCTCTATTGACAAAGCAATGGCTCGGTATAATGATTAGTAAAAGGAATCTTTCTCGATAAGGAGACGATCCCCAATGAGAACTGTTACCCTGTATTTCCTTTGCTTGTCTGCGCTCATCCTGCTGCTGATCGGTTGCGGCGGCGGTGAAGGCGGCAGCAGCGCTTCCACCTCGATGACGTTACGGCAGGTGCAGCCGGGAGACTCGTTCACGTTTCACGTTGTGGACGTGGGTGGGGTTGATGATGTATGGGATGAAGTCTGGACGTATTCCTACAATGCCTCGTTGGGCAAGCTGGAGAATTCAAACGTAAACTGGGATCAATTCATGTTTCTGGACTACACGGATGATACGTGCGATGTCTATGAGGGTACTACGGGGGACGTATCGGCTCAGCTGTTCTCTTTCGCATCGACCATGCAAGCGGGGCAGGATGTCGATGCCAGCGCGTATTACGACACGTTAATTTTGGAAGGCCCGTTTACGCTCACCGTGCCGGCGGGGGTGTTCCAGGTCTATAAATTTTCAAATTTTGAAGACGGTGGAGGTTACAGCAGTTACTGGATCTCTCCGGAGTTAGGAATGCTGGTGAAGTATTATATGTATGATGGCGGCGGAACGCAGATTGTAACGCGGGAATTGACCGCTTACCAATTGACCGATTAAGCTGCTGCGGTCGAAAATCTGGTGCCCCCGAGGCGAATCGAACGCCTGACCTACTCCTTAGGAGGGAGTCGCTCTATCCGACTGAGCTACGGGGGCTCGAGATCATTGTAGCGGGCACGGGGTGGTGGGTCAAGTTTTAATGGGTGGTAAGTGGTTGGTAGTGATAAGTGATAAAGAGTGCCCGGTCAGGTGGTTGAGTAGGCAGTGGAGTTCTGCGGCGATACTCCGCCGCACTTTTCGATTCTTTCCGCAAGTCTTGTGCCGTATCGAAACCACCGAATTCGATAATGCCCGTTCACACAAGGTTTACCAATAATCGCGGTGGTTGCGATACGGCGCGAGAATTATGGAAGAACCGAAGAATGCGGCGGAGTACCGCCACAGAGCTTACCTGCCAACCACCGGACCGGGTGCTGTACTTGAAAAGCTGAAACAAGCGTGACAACCCGCTTCAACTACTCACTACCATTCATCCCGCCGCGGGCGGGCCGCTGATGCTGATGGTGCCTTCCGTGGACAGTATCTCCACCCAGGTCTGTCCCGGTTGGAAGGGCAGTTTGGCGCCGTGTTCGTCGGTGTGGTCAGTAAGGCCGGCGCTCCAGTGCTTTTGCCACTGCAGCGGGATCTGGCGGCGGTTGGAGATGAAGATGCCCGCGCCGCTGCCGATGACCGAGACGTCCATGGTCTGGTGGGTCGATTCGGGGAACACCGTGGTCTGAACGCGCTGGATGAGGACATTTTTCGCCACCACCGGCTCGCCGGTTTCACGGTCCACGTGCAGCTTCCCGTCCATATAGCGCAGGTAGCCGCCGCGCTTCGCATCGTAAGTGAAGCGTAGTGTATACTTGACCGCGCCGTTGAAGCGCAGCTCGACGGTATCCGCCGGCGCGCCGTCGGTCAACAGCCGGTCGCTGGTGAAGCTGGGCATTACGGACGGCGAGCCGCCCCAGCGTTGCTTCTCCACCACTTTCTGCAGCCGCGCGGCGGAGGTGTAAAGGTTGTGCGGCGCACGGCGGCTGTGGTCGCGCCAGAAGGCTTTGCCGAACTTCATCTGGTCCAGGTTGAAGATTTGCGGCGTGGAGGCCAGCATCTCCAGCGCCTCATAACTTTCCCCGCAGTGCGCGTAGGCGGCATCGTATTCCCGCGCGAAATGGATGAAGTGAGGCCGCGCGCTGCGCACCGGACCGATAACCTCGGGCGCGGCATGATGGTAGATTGCCAGGAAGCGCGTAATGCCGCCCTCGGTGACTGCCTCATACACCACGCACGCGTCGTTCAGGCCGCTTTGCGGGCGCGCGGCCGGCGAATTCTCCACCATCACCGCCAGCGGGCGCTGCAGCATCCGGTCCGTGGAGATCGGCAGACCATCGATCGGGCAGGTGAGAGTCGAGGTGACGACTTGCTGATCCTGACGCGCCGACGGTTTACGGCGCGACAACGGATTGCGGCAGCCGGCCAGCAGCAACGCCGCGAGCAGGAGGACGATGAAGGCGAAGATGAGCGCGAATCGTCTGGTCGATCGATATATCACAATCCTGATATTCCCAATCATGGATTGACGCAATCCCGCCTGCTCGTAAGCATCACCAGGCCATCAACCCCTCGTTGTGCGCGGCGTAGACGTTATGGTTATGAATGGATTCCAGGCTGTCCACGCGCACGCTGAACTGATACACGCGAGAATCACCGCGCAGGGCGGTGACCACGTCGCGCAGGATGTCCTCGACGAATTTCGGGTGGTCGTAGGCGTATTCGGTGACGAATTTTTCGTCCTCGCGCTTGAGCAGCGGGTACAATTGCGCGCTGCCCTGCGCCTCCAGCAACTGCACCAGGTCCTCGATCCACAGGATCTGTCCGGGACCCAACTCTACCGAGCTGTGAATGACCGCCCGCTGGTTGTGCGCGCCGTATTCCGAGATCTCTTTGCTGCACGGGCACAGCGCGGTGACCGGCACCTCCACCGACAGGATAAAGCGATAGTGCTCCTTATCCCGGCGCCCGCGGAAGCGCACGTCGTAATCCATCAGGCTCTCAATGCCGCTGACCGGCGCGGTACGAGCGATAAAATATTTGAACGCAAGCTCGATGTGCGCGACGTCCGCCCGCAACCGCTTGCGCACCTCCGCCAGGATCGCGCCGACCTGCTCGTAACTGATCGGGCGCTCGCGCCACTCGTTGAGAATCGCCATGAAACGGCTCATGTGCGTGCCGCGAAATTCGTGGTGCAGGTCCGCCGCCAGCGATACCCGCGCGACGACTGCATCCATCCCGCCGGTTTTACGCTTGATATTGATGGGCAGGTGCACGCCGGAGACGCCGACCTGCTGGATGGTGATGCCGCGAACGTCAGGTCCGGCGGCGATGTCTGTCAGGGTTCCGTTCTGCATCGTGTTGCTACCTGCTCCTATTGTAGCGGAAAGCCGCGAATTCGGGTAGAGCGTCGCAGAATCGATAAAAATGAAACCGAAGAGAGGTGGCCCCCGGACGAGACAACCGGTTGTGCAATTACCTCACTCGTTACTAATTGCTTATCACTACACCTACCCGGGCTGAGCCGGAACCCGGATGAGCGTAAATGTCCCAAAATGTCCCATAAAACCCAGTTTTTACCGGTTGCTGAGCATTCATACTCATACTACTCGACACTAAAATTCTGCGGTAGAATCCGTAGCCGCGGGTCTTTAAGCCCGCGGCGGTCACCTTGCCTGTCATCGGCCGCGGGCAGAGAGACCCACGGCTACAAATTCCTCGCGCGAGTCAGAGTCAGAGCATGAGCATGAAAATTTGCGATTGGCGTAAGATGACGCCTGTGGGGGTTGGGAGTGAGGAAACTTCTCGTGACAAAATCTGTTACAATACCCCTGTTATGCGTATCCTCATCCTGGGCATCGAGAGCAGTTGCGACGAGACGGCGGCGTCTGTGGTGGCGGACGGGCGGGAGATGCTGTCGAACACGGTGAGCTCGTCGGAGCAGTTTCACAAAGAGTTCGGCGGGATCGTGCCGGAGATCGCTTCGCGGAAGCAGCTCGAATACTTGCTGCCGGTCATCACCGCCGCGCTGGACGACGCGGAAACGGCGCCCGCGGAGCTGACGGCGGTGGCGGTGACGAATGGACCGGGACTGATCGGCTCGCTGGTGGTGGGGTTGGTGGGGGCAAAGACCTTCGCGGACATCCATGGCCTGCCGCTGATCGGCATCAATCACCTGGAAGGGCATCTGTATGCCAACTGGATCCGGCTGCCGGACGATCCGCGTCCGGAGCCGGCGCTGCCTGCACTGGTGCTCATCGTCTCGGGTGGGCACGCGCATATGGTGTGGATGCAGGATCACGGGGAGTACCGCGTGCTGGGTCGCACGCGCGACGACGCGCCCGGTGAGGCGCTGGATAAGGCGGCGCGCCTGCTGGAGCTGGGTTATCCCGGCGGGCCGATCATCGATAAACTGGCGCGCGACGGCGACCCGCGGGCGGTGGCCTTCCCCCGCGCGCTGCTGCCGGGCACCTACGACTTCAGCTTCAGCGGCATCAAAACCTCGCTGGCAAACTACCTGCGGAAAACGGAAGCGGGCGGCCGCGCGCCGGTGGCGGATATCGTCGCCGGCTACCAGGAAGCGATCATGTCGGTGCTGGTGGAAAAGCTGTTCCTGGCTGCCCGCGAACTGGGACCGGCGCGGGTGGTGCTGGCGGGCGGAGTGGCGGCCAACAGCCGCCTGCGCGCGCTGGCCGAAGTGCGCGCGCGCGCGGAAGGCATCCCCCTCTCGCTGCCGCCGCGCATGCTCTGCACTGACAACGGCGCCATGATCGCCGCCGCCGGCTACTTCCACGCCCTGCGCGGCGACTTCAGCCCCCCGGATCTGGACGCCTCAGCGAGTTTGCCGCTGGCGTAATGTAGGGGTACAGGGAAGCGATTGAAAAGATAGTAACCGTTCAGGCCTTTCATGGTCTGAACGGTTACAAAATTCACTCAGCCGTCACATCAGCTCGCCGATGCTCCCATGGAGGCTTTCCACCAGATTGGCGGCGGGGAGAATGCTGAGAGAACCGGAGGCGCGCTCGCGGACTTCGACTTCGCCGTCGGCGGCGCGCTTGCCCACCACCACGCGGAGGGGCAGACCGATGAGGTCGGCGTCTTTAAATTTCACGCCGGCGCGCTCGTCGCGGTCGTCAAAGAGCACCTCAATGCCGGCGCCGGTCATCACCACATACAGGCGCTCGGCCAGCTCGCGTTGCGTTTCATCCTGCATATTCGCCGCCATCAGGTAAACCTGAAAGGGGGCGATGCTCATCGGCCAGACCAGACCGTTGTCGTCGTGACATTCCTCCGCCACCGCCGCCAGGATGCGGCTGACGCCGATGCCGTAACAGCCCATGATGATCAGCCGCTCGTTGCCTTCCTCGTCGGTATAGGTGGCATGCAGCGGCTCGGAGATGGCGTAGCGCAGCTTGAAGATATGGCCCAACTCCATGCCGTTCCGCTCGATGAACGGCTCGCCGCAGCGCTCGCAGACATCGCCGACGGCGGCGAAGCGCAGCCGCGCCCAGGTGATGGGCTGCTCGACATCCGACCAGTTCACATCCACAAAATGGGCGTCCGGTTCGTTGGCGCCGGTGATGAAGTTCACGATGCCGCGCAGTTCTTCGTCGCCGTAAAGCGGGATTTTCAAGTCCACCGGCCCGCTGAAGCCCACCGGCCCATTGGTCGCTTCCGCGATCTGCTCGGGGGTGGCCATCTCCAGCCGCGCGGCGCCCAGCAGCACGCGGAAGCGCCCCTCGTTCAGTTCGCGGTCGCCGCGCACCATGGCTGCCACCGGTTTGCCGTCCGCCATCAGGATCAGCGTCTTCACCATGCGCTCCGGCGAGGCGTGCAGAAAGTCGGCCAGCGCCTGAATGGTATGCGCCTCCGGCGTATCCACCTTTGCTTTCGCGCGCGGCGGCTCCGCCGTCCTGGGGAGGACCAGGCGGAAATCGGCGATTTCACGGTTGGCGGCATACCCGCACTTCGGGCAGAGCAGGATGGAGTCCTCGCCCGCGTCGGTGAGCAGCATGAACTCCTTCGTCTCCTTGCCGCCGATGGCGCCGCCGCTGGCATCCACCGCGGTGACGGTCAGACCCGCGCGCTTGAAGATGTTCTCGTAGGTGGCATACATCGTCTGGTAGGTGGCGTCCAGCTCCTCCTCGTTGCGGTCGAAGGAGTAGGCGTCTTTCATCATGAACTCGCGCGCGCGCACCAGCCCGCCGCGGGGCCGCGGCTCGTCGCGGAATTTATTCTGAATCTGATAGAGGTTCATCGGCAGCTCGCGGTACGAGCGCACGTTGCGCCGCACCAGGTCGGTGATCACCTCTTCATGGGTGGGACCAAGGTAAAACTGCCCACCTTTACGGTCCTTCATGCCCAGCAACACGTCATGCATGGTCTCCTCGCGCCCGCTCTCCGCCCACAGCTCCTGCGGGTGCAGCGCCGGCATCAGCAGCTCCTGGGCCCCCGCATGGTTCATCTCGTCGCGAATGATGTCTGCAATCTTATGCAGCGAGCGCCAGCCGAGCGGCAGATACGAGTAGATCCCCGCCGCCAACTGCCGGATGAACCCGGCGCGCAACAGCAGCCGGTGGCTAGCCATCTCGACATCCGCCGCCACTTCGCGCAGCGTGGGCAAAAACAACCGTGAATAACGCATGCCCGGTTACCTCCTCGGAATGGCTGCTATTGTAGCAGAAACGACGGCAGAGGAGGAGGTGTTGCGTAGTAAGTCTTCAGGCCCCGTTCATCACATTGCCGAACAGGTCGTCCGCGAGGGCGGCAAGGTAGCTGGTCAGGGCGTCGGCGAAAGCAGTTTTAACGGTATCGCCGGCGTTGTAGAGGCGTTCCCGCATCTCGAATTGGCCCACCGCGTCGCGGTCACCGAAGGCGGCGAAGGCGAACTTATACACGGCGTCGGCGGGGGGCAATGGGGTGCCGCGCTCGGCGGCGTATTGCACCGTCCAGGTGGTCAGCCGGTCGGCCAGTGCCGGATCGCAGGTGAGCACCGCATGCACGAACAGCTTTTGCAGGGCGGGCGCCACCTTGAAAAGCAGTCGGCCACCGCTCGCTTCCCCCAGCACCCGGCGCGTGGCGGAGGATAAATCATCTCCCGAGTGGATGCTCAGCAGCGCGTTATACTCGCTCGCTGCACGGTGCAATCCTTCCGCCACTTCCGCCAGGCGCTGGAGGTCAGCCACATCGCTGCCCTTGGTGAATCCGAGATGGGGCGCCAGATACGCGGGCGCCACACCGAGTCCGGCAAGCTGTTCGAGCAGCCAGATCATCTCCTCCGGTCTGGTCGAGGCGGCGTCGGGGGCGATGGATTCCGGACTTTCATCCAGGCTGATCTCCAGGTCAAAGGCTGCATCATCGCGGATTTTCCGGATCTGCTCCACCGCGGCGGCGATGGCCGGCGGCGCCGGCGCCAGGCGGGTGAGCGGTCCCTGCTCCCACGCCATAATCGCCCCGATGTCGAGGGTGAAGTGCGTATACTCGCGGGCATAGCGGATCAACCGCACAGTCCTGTCCCAGATCGCGCTCTCCGGTCGATACACCGGCAGGTGATCGGCATCGGCGCCGTAACCCGGCCCGGCATAGCCCGTCTGCGCGGCGGAACGCATGCCCCAATGCAACAACCCTTCGATGGTGGAACCGGTATGGCCGACCGACACCGGCCCCAGGCCCGGCTGCAGCGTGGTGGGTCGCATGCCGGGATCGTCGAGCATCGCCAACGGCATCAGTTCGCGCGCGACTGAATTCTGGATCGCATTGGCGAACAGGCCCGTTTGCGAGAGAAATCCGAACACTGCAGGCCAGCTCAGCACCGTGGCGCGCGACCCCAAACCAAGCCGGGGCACCGGCCCCAGCGCCCGCGGGCGGCAGTTGTTTGGAATGGCCGCCAGCTCCTCCGGCGGCAAGATATACTGGGCGGGTCCGTCAGCGAGGTTCATTGAAAGCCTCTTTCAAATACAGTAACTGTTCAGGAGATATGTTTCTTACTCATACTCATACTCATACTCATACTCATACTCTTATTCTGACTCTCACTCGCTTAAAATGAATTGAGTCTGTGCTAGTCAGAGCATGAGTCAGAGTAATCCTTACTCAGCCAAATTATCGACAATGTGTCGAGAATATGGCCATATTTCGACTCAGCTGGACTCATCTGAGCTCATTTTTTAATTCCGGCTCCGCCGGGTTAGGAGTCAGAGTCAGAGTATGAAATTGGTTTTGGGGATATGTGCTAGGTATCCAGCGCATACAGGTAGATATAAGTGTCGACAGCGCCTTGCGCTTCCATCTCCAGGGTGAAGTCCACTCTGATGGCGCCTTCCGCGCTGCTGTAGCGCAGGTCAGCGAGGAGCGTGCCGCTGTCGTCGGTCAGCGTGCCGACATCAGTGTTGCTGTCGTAGGTGAGCGTGTAGCCATCGCTGGCGGTGGCGGTGAAGGTGTAGGGATAGTCGTCAGGGGTGGCATTTACGGAGACAACAGCATGAATCCAGTAGCCGTCCGGCGCAAAGAGCCAGGCGTCCGCGGAGTAACCGAGCGTGGAGTCATATACGATACCGTCCGGGGAGGTGTAGGAGAGATCCAGCGTCGTCGTCGAGCGATATGTGATGCGGTCGTTGACGGCGATAAGGTAGTTGGTCTCTTCATGCATGCTCCCGTTGTCCGTGGACGATGCCAGGCTGACCGTCTCATCGCTGTTGCCTGTGCCGCTCGCCGTGAGGTTGATGGTGTCGGTGCCGACCGAGCCGGCGACCTTGAAACTGTAGGAGAATTCAGAGGTAGAGGTTGAAAAACTGCCGGAAAGCGACTGGTCGGAATTCGCCTCGAGATGGATGTTAATGCCCAGGGTGTCCCGCGAGCCTGTGACGTTCATGCCGATGACGACGACCGGACCGGAGGTGGTATAGGTATAGGACCCTACCCAGTGCACGCCGTTGGCGCCGGTGAAATCAATGGCCTCGGTGCCCCGTCCGGCGCCGCGCGTCAACGCGCGGGCCAGCGCGGCGATGACCAGCTCGTTCTTCGCCATCATCGGCGAGCGCGCGCCGGTCTGGAAGCGCGTGGACGGGAGGTCATTCAGCAGCGGGTAATAGCCGGCGATGGTTGATGGAATCGCCATGAGCCCCAGGAAGTCCTCCGTTGAGGTAGTCGGGTCCAGCAGTTCCGTGATCCCTCCGTTATTCGGGGCATCCACATGATCGAGCGCCCCGACCAGATCCCCTGACTGCGCTGTCGGTCCGGTGTCTCGCGAAAAGGGCGAATTATCGAGTGCCGCACCGCCGCCCCCCCCACCTCCACACCCGGCGAGCAATACCGCAAACGCGAGCAGCAGGATGAGCCATACGGAACTAATATATTTTGCCATTACAACCTCTTTCCGCGCCGAAATGGAGCGACGCCGGGCTTTCATTATAAGGGGCAAGATGCCGGTTGTCTATCGGGAGTATGATGAGCGATGGGACAATGAGGGGATGAAACGATGAAGCGATGAAGTGATGAAGCGGTGAAGCGATGAGGTGAGGAGGTATTTGGCTTTGATATGACGAACGGTGGAAGCGATGAAGGGGTGCAGGAAGGAATAAGCAGCATCAACTCGCAAGTTCTTAACACCCCTTCACCCCTTCATCGTTTCATCGTTTCATCGCTTGATCGCTTCATCTCCTTCACGCCTGCCTATGGTCGATCACACGCTTGGCTTTGCCTTCGCTGCGCTCGATGGTTTTGGGCTCGACGAGCTTCACGCGGCAGGTGACATTGAGGGCAGAATGGACTTCGGCGGCGATGCGGCGGGAAAGGGTTTCCAGGGCGCGGATTTCGTCCTTCAGCACCGGCTCGGTCACCTCGACCCACAGTTCCATCTCGTCCAGCGTGCCTTCCCGCTTAATATGGATCTGGTAGTGCGGCGCGGTGCCTTCGATGCTGGTAAGCACTTCCTCGATCTGCGACGGGAACACGTTCACGCCGCGGATGATGAGCATGTCGTCCGAGCGGCCCGTGATGCGGTCCATGCGCACCATGGTGCGGCCGCAGGCGCATTGCTCGTAGTGCAGCGCGGTGATGTCGCGCGTGCGGTAGCGGATGACCGGCAGCGCTTCTTTGGTGATGGTGGTCATCACCAACTCGCCGCGGCTGCCCGGCGGCAGCACTTCCTCGGTCTCCGGGTCGATGATCTCCGGATAGAAGTGATCTTCGAAGACATGCATGCCGCACTGGGCCTCGCATTCGCTGGCTACGCCGGGTCCGATCAGCTCGGACATGCCATAAATGTCGATGGCCAGCACGCCCAGGTTGCGCTCCAGGTCGCGACGCATCCCTTCCGACCAGGGCTCGGCGCCGAAGAAGCCGACGCGCAGCTTGAGCTGGTCGCGCACACCCATCTCTTCCGCCACTTCGGCCATATAGAGCGCATAGCTGGGGGTGGAGGCCAGCACCGTGCTGCCGAAGTCCTGCATCACCGTCACCTGGCGCTTCGTGTTGCCGCCGGACATGGGGATGACGGTGGCGCCCAGCCGCTCGGCGCCGTAGTGCACGCCCAGCCCGCCGGTGAACAACCCATATCCATAGCACACCTGCACAATGTCTTTGCGGGTGGCGCCTCCGCAGCCCAGTGTACGGGCGATCACTTCCGACCAGGTGTTGATATCGTTCTGCGTGTAGCCGACAACAGTGGATTTGCCGGTGGTACCGCTGGAGGCGTGGACGCGCACGACTTCCTCCATCGGCACCGCGAACATGCCGAAGGGGTAGTTCTCGCGAAAATCCGACTTGACGGTATACGGGAAGTGGCGCAGATCATCCAGGGATTGCAGGTCGAGCGGCGTGATGCCGGTGAGCTTGCACTTCGCGCGGTACGCGGGCACGTGATTGTAGACGCGGGAAATGACGTCCTTCAACCGGCGCACCTGCAGCGCCTGCAGTTCTTCGCGACTCATACACTCATACAGGGGGTTGTAAATGGTGGTCGATTTCGAAGCGAGTGCCATGATATCTCAACTCCTTGCCGCGACCGGCGCCAGAGCGCGGCCGCGCTGAAAAGCGGTGATATTGATTTCAACGAAGCGCGGTTTGACCGTGCGACGGATCGCCTCTTCCCAGCAGTCTGCCGGAAGTGGGCACTCTGCGGCCAGCACACCGAGCAGCACGCTGTTCACCGCGCGGGCATTGCCCACCTCTGTCGCGATGCCCAGCGCGTCGATCAGCAGCGCCGTCGGGCAGGCGCGCCGCAATTGCTCCTCCGCGTCCGCCGGATAGGCGGCGCCGCCGTAAGTGACCGACGACGGGATGATCCGCTGCCGGTTCACAATGGCCCGCCCGCCGGGTCGCAGGCGCGCCAGCCCGCGCAATCCTTCCAGCAGCTCGAAGCCCAGCAACACGTCCGCTCCCGGCGGCGGGATGAGCGGTGAAAAGACCTGCTCGCCGAAGCGCACCTCGGAGACCACGCTGCCGCCGCGCTGCGACATCCCGTGCACCTCCGACGCCTTCGCCTCCAGCCCCGCCAGCCGCGCTGCCAGTCCGATCACGTCCCCGGCCAGCACAATGCCCTGGCCCCCGACGCCGACGATGAGAATATTCGTGGTTGCTGCCATGTCGGCCCTTTACTTACTAAATTTGAGATCAGTCGGAAAAGTCCTTCTGATAAGAAAAAGAGGATTACGGCAGAGATAGCTGTCATCCTTCATACAGAACCTGCTTCGTTCAATCGATCTACCCCCGAATCTCCGAGTAATCCAGATCGTCGACCGGCTCCAGCGCCCCGAACGGACAGACCGATGCGCAGACGGCGCAGCCTTCGCAGAGCGCGGTGTCGAAGGACGGGCGGTTCTTTACCTTGCCGTCGACCTCCACCTCCTCCTTGCTGATGGCGGGGCAGCCCAGGCGCAGGCAGGCGCCGCAGAATTTGCAGGCATCTTCCAGCAGTTGCACTTCCGGTCGGTCCTCGTGCGGGATAAGCATGCACGGGCGGCGGGCGATGATGACTGACGAACCCTGGAAGGTCAGCGCGCGCTTCACGCCGCTGTCGAGCGCTTTCAGATCATACGGATCGAGCACCTGCACATCCGGCACGCCCAGCGCGCGCACCAGCGCCTCCAGGTCCACCTGCGGCGCGGCGGCACCATCCAGTGCTTTGCCGGTGCCGGGGTGCTCCTGGCGCCCTGTCATGGCGGTGGTGCCGTTGTCGAGGATGAGCACCGTGCAGCGCGATTTGTTATAGACCATGTCCAGCAGGGCGGTGATGCCGGAATGCAGGAAGGTCGAGTCGCCGATGACGCCCACAAAGGTGGCGGGGTCAACACCGGCCTGCTCCAGCCCGCGCGCCACGCCGATGGATGCGCCCATACAGATACAGGTGTCCATCGCCTGCAGCGGCGGCATTACACCCAGCGTGTAGCAGCCGATGTCGCCGGTGACGGTCAATTTATTCCGTTTCAGCGTCCAGAACACCGCGCGGTGCGGGCAGCCGGGGCACATCGCCGGCGGGCGCACCGGCAGCCCGGCGAGGGAGGGAGTTTCCGGCACATCCAGTCCCAATCCTTTCGCCACGATGTCGGGGGTGAACTCGCCGCAGATGGGGAAGCGCTCCTTGCCGATCACGTTCAGCCCGGCGGCGCGGAGCTGCTCCTCGATGAACGGATCGAGCTCCTCCACCACATACAGCGTCTCCACCTCAGCGGCAAAAGCCCTGATCGCCTCGAGCGGCAGCGGGTGCACCATGCCCAGCTTGAGCACGGACGCCTCCGGCGCCACCTCGCGCACGTATTGATAGAGGATGCCGCCGGTGATGATGCCGATGTTGCGGTCGCGGTACTCGACGCGGGTGAGCTCGGACGCCTCGCCCCATGCCCGCAGGCGGCACAGGCGCTCCTCCACGATCAGGTGACGCTTTTTCGCGTTGGCAGGCACCATCACATATTTCGCAGGGTCGTTGGGCGGAGCAGGGGGCGGGAATTCCGTGTCCGGGTCGCACGGCCGCAGCGTGCTTTTACCGTGCGACAGGCGGGTGGTGGTGCGCAGCAGTACCGGGGTGTCGAATGCTTCGGAAAGTTGGAAAGCCAGGCGGGTGAAATCATAGGCCTCCTGCGAGTCGGCCGGCTCCAGCATGGGGATCTTCGCCGCACGGGCGTAGTGGCGGCTGTCCTGCTCGTTTTGCGAACTGTGCATGCCCGGATCGTCGGCTACCAGCACCACCAGCCCGCCGGCGATGCCGGTGTAAGCGGCGGTGAAGAGCGGATCGGCGGCCACGTTCAAGCCCACGTGCTTCATGGTGACGATGGCGCGGCGGCCGCCGATGGCCACCCCCAGCCCCACTTCCAGCGCCACCTTCTCATTGGTCGCCCATTGGGCATTGCCGCCGTCCAGGGTCGCCAGTGTCTCCAGCACCTCGGTGCTGGGCGTGCCCGGGTAGCCGACCCCCAGCGCCGCTCCCGAATCGCGCACCGCGCGCGCAATGGCTCCATTACCGGTTACGATCAGGTCCACGATGAATACTCCCGCCACAGCAATTCCGCCACATTATGCGGAGTTCAATACTTATCGTCAATAAGGAATAGGGGAGGTGAATGCAAAATAGCCTGTTGTCCGTATGACCGAAAGTTATTGTGCGATAACCCCGTAGCCGCATTCCTATATGGGTGCGGTCGGTCTTATAGGTGGTTATCGGGCGATGAGGATACCCGTGCCGACGCCTCGCACGCGGCCGGGGTGCAAGGCCGACCGCATCCGTAAAGGGATACGGCGACAAAGGATCCTTCATGCCTGCGCTCCCAGGAGCTGCCTATTGACAATCCCTGGCATCTCCAAGAGAATGAAAGGCGATTCACGATTTGGAGCAGCGCATGTTCGAACACCGAAAACAGCCCCTGCTTCCCATGCCGGCGTTCATTCGCCGTACCGTGCGCTTTGCCATTTTCGGCCTGGCCATGGTGGCAGGATCGCTGCTCATCGGCATTCTCGGTTACCGTTTCTTCGAAGGCCTGTCCTGGCTGGATGCCTTCGTCAATGCCGCCATGCTGCTGGGCGGAATGGGGCCGGTCAACACGCTGCATACGCAGGCCGGCAAGGTGTTCGCCGGCTGTTATGCGCTGTTTGCCGGCATGGTGCTCCTCATCGCGGTGGGCGTGATAATTACCCCACTGGTTCACCGGATGCTGCATCGTTTTCACCTGGAAATCAGCGAGGGGGATAGAGAGTAGTGCCGCAGCAGTGGCATTGCGCGCGATCCCCTGTCACCTCCTCGACGAATGACTTGACACGAGAACAACCCACCAGTATGATGAATCATACTTTTCATACTACTGTGAGGTGACCATGGGTACCATCGAAGAGGCCGTAGAAAGCTGTTTTTACGGCTCAGCTACGCTGGGCGAGCGGGGGCAGGTGGTGATCCCCGCGGAAGCTCGCAAAGACTGCGCCATCGGACCCGGCGACAAGCTGCTGGTCTTCCGCCACCCGTTGCACCCGCACATGCTTATCCTCGCCAAAGTCGGCGAAATGCAGGACCTGTTACAGCAGATGGCGAATGCCATTAAGCAGGCAAGCGACCGCTTGCTGGATGAAGAGGGAGAGTAGTAAGGAGTCAACCATGCAGAAGACGGCTATTGTCATTGTCGTCGTAATTGTAATAGCAGCGCTGGGAATGATCGGCGTCCGGTCCATGCGGAAGGGCAAGGCGCCGGTGGCAGCAGCGGCGACCGAGGAGCAGGCCGCGGCGGTAAGCGTGGCGACGGTTGCGCCGCGGGACATCGACGAGCAGGTGGAAGTGACCGGCACACTGATGCCGACCAACGAGGTGACAGTCGGCTCGCGCTTTGCCGGACGCATTGCCTGGTTGATCGGCAAGGAAGGCACACGGGTGCAAAAGGGCGATCTCGTTGCCCGCCTGGAAGACCAGGACGCCCGCAGCCAGGTGCGCGCCGCACAGGCGGCACTGAAAGCCACGGAAGCACGCGTGGCGCAGGCGAAGGCCGGGGTGGCGCAGCAGACCACTGCCACCTCCACCGGCATCGACAGCGCGCAGGCCGCGATAGCGGCAGCGCAGGCTCGCTTCGAGCAAGCACAGGCCGCCGCCGCGCAGCAGGCCACCGCCACCGTCTCCGGCATCAACTCGGCGGAGGCGAACGTGCAGGCCGCGCAAGCCCGTCTCGAACAGACGAAGACCACTGCCACTTCCACGGCGGCCACCACGAGCGCCCAGGTGAGATCCGCCGAAGCCGGACTCTCCGCCGCGCAAAGCCAGCTAGCCATCCTGCGCAGCGGCGCGCGCACGCAGGAGCAGGCACAGGCGAAGAACGCCGTGGACCTGGCCCGCGCCACCGCTGACAACGCGCAAGCCAACTACGACCGGCTGAAGAAGCTGTATGACGACAAGGCAGTGTCGCGCTCGGTACTGGACGCCGCAGAGACGCAGATGAAGGTATCGCAGGCGCAGCTCGCCTCCGCGCAGGAACAATACAACCTGGTGAAGGAAGGCCCGCGTAAAGAGCAGATCGACGCCGCCGAAGCCGCCGTGCAGCAAGCGCAGGAAGGGGTCGCCTCCGCGAAGGCCAACCTGACGCAGGTGGACGTGGCGAAAGCGAACGTGGAGATCGCGCGCACCGGGCTGGCGCAGGCGCAGGCCGCCCTCGACGCTGCCAACGCCGCCAAACAGGCGGACGTCATGCGCGACAAAGATGTGCTGGCGGCGCAAGCCGGGGTGCGGCAGGCACAGGAAGGACTGAAGGCCGCGCAATCCGGACGGGATACCACCCGCATGCGGCAGAGCGACCTGGAGGCTGCCCTCGCCGCGCAGCAGCAGGCGAGCGAAGCGCTGACGCAGGCGATGCAGGGCTGGGACTACACGCAGGTCTTCTCCCCGGTGGACGGCGTGATCGCCGAAAAATTGGTGGAAGAAGGGCAGACCGTGGGCGCCAATGTCTCGGTCTTCAAAATATCGACGGAAAAATCACTCTACTTCGAGGCCAGCATCTCCGAGCTGGAGGCCACGCGCATCCGCGCCGGCCAACCGGTGGAGATGATCGTGGACGCCTTGCAGGGCGACCATACGAATTTTTACGGCAGCGGGCAGGCGAAGTCCATCCTGGGTGCGGTTGAGAAGGTGGTGCCGGTGGTGGACGCGCGCACGCGCAGCTTCACGGTCCGCGTGGTAGTGCCGGCGTCGCCCCTGCTTTTCCCCGGCATGTTCGCCCGCGGTGAAGTGCTGGTGCTGCGCCACCGGAACGCCACTGCCGTGCCCAAAGAGGCGCTGGTGACGAAAGGCGACCGCCAGGTCGTCTACACTGTGGAGCGCGGTATTGCACGCGAGAAGGAAGTGACCGTGGGCGCTTCCGACAACACCTACGTCCAGCTCCTCTCCGGCCTCGCGCCCGGTTCCGCCGTGGTCACCGTCGGTCAGCAGACGCTGGCAGACGGAGATAAAGTGCGGATAGCGAACGGGAAACAGTGAAACTACGATGGTCGAGTAGGCAGGGAAGCTAATTCGAAAAACGCGAACAGCTCCCGCGCCGTATCGAGACCACCGCGGTAATAGGCGAACCTGGCGGAAAAGGCATTGGGAGCGAGATGGTCTCGATACGGCGCGAGAGCGATGGAGAGATGCGGAAGGCTTCCCTGCCTACTCGACCACCGGCGGGCGCTATGATCGATATGGGATTTGATGTGATTTGCCGTTACAGCCAATCACTCCACTAAGGATTCACGCTATGAGTCTGACGAAACTTGCCATTACACGACCGGTCACGATTCTGATGCTGGTGCTGGCGCTGGTGGTGCTGGGGCTGCAGTCGCGCAGCCGGCTGCCGGTGGACCTGTATCCGGACATTCAATTCCCGATGCTGTTCATCAGCACTGTCTACGCAGGCACGGGACCGGAGGAAATGGAGACGCTGGTCACCAAACCGATCGAGGATGCGGTGAGCACAGTCAGCGGGCTGAAGAAGCTCACCTCCTCCTCGGCGGAGGGTGTGTCCAATGTGATGATGGAGTTCGAGATCGGCACGAATCTCGACGCGGTCGCGTCCGATGTGCGCAGCAAGGTGGACGCCATGCGCAATGCGCTGCCGCAGGACGCGCAGGCGCCGGTGGTGAACAAACTGGACGTGGGCGCAATGCCGGTGGTGCAGCTTGCTCTTTCCAGCACACGGCGCACATCGCAGGACATGCGGCAGCTTGCCGACGACGTCATCAAGGACCGGTTGAGCCAGATCTCCGGCGTGGCGGCAGTGCAGGTGACGGGCGGCGACGTGCGCGAGGTGCGCGTGGAGGTGGACAAGGCGCGGCTGGAGGCCTACGGCATCGGCATCAGCCAGGTGGTTAGCGCGCTGCAGCGCGAGAACCTGAACCTGCCCTCCGGCACCATCAAGGAGGACACGCGCAACTTCGCCGTGCGTGTGATAGGCGAATTCACCGACCCGGAGCAGATAAACAGCGTGCGCATCGCCAACGGCACGGATCCCAACCTGACAGTGGGCGACGTGGCGAAGGTACGCGACACGCTGGAAGTGCCGTCCATGCATAGCCGCATGAACCGCGGCGACAGTGTGGCGGTGGTGGTGCAGAAGCAGTCCGACGCCAACACGGTGAGGGTGGTGGACACCGTGCGCAAGGAACTGTCGAAGATGACAGGCCGCAACTACACCACCGGCAACACCGGCGAACTGAGGAAGGACCTGAAAGGCCCGGCGCTGGCGAAGCAGCAAGCAGCGTTGCGCGCGGCCATCCTGCCCCGGGACGTGCAGATCACCATCGCCTTCGACCAGTCCACCTTCATCAAAGATGCGCTGAACGACGTGTATAAATCGCTCTTTGAGGGCGCGCTGCTGGCCGTGCTCATCGTCTTCCTGTTTCTGCACAGCCTGCGCGGTACCCTGATCGTCGGCCTGGCCATCCCCATATCGCTGATTGCCTCCTTCCTGGTCATGCAGGCGTTCGGCTTCTCCATCAACATGATGTCCATGCTCGGTCTCTCCCTCTGTGTGGGCATCCTGGTGGACGACTCCATCGTGGTCATCGAAAATATTCACCGCCACTTGAGGATGGGGGAGCCGCCCAGGGAGGCGGCGCTCAACGGGCGGTCGGAGATCGGCCTGGCTGCCATCACCATTACTTTCGTGGACGTGGTGGTGTTTGTGCCGGTCGCCTTTATGGGCGGTATCGTGGGGCAGTTCTTCCGCCAGTTCGGCATCGTGGTGGCGGCCGCCACGCTGTTCTCGCTGTTCGTCTCCTTCACCATGACGCCCATGCTGGCCTCGCGCTGGCTGAAGGCGCACGAGAAGGAGGAGGAAGCGGAAGCGCAGGAACATGAGCGTCCCCACCTCTTTCGCCGCTTCACCAATGCCTGGGAGCGCGGGTACAATTTCGTGGACGGCCTCTACCGTCGCATCCTGGCATGGGCGCTCGATCACCGCGCGGTGGTGATTTCCCTGGGCGTGATGACGATGCTGGCGAGCTTCGCCACCGCCCTGCCCAAACCGCCGTTCAGCGTAGTGATGGTCAAGCTGCCGATCCTGGTAATCGGGTTCCTGCTCATCTGCCTGATCTGGGCGCTGATCCGCTATGCGCAGGGCTGGCGGCGCGGGTTGCTGGTGCTGGTCGGACTGGGCTTCTCGGTGACGATCGCCGTTATGGCGACCACTATCGCCACCAGGTTGGCGAAGGCGGCCCTCGGTCCGCTACAGGCGGAGGCAGGGACGCCGATGTTTATCCTCATCCTGCTCATACTGATGCTGGCCGTCATCGGTTATTTCCTGTCGCTGCCGACGGGTGAGAAGCCAACAGCAGCATTGCCGGCGGAAGAGAAACCGGTCTTCCGCGCCGGCACGGCCGCTAAACCGCTGGTCATCTGGACCTGCGTGCTGGTCGCCGCCATTTTATTGTTGCCCACGAAGTTTGTCTTCGAGTTCCAGCCGGCAGTGGATGAGGGGCAGTTCTCTATCGCCATCGAGCATGAAGTGGGCACCGGGCTGGCGGTGACGAACGCGACCGCCCAGCGCATCGAGGACACACTGCTCGATCCGAAATTGTTTCCGGACACCAAAGTCGTGACCACCACCGTGGGCGAGGCGGGCGGGGGCATGTTCCGCGCCGGAGCCTCCGGCTCGGATGCCGCCTCCATCAGCGTCGAGTTGAAGAACATGGATGACATGGACCTGCCGTTGTGGAAGAAAGATCTGATCACGCTGGGTATCATCCCCTCACCGCTGATGAGCACGGACGCCGCAATGGCGAAGGTGAACCAGATGTTCGCCGACCAACCGGGTCTGAAGGTGACCGCCTCGACGAGCGGCGGCATGGGCGGCGCGCCTGTCTCCATCGAGGTGAGCGGCCCGGACATGGCGGCTACCCAGCGCGCCGCCGCTCGCATCGAGAAACTGGTTTCCGATACGCCCGGCACCTTCAGCACCGAGCTCTCCTGGCGCGAAGGCCGCCCGGAGCTGCAGGCGCGCATTGACCGCGACCGCGCGGCGCAGTACGGCATCAGTGTGGCGCAAATCGCCTCCGCCCTGCGCATCAGCCTGGAAGGCGACACCTCGACGAAATACCGTGAAGGCGGGAAGGAATACAACATTCGCGTGGTGCTGCCGCAGGACCAGCGTATCCAGCTCGGCCAGGTGCCCAACATGATCGTGGGCACCACCGCGAGCGGCGGGCCGGTCTACCTGTACGACGTGGCGCAACTGGAGCCGGCGGGCGGCCCGACGAAGATCGACCGCACCAACCGCCAGCGCTCCGTGACCGTCACCGCCCAGCTTCGCAAAGGGACGGCCATCGGCAATGTCCAGCAGACACTGAACCCGAAGATCGCTGCCCTCAACCTGCGCGGCGTGAACGTGGCGTGGTCCGGCGAGGCGGAGATGATGACGGAGTCCTTCCAAACCATGGGCAACGCCCTCGTCCTCTCCATCGTGCTGGTGCTCATGCTGATGGCCGCGTTGTTCGAGTCAGTGCTCTCGCCGCTGATCATCATGCTGGCAGTGCCGCAGTCGATGGCCGGCGCGCTCTTCGCGCTTACGTTGACGCACAAGTCGCTGAGCATCGTCTCGGTGGTCGGCATCATCATGCTGGTCGGCCTGGTCACCAAGAACGCCATCCTGATGGTGGACTACACCAATACCCTGCGCAAGGAGCATGGCCTGGATCGGCGCAAGGCGCTGCTGCAGGCCGGCCCGACCCGCCTGCGTCCCATCCTGATGACCACGCTGGCGATGGTCTCCGGCATGATGCCCACCGCCATTGCGCTGTCCAAAGGCTCGGAGTTCCGCCAGCCCATGGCCGTCGCCGTCATCGGCGGCCTGCTCCTTTCCCTGCTCCTCACCCTGCTGATGGTGCCCGTCTTCTATGAAATCATAGACGACCTGGGCGGCCGCTTCGCAAAAGCGAAGGAGAAGGTGATTGAGAAAGCGCGAGTATAGGCAAGCCCGTATGTAGTAAGCCACGCAGCCGGGGTGGAGTGGCGTCGTTTATAGGCAAGCTTACCTAAACACGAACGCCACTCCGCCCCGGCTGCGTGGCTTACAACATACGGGCTTGCCTGTTACCGGCAAAAATGATGTAAAATAGGCATCGGTTACACGGCTTAGAGAAAGTCCCAGACATAGCTGAAGGAGAATCCATGCCTATTACCATGACCAGCCGCGAGCGGCTTGAGCGGGTGCTGCGCGGGCAGCCGGTGGACCGGGCGGCGATCCGGCTGTGGGGGGTGGACCCGCTGGAGCGGGCCGCGCGGGCGTGCTGGCAGTTCCTGCCGGATCTGGTGAACGAGTTCGCGCTGGATTCCTTCTTCAACTGGGCGCCGGCGCCGCCGCCCGAGGTGATCGAGACGCGCAGCGAAGACCGTGAGACCGCCGATCCGGAATGGTACGAGCGAGTGACCACGCTGCTGACCCCTGCCGGCGATCTGACCCGCGTGGACCTGTGGCACCGCGGCGGCAAGCCGGGGTATACGAAAAAGCACCTTATCGAGAGCGTGGAGGATGCGCAACGGTGGCTGTCCATCCCGGAGCCGGGGCTGCCCGGGCTGCACCCCTTTCCGGCGCGGGTAGCGGAGGTGGGCGAGCGGGGGCTGGTGATGACCGGCCTCGGGCAAGCCATGTATACCGTCAACGACGCCACCGGCAGCGCGCTGTGGGCCTACTGGCTCTACGACGAGCGCGAATTGCTGCACGAAATGATTGGCAAGGCGCACCGCTACATCATGAAGCTGGTGAAGCACTACCTGGCGCACGGCATCGGCCCGCTCTTCGGCTGGGTGGGACCGGAGCTGTGCATCCCGCCGCTGGCCTCGCCCGCGGATTTCGACGACCTTTCCACCCGCTACGACAAGCCGGTGATCGACCTGATTCACGACGCCGGCGGGCTGGTGTGGATCCACTGCCACGGCGACATGCACCCGGTGCTCGAGCGTTTCGCCGACATGGGCGTGGACTGCCTGAACCCCATCGAGCCGCCGCCCATCGGCAAGCTCACACTGGCAGACGCCAAGCGCCGCGTCGGCCACCGCATGACCCTGGAAGGCGGCATCGAGGTGGGCGATTTCCAACTGGACGACGCGGAGACCGTCGCCGCTAAAACCGAAGCCGCCATGATCCTGGGCAAGCCCGGCGGCCGCTTCATCCTCGCCCCCAGTTCCGACCACTCTCACTGGCCCGACCTGAGCGAGCACATCGCGCGCAACTACCGGGTGTTCGTGGAGACAGGGGTGCGGCTGGCGGAGTATTGATCTCGTTTATAAGCCACGCCCGTATGTAGTAAGCCAGATCAGTATGTAGTAAGTTACCGATGAACCATATGGTTCACCCATGGGCATGAAAATGAGTGGTAGGCGGAATGCCTATCATACCGTTCATACCATTCTATTTTCATAGGAGTTACCGATGAACCATAT
>Ga0172368_10001319_pt1 | contig 34356 bp, 33 predicted proteins | sample Lak11m_FD_114540 | JGI IMG/M metagenome (GOLD analysis project Ga0172368, IMG submission 114540) | Freshwater microbial communities from Kabuno Bay, South-Kivu, Congo - kab_022012_11m | ecosystem: Environmental > Aquatic > Freshwater > Lake | place: Democratic Republic of the Congo: South-Kivu... | reverse complement strand
AGTCCCGGAGGGACTCGAACCCCCAACCTTCAGAACCGGAATCTGACATTCTATCCATTGAACTACGGGACCTTTTTAATGATTAATGGTTAATGATTAATTGTTAATGATTAATGGTTAATTAGAGTGACCTCGAAGGGACTCGAACCCCTAACCCTCAGAGCCGAAATCTGATATTCTATCCAATTGAACTACGAGGCCTCAGGGGACAAAGTTAATCAATAATTTATTTTGTAACGATAGAAAATAGCAAATAGTAGAAAGAAGATAGAAAATAGAAAGAAAACCGATTTAGAAATAATGTAATTTTGATAGAAAATAATATTATGATTAAAATTGGCTTATTATCTGACACACACAGTTATCTTCACAATGGTATTCTTGATTTTTTCAAAGAGTGTGATGAAATATGGCATGCAGGTGATTGGGGAAATATTGAAGTTTACAACAGATTAACAGCATTTAAGCCTGTACGTGGTGTTTGGGGAAACATTGACGGAGCTGATATTAGAAAAATACTGCCTCAAACGCAACGATTTAAGGTTGAAGCTGTAGATGTCATGATGACCCATATTGGCGGGTACCCTGGCAAATATGACATAAGCATTAAACAGGAGATTTTTCTAAATCCACCTAAATTATTTATCAGTGGACACTCTCACATATTAAAAGTGATGAATGACAAAAGCCTTGGGTTGCTTCATATCAATCCCGGAGCAGCAGGTAAATATGGGCTGCATGCAGTAAGCACAGCAGTACGATTTGGAATCAACAATGAGCGCTTTGAGAATCTTGAAATTTTAGAAATTGAAAAATAATAAATTTAACAAGAAAAAAATAAAATTCTCTGTTATAAAATAAAGAAAACCTTTTACCTTTGAAAAAGGATAATTTGAATTAATAACAATTAAAAAGAAAAAATATGAAAAAGTTACTTTCACTATCAGCAATCATTATTATTGCCGGTATATTGTTCTCTTCATGCAGCAGGCAGACAGGGCTTACCTTAACCAAAAGACTTTACAGAAAAGGCTATTATGTTAACTTAGGAATCACAGAAAACAACAAACACAGCAACAATAAAACAGCACCTATAGCCAAGTTAAAACCTGTAGTACAAAGTCAGATTTTGTTGGCAGACAACACACCAGTTGAATCACTTCAATTAATACCAGAAAAAGAAAATTTGAAACCTACTGCTAACAATGAACTCAAACCTGTAAAACAAACTCAGGTTGCGAAATTGATAAATAAAGCAAAAGTTGTAAACAACAATTTGGTTAACAGTGTCGATAATTTTCAGTTAGTAAAACAAAATGCCGCATCGAAAAATGCACCAAAAGGAAGTTCAGACAAAACTGTAGGAGGTGCAGAGGATTTATTGATATTACTTTTTTGCATTTTTATTCCACCTATTGGTGTATTTTTATTACGTGGACTTGCCACTGAATTCTGGCTTGATTTGCTTCTTACGATATTATTTTTTATACCCGGGATGATTTACGCTATCATTGTTTTTCTGGAATAGTTGAATTTTTTGAGTTTTTATACGCTGTTTTAAATTCAGAGGTATAATGAAAATCGATTTCAGGGAAGTTATCAATAATTGTTTTCAGCATCCATTCGCTCTGAGCCAGAAACACAGGTCTATCATCTTTGTCGTAAGCTATATGGTGACCTCTTGTCAGGAATAATCTGTCAACAGCAACTTTATCATTTGATGTAAACCAACAAGCTTTATAATAATCGAGTGACTGGAAAGCACAGAGTGCACCATATTCGTGTGTCAACCGGAATTGGATGACTTCAAACTGCAACTCTCCTACAGTTCCAATTATCTTAATATTACCCGGATTTTTTACAAACAGTTGGGCAACACCTTCGTCGGTGAGCTGACGAATGCCTTTTTCCAGCTGTTTGGTTTTCATTGGGTCTTTATTGACAAGCTCCTTAAATATTTCAGGCGAAAAACTGGGAATGCCTTTAAATTGCAACATTTCACCTTCAGTAATGGCATCTCCAATTTTAAAGATGCCTGTGTCGTACAAGCCTACAACATCACCCGGAAAAGCTTCATCAATAACACTTTTTTCATTGGCCATAAAGCTGGTAGGGCTTGAAAAACGGATTTTTTTATCGAGACGGGTATGATAATAAAATTTATTGCGTTCAAACCTTCCTGAAATGATACGGCAGAAAGCAATTCTGTCGCGGTGGTTGGGGTCGAGGTTGGCATGTATTTTAAAGACAAATCCTGAAAATTCTTTATCATAGGGAGAAACTTCTCTAACATCGGTGATTCTGGGGAGTGGAGAGGGTGCAATACGCACAAAGGTGTCGAGTAATTCTTTCACACCGAAGTTGTTTATAGCGCTTCCAAAAAACACAGGTGCGAGGTAGCCTTCCTTGTACAAAGACTCATTAAAAGGTTCATACAAATTTTCAATCATGTCGACTTCCTCTCTTAATGTAAAAGCGGCATCCTCTCCTATCGTTTCGTCAAGAACAGAGTCATTCAGGTCTTCAATGAGGATAATATCATTTGAAATTCTTGTATTATTGGGAGAAAAAAGCTGAAGTTGTTTTGTAAATAAATTAAACACACCTTGGAAATCGGCGCCAATGCCAATAGGCCATGTAAGGGGGCGCGTAAAAATATTCAATTCTTTTTCAACACTTTCTAATAATGAATACGGTTCAAGTCCTTCCCTGTCGAGTTTATTAATAAAAATAATGACAGGTGTGTGTCTCATCCGGCATACTTCCATCAGCTTGCGGGTTTGCTCTTCTACGCCTTTAACACAGTCGATTACAAGGATTACACTGTCAACAGCAGTTAGGGTACGGTAGGTATCTTCTGCAAAATCTTTATGACCAGGCGTATCGAGGATGTTAATTTTATAACCATTGTAATTAAAACCCATTACTGATGTAGCTACAGATATACCACGCTGTTTTTCTATTTCCATAAAATCGGAAGTAGCCGTTTTCGTAATTTTGTTATTCTTAACAGCTCCGGCAGTCTGAATGGCACCGCCAAATAAAAGCAGCTTTTCAGTAAGTGTTGTTTTACCGGCATCGGGATGGCTTATAATGCCAAATGTCCTTCTTTTGTTAATTTCTTTTTCCATTTTAATTTATATATAATACAATGAAGCTGTCGGCATGCAGCTTTAAAAACAGATTAAACAAATTGATATAGGGTACTAATAAAGGGCAAATAAAAAAACAACAGTTTGGATAGTAAAACAAGTTGATAAAATGCCCTGAAGTTTGTTTGAGGTTGTTTTCATACAGACCACAAAGGTAGCATTTTTATGTTATTGTTATGATAATAATTGTAAATTTACATATTGAAACATAAATTTGAATTTATAATATGAGAAACAATATTCCAAAAGGGTTTCTGAAAAAATACAGAAATGGTAAAGGAGAAGAGGTCAGATATATTAAATTGTCGGTTGGATATTTAAGATTAGAATACGATACAGAACAGTCTCAATCTTTACTGAGCATAGTATCGTTTGTAGCATGTCCAAGTATGTTTTCAAACGCTATTGAAGAACAACTAGAGTTGAACCTCAGTATTAACAGCACATTTGATGAGGTAACTTTTATCAGTGAAATGGGTGTTTCGGGCAGTCAATGGTCGGATGGGCAAGTGCGATGGGGACATACTTATGATGACGATGATGCCACAATAGCCGAAGGGAAAAAGATAGCACTTGATTTGTGGATAGACAAATGTATTGAGATGATGATAAATCCACGAAAAGAAATACTCAAAAAAATCAAAGAGGGATTTAATCTTAAAGATAATTTTGAATTGATAATAAAGGGTGATGATGAAGCCAAAGAAAATTTCTGGAAAAATTGCCATCCGATGCACAAAAATGATGTGAAGTTAGTGCTTGAAGTTCTACAGCAAGGCATTAACAGAAAAGATGGTGATGTCATTTTTACCTGTGGCAATCCTCTTAAAAGAGCAAGTACAGATCAAATGTTAATTTTAAAAGCTGTTACTTCATTACTTGAAAACAATACAGTTACAAACGATTTTGACCGGTCGGAACTCCAAGAAATTATTGAAGCACATGCCCTTTATGCCAACGAAGAACTTGAAACACGTTGGTTAAAGTTATGTGAAGACTCGTTTAAAAAGAATGGGCTTGAACTGCTTCAAGTGATACACGAAGGACATCTGATAAATTCATTAGCTAAGGTTAAAGCTAAAAATGTTTCAACAATAGATTTCTTCAAGAAAATTGTTAAACACGCGGCATCAATAAAAGAAAAAAACGAAAATCATACCTCATATATTTCTTATCTTTCAATATTAAAGGCTCTTGGCATTAAAAAAATTGTCAATAACAACATCTGAATTTAAATTTCATTAGAAACAAGAAATCATTATTTAAACAAAAAAAAATCAACATGAAATCAAAAATATTTTTAACATTATTTATAATTTTCAATTTATCAATTAATATTTTATCAGCTCAAAATGACACTTTAATTGCTTATAAAAACGACAACAGCCTTATAATTCAAGAAAACGACGCCAACAATCCATGTATTTCAGAAGAGCAGTACAAATTAATTGAGAAAAGATGTGAAGAAAATATCAAATTCTTCCATTTTAATGATGAAAGAAAAAAAGAAACGTCCTCTGTTTCACTCAGCTGGCCAGTAAAAGCAGCAAGCGGATTTAATGACTGTAGTTTTTATTATATAAGTGCACATGTTGATCATGACAGTACGGCATCATTTAAAGATTACAACTGTGGCACTATTTCATATAACGGGCACCATGGAACAGATATAGCGACAGGGCCATTTCCATTTTACAAAATGGACAACAGTCAGGTAGAAATAATTGCTGCTGCTGCAGGAACTATATTAGATAAGCATGATGGAGAGTTTGACAGAAATTGTCTGAGTGCGGGCAGTAATGTGCCAGCCAACTATGTAATTATTCAACATTCAGATGGTTCACGTGCTTTATACTGGCACATGAAATCGGGAAGTGTTACTACAAAAGCAATTGGTCAAAGTGTTATTTTAGGAGAATATCTTGGGCAGGTAGGTAGTTCGGGAAGTTCTGGAGGACCACATCTTCACTTTGAAATATGGGCAGGAAACACATCAGGTACTTATATTGATCCATTTGCAGGAACATGCAATTTAATTAATTCAACAAGTTGGTGGGCTGTTCAAAAGCCATATACAGAACCTTCAATTATAAAAGCTTCAGTTCATACTACTGACATTACTTTTCCACCATGTGGAACAACAGAGACCACTAACGAAAGCACTTCCTACACCATTCCTTTTCAGGGTTTAGGATTAAGTCCAGGATATGCTAAATTTTATATTTTTATTAGAAATCAAACAAGTGGAACTTCAGCTAATATGAGTATATTAAATCCAAATTCGTCGGTCTTTAGTAGCTGGAGCTATAATTTCAGCAGCACATATAAGTTTAGTTATGCATCTTTTTCAAAATTATTACCTACTTCACCCGGCACATACACTTTTCAGGCTATGTATAATGGTATCACTTGCTCTCAAAATTTTGAAATCCTTGCAGCAACTGAAGTTTCAGAAACAGATAATATTATAAAGAAAGTTGATTTCTTTCCTAATCCCTTTATTTCATTTATGACTATACATTTAAAACAGGCTATTACAAATGGAGAATTAAATATTTATAATGAGTTAGGGCAAAATATTAAAAAAATGAAAAATATTTCTGGCAGGGAAATTAAATTTTACAGAGATAATATTGCATGTGGCATTTATTATATTCGACTGACACAATACGAAGAAGTTATTATGTCTGAAAAACTTATCATAATAGACAAATAATTAATAACAGTAATTAAGGCAGTAAATGAAACTTATTTTTCTACTTTTTATACCTTTTCTTAACATAGGAAATCCGAATGTTTCAAAAATTGACAGTTTATCGGATTATATTAAAGGACACAAGTATTATTCGGAATATGCCATATTTATTGACATGTCGATACCATCAAACGAAAAAAGACTTTTTTTGGTAAACATGGCAACGAGAAAAGTTACTTATTCTACTTATGTTGCACATGGCAAAGGCAGTGGACAAGGCAAAAAAGCAATAAAATTTTCTGATAAAGCGGGCAGTCTTTGTACTGCACTGGGAATATACAAAACGGGGAAAAATTACATTGGCAAACATGGAGATTCGTTTGCTTTGATTGGATTGGAAAAGAGTAATACCAATGCCACTTCAAGAGCGATAGTGATACATTCGGCATGGTATGTTGCAGAAAAATTCATTAAGGAGCAAGGGCGTTGTGGTAATAGCTGGGGCTGTCCGGCAGTATCTGAAGAGGCCTTTAAGAAGCTCAGATCATATTTGACTCAAAATATTATTTTGTATATATATGCGTAAAAAATAATTCACAAAAAAAATGAACTTCCTTTCTATTCTGAGAAAAGAATTGCACAAATACCCTGAAACTGCGTGTAATGAAAAAGCAACAAAAAAAAGAATAATAGAAGTTGTGCGTCATTTTAAACCCGATGCTATTATTGAATTAGGCAAGACAGGCTTGGCATTTATTTACAATGGCAGGACTGAGGGGAAAACCCTGATGTTGAGATGTGAACTGGATGCACTGCCTATCAGAGAAAGCAATGATATTAAGCATTGCTCAACTACAGCAGGGAAAGGTCATTTGTGTGGGCATGATGGACATATAAGTATTATGGTAGGTGTGGCAGCAGCTTTAATCAAGAATAAACCACGGAAAGGAAGAGTTGTATTGCTATTTCAGCCTGCTGAGGAAAACGGAAAAGGGGCGAAAGAAATGCTGTCACAAAAAGATTTTCTTGCCTTAGAACCGGACTATGTTGTTGCTTTACACAATGTACCGGGATATGAAAAAGGCAGTATTATCTTAAAAACGGGTGTTTTTACGCCATCAGTTATCAGCATAATCATTAAACTGGCAGGTAAAACGTCGCATGCAGCTGAGCCGCAGAATGGGGTCAATCCATCATTATGCATCAGCGACATTATTCAATTTGCGTTATCACTCAATAATGACAAGGTTGAAAACAAGAATTTTACATTAATTACACCTATTTACACTCAGATAGGGAATAAAGCTTATGGCACATCAGCCGGCTACGGGGAAACACATTTTACTATCAGAACACACAACAATACGTTGACAGAAAGTGTTATAAAAGTGATTAAAAATAAAGTAGCTGAATTAGCCATGAGAGACCATTTGAGCCATGACATTTCATTTACACAAGAGTTTAAAGCCAATGAAAACAATGAAGAAGTTGTAAATATAATACGGCAAGTAGCTTTAGAAAATAATTTTGAGATAGTTGAAAAGGCAAGTCCATTCGCATGGGGAGAAGATTTTGGCCATTTCACTTCATTGTACAAAGGAGCTATGTTTGGTCTGGGAGCAGGAAAAGACACATCGGCCTTACACAATCCGGATTATGATTTTCCTGACGAGATTATACCTTATGGAATAAAGATGTTTTGGGGAATAATTTCACATATTACAATAGAATAATAAATCAGGCTTTAACCAGAGATTTATTCATTGCAATTTGAAGATCGTCAATTAACTCATTAAAAATTTCTTTTACAGTAGAAATTTTAGTTGCCAGATAGGCATTGCTGCCAGCAAAAGCATAGCCGCTTTCCATATTGCCCTTGTAGGCATTATAAAGCGCAGTTATAATACAATAAGGACTGCTGGACACATCACAGGTTTTAATACAATGGAAAGGGCACCTGATGGGCATTTTAAGACCTTGTTTTACTTTATCGAGAAAGGAATTATTGACAGCTCTACCGGGCATTCCGACAGGGCTTTGAATGATTTCGATATCTTTTTTTTCAGCATGAATATAGGACTGTTTAAAATCCATAGAAGCATCACACTCTACAGTAGTAACAAAGCGGGTTCCCAACTGAACACCCTTAGCTCCTTTTTGCATGATATTAAAAATATCCTGTCCGGTATAAATACCACCGGCAGCAATAACAGGAATTTTTTTATTAAATTTATTTTCAAAAATACTTACTTCTTTAACAACATCGGGGACTAATTCTTCGAGAGAGAAATGAGCATCATTAATTTGTTCTTTCTTAAAACCAAGATGACCACCTGCTTTAGGGCCTTCAACAACAATAGCATCGGGAAGGTAGCTGTGTCCCGACTGCCACTTTTCACAAATAATTTTTGCAGCTCTTCCAGAGGAGACAATGGGAACAAGTTTGGTATTACTTTCAGATGTTAAAAACTTAGGCAAATCAAGTGGTAATCCAGCGCCTGAAAAAATAATATCAACTTTTTCGGATATTGATGTATCAACCAAATCGGCAAAATTGGACATAGCCACCATAATATTAACACCGATAATGCCCTTTGATTTGTCTTTAGCGTTTCTGATTTCCTCTTTCAATCCTTCAATATTGGCATGCAGATAATCAAGTTTTGGATTTCTGTGGACTAATCCAAGACCAGCAGCAGATATAACACCAACGCCCCCTTCATTAGCAACAGCAGCGGCTAAACCAGAAAGAGAAATTCCAACACCCATACCCCCCTGAATGATCGGTACAGGTATATCTAAGCCGCCTATTTTTAATTCTGACATCAGTGTTCCTTAACTAATTTCAATTATTCAGCAAATGTAGATAAAGAATTCAATAATATTAAAAAAGGGTTAAAAATAATGATGTTGAAGATTATATCAGCAGCAGATTAAAAAAACACAATACTTCAAATATAGTATTAGTCATAATAAAGGTCACATTTATACATAATATTTGACATTGTTAAATTTAGTTAAATATTATTAAATTATTTCAGAATACTGATAAATAAAAGAAAATGCAACTCCTTTGAATAAGTATTATTAATAACTTGTTAAAAAAAAATTAAATATTTTTAACATTTGTTGCATTTAGAATAAAAAAAATATATACTTTTGTGCGAGAAAATTATTTAACCAAATTAATTATTAACCAAAAAACAAACAAAAAATGAAAAAGAATTTATTAAGTTTAGTAGTTGTTTTCTTCGCAGTTATTGCTTTCAACGCTTGCAAAAGTACTGATTCTCCAGAAGCTATTGCTGAAAAATATTTAGGTCACATTGCAAAACAAGAATGGGCAGAAGCAAAGAAATTAGGTACTGAAAACACACAACAGCTTGTTGATATGTTAGCAAGTTTTGGTGGAACAAAAGAAATTAAAGAAGTAAAGATTGAAGAAATGAAATGCGAAGTTACTGGTGACAGTGCAGTTTGTAATTTCAAATCAAACGGTGAAGCTGACAAATTAGATATGGTAAAGAAAGATGGCAAATGGTTAGTTGACCAGAAAAAAGAAATGCCAGCTGATGATATGAACTTGGAAACAGAAGCTGACACAACAGCTACAACTGACGCTCCAGCAGCAGAATAATTTTTTTTCGAAATTATTTAAGAAAACTCTTGCTTAACAAAGCAGGAGTTTTTTTATTTTTGCACCTCAAACAAACAATAAGATTCAATTGAAAGACGCATTAAAAACATTCGGAAAGTTTCTTTTCGCCATATTATTACTCATAGGAATATTGTATATTTTTATGAAAATATATGATTATAAAAGTGAACAAAAAAGAGTAAAAGTCAACTATACTTTATCGAAAGAGGAAATATTGCAGATAGAAGATGGAGACATTATACTGAGGCACGGCTATGGTTTTGTAAGTGATATGATTGGGGAAAAACTATCAGAAGAGATAAGTTTGTCGCATTGTGCCATTTTAGAGAAGCATGACTCAACAATAAACGTAATACATTCTGTTTCACAGTCATTATCAGATTTTGATGGTGTTCAATCTCAGGATTTAAAAAGATTTATAAACGACAGCAAGAAAAACTCTGTTATCGTAGTACGATATAAAGGCATCGGAAGTGAAAACAGAAGCCTTATCAGTAAAAGGGCACGCTATTATCTTGAAAAAAGAATTCCTTTTGACAATAATTTTGACATTAAAGATTCGACTGAATTTTTCTGCACGGAACTGCTATGGAAAGTTTTTAAAGACTCTTATGGTATTGATATTTACGAAGGAAAATATGGCAAGGACAATAATGAATTTTTAAAATTTGACATTTTCTTTAATCCTAAATACTTTGAAGTGGTATTTTCTCATCACAACAAAAAAGCAAAAGACACTATTGAATAGCCTTCCTATAAACCTCAACGCATCTTTTTCTTGCCATTTCGTGATTAACAATAGGGGTTGAATATTGATTACTTTTAAGCTCAGGCACCCACTTATTTATATAAATCAAATTCTTATCGAATTTTACTGTTTGCACGGCAGGGTTAAAGACCCTGAAATATGGTGCGGCATCACAACCCGTACCTGCAGCCCACTGCCAATTGCCATTATTTGAAGACAGCTCATAATCGAGCAATTTACCTGCAAAATAACTTTCACCCCACTGCCAATCGATGAGTAAATGCTTCACGAGAAAGCTAGCGGTAATCATCCTCAGCCTGTTATGCATAAAACCTGTTTCATTAAGCTCTCTCATACCTGCATCAACTAACGGAAAGCCTGTATTTCCCTTACACCATCTTTCAAAATGTTCTGCATTGTTTAACCATTCAATATTATTGTATTTTTTCTTAAAAGAGGAAGTCTGAACATAAGGAAAATGGGACAATATCATCATAAAAAATTCCCTCCAAATCAATTCTTTAAGCCATACCTCACTGAATGAAATAGCCAAAGAAACGGCTTTTCTGATGCTTATTGTACCAAACCTTAAATGCAGGCCTAAGCGGGTAGTTCCATCAATAGCAGGATTATCTCTTGTTTTTTCATAGTCGGTAAGCAGCTTTGTGTTTATCACTTTAGAAGGAAATAAAAAAGATATGGGTTTGAATCCCAATTGTTCAAGTGAAGGAAATTCAAAAACCTTTTTTAGATACAGATTATTGATCAATTTTTCAGAATGGTATTCATTTATCCTTGTCTGTGCTAGTTTGTCGAGCCATCTTCGGGCATAAGGCGTGAATACTGTATAAGGAGAGCCATCATTTTTAAGGATTTCATTTTTTTCAAAAACAACATGGTCTTTAAAGGAATAGAAGCCGATTCCATTTAGGCGAGCAAATTTATTAATTTCGGCATCCCTTTTAATAGCATAGGGTTCATAATCGGTGTTCAGATAAATATTCTTAATCTGAAACTCAGAAGTAAGCTCATTAAAAATATCAAGAGGAACCCCTTTTTTGATTAAAACAGAGCTTCCAATGATACTGAGTTGAGAATTAATCTCTTTTAAAGATGCATAAATAAATTGCAATCTTCTGTCATGCGGTTCTAATTCATCAATAATCTGCGTATCAAATATAAACAAAGGAATAACATTTTTGTTGACTGCCAGGGCATGATACAGGGCCGCATTATCGTGCAGCCTCAGATCTCTTCTAAACCAAAATATGGAAACAGTTTCTGCATTCATCTGTTCAATACTTGAGTTTCAGATTAAGGTCAACATCTTTCACAACCCAGCAAGTAGAATCGCAAACCAGATATGACTTTGTTTCAATTTTGCCCCCATCAACGGCATTTATTATTTTGTTATTTGATTTGTACTTTACTTTAACGCTGTAATAAATATCGGCAGGCAGCAAGTATTCTTTTTCTTTTACATTCAGTGTGTCAACTACACACACCACATTGTTTTCAACATTGCCATAATACAAAACGAGGGGTACAGATGGATTTTCACTGTTAAGCGTGATTTTAATTTTCAATTTTCCGGAATCGGGTTGTTGGGTTAAGCAGTTTGAATAATCGGGGTATTCACAATCAACATAAGGCTTATCGCAAGCCATGATTAACATTAACACGAATAAAAAAAAGACATACAGAATTTTAACCTTCATCAGCAAATAATTTAAATTATAAATTTACCCAATCAACGGATTTGGAATGTTTTGGATTTTTTCTAAAATTAATATCAATACACAACGATAGGGTGAGCCTATGAGGTGATAATTTATATGTTTTAAAGTTAATGTACTCATAATTACATTTCATTGTAAAAAAATTGAATGTATGATATATGCCTAAAGATGGTACGAAGAAAAATTTGTTGGGGATATTGTAATGGGTGCCTTCAATAGATTCCCATGAATAAGCACTATAAAAACCTGCATTGACACCCATTTCTTTAGTGGCATTATAATTAATTATAAAATCTTTTGAAATACCAACAAAAGTAAAAGAGCGTTTTTCGTTAAATTGATTGTATTCATTATCCTGTAGCACTAAAATTTTCTTTTTACCAATACGTGTGGCATGGCCTGCAAAGATATGGAGTCCATATTTTGAGTCAGCAAGTCCCAAAGTGTTTACAAACATAATATCATTAATACTTGTTGAAAAACCCGTTGAAAGGGACATGCTTTTAAAAAAGGGCATGAAATATTTAAAATTTTTATCCCCCTGAAGACATTGAAAAAAGCATCGGTTCTTATTTAAGAGAGCCACCTCAGCAGCGTTTTGATTGAAATTGTTTTTTAATTCTTTATTGAAAGGTTGAGCCTCAAGTATTTTAGTCAGTGAGTCATTACGTGCCTGAATGGCAATCATAAGAGCAGTATAGCCCTTGTTATCCTGAGCATTGACATCAGCTTTGCTTTCAAGTAACACTTTCAAAACCTCTTTGTTGTTTTTTATGACAGATGACATGAGCGGTGTGTAGCCCATTAAATCTTTAGTTTCAATAAAGGCACCTTTAGCCAGCAGCAATGAAACGATGTCATTATATCCATGAGCAGCAGCAATATTCAGTGCCGTATTTCCATATATGTCATTTATTTCTTTATTGGCGCCATAATACAGCAGCATGTCAGTAATTACATAATACCCATAAGCAGCAGCAATCATAAGAGGTGTGGCGCCATACATGTTTTGAGCGTTTATATCAGCGCCATTTTCAATAAGCGTAATTGAAACTTCAAGATGGTTAAAAAGGCATGAACTGATAAGGGCCGTAAAGCCATCATCAGGTCTTAAATTTACATCAGCGCCATGCTTAATAAGCAATTCGACCATGGTGCTGTCGCCATTTTGCGCTGCATACATGAGGGAAGTAATGCCTTCATCCGTTTTGGCATTGACATCAGCACTATCGGAAAGTAATTGCTGTACCTGTGAAAGACTGTCGTTATAGGCTGCCTGTAACAAATTAAAATCAATTTCCCTTTCCTGAGCCTGAATAGAAATAAAAAGAAAAAATATAAAACAAGTTGTTAAGATGAATTTCATTGAAATTTTTTAATGTATAAATTTAAACATTTTTTATAAACGTTGGTTTTAATAAAAAGATTTTTCAAAATAAGCATAAAAGACTTTTATTTTCGTTATAAATATCAAAAAACAAAACCATGCTATTATTAAAAATAATATTTCTGAGCACCTACTTAATGTATGGCTCACCACAAGCAGTAAAACAGGACACTACCTATAAAAATCATTGTTTAAGCACAGAGGAAATGAAGCTTTACAATTTGATAAATGAATACAGGAAAGAAAAAAATCTGGCATCGATTCCCCTGTCGAAGTCACTCTCGTATGTAGCCAGACAGCATTGCATAGACCTTTATTCCAATGTAAAATCATTATCGCATGGATGGAGTACATGTGCATACAATGCTTCTAAAAAAGAAACATACACCTGCATGTGGTTAAAGCCATCCGAACTGACTAATTACAAAGCTTATGGTTACGAATGCGCTTACAGTATTGACTGGGGTGAAGTTGAAGCAGCTGACGCCCTTAAAACATGGAAAAAGAGCACCCCTCACAACAATGTAATCACCAATAAAAGCATTTGGAGTACATCGAAATGGAACGCTTTAGGAATAGGGATATATAAGAATTATGCTACCATTTGGTTTGGAGAAGATAAGGATGAAGAAAATTCGCCGGAAGTATGCAAATAAAGTCATAAATAATCATAAAATTTAAATCCAGCCTAAATAAATTATAATTTTGCATCAGTCGGTGTACATTAATATAAAAAGTAACTTTTTGATTGATTCTTGCGTCAAAAAAAATAAATTAAAAGAAAATGAAATTCAAGTACCATAAATATCTGCTATTAGCAATAATATTATTCTGTTTTACAAACACATTATTGTCGCAGATTTACGAAAGATCAAGAGAAGAAAATGAAGAAAAATTTAACAAAGCCTTAGATCTCATCAAATTATTTTATGTAGATACAGTCAACGAAGAAAAGCTTGTTGAATCGGCGATTATAGGGATGTTAAAAGATCTGGATCCTCACTCAGTATATATGAATGCTGAAGAACAGAAGAAGGCCAACGAACCTTTGTTAGGCAGCTTTGAAGGTATTGGCGTTCAGTTTCAACTTTTAAATGACACCATTATGGTGATTTCACCAACTGCAGGTGGTCCATCAGAGAAGATAGGCATAATATCCGGCGACCGCATAGTAAGCATAAATGGTGAAGATGCTACAGGAGTTAAAATCAACAATGATTTTGTCATTTCAAAACTAAGAGGTGAAAAAGGGACCAAAGTGACTGTAGGAATTGTAAGAAAGGGAGTAGAGGGTATTCTGGAATTTACAATAGTCAGGGATAAAATTCCAATAAACAGTATAGATGCGGCATTTATGCTTCAAAAAGAAATTGGATATATAAAGCTCAACAGATTTGCCAGAACCACCATGCAGGAATTCAATGAGGCGTACGACAAATTAAAAGATAATGGGATGGAAAAGCTGATACTGGATTTAAGAGGCAATTCGGGAGGATATTTGGATGTATCGATCAGCTTGTCGGAAGAATTTTTACATAAAGGGAAATTAGTTGTATATACAGAAGGCAATGCCAGCCCTCGAGAAGAATATATATCCAGAAAAAACGGGAAATTTGAAAATGGGAAGTTGGTTATTTTAATAGATGAAGGCTCTGCGTCTGCCAGCGAGATTGTATCAGGAGCATTACAGGATTGGGACAGAGCACTTATCATAGGGAGGCGTTCTTTTGGTAAGGGATTGGTACAAAGACCCTTTGAGTTGACAGACGGATCGCTTATCAGACTAACAACAGCAAAATATTACACACCCACCGGCAGAAATATTCAAAAATCTTATGATGGAGGTGTAGAAAACTATAACAAAGATTTGATCAACAGGTACAATAAAGGGGAGTTAACCACAGCCGACAGCATTCATTTTCCGGATTCTTTAAAGTTTTTTACTGATGGCAATCGGGTGGTTTACGGAGGTGGAGGCATTATGCCTGACATATTTATTCCTCTCGACACTACAAAAACATCCGATTATTATTCTGACTTGTTCAAAAAAGGGATTTTTAATCAGTTTACCTACAACTATGTTGACATCCACAGAAATGATATTAAAACGATGTATATCAGTTTTGAAAATTACAAAGCAGATTTTAAAGTAGATGATGCTATATTGGATGATTTTTATAAATATGCAGAAGAGAAGGGTGTTATAAAGGATGAGGCAGGTATAAACGCTTCAAAAGAATATATAATTATACAGATAAAAGCACTTATAGCCAGAAATGTATGGGATTACAATGCTTATATACAGATGTATTCAACAATTGACGATGCCATTATAAAGGCAATAGAAGTGATGAACGACAACACATTCAGAAAAATGGATATCCATTATTAAAGCTATTTTATTAACTCTTCTTCACTTTTTCTTTTTCATATTTTACAAAAAGATTTAGCTCCTTTTCCCTTTCAATAATTGTATCCAGAGTAGTGTCCTTCAAATATCTTATGATGACATCATTAAGTTCGCTCCAATAGTCTTTTACAGAACAAATATTTTCCCTATTACATACAGATGGACAGGCCAAACAATTAATAATAGCAGGAGTAGGTTCAAAAGTAGTATAGACATCAAAAATTGTAATCTCTGAAGGGGGTTTTTTCAGTATATATCCACTTTTTTTACCACCAATATTGACTATTAAGCCTGAGATTTTAAGAGCAGCAATAATGGGGTCGAGATATTTCTGTGAAATTTGTTGATTTTTGGCAATATCTTTTTGAAACACACCCGAATTATTATCGTGCATGCCTAGCTCAATCAATGTTCTGAGACCATATTTTACTTTTGAGTTTATTTTCATCTGTGAATAATTTGTTTTTTATTGGTCAGATGGAATCTCGCATGAAAATTATTTTCATTTACAGTTTTTGTTATTGATATCATGCTCGATTTCATAACAAAAGCATATTAGTCAAATAAAAAATTATTTGTTGAAAAGATGGTCGTAAAAAATGCTTTTTAGCTCCTATAATCACTATTGCCCGAGAAAACGATGGATTTCATTTTCTAACACACCCTTTTCACTTCCCTTAGCAACAAAACTATCAAGAGATAAATAGAAAGGTTTGGCATTTTCATCAAAATATTCAACTGCAATATTGTTAGAGCTTTCTTGAATTTTTAGTACTTTCCGAATATCAAAATCGCCAGAATCGAGCATCATATTATAGAGTTCCAACGACTGGCGACTGATAGGGTAAGTTTCGATTCCAGTAAGCATAATAATTGGGATATTTTTCAAATCATTATCACTGCGGATTTTCTGATTTAATTCAAAACCCGAATTTTGAGTTTCCATATTTACATCAAGAATTACCAAATCGGGTTTCACTTCTTTAGCTTTTAAAAAGCCTTCGGCTCCTGAAAAAGCAAAATAAATTTCATAGCCTGCGTGTTTTAATAATGCACCCTGTGCTGAGATGAAGTCATTGTCGTCATCTACCAAAAGAATTTTTTTAGTTTTCATAATAATAAATTTTAATGATTAATATTTTTTCCTATTATCCTACTTTATTTATAGGATAAAATTACAACAGAAATAAAAAAAGAGTTTAATTTTAGGCATGACATATATCAATAAATGTAGATTAATATATTAATGTTTTAAAAATTTGTTTTGGAATAAACAGTTTTGAAAAACTAAATTTATTTAAATTAGCAAAAAATTAGATATGGTCAATTTAAAGGAAATAAGAGAACCTATAAAAGGCAATTTAGATTATTTCGAAACTTATTTCAAGAATTCGGTTAAGAGTAATGTATCGCTGTTAAACATCATTACAAACTATATATTAAAAAGCAAAGGCAAGCAAATGCGGCCTATGTTTGTCATGTTTTCTGCTTCTCTGGTAGGTGCAATAAACGATAAAACATACAGGGCCGCAGGGATGATAGAATTGCTACATACAGCATCGCTGGTGCATGATGATGTGGTAGATGAATCGGACAAGAGGAGGGGTTTTTTTTCCGTAAATGCGCTTTGGAAGAACAAAGCAGCAGTACTTGTAGGGGATTATTTACTTTCAAAGGGCATGTTGCAGTCGCTCGAAAGCAAAGATTTTGACATGCTTCAATTAGCATCAATAGCAATAAAAAACATCATAGAGGGGGAATTGCTTCAAATGGAAAAGGCAAGGGGTTTAAACATTGATGAAGCTGTTTATTTTGAGATTATTCGGTGTAAAACAGCTTCTTTGTTTGCTGCTTGTTGTGCCTGTGGTGCTGCTTCGGCTAATGCTTCAGAAGAAGTTATACAGAGGATGACTGCATTTGGTGAGGCTATAGGTATAGCATTTCAGATAAAGGACGATTTGTTTGACTATCAGAAAAAAAACGAATCGGGAAAACCCAGCGGAATTGACATAAAAGATAAGAAAGTAACACTGCCACTAATTTATCTGATTAATAACGCATCATACTTTGAAAAAAAGAAATACGTTAATATCATTAAAAATGAAAATAACAAACAGGAAAAGGTTCAGTATCTGGTAAGCAAAGTATATGAATCGGGAGGCATCAAATATGCTGAAAGTAAAATGCATGAATATTATCAGCATGCTTTGCAGATACTTTATACATTTCCGGATAATCCGGCACGACAATCATTAGAAAAATTGGTTAAATTTACCATAGATAGAACAAATTAAAAAAATAAGTTATGATAAGTCACAGATTGACAAGTATAATACTGACAGTTATTTTGTTTTCGCTGCACACTGCACACTGCCAAATAACTACAGAATACTGGGGGGACAAGAAAAGCAAGAAAGCAGAAGGACAGATGACCAACAATAAGAAACAAGGTGTTTGGACAGAATGGTATGAAAAAGGGCAAAAAATGTCGAGTGGAACATATAAAGATGATATTAAAACCGGCAAATGGGAATACTGGTATGAGAATGGGCAAAAGAAAGGGGAAATAAATATAGAAAACGGGCAAAATATATCGTGGTTTCCCAACAATCAGATTCAAAGAAAAGGCAATGTAGCAAACAGCAAAATGGAAGGGCTTTGGGAAAGTTTTTATGCTGATGGCAAAAAGAAAGAAGAAATCAATTATAAAAACGGGATTGCACAAGGTCTGAGCAAAACATTTCATCCTAATGGGCAGAAAGAATCAGAAGTGATTTATGTTGATGGAAAAAAAACAGGATACACCCATTGGTGGTACAACAATGGCAAACGCGAAATGGAGGGAAAGTTATCAGATGGCAAGCAAGACAGTATCTGGGTTTACTATCATAAGAATGAAAAGGTCGGAAGCAAGGGTCATTTTACAGATGGCAAGCAAGACAGTACATGGATATACTGGTATGATACTGGTGAAAAATGGAAAGAGGGGAAGTTTAAAGAAGGAAATAAAACAGGTATTTGGACTACTTATTATGAAAGCGGGCAAAAGTTTCATGAAGGACCCTTTGAAAATGGCAAAGAGGAAGGCAAATGGACATCGTGGTATGAAAGCGGAAAAATAAAAGACCAGGGCAATTACAAAAACGGAATGATGGAGGGTAAATGGATAGGTTTTTTTGAAAGCGGTAAAAAAAGATACGAAAATAATTTTAAATTCAACAATCTCAATGGTTCTTCAATACTCTGGTATGAGAGCGGCAAGACCATGCGAGAAGCGAACTATCTTGAGGGACTTAAAAACGGCAAATGGATAGAATATTTTCCAAAGGGGAATATGATGGAATACGGTTTTTACAAGAACCATGTAAAACATGGTCTGTGGACATTTTATGATGAAAATGGGTATAAAATTAATGAGCAGGAATATGTTAATGGCAAACCTGAAGGCAAATGGGTAACTTACTATGCATTCGGCATTAAGTCGGGTGAGGGTTATAATAAAAACGGGCTTAAGAATAAAAAATGGACTTATTACGATAAAACAGGAGCTATCATTTATCAAGCTGTTTTTAAAGATGGTATTATTAAAAAAGAAATTGTAAAGCAGGAAGATAAATCGAATATACCTGAGAAGTTTAAGTAGGGAAGCACTAAGAGTTTGGATTACTTAGAGTGAACTAAAGTGAGCTAATGTGAACTAAAGTGCACTTCGACTCCACTTTGTTTCGTTCAGTGACCACCTAAAGTTGAAGACCTGAAGGCGGATAGAGGAAGTTTGGAGTTTGGAGTACTTAGAGTGAACTAAAGTGAGCTAAAGTGCCTAAAGTGCACTTCGACTCCACTTTGTTTCGCTCAGTGACCACCTAAAGTTGAAGACCTGAAGGCGGCAGCGGGGATTATCGAACGCCGATTAACGAATGTCGATTTCAGAAGTATTAAGACCTGAGGGTAGAAGGAAGTGTGGAGTACTTAGAGTTGGGATTGGCATAGAAACTTGATTGAAAGATTAATGTTGTATTAATTAGAAAATTTGTATATTCACTTACTTTTTATTAAGTTCAAATCATCAATTTATTAAAATTAAATTTTATGAAAAGAATAATATTTTCAGTTTGTTTTATTGGTTTTTTACAACTGGCTTTCGGGCAAAGTTCTACAACAACAAAAACATTAGTCCATGGGGGTTTGACAAGAAGCTATATTGAACATGTGCCAACAATATATAGCTCTTCAACACCGGTACCATTGGTAATATGTCTGCATGGCATGGGAGATAATATGAGCAACTTTTCCGGAATAGGTATGCATCAGGTATCAGACACTGCTAACTTTATTGTACTGACACCCCAAGCAGTGAGTTCCCCATTTGGCACAGCATGGAATGCAGGAGCCAGTTACAGTGGTTACCAAATAAACGGGACTATTGATGATATAGGATTTATAGGCAAACTAATAGATACCACAATGGCATTGTATAACATAGACCCAAGACGCATATATGCTACGGGTTTTTCACTTGGTGCATTTATGTGCAACCGTTTGGCTTGTCAGATGAATAACCGTATTGCAGCCATTGCATCAGTAGCAGGAACAATTGGCGCATCCCTCAACTGTGTGCCAGGGAGGGCTTTTCCTGTGTGTCATTTTCATGGCACAGCCGATTCGACCATATATTATGAAGGTAATCTGTACGGCATGGATGCTATGGACTTAGTTGAGTTCTGGGTTGACAATAATAACTGTGATACAATACCTACAGTTACCGACATACCAGACATAGTACAAGATAACTTTAAGATTAAACATTTTGTCTATGGAAACGGTGATGACAACACAGTAGTAGAGCATTTCAGGGTGGACAGTGCAGGTCATCAATGGATTTACCCTCCAGTAAATGACATGTCCTATACTTTGGAAATATGGAAATTTTTATCTCGTTTTACATTGCCCACCTGGATTGGTGTAGAGAGCCGTTTTGACAAAGAAAAAATAAGTATTTTCCCTAACCCTGCCAATGATTACTTGCGCATTAACGGTATCAATGATAAAAAAGCACACGTAGTAATATATAATACATTAGGCAGTGTTGTTTTTGATAATGATATTCAATCGGGAGATGCACCCATAAACATAAAAAAACTGAACAAAGGTCTGTATATTATGAAAGTGTCTACAAGCAGCAATAATTCTGATGTTCAGAGTTTTAAAATTATCAAACAATAAAATGGCTTTTCACAAAAATGGAAAAAAGCATACACATAAAAAACAAAAAAGCGGGGTTCGAATATTACTTGCTTGAACGGTTTACGGCAGGCATCATGCTTACAGGGACTGAAATTAAGTCAATAAGAGACGGAAAAGCAAATCTGACAGATTCATACTGTGCCATACTCAACAATGAGTTATATGTAAAAAATCTGCATATTTCGGAATATACTTTCGGCAATTTAAACAACCATGAACCTAAGCGGGACAGGAAGTTGCTGGTTAACAAAAGAGAGCTGAGAAAAATTATTTCCAAATCGAAAGATATGGGCATTACCATAATCCCCACCCTATTGTTTATAAACGATAAAGGATTGGCAAAACTTGAAATAGCCATTGCCAAAGGCAAGAAACTCTATGATAAGCGCGAAACCCTTAAGGGGAAAGATGTGCAGAGGGAGATGGATAGGGAGAGAAAGTAATCGACAGTCAGCAGTTAACAGTCAGCAGTCAGCAGTTTAAAGTGAGCAGTTAACAATGAAAATATTACTAATAACTATCATAGAGGATATTAGTCCAGGACATGTAGCCCATAGTTATATTATCATAAATACCGCCCCAGTCATTGGCTGCAGGTGTAGTGGTATTGCCATCGGCATTTGAATCACCTTTTTTGGTATCATCCTTATATGAAGTAAAATACACCCCTGTTCCATTGTAATTTACAATTGCATAAGCACCATTATTCATTACAATTGTTGAAGCAGGCATAAATTTAACAACCACATTGTTCCCAAGAGTCAGGGTGGCTTCAATCCATAAATCATTATCGTTGATAACATAGGCCACTTCATCTTCGAGCCATGTAATGGGTGATTCTATATGGTCTGTGCTTTCTACAAAGATAGCATTGTAAATATTTTTCTGAGCTGCGTTTGAAGGGTTGTGAAAGATATTAGAACTGTCGAGGCTGAAGCGACAATTGACAGATAAACTTTTAATATTATCATAAAAGACATTTCCTGTAATAACAGTACCTGCGCCGGCATCGGAAGCATCTAATGCACCTCCGTCGGCATAAAAGCCATCATTGTGCATAAAAGTGCAGTTAGTTACTGTAGCAATCGAACTAGCTGACAGATGCAGCGCGGGGTTCTGACCTATGCCACTGTACATAAACAAGCAATGATTAAAAACTGAACCATTTAGTCCGTTGGTATTTATACTTCCCCAATCGGATTTGGCGGGGGTTGTAGCAGTACCATCAGCATTGGTATCGCCACCGTTTGAATCATCTTTAAATGAAGTAAAAATAACAGGATTGGCATCTGTTCCGTTGGCTATAATAGTTCCGGTATTGCCAAGGGTTAAGTCAGGACCTAAAGTAGGATGAAATTTTACAATCACTCCGGCTTGAATGGTGAGTGAGTTATTAACGTAAAAATCCCATTTCTTGATCACATAAATTTTGCCTGTCACCCATGTGGTTGCATTTTCAATATTAGCAGTAATTTCAACAATATTAGAAACTGGATCGGGATCAGGTACAATCGGGTCATCATCATGACATGAAGTCATAGGAGTAATAATTAATCCTAAAAGAACAAATAAATAAAATTTATAATTTTTCATTTCTAAAGTATTTTTTGGCAAAGATAAATAATAATAATGAGTTAAGTAATAAACAAATACAAAAGCCTACAAGTGTGTGATTAAATTTTGTTAAATTATTATTCTATGAATGAAAATGCTTTTTTATAAATTATCGAAAATGAGGTTTATTTTAATGAAAATATTTAATTTTACATTAAGAGAATTCAAATATTAATGCTGTTAAAAAATTATTTTTTTTGAAAAACTTCACATTATTACTTTATTTGTTTCTGATAATAGTCCCTGTGTTAGCACAACACAGCAATTCGGACAGTAAATCAAAACAAACAAACACTTTAAATCCGCCAATTTTTTCGCATCAGGGTGGATTTTACACCACATCATTTAACTTAACTTTAAGTTCATCAAACAGCAATGACACTATATTTTACACTTTAGACGGGTCGGCACCGACACAAAACTCAGCCTTTTACACATCGCCCATGCTTATTGAAAGCAGAGCGAGCGACCCCAATGTCTATTCGGCCATTCCAACCAACTATGTTCAAACCGGTTTATGGGCTTATGTGCCACCGGCAGGTAATGTATTTAAAGCCACTGTGGTTAAAGCCCGATGTTTTTCGGGCAACAATACACCATCTGAAACGGTTACCCAGTCTTACTTTGTTGATAATAATATTCAGGGTAAGTATAATATGCCGATTGTGTCGCTTACAACAGATCCTGAAAATCTTTTTTCTGACAGTACAGGTATCTATGTGCCGGGTGTTAATTATCAGGCAGGAGATGATGGCACAGGTAATTATTTTGAGACAGGCACCCTTTGGGAGCGCCCTGCTTATATTGAATATTTTTCGATTACAGGGAACAGGGAACTGGCACAAAATACGAATATTAGGATTCATGGCGGTGACACGCGATTATTACCACAAAAAGCTTTAAGATTATATGCCGACACATTTTTCAGTTACAAGTTTTTTTCCGACAAAAACATCGTTTCATTTAAAACCTTAATGCTTCGAAATTCGGGCAATGATAATATAAGCACCATGTTCAGAGATGCATTTATGTCGGATTTATTGCCTGAAATGGGCAGCGGCCTTGAATACCTGGCTTATCAGCCGGTTGTATTGTTTATTGATGGAGAGTTTTGGGGCATTCACAATTTAAGGGAACGTATAGATAAATACTACATAAGTACCAATTGCAATGTTAATGCAAATAGCATCGATTATCTTGAAAAGCATGGGCTCATAAAAGAAGGAGATGACCTGCATTATTTCATGTGGTACAATTTTCTGGAAAGTGCTGATATGACAATTCCGTCGAATTATAATTATATGTCAACGATGATAGATGTTGACAATTTTAAGGATTACAACATTGCACAAATATATTTTTCGAATATTGACTGGCCGAGCAATAACCGTGATTTCTGGCGGCCTAAAGAACAGGGTGGCAAATGGCGATGGATAGTATTTGATACAGATTTTGGGTTTGGCTTGGAAAGTTACAGCAATTATGACAATAACACATTGGTTTTTGCTACTACACCCAACGGACCAACATCACCCCCATCGTGGAACACCAACTATCCTTATGCCACCATGCAATTGCGTAAGATGTTGCAAAATAACACATTCAGAAATGACTTTGTAAATCGATTTGCAGATATGCTCAACACCACATTTAAAAGCAATCATGTTGTAGATAAGATTAATGACTTTGAGCAACAATACATGTCAGTGATGCCCGAACACATTAACAGGTGGTCGAAACCTGCCACATATAATGATTGGCTTGCCAATGTAGAACACCTGAGAGTTTTTGCTCAAAACAGACCAGCATGCATGAGGAAATATATAATGGACTATTTCAATGAAGTTGAGAATTTGTCGCAGGACATAACTGACACATCAACCATTACGATCAATGTTTCCGATACAGCCATGGGTAGTGTTAAATTAAGCACCATACGTCCCCTATCGTACCCTTGGAGTGGCACCTATTTTCATAATGTAGCTGTTCCACTCAAAGCTATTGCAAAGCAGGGATACAAATTTGTGACATGGCTTGGCACAGGCATTACAGATTCTGAGATAGAGATAGATTTATTATCAGACACCTTATTCACTGCTGTTTTTGAGATTGATACCACCTATGTTCCACACCTGCTGTTTATAAATGAATTTATGGCTTCAAACAATTCATCAATCATCGATGATTATGGTGAATATGATGACTGGATAGAACTGTACAACCCCAATACTGACACAATAGATATTGGTGGTTTGTATATCACTGATGACCTGAGCACTCCTCAAAAACATCAGATTCAAGCCAATACAAACGCCACAAAAATCCCTCCTTTTGGGTATCTTCTTTTATGGGCCGACGGCATGACCACCCAGGGTCCACTTCATTTAAATTTTAAGCTTTCAGGAACAGGAGAGGCTATTGGCATTTATGACAGCACATTGACTGCAATTGACAGCATTGTTTTTGGGATTCAGTCTGACGATATATCTTTTGGGCGTTTCCCTGACGGTAATTCCTATTGGCGTTCTTTTGGCACGCCAACCCCGGGTGCTTCGAACACTGTAATGAGTATAAACAACAAAACAAATGAAAATTTTTCAATATTTCCAAATCCGGCAAATGGAGGTTTTATCTATTTAAGCAGTGAAGTGAAACATATTATTATTTATAATTACTTAGGGCAGGTTGTATTATCATCAGAGAAAACTGAAAGAATCGATTTAAGGGATTTTCAAAAGGGTATCTATTTTGCCTGCATAAATAATTTATTCACCTTAAAATTTACAATTCAATAGTTTTTGTTTTACATTTGTTTTCATCAATCCAAAATATATTAAAATGAAAAGATTAATTATTCTTGCTTTCATGCTTCCGATAAGCTTTATTGCGTTTTCGCAAACCATAAAGATAAATGAATTTATGGCAAGTAATTCAACGACAATAACTGATGAATTTGGAGAATACAATGATTGGATTGAGCTGTACAATTATGGCAGTGACACAGTAAATATAGCGGGATATTATATTACCGACACCATAGGCGATAACACAAAGCATCAGTTTCCGGCCGGCTATCAGATTACTAAAATAGCACCTCAAGGATATCTTATTTTATGGGCTGATAATGATTCTCTTCAAACAGGTGCTAACCATCTTTCATTTAAACTCAGTGCATCAAATGAACAAATTGGTTTGTTTGCCCCCGATGGGATAACAATAATAGATTCAATCTCTTTCGGTCAACAGATTACGGATATTTCATACGGCAGGTATCCTAATGGCAATAACACATGGATGTACTTTAATTTCCCAACACCTGGCGCAAGCAATAGTGTTTTAAATGTTGAAAATATTGAATCCGCAAATGGCTTCACATACTTTCCCAATCCATCAAGCGGTGATGTGATTACATTTAATAAGCCCATTGATTTTTCGCTTTATAATTCGAATGGAATATTCATTGGACAATATAAAAGCACGAGCAAGCTTATAACAGCAGGTCTTTCACAAGGGGTATATTTTATAGTAGGCAACAATGGTGAGAAAGCCAGATTTATTATTTTAACTAAATAATAAATTTGCAAATTATGTTTTGTATATTTTTTTTCATTAATTTTGAAAAACATAAACTTAATACAAGGAGGTTGATATGACAAAAAGTTACTTATGTCCTCATTGCAAAGGGCATCTAATGATAGATAAAGACATCATTTTCTTAACTAAAACAAAAAATGGTGAGTCCGGTTTAATTTTAGTAAGCCCCGAAATAGGTGATTATGCTTACAAAATGCATCCATCGATGAAGTATAAAGATGGTGACCACACGAATTTTATTTGTCCTATTTGTTATGAAAATTTAGATGCTAAGGAATACGAAACAAAAAATCTGGCTAAAATCCTGATGATTGATGAAGATGGAAAGCAACACAGCATTGTATTTTCAAAAATAAAAGGTGAAAAATGCACTTACAAAGTTTCAGACGATAATTTTGAAGCTTATGGCAAGAACTCCGGTGATTATCTCAATTTCTTCGGAGAAAATTCGATGTTTTAATTTTCTTACTTTAACAGTACAGATGCTGCTTCATTTAAAATTAAGCAGTATTTAATATTCGTACAATATAAAGTAATAGCAATTCTAAATGTTACCTTGAATTGTTTTTTCAATGACCTCCGGAAAATACTTATGTTCCAGCAAATGAATTTTCGCAGCTAACGAATCGATGGTATCGTTCGGCGCCACAGGGGTTTTTGCTTGAAATATAATTTTGCCCTCATCATAAGATTCATTCACAAAGTGAATAGTTATACCGCTTTCAGTTTCCTTATCAAATAAAACGGCTTTATGCACATTATCGCCATACATACCTTTGCCTCCATATTTGGGCAATAGTGCAGGATGAATATTGATGATACGTTGGGGAAAAGCTTTAATCAAAAAATCGGGAATTTTAAGCAGAAATCCGGCTAAAATAATCCAGTTAATTTTATATTCATCTAAAATATTCAGAAGATAGACTCTATTGTGCAAGTCAGATTTTGAAAACACAACAGATGGAATGTTTAAATTTTCAGCCCTTTGAATGACGTAGGCTTTATCGTTATTGGTTAAAATAAGCGAAACAATTATATAAGGGTTTTCATTAAAGTATTCAGAAATTCTTTGTGCATTTGTTCCATTGCCAGAAGCAAAAATTGCGATGCGATTTTCCATTTATAATAAAGTTAATTAAAAACACAAAACAAAAGTAAGCAAATTTTAATTTAGTTAAAAAAACTTAAAATGCAATACATATACTATTGATTTACAATTATTTAAAATTTCAATAACAAAAGAAATTTAAAATAATGTTGGTAAATTGGCATTAATTTGTTTCCTTTGCAACTCGTTTAACTTTAAAAATGTATTAAAATGTCAGAAATTCAAGAAAAAATAAAATCAATTATTGTTGATAAACTAGGTGTAGATGAAAAAGAAGTAACAACAGAAGCCAGTTTCACAAATGACTTAGGTGCTGATTCATTAGACACTGTTGAATTAATCATGGAATTTGAAAAAGAATTCAATCTTCAGATACCAGATGATCAGGCTGAAAAAATCAATACTGTTGGTGAAGCTGTATCATACATCGAAAATAACAAGAAGTAATAAAAATCCCTTTTAAATGAATATCAGAAGAGTAGTCGTAACCGGACTGGGAGCGCTTACTCCAATAGGCAATTCTATTCCTAAATACTGGAATAGTTTGGTTAATGGTGTTAGTGGAGCAGCTCCTATCACAAAATTTGACGCTTCAAATTTTAAAACACAGTTTGCCTGTGAAATAAAAAATTATGATTTCAATCTTTTCTTTGACAGAAAAGAAATCCGAAAGCATGATTTATTTTCACAATATGCAATGATTTCTGCAGAAGAAGCCATTAAAGACAGCTTACTTGATGTTGAGAAAATAGATTTAGACAGAGCAGGTGTCATTTGGGGTTCAGGTATTGGGGGAATTACGACTTTTTTGGAAGAAGTAACAGGATTTGTCAAAGGCAATGAAATACCGCGATTCAATCCATTTTTCATTCCTAAGATGATATCGGATATAGCTGCAGGACATATTTCAATAAAATATGGCTTCCGCGGACCAAATTTCACCACAACATCAGCCTGTGCTTCATCGGCAAACGCCATTATAGATTCTACTTTGTACATACGCAATGGTTTAGCAGACATCATGATTACAGGCGGATCGGAAGCAGCAGTAAACGCTGTAGGTGTGGGTGGTTTTGGGGCAATGCATGCACTTTCAACCCGCAATGATGATCCTAAAACAGCATCACGTCCTTATGACAAAGACAGGGATGGGTTTGTAATAGGTGAAGGTGGCGGAGCTCTGGTTCTTGAAGAGTTAGAACATGCACTCAGGAGAGGTGCAAAAATATATGCAGAAGTAGTTGGTGTAGGCATGACTGCCGATGCTCATCACATGACTTCACCACATCCGGAAGGCTTGGGCGCATATAATGTCATGAAGAATGCCATCAAAGACGCACAGATTAATGTAACAGATATAGATCATATCAACACACATGGTACTTCTACACCACTGGGAGATATTGCGGAACCTAAAGCGATTGTTAAACTCTTTGGCGAACATGCTTACAGCATAAATATTAATTCAACGAAATCGATGACAGGTCATTTATTGGGTGGTGCTGGTGCAATTGAAGCCATTGCTTCCATATTGGCTATTAAAAACAATATGGTACCCCCTACCATCAATCATGTTAACGATGACCCTGAAATAGACAATAAGTTAAACTTCACGTTTAACAAAGCAGTTGAGAGGAAAATCAATTATGCTTTAAGTAATACATTTGGTTTTGGCGGACATAATGCCTGTTTAATATTCAAAAAATACTTATAATATACTGTTAAATTGAGCTTTCTAAGCCGTTTTAAAAAAAACAGTTCTTACGATAAAGACCTTTGGGTGTTTATCGTTAATGTCTTTGGGTTTAAGCCAAAGAATATCTCCATATACAAATTGGCATTTCTGCATAAATCTGCTGCGAGTGAGATTGTAAGAGGCATTAAAATCTCAAATGAGCGACTTGAATTTCTTGGTGATGCTATTTTAAGCGCGGTTATAGCAGACTATCTGTATAAAAAATTCCCCTTTAAGGACGAGGGTTTTTTAACTGAAATGAGGTCAAAGCTTGTAAGCCGAAGCCGATTAAACAAACTATCACAAAAGTTGGGCATGATTAAACTCATTCAGTCGGGGGGTGAGATAGACGCTTATAATAAATCTGTTTGGGGAAATACCTTCGAAGCTTTTGTAGGTGCTTTGTATATTGACCATGGTTATGATTTTTCAAAGAAAATAATAATAGAGAAAATTTTTAATGTTCATTTTGATATAGATGAAATAGAACAAGAGGATTTGAATTTTAAAAGCAAATTGCTTGAGTGGGCTCAGAGTGAAAAGTTGAATATTGAATATAAAGTCATTGCTGAAACAAGCAGTGGCAACGGAAAACTTTACACTGTGAATCTTTTTGTTGACAACAAACCTTTGGCAAAGGGAAAAGATTATTCGATAAAAAAAGCTGAACAAAACGCTGCAGAAAATTTCCTGAAGAACAAAGGAATAAATACTGTTAATCCGGTTACTGAATCGGATCAAACACTTTCCCAATAAACAAGATTGTATTATAGGTATTTTCTCTGATTATAAAAATAAAAGGCCGGTTAACATCAAAAGTCTTTAAGCCTCTTTTTGAAATAGCATCATTATTTGCAACAGGCATTTTATTTCCTTTATCACCTATACTCACAAAAGATTGCTGGTAAACTTCATCAATATTTAATGAATCTTTACTTTTGTATCCTGAAAAAGCAGCATTATTCTGAAAAAAAGAGGGCATCCCATACTTTTTGAAAACACTTTTAATTATTTGTTTGCTTAAAATTTTAAAAGAGGGTAATCTCAAGCTTATTTTTTCGCGGTAAGGAGCGCGTTGTGTCTTATAATAATTTTCATGATTTATTACCGATTCAACATAATCAAAATCTTCGGTATGTCGTGGGAGAAAGATTAAAAAAGAGAAAATGTTATTTTTCAGAGGGATTTCAATGATTTGCATCACAGGATTATCATGGCAATAAAAGCTGTCGATTTTAGTTAAAAATTTTACATTTTGTTTGTTTTTATTAAAGATGCCTTTTTCAATTTTAGTTGTATCAAAGCCTTCTTCCCAAATAGCATTCAAATGAGCAACCGTTAAGATAAGCATTCTGGTTTTATCAGATACAAAATTGTCCGGCAATAAGTTGGTATCCTTATCAGATTTGTATAACCGCAACCACTTGTTCAAATTTATTAAGCTCTTCGCATAATCATTCTGAAAGTTCTGATTGAATAAAATATCACCATAATATTTTTTAATTTCTTTTAATATTTTCCTATCTATTTTAAACCTTGAATCAATCCAGATGCTCTCATTAGAGATAAAATCAACATTCTGCAATTTGTTTTTTTTAAGAAAAAATTGAATAAAGGAAAAATCTGTCTTTACATTTAATTTGTCTTCATTGAAATAAAGGTCATTCATCATCTCATCTTTGGTTTGTTTTTCTGAAAGCTCGTATAAAACGGCCAAAGACCGCATAACACTTAAAGGAGATACGAGGGCATTTTCCTGTTTAAAAGCAAGTCGGGAATATAAATACAATGCGAATTTATTATAGTCGCTGATGGTCTTTTTCAAAGTGAGCGACTCTACAGGATCTATCTTCTTCTCGTTATTTATAGGATTACCCAGACAATATGCTGTAAAAAGAACAGCAAAAGTTATTATAAAAAAGATGTATTTATTCATTTTTATTGATTGGTTATTGTTATTATTCAAAAATACAAAATATTTCACTAACGGTCGACAAAAATTAAAAGATTCCTCGCTTCGCTCGAAATGACAAAGTTTTGAGGATATTTATGGGGCAAGGGGGGTCAGGTGGCGGCTCCGCCGCCACCTGACCCCCCTTATTAAAAAAAGCTAACAGACTGTCATTGGTAACGAAATGAGAAATCCCGAGCACATAATTCTACCGTTTTAAAATTAAGTCGGTCAGTAGTGAAAATATTTATTTTATTAAACTTTTAACTTCAAAAACATTATTATTTTTACAATAAAAAAAAGACATTCTGATAATGATAAAAAAGAAGATAAAGTTTGATTCAATATTTGAAGTGGACGATTTGTCAATCATTGGCATAAGCAGTTCATTGCCTGATTACAGATTGGTATGGTGCATTAACAATATTTTAAATTTTAATTTTGTCAAACACGATGATTTTTCATTTGTTCCAGCAAAACAGGATGAGGCCATCAATTTTTCATTTTTCCAGTATCATGATAAAGAGAATTTTAAGTGGTATTACTTCTTATCCAATAAAAATCAAAACAAATTTCTGATTAATGAATTTAAAAGCATGGACTATCTTTTATTAATAAAAGGTGTGATTGATGACATATTAATAAATGAAACAACAGCTAAAATAAAAAACATTAAGAATGTTCAACTGATACAAGTGTTGGATTTAAAAAAGATAAAACATATTGATTTGATACTTACTGATTTTGAAATATTTACATCAAAAATAAACAAATAGAACAGATTTTCTGAAACAGCGGAATTATTTTCCCAAAAACTTTTATAATTAACAGATTTTTGTAATTTTGAGCGAATTTTATTAACAAATTTATTTAATTTAAAATCATATAATATGTACGGAAAAATGCAGAAACATCTTCAAACAACTATTGAAGAAATTAAAAACGCAGGATTGTATAAAAATGAAAGAATCATTACAAGTCCACAGGGGGCAGAAATTTCATTAAATACCGGTCAGAAAGTATTAAACTTTTGTGCTAACAATTATTTAGGTTTATCATCGCACCCAAGAGTAACAAAAGCAGCACAAGACATGCTTAACACTCATGGATATGGCTTATCATCGGTAAGATTTATTTGCGGCACACAAGATATTCACAAAGAATTGGAAGCAAAGATTGCTGACTTTTTTGGCATGGAAGATACTATTTTGTATGCTGCATGTTTTGACGCCAACGGAGGTGTTTTTGAACCTCTTTTTGATGAAAATGATGCTATCATCTCAGATGCACTCAATCATGCTTCTATTATTGATGGTGTAAGACTTTGCAAAGCTGTACGATACAAATACAACCATGCCGACATGGAAGATTTGGAAAAACAACTTATCGAAGCACAAGCCCAGCGCTTCAGAATTATTGTTTCTGACGGTGTTTTCTCAATGGATGGTGACATTGCAAAGATGAATCAGATATGCGATCTGGCTGACAAATACGATGCTCTGGTAATGACAGACGAATGTCACTCAGCAGGTTTTATAGGCAAATCGGGGCGTGGTTCTCATGAGTATCACAACGTTATGGGTCGTGTTGATATTATTACAGGAACGCTCGGAAAAGCATTAGGTGGTGGTTTAGGTGGATTTACAACATCTAAAAAAGAAATCGTTGAATTATTGCGTCAACGTTCACGTCCTTATTTGTTCTCTAATTCGTTATCTCCGGCCATAGTAGGTGCATCGCTTGAAGTTTTTAAAATGTTAACCGAAACAACATCTTACAGAGACAAAGTAGTTGCCAATGCAAAATATTTCCAGACTCAGATGAGAGAAGCCGGTTTCGACCTTAAACCAAGCGAATCAGCTATCGTAGCTTTGATGCTTTACGACGCTGTACTTTCACAGAAATTTGCTGCCCGCATGCTCGAAGAAGGCATTAATGTATTGGGATTCTATTACCCTGTGGTTGCCAAAGGACAGGCACGTATCCGTATTCAACTCTCAGCAGCTCACGAAAAAGAACATCTCGATAAAGCCATTGCTGCGTTTATTAAAGTTGGAAAAGAGCTGAATGTGATAAAATAAAACAAATCACATCAATTTCTAAAAGCTGATTATAAATTTATAGTCAGCTTTTTTTATGAGTTAAATAGGCAATTTCTTTTTTTGAGGTGCTGGTAGTGAAATCATATTCAGAACTGTTTTTACTTTTTTTGATGCTTCGAAAAGTTCTTAGAATAAACATTACATTAGCTTCGGCATCACTTACAAAAGTCATTAAGTTTAGAAGAAGCAGAAGTGTTTTGTTAAAAATTCAGTCTGATAGACTGAATTACTTCAACCTGAGGCGAAGCCTCAGGAACAAGCATAAGACTAAACAAGTCGCCCTGTATGGTGGGGTGATGTAAATCTATAAACATCAAATAATATCTCACCCCCACATTTCAATTTAGAGCTATTTTTCTTTTTACAGTTAATGAATCACATAAATTTTCGATTTTCCATTCTTTAAGCATCTTACATGTGCAGGAGTCAATTGCTTTTTTTATTTCATTATCTAATAAACTTGACGTGAGTGCAGGTATTATAAGTGCTATATCGGTTATCCCATTCATAGGATTTTTACTTAACTCATTTTTGTATTTTCCGAATGTAGTTTCAACAATATCGGACGTACACATAATCGTTTTAAAATTCTTTCCTGTCAAAGCTGAATTTGTATTTAGATAATCTATAAACATATTTTTGAAAGACCTTTGTCTCTGTGTGTTTTTACACCCTTTTAATATTTGACAACATTTTCTTTTAGTCTTTTTGTTTAATCCATTATTTTTCAACAGAATAGCCAATTCTTCAATTATTTCAACAATTTGCCCCATTTCTTTAATAAAAGATTCCATATTGCCGACCCATTGTAATAGTTCTTTTTCCTCATTAGTTAAATTGTCTTTTTTTAATGCCACTAAAACCTTCTTGCCCCAATCTGTTAATATATCAATATTCAAAAATCTTGATTTTGATCTTTGGTTTGGTGGAATAATGTGCGCATGTTTACTGCAACAAAGTTTTAGCCTCATTTCTCCCATAAGTTTGGTGAGTTGCATAAAATCTGCATCTTTTTTATACAGTTTTTCCAGCATTATTGCTATCGCATGAGTAACATCATATATGTGATTTGTTTCGGCTAATTGCAACGCCTTCTTTAGCATAGAGCTTCCGTCAGTTGTTGCATATATAACTCTGCCCAGCAGCTCTTTGCTTTTCTCTAGTTCTACATAAACATCCTCACTTGTCCAATTCTTGCTTGATTTTACAATAATTGGTT
>Ga0172368_10001316_pt1 | contig 34378 bp, 47 predicted proteins | sample Lak11m_FD_114540 | JGI IMG/M metagenome (GOLD analysis project Ga0172368, IMG submission 114540) | Freshwater microbial communities from Kabuno Bay, South-Kivu, Congo - kab_022012_11m | ecosystem: Environmental > Aquatic > Freshwater > Lake | place: Democratic Republic of the Congo: South-Kivu... | reverse complement strand
TATCACTAATTTATTAAAAAATCAATTTACATAAATAATCTAAAAACCACTTCCGAACCGGTGATTTCTGGCTCATATTACAGAGAAGCAGACGCTTTCGCGTCCGCTTATCCTGATTTGCTCCCGGGGTGGGATTCGAACCCACGACCAATTGATTACACTTATCCAAATGTTTCCATAAGGGGTGGACTATATCATCATCCTGTTGGGATGCAAGGCGCTTCCCGCTCCATTCAATATGAATGGAGAAGTACTCTCTTTCGAGATAGTCTCTGAACCTTCCCTGACCTTCAGGGCTTGGCTGCTGATTACCATATTTCTTGCGAAACTTAAGCTTCCAGTCAATTCACCTTGTTATTCATCTTTTGATTGCTCAAAAGAGCTGCGTAATACCGTCATGCACTTCCCGATGACAATTAGAACAAAGCAGGATGCATTTATCGATTTCCTCTCTAACCTTCTCCCAACTCCTAGTATATCCCTTATTGGAATACCGAAGTCCTTTTCACTTGAATCCAAGTGATGGAACTCTAAGGCCTTGAGGCACTTCTTATAACCGCATAAATTGCAGGCTGAGCCTTTGTATTCAACTGCCATCCGGCGAATATCTCTCCGACGCTTTTTAACGGCGTTTTTGATATATTCGGCTCGATCGGCGTATTTTCTTTTCTCTTTAGCCATAAAATATAAGTTATTTATTATATAGCCAAGACAAAAGCCGTGCTCACAGTCAACTGCGCTACCGCTGCGCTACCCGGGAATATATTCAATTTTCAACAACAAAGGTATAATATCGCAAAAGTAGGGTTCTTGTCAACCCGTCTTTTGGGGTATTTTCACTAGTAATCTCTCAATTTTTCGAGTCCCTTGAACTTCCTGATCTTTTCTAGTGCCTTAGCCTCAATTTGTCTGATACGCTCTCTGGTAACCTCAAATTCCTGTCCCACTTCCTCTAAAGTATGAGCCACGCCATCCACCAAACCAAAGCGCATTTCCAGGATTTTCTGCTCTCTCGGGGAAAGGTTGATAATAATAGCTTTGACGTAGTCACGCAAGAGTTGCAAAGCGGCGACCCGGTCCGGAGTTTCATTCTTCACATCTTCGATAAAGTCTTCCAAGGTGGAATTATCTTCATCGTCACCAATAGTAGTCTCCAGAGAAATAGTGTCTTGGGAAATCTTGATAATATATCTGACCTTTTCCAGGTCCTCACCCATTTCCGCTGAAATCTCTTCCGCTAGCGGTTCTCGGCCCAATTCCTGAATCAAGAAGCGTTGAACTTGTTGGAATTTGTTAATAGTTTCCACCATATGAACCGGAATACGAATAGTTCTGGACTGGTCGGCTAAAGCTCTGGTAATGGCCTGTCTGATCCACCAAGTGGCATAGGTCGAGAACTTGAAACCTTTCTTGTATTCAAACTTCTCCACCGCTCTAAACAAACCGATATTGCCTTCCTGAATCAAATCTAAAAGACTGAGGCCCTTGGCACTGGCAAACTTCTTGGCGATGGAAACTACTAATCTTAAATTGGCTTCAATAATCTTGCGCTCCGCTTCCTTGTCACCCTTCTCTTTGCGTTTGGAAAGCTCCACCTCTTCATCGGAACTGAGAAGTGGAATTTTGCCGATTTCTTTCAAGTACATCTGAATAGAATCGGCACTCAACTTAGCCAAATCAATTCCCATTGATCCGCCCTTGACTTTCGTGGCGGCCACCTCATCCTTGCGACCCAAAATACCGCCGCCGTCTTCAATTACTTTGACGCCGGCTTCTTGCAGTCGTCCTAAAAAGATATCATAGTCAAAGACGTATTCTTCGAGCTCCGGAAAGAGATACAACAATTCGGTCTCGGTCACAAAACCTCTGGTGCGGCCCTTAGCAATAATGGCGGCCATCTTTTCTTCCGAGGGTTTAATCACTTCCCACTTTTCTTTCTGGGCTTCTTTAGTTTTCGGAGCAACCTTAATCTTCGCGGGGATATTTTTCTTCGCGGGAATTTTTTTAGCCACTAGTGGCGCCTTAGCTTTCTTGGCTGGCATAGTTATTTTTTTATTCTTCTGCGGCGCCGCTTTTTTGGCACTGGGTTTTTTAGTTTTTTTGACGGTCATATGTGTTAGATATCCAATCCTTTAGACTCCTCGGTGAGGAGTTTCATCTCCGACATCAGATCGCTACTTTTTTGACTATCATTGTTCTTCTCAGCCAAAGCAATTTGTTTCTCAATTTCGGCGAGGCGATTTTTGAGACTGGACTTTTTGAGGGCTAAGATGATTTTGATAATTTCGCCTTTAATCAACGCTAAATCTATCTCGGCAAAATCTTTGTCAGCCAGAAACGACAAAGTATCAAGTTGGCGAGCTAAGTTCGGATCTTGGGATTCTAAGTGGCCCCTAAAACTACGGTAATCGAGAGCCTTATTAGTATTATAGTAGATTATTACTTGATTGTAAAACAAACGGTTATGGAGGCCTTCTAATTGCTCAGGAGCGAGGTTGTTGGCGACATAGGCCACGAAATCGGGGTATTTCAGGATGAGAGAGAGTAGGAGCTCGGAAAGCTTCTCTTCCCGGCTCTGACGGGTATCAATGCGGTCGGAAAGGCTGACTTTCTTGGTGTATTTAACCTCCACTGGCTTCCGCAGGGTGTTAATAGTCTCTCGCAAGACTTCCTCGCCGATATCAATTTTCTCGCTCAGACGTCTCAGCCAATGGTCAATCTCGATTTTGTTGTTGAATTTGTTAATCATCTCCAGAATCTTTTTGGCGGCCTGGCGCTTGCCGGCGGCTTGAGTCAAATCACTCTCAGCCAGAGTCTTGGCAAAATAATATTCCATCATCGGCTGAGCTGTCGCGACCGCTCTCTCCCACTCGGCCGGATTATTCTTGATGGCTTCATCGGGATCCTTTCCGCCGGGAATGATAATTACCTTGATGTCTAACTCGGCGGCCATGGCTTCTTTGATACCGCGGTCGGCCGCAATTTGGCCGGCGTTGTCGGCATCGAAAGCCAGCGCAACATTATTGGTATAGCGCTTGAGGAGCTTGATTTGCTCGGCGGTCAAAGCGGTGCCGGAAGAAGCAACGGTATTTTTGAAATTATGTTGGTGGGAAGAAATGGCGTCCATTTGACCCTCGACCACAATAGCCAGGTTAGATTGCTTGATGGCTTGCTTGGCTTTGTCGAGCGCAAACAAGACGCGGCTCTTGTCGTAGATACTGGTTTGCGGACTGTTGATGTACTTACCCATTTTCTCCAGCTCAGGATTAGTGTTTTGGGGATTGACGCGCGCCGAGAAACCAATGGCTTGACCAGCCACATCACTGATGGGAAACATAATGCGATCGCGAAAACGGTTATAGTACTTGGCGGTGCCTTCTTTTTTGGCGCTGAGTCCTGCCAGAAATATTTCTTCATCGCTATATTTTTTTTGTTTCAAAAGACTAATGACATCGTCCCAGCTTTCCGGGCTATAACCAATTTTGAATTGACGAACAGTTTCCTCATTCAAGCCACGGTTCTTGAGATAGTTTTTAATGCTTTCATTTTTGAAAAGTTGCAGGTGGTAGTAGTCGCGAGCCAGATCCACAATTTCCAAGAGACGGCTCCGCTTGGAACTCTCTTGCAACTCTTCCCGCTTCAAAGTGACGCCGGCCTTAGGGGCCAAGAGTCGGAGCGCTTCACTAAAGTTGAGACCTTCCATTTCCATCACAAAACCAAAAATATCTCCGCCTCGACCGCAACCGAAACAATGCCAAATCTGCTTCTCGGGAGAAACCATAAAAGAAGGGGTCTTTTCCTGATGAAAGGGACAGATCGCCCGCAGATTACCACCGGCGGGTCTGAGGGATAAATATTCCCCCAAAACCTCGGTAATATCCAATTTTGATTTGATTTCTTCTGATGGATTCATATTATAGTCCTAACAGTTTCTGCCAAAAAGTCTTTGGCTTAGCGTTTTTTATCTCCGCTAAATCAGCCACAAAATTATTCTGATTATACTGGGGCTTGGTAATGCTGATATTCTCGCTTGAAGAGGGTTTAGTTGGTGCTTGGTTATTTGTTTGTCTAACACCATCACCCATCCCCAAAGCCATTTTAATACTAGTAATTTCAGCCGCTACCAACTCATTGTCATATTCGGCATTATGCATATGCGCTCCGGCATAGCTGGCTTCTTTCTGATCCAGATGCATATTGAAAATCACTTGCCCGCCCTGTTCATCAACATACAAATGAAGACGCGGATAGTGTCCGGTGCCAAAGCGTTTCACAAAACTGCTCACGCCGCGGCGTCGATCGTGAATCAGAGCCCAGCCGGAGTGATGCAAAAAAGCTTCCGGAGCTTCATTCAATTGTTCTCTTCTGACTGACAGCTTCATAGTTTATTGACAATCATCTCCGTGATGTTTCCGGAAGATGACAAATTTATAGATGACAAAGCTCTCCAGACCAATTAGCAGACTGACTCCGAGCTGAGCCAGAATATACCAGACGTGACAGCGATCAACCAGCACATGCATGAAGTAGCCGTTCAAGTTGAGGTTGATGAAAGCTAACAGGAAATACAGACCAAGTTGCTGATAGACATGTTGTTTGTTGTGGTTACAGAAAGTCCAAAACTTCTGCAGATAGAAGCTGACCCAGAAACCAAAAATATAGGCGACACTAGTGGAGAGGACAATGGAAAAATGGAATAGGCCGTGCATTAGATATAGAACAGCTAAGTCCACTGCGCCGGCCACCGGTCCGGACATGAAAAATTTCACAATCGACTTGTGCCGCTTCAGCCGCGCAAACAGTTGCGGATAGTGTTTAGCCACCAAAGACTTCAAGTTGTTAAAAAGATTTAATATTAATTTCATAGTATTACCACTGATAGCTGTCATAGATCCAGCGAACTAATTTAGAAGTTTGTTTAAAACGATCGGCTTCGCTTGGAGTGTCGAGTACGACGGAAATAATTTCATGCTGATTTTGGTCGACAAATTTAGCCACAAAACAATAGCCGGCTAAATCAGTGTGACCGGTTTTGCCACCGACAATTCGGACATCTCCGGCCGGGAAATTATTTAGTAAAAAGTTCGTAGATTCAATGCTTTTAGCCACTCCGGCCACTGTGGAAAACTCGGTTTTTTCGGTTGAAACTGCCTGGCTAATCTCGGTTTTAGCTAAAGCGGCGTTAGCTAAGAGAGCCACTTCCCGGGCGGTAGAAATATTGTCATTGCTGAGACCGACCGGATCAATGAAACTGGTCTGAAGTAATCCCAGCTCTTTAGCTTTCTCGTTCATCTTGGCCACAAAGTCTGCCTCACTCAAGCCGGCGGCATGAATCAAGGCAATAGTCGCGGTATTGTCTGAGCCAACGAGAATCGCGTAGAACAAATTTTTGACGGTTACCTTGTCGCCTAGGTAAAGATAGATTTTACCGCCGTCACGCCTGTCCTCGCGGCTAATTTCATAGACCTTGTCCCAACCGGGATTATTATCCAAAAAAACTAAAGCGGTCATCAGTTTGCTGATACTGGCGATGCGCAGGCGGTCGTTGGAATTTTTTTCAAAAATAAAAAGCTTGTCCTTGATATCAAAAACGGCCGCGCTGTAGGCCAAGACGTCAATCTCTTGCACTCCATCTTTCTTCTGCGGCAAATGAATGGTAGTTTGTTTCTCAATCACCGCTTCGGGACTGATGACATTGCCAGTAAACGCAAAAAACTGATTGAAGTTGACGTTCAACAAAAAAAATGAAGTGACAATAGTGACAATGACTTGCTCAATCATAATAGTTTTGACTTAAAGCGTTGGAGCTTCGGTCTCCAGTAATTCTTCGCGATTCAAAATCTTGTCGATGGTATCATCTTGGTGCAGTCTCTCATAGTCCGGCAGATCTTCCAATTTGTTGACGCCCAAATAGCGAATGAAATCCATGGTCACGTTATAGAAAGTTTCTTGTTTCTCTTTGTCTAATTTCTCTTCAATCAAACCGCGAATCAAGAGGTTGCGTAAAATCAGAGAACAGTTGACGCCTCTGATTCTGTCCAAATCAATTTTGGTAATCGGACCGCGATAGGCAATGACAGTCAGAGCTTCCAGGCTCGGACGGCTCAATTCCCCGCTGGTTTCATCTTTGATAAATTCTTGCACCACGGCGGCATTCTCCGCTGAGCTGACCATCTGATACTTGCCATTATTTTTGATAATCTGCAAGCCGGAACCGCTCTCGCTATAATCCGCCGACAATTCGTCCATGCCCGCATCCACTTCTTGATTCTTGATTTTAAGCAGGTCAGCCAATTCTTTGACGGTCAGCGGTTTGTTGGCTACAAATAGCAGGGACTCCAATTGTGATTTTAATGACGCCATATAATTAATTCAGTTTATTAATAATTATCTCGCTAAATAAACCATCTTGTTCAAACTCCAACTCGCGCTGCTTGGCCAGTTCCAGGAGGGCCAAGAAGCTCACGATAATTTCAGTACGGTTACCGGCCTGCTCAATCACCTGGTTGAAGGTAAAGGACATCCGGTCCATCAGTTTCCGTTGGATAAAGACAATCTTTTCTTCAATACTTATTTTATGTTCAATAACTTCTTCCTTTAACTCCTGTTCGGCGGCGGTCAAAAAGCCGACGATATAATCAAAATGTTCGCGGAGCATTTCCTTAGTCAAATTCTTCGGGGGAGAAAACTTCTGCCAGACAAATAACTGCCGGCGCTTGCCGCTCTTGCCCAAGTCTCTGATGAAAGAAAACTTCTTTTTGGCAAGCATCTTGTCCAGACCTTTGCTGGCCTCTAAAAATTCCTTGTACATCCGTAATTGATGTTCCAATTCTTGAATTTCATCATCTTCTTCCGGAGTCGACAGATATGGCAAAAGCGCCTTGGATTTGATGTAGAGAAGCTTGGCAGCAATCACGAGAAAATCAGCTACCTGCTCCGGATCAATTTGTTCCGAGCTTTTCAGATAGGCGATATATTCGTCGGCGATTTTAGCTAGAGCAATTTCGGTAATATCCATCTCTTCTCTCTCAATCAGAGACAAGAGGAGCTCGAGCGGACCGCTAAATTTGGCTGATCTAAATTCCATCATAGTTATTTAATTGGAGCGGCCACTGGGGCAACCCCTTTGAGATTGTCGTTGTAGACCTTAAAATCTAGGCACTCTAAGCCCTGTAAATGTCGTTTAGTTTCATCCATATACTGGAAGGCGACGTCTTTGCTGTTTTTGTTGTCGGTTCTAAAATTAGCGCAGAGTTGATAGGCGGTGGAACTGACTACCTTGTAGCCAAACATCTCGCGAGTGCTGGGATCAATCAAGCTGTCGGTAGCCATCGGTTCTTTCTTCAGTTCTTCAAAACTAGCCGGCAGTTTCTGGTTAGTGTTGTAGTAGGTGTTGATGGCGCTTTCAATGTTATAGAAATTGTTGATGATGCGCTCATCAATGCGGCGATTGCGGGCGGCCGCCGGGCTCTCCACAATGAACAAAGAGGAGATGAAAGCGGCGATAATCAAAGCCAGAGTGGCGAAGAAATAGATTCTGACCACGCGGTCTTTTTTGGCAATCAATTCCCCGCGGCGGATGTCATAGAGGTAGAAGCTAAAGATGATGGTGGCGATACCGATAATGGTCAGCATTTTCAGTAAAAATTTGGTAGTCCATTCGCCATTCAAAAAATTATTAATAGTCACAATCAAAAAAACAATAATGACCACGGCGGAAACCAAGAGAATGAAGTAGGTTAACCAGCGGCGAATACCGGAATCTTTTTCCAAAGTGCCTTTAAACAAACTCTTGTAAATCAAATTAGAGATTACATAAAAAATTGGGGCGGCAATCAAAATGGCGGAAATGGCAAACTTCAAAACATCAGAGGAAAAATCAGTACCATATTGGCCGAAGATGTCCGGCAAGTTTTGGTTGATGAATTGAAAGATAATCTGGCCGGTGGCGATGGCGACAAAAGCAAGCGCCACTAAAGCTAAGAGGTAGTAGAAAGCGAACTTAGGCGAGTTAATTTTGTTAATCATATAGATATTATTAATATAATTAAAACTCAGCGTTCTTTGGCGTGCGTGGAAATGGGATAACGTCTCGGATATTGAGCATACCACTTAAGTACATTATTGCTCGTTCAAAACCCAGACCGAAACCGGCATGCTTAGAGCCGCCGTATTTTCTCAGGTCCAAGTACCAAGCATAATCTTCCACCTTGAGATTCATTTCCTGCATGCGAGCAACCAGCAGATCTAAGCGCTCTTCTCTTTGGCTGCCACCAATCATTTCCCCAATACCGGGAACCAGTAAATCCATAGCGGCCACGGTCTTCTGGTCGTCATTGAGACGCATATAAAAAGCTTTAATGTCTTTAGGATAATCAATCAAGAAGACCGGACCCTTGACCACTTCGTCGGTCAAATAGCGTTCGTGTTCAGTTTGAAGGTCAATGCCCCACTTAACCGGATATTCAAATTTCTTGCCGGAGGCCAGTAAAATTTCCACCGCCTCGGTATAGGTCATGCGCTTGAATTCTGATTGTAGTAGAGCGTTTAATCTTTCCAGTAAGGTTGGGTCAATGAACTTGTTGAAGAATTCCATTTCTTCCGGCAGTTCTTGGAGGACATAAGTAATCACGTATTTAAGCATCTCCTCGGCCAGAGCCATATCGTCTTTTAGGTCAGCAAAGAAAATTTCCGGTTCTAACATCCAGAACTCTGAAGCATGTCTGGTAGTATTGGAATTTTCCGCCCTAAAAGTCGGGCCGAAGGTATAGACATTTTTGAAAGCCAGAGCCATCGCTTCCGCGTTCAACTGACCGCTGACGGTTAGCCCGGCACGCTTCCCAAAAAAATCCTGGCTGTAATCAATTTCACCGGCCGGAGTTTTAGGGAGAGCCTTATTCAAATCCAAAGTGGTGACGTTAAACATCTCACCGGCACCTTCGGCGTCAGAGGTGGTAATAATTGGTGAGTGAACATAAACAAAACCTTTCTCTTGAAAAAATTTATGAATCGCAAAACTCAGCACCGAACGCAACCTAAAAACCGCCGAGAAAGTATTGCTGCGCGGACGCAGGTGGGCGATGGTGCGCAAAAATTCAAAACCGTGCTTTTTTTTCTGGAGCGGATAATCAGCCTCAGCCAAACTCAAAACATTAATACTCTGAGCCTTGAGCTCAAAGGGTTGACCGGCGGCCGGTGAAGCTACCAGAGTGCCGCTGATTTCCAGAGCGGAACCGATAGTGGTTTTTTCAATCTCGGCGAAGTTGGAAAGACTAGTATCAAAAACAATTTGGAGCCCTTTGAAAAAAGTGCCGTCATTGATTTCCACAAACCCGAAATCTTTAGAGGAACGGACAGTTCTAACCCAGCCCACAACACTGACGGCTTGGTTTAGATGATTCGCATAATGACGATGGAGTTCTTTGATGCTAATAATGCTCATATAATTAAAATTAAGCCTATTTTACGGTCTTTTAGGCTTCGGCGCTTATTATTAAATACCTCTCAATTCTAGCTTATTTCCATATTTTTATCAAGAAAAAAAGCCGATTTGTCGGCTTTTGTCAAACCAGCTTTAGGGGCTAATTTTTGAGATAAAAATTGAGGAGACTTTTGATAATACTGCCCGCTTTGTCGAAGGTCTTGTTCTCTGCCCGGAGCTTGGCCAAATCGGCCAAAGAGTGCGACAAAACCAAGCGCAACATCTTGATACTATTTTCGTCGATAGTTTCCAGTTGCATTTCTTGCCGGGCACAAGCCGCACAAAAAATACCGCCTTTCATGACACTAAAATGATTATTATCCGGTGACAACACTTTCTTGCAATGCAGACAATGATGCAATTCCGGTTGATAGCCGAGAGCGGAAAGAAACTTGAGAGACCAGGAGTGGAGCAACCAATTAGCTTGGGCCGGCTTTTTGTCTAAGATATCCAGGAACTCCAGGAGCAGGTGAAACAATTCTTCATCTTTTTCTTCATGTTTGACTAAGCAATTAAAAGCGAACAAGGCGGCGCCGGCGGCCGGTAGCTTACTGAGGTCATTTTTGATACCGGCGTAAGCATCACTGACAATGGAACTACCGATATAATCGTTTTTTTTGCCTTTGACAATCATCAGATCAACCAGGCTAAGCGGCTCAATATGGGCGGCTAGTTTTGATCCCTGGCGCTGAGTACCGCGAGCCAGTAAATCAATTTTGCCGAAATCAAAAGTATAGACAGTCACTCGACTGTCATATTCACGGTAGATAAAGCGATTAAGAACCAGGGCTCTGGTGTTAAAGGTTTCCGCCATATTTTTGATCCAGATAAGTTTGTAGAATAATCATGGCCGCCACCGCGTCTCGGGGGGCTTTAGTTTTTTTGTTACCAACCAAAGCATCGGCATTCTTGCTCGACAAGCGTTCGTCCACTAGTTCAATAGGCAATTTGATTTGCGCGCGGAGCAATTGCAAAAACTCCTGGAAGCGCGGATTTAGGTCCTTGTTCTGCCCTCTCAGTTTGCGCGGTTCTCCCAGTACGATCAAATCGATCTCCTCGTTCTTTATCAGACGCGCGACTTCACTCAAATTTTCGGCAACCATAAAAGGCGTGGCCAAAGCGGTCTCGGAGTCAGCCAAAGCCAAACCCAGACGCTTTTCGCCCCAGTCGATACCAATTAATCTGATAATTTTTTCTTGCTTTCGACTCATTTATTTGCTACAATTTAACAGTCTTTGGTCACTATTTGACAGAAAGATATAAATATGATATTGTTATTTTAACTCAAAACTTGTCACACATGAAAAAGATTCTCGTCACCCTAATGATGCTTCTAGCCACTACTTACGCTTTTTCTCAGTCCGACGAACCGGGCGAAGAGAACCCTAAAACCGAGAACACTCCGTCTATCGAGCTGGAAACTACCAGCACCGATTTAGACGCCACTGAAGACTGGTGTTGTTTCCGGGATGACAGCGAGATAGACATTCCCGCTTACCCCCTGCCTCCGGGTAGAATTGAAACATATCACTTCAGCAGTGAAATCAAAAAATGGTAAAACCGCATAACAGAAAAGCCGACTGAACAGTTGGCTTTTTTATTTGGTCAATATCTCATAACCATTCTTGGTCACCGCCACCGTATGTTCAAAATGAGCACTCCAAGAATTATCGGCCGTCAAAATAGTATAACCGTTCTTGGCGGTCTTCACTTCCCAGGTTCCCAGATTAATCATCGGCTCAATAGCAATCACCATTCCCTCTTTCAAGGTAATGTTCTCGCGGGAATTTTTGGGAATAGCGTAGTTGAAGACATTGGGTTCTTCATGGGCTTGATAGCCGACGCCATGACCGACTAAGTCACGCACCACGCCATAGCCATACCTATCAACAAAATTTTCAATCGTACTGCCGATATCATTCAAAGTATTTCCCGGCTTGACCTGCTTTATCCCCAACATCAAAGCTTCCTGAGTCACGCGCATTAACTGCTTAGCCTCCTTGCTGATTTTCCCCACTCCGACCGTCAGACAAGTATCGGTATAGAGCCCTTTCCATTCCATGCCAATGTCCAGATCAATTATATCACCGGACTTCAAAACTCGCGCCGGCAAAGCCGTACCGTGGACCACCTCATTGTTAATCGAAGCGCAGAGAGCGGTTGGGAAAAACAATCCCCCGCCCATGTCATAGCCCTTGAAGGCTGGCCGACCGCCGGCTTTGATAATTAAATCGTTGGTCATCTTTTCCAGATAGCCGGTATCCACTCCGGGTTTGACAGCCTTAGCCAGAGCCCGCAAAATCGCCGCCAGCTTAGCCCCGCCCTGACGTAAAATATTTATTTCCTTAGCTGTTTTGATAGTCACCATGGTTATTAGGATTAGAGGTAGTCAGCCAGATTAGTTTCCGGATCAATTGCCGGTTCAAAAGGATAGGCGCCTTCGCGATGGAAGCGACGGTTGTAGTCTTGCGCCAAGTCTTGATATTGCTTGTTCTTTTCGCTCACTTCTCGGATTAGCGGAGCGTGCTTCTCTTTCAGCAAGCTAGACAGTGCGACATTGATTAACTTTAGACTGTTGATTAATTTGTCATAGGAGGAAACGGCACTAATGGAATCGGAATATTCTGAGAGGAACTCTAAGTCCAATTTCTCCGGATGGCGATTTAAATCTTTCTCCACCTTTTCCAGCTCGGCTTGGACTTTTTTCTGTTCTTGTAAATTTTGGTAGCCCCGTTTCACAAAATTATTGATGACCGTCAACTCATTGTGTGTCAAAGATAATTCTTTGAAGGCTTGAAAAGTAAGACTGCTGATGCGACCATAGATTTTGTCTTCCAGACTGTGACTGCTTAGAATCTGACAAGTGCCCAGACGTTCGTGCAGAGTACGCACCTGGCTCTTGTCGCCAAAAATCTTGGATTCGGCTTGTTTGATTTCCGAAACCAAGGAGGCTATTTCCACTTGCAGATATTTCTGGTATTCAGCTTCAATTTTCTGATATTCCGCTTGCTTCTGGTTGGCTAACTGACGCAGATTTCTGTCCGCTAACTCTAGCTTCCCTTCCGGGCTGGCGCTCAAAGTAATCGGACGATGGTGGTGATAGTCTTTGTTCTTCTCCAAGAATTTCAAATAGTTCACCAACTTGACCTTGTTAGCCAAAGTCTCCCAAACTCCCTGGTTTTTGTTTTGCTTCTGTTTTAGTTCTTCTTCTAACCAACGGACCGGCACCAACTTCTCTAACTTCGCTTCCGCCTGTTGGCGCAAGATCTGGAACTTGTGATACAGACTTTCATCTTCATAATAATCTTTGTTCAAAGCGCCGTGGGGCTCCAGATATCCTTTCGGGAAATTAGCCAGACGGGATTCGGGAGCATTTAAGTCAGGCAGACTCTTGATCCACTGGTAGTTTCGCTCACCGAAACGAGCCAAGAAGGATTTCGGATCGATGTTCTTGCCCTCAGCTTTAATTTCATCACGCAGATTAGCCAGCAAGCGCCCTAAATTAGCCCCAAAGCTCAGCAAGAACTCCGGGTCATAGTCCTGACGATCAAAATAATGGAAATCTTGGGCGCTATATTTTTCACCAAAAGCATCTGGCCCCGGACATTTGCTGTCGGGGTAATAACGGAAATTATATAATTTTTCAAATTGACTGAGAGCGTGATCACGATTGCCACCACCCAAACCAACGGCCAGCAGATGGTTGATATATTCATAGGCCATAGCGGCCGGACTATCATACACTTGGTCAATTGGCAGGTCGTCGTAGGCAGTCAGCATTTTCTTAGTTTCCGGACTGAGCCCCATACCGCTAATGCCATATAAATGAAATTTCTGTTTAGCTTCTTCACTGTTGGCTAGAATATCCGCCAAAGCTAAAACCGTTTGGTCCTTGAGAGCTTTCAAACCGGCCACCCATTCTTTTACTTGATCAAACCTCTGACTGTAACCGGAAAAATTATCAGTGAAAGATTGATACTTTTGAAAATTTTTTATCCTCTCCTTCTGAGTGAAAAAATTGCGGCGGAGCAACAATTCTTGGAGCATCTTTTTCCATTCGGTGAGAATCATCTCCTGCGTCAGCTCGACGCCATAGGTACCGGCTAAGTTCAAATGCTTCGGGGAAACCTTAAGTTCGCTGATTCTGTCAGTGTCAGTTAAATGCTCCAGGCAAGTTAAAACTTCCTGGCGGCACTTCTCGCGATTTAGAGCTTCACGCTCAGCGATAATGCGACCATCGGGAGTCTGACGATGTTTCTCGTGTTTATGTTTCTCCAGACGCTCAATTTCTTTTTCCAGATTCTCTAAGTGAGAGATGATAGTTTCCAGAGCTAATTCCCGGTTCGTTTTGCCGTCTTTCCGAGTACCGGTAAATTTAAGATTGAAGAAAAATAATTCTTCCTTGAGCTTCTCTTGGATATCGGCTATCTTCTCGTCTTCAGTTTTAATGTCGCTCGCAAAAGATCCGGACAATCTATGCTTCCGATGTTTGAGGTTAGTCGGATGAGATTCTAACTTCGCCAACAGTGATTCCAGGAGGGCAAAAATGCGCTGGCCGCGAGACAGCAAAGACAGGCTAGAATTCTCCAGTCGGGCGATTTCCTGCTCTAAACTATGAATCTCCAATTGTTGCTTTAGAGACATATATTTATGACGATTAATGATAAAGTGGTACATTCTATTTATACCACATATTGGCGCGGAAATCAATTTCGCCCCAAGAAAAAACCCGCTTCTTGGGAGAAACGGGTTTTCAATGTTTTTTTTGTGCAGGCTAAAGTCCCACTATTTACGAACACCGAGGAAACGACAACGTGATGGCCAATCAATGACGAAGGGAAAGAGACGTAATTTGCGACTGTTGCCATAATAATCCAAAACAGGAACATAATGATAATCATCCGGACCGCACTAAATTGTTCCAAGGGCAATAATGGGAAATTGTCTCTGTAATTCAGGATGAGTCTCCCCTAGGGCTAAAAGCTCCATTAAGGTGGCTGGTCTAAAGCCGCGCCTGTCCATTTCTTTAATAACGTCTTCACTGCTGATATCGCCATCGACAAACTGAAACAAACTGGTGAAAATAGCCACTTTTATTCCAGACACAACAGGAAAGTTTTTGACAGAGATAGCGCTGTCAACCCGATCATATTTACCATCAGCAATGGCCAGATCCAGAGTTTTAGAGTAGTCAACGGAGAGTATAATTTCTCCGGATGTAACAACGGTCTTACTCTGATTGGATAGAACCGCAGTTTCACTCTGAAAATTGGTAAGCTGATAATAAATGATAGGGCCCCAGAATATCAATGCCAGCAAAAGAACAAAAAATTTTTTCATCTTCAAAAATGTGTTAAGGTTATTGTTGGAAAATATTCAATGAACGTAGCATGCCAACAATCTACCATATTTCATTAATAATGTCAATTAGAAACAAAAAAGAGACCGTTTTTAGCCTCTTTTTATATAATGTAACAATATTTTATACACCATCGTACTCGCGCATGGTCATTTGGGACTGAATTTGCTTCACAGTATCAATAACTACCGAGACGACGATGAGCAAGCTGGTACCACCGATAGCGAGTGACTGGATGCCGGTGAAATAGCGCATGACGAGCGGCAAAACGGCAATAAGACCCAAGAACAAAGCACCGACCAGAATAATCTTGTGGGTGGTATTCCCCAGGTACTCGGCAGTATGACGTCCCGGTCTAATACCAGGAATGAAACCGCCCTGTTTCTGCAAGTTCTCGGCAATCTGCTCCGGATGGAAAACAATTTCGGTATAGAAATAGGTGAAAGCGAAAACTAACAAGAAATAGATGATGCCGTAGAATAATTGGTTCTGGAAGAGGTTGATAACTCCATGGGAGAAGCTGGCAATCCAAGCGGTCTTGGCGCTCAAGAAGAACTGAGCCACCATAGATGGGAACATAATGATGGAAATAGCAAAAATGATTGGGATCACACCGGCCATATTAACGCGCAAAGGCAAATGGGTGGAAGTTCCACCGGCACTGCGACCGCCTCTAATTTGGCGGGCATATTGCACCGGGATATTTCTCTGCCCTTCATTAATGACTACCACACCGATCACGGTGACAATAGCAATCAGGACAAAACCGACCAGAGTAAACAACTGAGATTGGTCAAAAGACAAAAATACTTGACCTAAGGTCTGAGGCAGAGCGGAAATGATACCGGCAAAGATGATCAGTGAAATACCATTACCGATTTTCTTTTCGGAGATTAACTCACCGAGCCACATCAAGAACATAGTACCGACAGTAACAGTCATCACCATCATCATGAGATCTAAACCGCTGACACTGGTAATAATATTACGGGAAGAACGTTGTAATAGGTTAATCATGGCGTAGGCTTGCATAATAGCCAAAGGTACGGTAGCCCAACGAGTCCACATGGTAATTTTCTGACGACCGGATTCTTCTTTCTGCATCTCTTCCAATTTTGGCACAATCATACCCAAGAGCTGGAAGATAATGGAAGAGGTAATGTAAGGACCAACACCCATCATCACGATGGAGAAGTTCTTCATGCCACCGCCGGAGAATAAGTCCATTAAACCTAAAACTTGATTGGAACTAAATAATTGTTTCAAAGCGGCAGTATCCACTCCCGGAACCGGGATATGAGCAATCAGACGGAAAATGACGAGCATGCTTAAAACAAACAGGATCTTATTGCGTAAATCACGGATCTTCCAAATTTGTCTAATTTTATCGATAATCATATGATTCTTATTCAAAGAGACGAGGAAATAATCCCTCGTCTAAAAAAATTATTTGATAGTTTCTTTGACGGAAGTGCTCATCTTGACCTTCTCAAACTTGATTCCCTTTAAGGCCAAAGCTTCCTTGCCTAAAATCTTCACTGGTAAGGCACTGCTCTTAATCAGATCTTTAGCCTTCAGAGTTTCCGGACTAACCACTTCGTTATCCTGGTAGTTTTCGTTGATAGTCTTGATGGAAATTACCTGATTTTTAGGTTGTAATGATTGGAAACCGCGTTTTTTAGGGATTTGGAGCAATTGCTTCTTCATACCCAAACGTTTCAAACCGGAAACACCGGAACGGGATTTCTGACCCTTCAAACCACGGGTACTATAAGTACCATGACCGGAAGCGTTACCGCGACCGACGCGCTTTGGCTTTTTGAGGCCTCCCTTGGATTTCTTAATAATATTCAAAGCTAATGACATAGTATTCAAATTAAATTATAAATAACTATTTAACGGCCGCCTTTTCCTTGTCAGCTGGTTTCACCTTTTTCTCTACTTTTCTTAAGCTGTTTAAAGCTTGAACGGTACAGTTAGCGTTATTGATCTTGTTGTTGGTACCTAAAATCTTGCTGGTGACATTCTTGACACCGGCTAATTCCAAAATCACCCGCACCACACCGCCGGCGATGACACCTCTACCCTTTTGGGCCGGTTTAAACATGATGGAAGCGGCGCCGATAGTTTTGCGCACTTCGTGAGGAATAGTATCATTAATCATGTTAACGACAATCATGTGTTTCTTGGCTTGGTTGACGGCTTTGTTAACGGCCATAGTGACATCAGCACCCTTACCTAAACCGATACCGATATTACCCTTCTTGTCACCTAAGGCGACACAAGCTCTGAAGCTCATACGTTTACCACCCTTCATCACACGAGTTACGCGAGCGATATCCAAAATTCTCTGTTCCATTTCATCCTTCTGGCCACCGAATCTCTTGTCACCACGTTTTTCCGCACGACCGCCACGACCGCCTTGGCCACCTTGACCGCCACGATAGTTGGAGTTGGAATTAGTATTAGCTCCACCAAAAATAGACTTCGCTACTGCTGCAGCGACAGCGCCTTCCTTGGTTTCATTAGTTGCTTGTTTTTTTTCTTCTGACATATTTTAATCGTTATTTATATCTTAATTAAAATTGCAGTCCGCCTTCTCGGGCGCCGTCGGCGACCGCCTTGACGCGACCATGATAACGATAGCTGCCGCGATCAAAAACGACGCTTTGGATTTTCTTGGCGCTAGCCTTCTCAGCCAATAACTTACCTAATTCCAAAGAAATATCGGTCTTTTTCTTCTTGTCGGCCTTAATCTCCCGGCTATGAGCGCTTACCAAAGTCTGACCTTTTTGATCGTCAATTAACTGTAGGTATAAACCGGCGTTAGATTTAAAAACACTTAAACGAGGACGCAGCGCAGTACCGCTGATCTTAGCGCGGACACGGCCGTGACGTCGGGCCATTTTAGCATTTTTAGCAATTTGTTTATTCATATATTTATTTATTTACTAGCTGCGGTCTTACCAGCCTTACGTCTGATAACCTCATCATCATATTTAACACCCTTACCCTTGTATGGTTCTGGTAATCTTAAGCTTCTCAATTGAGCCGCTTTTTCTCCCACCAATTGTTTATCAATACCGGAGATGGTAATAAAATTACCTTCCACGGCGGCAGTGATGCCGGTTGGTAACATAAAATCAATCGGATGAGAATAACCTAAATTCATAATCAACTTGTTGCCGGCGACCTGAGCTTTATAACCCACGCCTTTAATTTCCAATTTCTTGCTGAAACCTTCGTTCACTCCAATTACCATGTTGTTGATCAAATTGCGATATAGACCCCACAAAGCGCATTGCTTCTTGTCGGTGGCATCCTTAATAGCGACAGTCACTTCTTCCGGAGTGATGTTGACGCTAACATGAGGATGCATCGCCTGTTTCAATTCGCCTTTCGGACCCTTGACCACAATCTGCCCCGCCTCAATTTTGACTTGAGTCTTGGCGTCTAATTTAATTGGGAGTTTTCCTACTCTTGACATATATATTGGATATAAAATTTATAAAACTAGTAAATCTCACAGATGACTTCCCCGCCCAATTGACCTTTTCGCGCATCACGATTAGTCATCAAACCCTTCGGGGTGGAAATAATAGCCATACCGAGATTATTTAAAACTTTTGGTAAATTGTCTTTGCCGACATAAACTCTGGCACCCGGTTTGGAAACTCTTTGCAAGGAGCTGAAGCGAGACTGACGTTCTTCATTGTATTTCAAAACGATGCGCAAGCGATCGAACGCTGCACTCTTGTTTTTAGCCTGATTATCGCCTTTTATGACCTCAATTTTGCTTACCCAGCCTTCTTTTTCTAAGATCTTGGCTATTTCCAATTTCAATTTGCTTAAAGGCAGGACAACATCCGCTTTTTTGACCATGGCGGCGTTGCGGATTCTGGTCAGCATGTCTGCGATTGGATCTGTCATCATAATTTTATAATTAAAATAATATATAATTTATTATTGTTGGAAAATTACCAACTAGCTTTCTTAATTCCTGGTAAGTCACCATTATCGGCCAGTTCTCGGAAGCAAATACGGCATAAGTTGAAGTCACGCATATAGCCATGAATACGGCCACAGCGCCAGCAACGATTAATTTTTCGGGTAGAAAATTTTGGTTTTCTTTTTGACTTTACGATTAGTGCGGTTCTCGCCATATATTTTTAATAATTAATTTTTCTTAAAAGGAAAACCTAATAAGCGGAATAAATCTAAGGCGGCCTCACGATTCTGGGTGCTGGTCACAATAGTAATTTCTAAGCCATGAATATTATCAATATCTTCCGGTTTAATTTCTGGGAAAGCCAAGTGTTCTTTGAAACCAATAGTCATGTTACCATCTTTGTCGATAATCTTTTCGGAAATACCACGGAAGTCACGCACGCGTGGGAAAGTGACGTTCACTAAACGTTCCACAAAATCGTACATACGATCACCGCGTAAGGTCACCATGGCACCGATAATCATCCCTTCTCTGATTTTGAAAGCGGAAATAGACTTCTTAGCCTTGGTTAAGACCGGTTTCTGGCCACTGATCTTGGTCAAAGTTTTAGCGACGTTAGTAGCATATTCTTTTTCCTTGGTGTGTTTACCAAAACCAACGTTCAAAACGATTTTTTCCAACTTTGGAGCTAAATAATCGTTCTTCAAACCGAGGTCTTTCTTCAAAGCCGGTAAGATTTCTTTTTTATATTTTTCTTTTAATCTCATATTATTTAAAAAGTTTTAATCGATAGCCTCTTGGCATTTTTTACAAACGCGATATTTTTTGCTGGTCTTAGAATTTTCATCCTTAGCAACCTTGTAAGCAACTCTGGTCGCTTTACCGCATTTCGGACAAAGCACGGCTAAATTGGAAGCATCCACGAAAGCCGGAAACTCAATTCTCTGGCCTTTTTCGCCGCGTTTGGAAGGACGCATGTGCTTGATTAATAAATTCAAGCCTTCTACGCTAACCTTACCGCGAGCTGGCAGTACCTGAAGGACCTTACCGCTTTTTCCCTTATCTTTGCCGGTTAGGACTTTTACTTTGTCTTCTTTCTTAATATTCATAAATTTGATAATTAATTTGCTTTGATTACAAAACCTCAGGGGCTAAGGAAACAATCTTCATATAACCGCCGGCACGTAATTCACGAGCGACCGGACCAAAAATACGACTTCCCTTCGGATCTTTCTTTTCTTTGTCAATCACGACGCAAGCATTGTCGTCAAAACGTAAGTAGGAACCGTCAGCGCGACGAATTTCTTTTCTGGTCCGAACCAAAACAGCGTAAATCACATCACCTTTCTTAATCGGACTGTGCGGAGTGGCGGACTTCACGGCGCAAACCAAAACATCACCGATGCGAGCATAGCGCTTCTTGTATCCACCTAAAACTCGGATGCACATCACTGACTTGGCACCGGAATTGTCGGCTACTTTTAGTATAGATTGAACTTGAATCATATAATTGGGTAATTTATAAAGCTAATAAGCTATTTGGCCACGCGCCATCTTTTATCACGGCTCAAAGGTCGACATTCAACAAAAGTGACCTTGTCGCCGGTGTGAAATTCATTATTTTCATCATGAACCTTATATTTGCGGCTCACTTTATAACGCTTGTGGTATTTAGGATGAATCTTCACGCGATCAACCTTCACAACGATAGTTTTATCGCTTTTGTCAGACACTACTACGCCGCTAAATTTCTTGCGGATGATTTTCTTGGTAGTGGCTGGGGTAGTTTTTTTATCGGCCATATGATTATTAATATAAAATAAAATTATTTATTTAAATCCGCCTCTTGAGCCGGTGCGGTGTTCTTCTTTTTTAACAAAGTCAAAACCCGAGCAATAGCTTGTTTGACAGTTCTAATCTCGCGCACATTTTTCAATTGGCGGTTAGAATCTTTAAAACGTAATTCTCGTAATTTCTCGCGAGAAGTAGCTAAAAAAGTATGTAATTCGTGTTCGGTTTTGCTCTTTAATTCTTTAAATTCCATATAAATAATAATTATTTCTTAACAAACTGACATTTAATAGGCAATTTATAACCGGCGGAAGCCATCGCTTCTTTAGCTTGATCTTCCGGAATACCGTCCATTTCAAACATCACTGTACCTGGTTTAACAACGCAAACATAATGATCCACGGAACCTTTACCTTTACCCATTGGGATTTCTCCGCCCTTCTGAGTGACTGGCTTGTCCGGGAAAATACGAATCCAAACCTTACCAGTTTTCTTGGTATATTTAGTCAAAGCGCGACGAGCGGCTTCAATTTGACGAGCGGTGATCCAATGAGATCCTAAAGCTTTCAAACCAAAGCTACCAAAACTGACGCTCAGCTTAGTAGTGGCTTTACCGCCACGACGTCCCTTATGACTTTTTCGATATTTGCTTTTCTTGGGCATTAACATATGTTTGTCTATTTCTTATTGTCTTTTTTATCAAAAATTTCTCCCCGGTAAATCCAAACCTTGATACCGATAGCGCCATAGGCGGTATGAGCGGCACCACGAGCATAATCAATGTCAGCTCGAAGAGTATTTAAAGGGACTTTGCCGGAAACCAATTTCTCAGTTCGAGCAATTTCCGCACCGTTTAAACGACCACCAATGGCTACCTTCACACCCAAAGCACCAGCTCTTTCAATCTTGCCAATGGTCTGCTTCATCACTTTTCTAAAAGGCATACGTTTTTCAATATCCAAAATCATCTGTTGCACGACAATCTGAGCGCTCAGGTTAGGTTGAGCCACTTCTTTGATGTTCAAGTTAATGTCGGATAATCTGATTCCGGCTGGGTTGCTCAAGAACATCTGGTGCAATTTCTTTTTCAATTCTTCAATGCCATTACCGCCCCGGCCAATCAAAACGCCTGGTTTGCCGGTATGTACATCAATATTGATTTTTTTAGCATCACGAGCAATTTCCACCTTATCAATGCCAGCTTCTTTCTGAGTCTTAACCAAATACTTTCTGATCAAAACATCTTGCTTAACATTCTGGATATATTTATCACCGCGGCTGAACCAGATTGAAGGCCAGCTCTTAGTGATGCCCATGCGTAAAATTTTTGGATTTATTTTTTTGCCCATATTATAAAATATATTACAATTTAAATATTAACCGCTTTTGCGTCTAAAGATCTTACCGGTAAAGCCCTTGGAACTGCCGCCCTCAATCTTGGTATGACCATGACGGCCTTCCATGCGGGGGTCAACAATTTCAGCAGCCACTTCTTCACTATCTTTAGAAATTTTCTTAGCTGGTTTAACTTTCTTCGGGGTCGGTTCATCAGTAGCCTTCACTAAATCTTCCAGTTTAACCGGAGCGTCAATCTTCACATTTTTGGCAGTCTTTTTGCCGCTATCTTTCAGTTCGGCCAAAGTCAAATGAATATGGCAAGAACGCTTGCGGACGGTAGTGGCTCGACCATGAGCTTTCGGAGTCCAACGTTTCAAGGTGGCACCTTCATTGATCATGATTGATTTGATATACAGGTTGTCTTGATCTAATTCGTAGTTGTTAACAGCATTAGCAATAGCTGATTCCACCAATTTCAAAATTGGCAAACCGGCTTTCTTATTACCAAAACGTAATTGATCCAAAGCTTTATCGGTCTTCATTCCGCGCACCATATCAGCCACCAGACGAGCTTTTCTGGGAGACATGCGCAATTGATTTAAACTGGCCTTAATTTCCATATGATTGAATTAATAAAAAATTTATTTTTTAGCGGCAGCTTGATCTTTAGCCATTTTTCCGCCGTGTCCTAAGAATTTCTTAGTCGGAGCAAATTCTCCCAAACGATGACCAATCATGTTCTCGACAACATAAACTGGAGTGTGTTGCTTACCATTATGAACGCCGATAGTAAAACCAACCATTTCTGGAGTGATTACCGAAGCGCGATCCCAAGTTTTAAGATCAGATTTATCACCTGGTTTTAAAGCTTGAACCTTTTTTAGGAGCCGTTCATTGATGTATGGTCCTTTTTTTAGACTTCTTCCCATATATTTTTATATATTAGATTATTTGTTCTTACCACGACGTTTGATAATTAAACGGCTGGAACTGCTCTTTCTTCTGGTACGAACACCAAAAGCCGGCTTACCCCATTTAGTCTTCGGAGATTTCAAACCGATTGATTGGTTACCTTCACCGCCACCATGTGGATGAGCGTTAGGGTTCATAGCGGTACCACGAACAGTTGGTCTCCAACCTAAATTACGGTTACGACCGGCACTACCGATAACGACGTGCATTCTATCTGGGTTACTAACCTGACCAATGGTACACAAACTGTCTTTTTTGATTAAGCGAACTTCGCCTGACGGTAATTTAATCTGAGCATACTTACCTTCCACGCCCATCACGAAAGCGACATTACCCGCACCGCGAGCGATTTTAGCACCTTCACCAGGATTTAATTCAATGCAGCTCACGGCCACGCCAGCTGGGACAAACTTAATTGGCATGGCATTACCGGCCTTAATTTCAATTAATTCCTTGGAGCTGACAATCTGGTCACCAGTCTTAATACCGACTGGAGCAACGATATAACGCTTGTCACCATCAGTGTAATATAATAAAGCGAGACGAGCACCACGGCCTGGATCATATTCAATCGCCTTCACTACGGCTGGAACACCATATTTATCACGCTTAAAATCAACGATCCGAATATATCTCTTAGCGCCGCCACCACGATGACGAACAGTAATCTTACCCTGAGCGTTACGGCCACTCTTTTGTTTTCTAAATTTAACTAAAGCTTTCTCCGGTGCGGACTTGGTAATATCGGAAAAATCGTCGAAAGTCATTTCGCGTCTGCCTGGAGTAGTCGGTTTTACTTTTTTGATTCCCATAGTATTAAAATTAATTAAACGCCTTCGTAAACCTTAATTGTTTCACCCTTCTTCAAGGTAACAATCGCTTTTTTAAAATCTTTTCGACGACCGACGACGCGGCCGCGAGAAACTTGTTTACCTTTCATTTTGACAATGTTCACTCCGGTTGGGGTAACACCATAAACTTCGGAAATGGCCTTGGCCACTTCGATTTTGTTAGCATCAATAGCGACAATGAAAACATATTTGTTTTGACCGCTCAAATTAGTCACCTTTTCAGTCACCTGAGGTTTCACTAAAATACGGTAAGCACTACCGGCGCCCTTCTGAGTTTTGGCGCCAGCCTTGTCTTTCTTAGCTTCACCGGCGTACAAATCTTTCATAGTCGGAGCTTCAACTTTCTTCTCCGCTGTCGGTTTGGCGGCTTTCTTCACTGGCTGAGCCTGTGAATCGTCTTGAGTTTTTTTGCTAAATATTGCCATATAATTTATTTATATCTTTCTTCTAATTTTTTAACCGCCTCACTGGTCAAAACTAAATTGCGGTGTTTGATAATATCCACGATATTTAAATTCTCCAGGTTAATAATCTCCACGCCGGCTAAATTGCGACCGGAGTATTTTACCTTTTCATCTTTCAAATCATTGATAACCAAAACATTGCGACGATCGTTGTTCAAAACTTTCTTCTCTAAGTTTCCGAGCATTGCAGCGAAAGTCTTAGTCTTGAATTCTGGCATTTCTAATTTTTCCAAAACCACAAAAGTATTGTTGGCCACCTTGTCGGATAAAGCCATAAACAAAGCCTTTTGCTTCATTTTCTGAGGTAATTGCTTCTTGAAATTGCGTTCGTTTCTAGGACCAAAAATGATACCACCGCCACGCCAAATTGGAGAGCGAGAAGAACCGACACGAGCGCGACCAGTACCTTTTTGTTTCCATGGTTTCTTACCACCACCGGAAATTTCAGCTTTAGTCTTAGTATGAGCTAAAACTTGGCGTTCATTAGCCATTTGAGCAATCACAGCCTGATGTAAGAGGTCATTATTCAAAGCCACTTTAAAAATCTTGTCGCTCAAATCCAGTGTGCCGACATTTTCCGCTTTTTGGTTGTACACGTTAATTTTCACTGACATACTATATACGAATTAATAATTAATAAAATGAATCTTATTTGGTTTCTTCGGTAGCTGGAGCTTCTTCAGCTTTAGCTTCCTCCACAACCGGAGCCTCTTCAGTCTTCACTTCTGCGACGGCTGGAATCTCTTCAGCTACTACTGGAGCCTCTTCGACTACTGCTGGAGTTTCTTCCGCTTTTACTTCTTCAACCACCGGAGCAGCAACACCGAATTTCAAATCGCCTTTACCCTTGATAATCACCAAAGAATTAACGGCACCTGGAATAGCACCCTTTACAAAAATAATATTATTTAAAGCATCAATTTCCACCACTTCCAAATTAACGGTAGTCACCTGGTCATTACCAGTCTGACCGCCCATTCTGGTTCCTTTGAAAACGTGAGCCGGACCCTTTGGAGCGACTGAACCGGAATGTCTTTCCTGATCTTTATTACCGTGAGTGTGTTTGTGACCGCGGAAACCGTGACGTTTAACCACACCCTGAAAACCTTTACCCTTGGAAGTACCGATAACGTCAATAACGTCACCCTTCGCAAAAGTTTCAGTGTTGATCACATCACCAATCTTAGCCTCAATCGGGCTCTCTAAGCGTAACTCCTTAACATATTTCAAATTGTTATGACCAGATTTGGCCAAATGATTACGTTGTGGTTTTTTGACGTTCTTCTCTTTTTTGGTATCAAAACCAACTTGCAGAGCGAAATAACCGTCTTTCTTTTCGTCTTTGACTTGAGTCACGAAACAAGGACCAGCGGCTACTGGAGTAACTGGTACAACTTTGTCCCCTTCCCAAATCTGGGTCATATTTAATTTTTTTCCTAAAATGAATTTCATACGTTTATTTAAAATAAAAAAACTGGTCTCAAATGTAAACCAGCCAAAGCCATTAGATAATGGACTCAAAAATTATAACTTAATTTTTTGTTTGGCGGTTTTCTCCTGATTTCGAAATCGGGGTTTTAGGCACTTTCTAGCAAGCTAGAGTTACCGAAAACTTTGACTAAGAAATAGATGTGTAATATACAAAACAATTTTACTGCATTTTTATCTCGACGTCAACCCCGGCTGGCAAACTTAGGTTAGTCAGGTCTTCAATGGTCTTGGCGGTTGGGTCAACGATGTCGATTAAGCGCTTGTGAATACGCATTTCATATTGATCGCGGGCATTCTTGTGCACAAAAGTCGAGCGATTAACGGTGTATTTACGTTTCTCGGTTGGCAGTGGGATAGGACCAAAAATAGTGGCATCAGTGCGCTGAGCGGTTTCAATAATGGTCTTAGTTGATTGATCAATAATCTTGTGATCAAAAGCCTTGATCTTAATACGGATTCTCTGCTTGGAATCAGACTCTTCTTTTTTAATTTTTTTGCTCGGCATAATGTACGTTTTTATTTTATCTTTTTGTTTATTATTAGTGAAATAAACACTACAAGCTCGCCCTTTGTAAGAGCGAGCCTAAGTGACTACTTGGTAATTTTGGTAACAACACCGGCACCAACGGTTCGGCCACCTTCACGGATAGCAAATCTCTGCTTCTCCTGTAAAGCAATCGGAGAGATTAATTTGATGTTCAAATTAACGGTATCTCCAGGCATAACCATTTCAGTACCAGCTGGTAAAGTGATATCACCGGTAACATCGGTAGTTCTGATGTAGAATTGTGGTTTGTAACCATTGAAGAAAGGTTTGTGGCGACCGCCTTCATCCTTGCTCAAAACGTAAACTTCCGCTTCGAATTCGGTATGAGGAGTAATGGTACCGATTTTAGCTAAAACCTGACCACGTTCCACTTCGTCTTTCTTAGTACCGCGTAAGAGTAAACCGGCATTATCACCAGCCATACCCTCAGATAACTGTTTGTTAAACATTTCGATTCCGGTTACAGTAGTTTTTTTGGTATCCATCAAACCGACGATTTCTACTTCTTCGCCAACTTTGATTTGGCCCTTTTCAATTCTACCGGTCACAACAGTGCCGCGACCCTCGATTGAGAAGATATCTTCAATCGGCATTAAAAATGGACCATCAACTTCACGTTTTGGTTCTGGGATATATTCATCCAAAGACTTGAGCAAGTCTAAGACCGGTTGAGCGTCTGGGCCGGTTGGATTTTCCAAAGCCTTCAAAGCGCTACCACGGATAATTGGAGTAGTATCACCAGGGAATTCATATTTCTTTAATAAATCACGGACTTCTTCTTCCACTAAGTCAATCAATTCTTTGTCCTCAACCATATCGCATTTGTTCAAAAATACGACGATATAAGGCACACCAACCTGTTTAGCTAACAAGATGTGTTCTCTGGTCTGAGGCATAGGTCCGTCAGTTGCGGCTACCACTAAAATAGCACCGTCCATCTGAGCGGCACCGGTGATCATGTTCTTAACATAATCAGCGTGACCAGGACAGTCAACGTGAGCATAGTGACGAGCTGCAGTCTCATACTCTTGATGAGAAGTAGCGATGGTGATACCACGAGCTTTTTCTTCTGGAGCGTTATCGATGTCGTTAACACCCTTGATGCTAGCCTTCATACCTTGCGCATTGGCTACAGCCAAAATCGCAGCGGTTAAGGTAGTCTTACCATGATCAACGTGTCCAATAGTACCGACGTTGACATGGGGTTTGTTTCGTTGAAATACTTCTGCCATGTTTTTGCTTCACGACCCCCTCTTTTCAGAAAGGTTATTTGTCTGACGACAACCAGTCGCTTTTAATTATTTCTTTTATTAATTAAATTATTAACTATAAATTACGGGGTTCATCTTCAACGTCAACAGCCGCTTCCTTCACAGATTTTGGAATACTCCAGTTGTTGTTCCCCTTGTAGCGATCTTTAATGATCTGACCGCTCGAATAAATGTTTTCCTTCGGAAAATTATGGTCATTCTGCCACATTTTGTCTGGACCACCGCTTTCCACTTTATCAGCTATTTTCCGCCCTGTCAAGTCAGAGTTTTCCCCATTTTGTTCGCCGAGGCCCATAATTTCCTCATATTCCTCAAGGGGCATGACGACAAAGGAGTTATCCGGTTCGCTGTTGTCAAAAACGACCACGCGATCACCGGTTTTTCTAGCTAATCTCATTACTTTCTGCAATTTGTTTGACATATTGATAGAAGTTAATGAATAAACTCTTCCCTATTTACCGGCTTTTTCTTTAATTTATTCTAAAACGTTACGTGGAACTTCGGCATATTTCAAGAATTCCATAGTATAATTAGCTCTTCCTTGGCTCATGGAACGCAGTGAAGTGGAATAGCCGAACATTTCAGCCAAAGGCACTTTAGCGCGTACCAATTTAATACCATTCGGACGATCGGTCATTTCATCGATTTGACCGCGTTTGGCGTTCAAATCACCAATGATATTACCCATATAATCTTCCGGAGTGGTAACTTCCACCTTCATCACCGGTTCTAACAAGACCGGTTTAGCTTTCTGGACGGCGTCCTTGAAACCAAAGATAGCGGCCATTTTAAAGGCTAATTCGGAGGAATCAACTTCGTGGTAACTACCATCGAAAACGGTTACTTTCAAGTCCACCATTGGATAACCGGCTAAAACACCAGAAACCAAAGCTTCCTTCACACCCTTTTCAATCGCTGGGATGTATTCACGTGGAACTGAACCGCCCTTAACCTCATCCACAAACATAAAGCTCTTGCCTTCTTCCTGGAATGGTTCAACTCGTAACCAACAATCACCATATTGACCGCGACCACCGGACTGCTTGACGTATTTACCTTGAGCTTCAGCTTTCTCCCGGATGGTTTCACGATATGATACTTGTGGCTTACCAACATTGGCTTCCACCCCAAATTCTCTCTTCATACGATCGACGATGATTTCCAGATGTAATTCTCCCATACCGGAGATCAGAGTTTGGCTGGTTTCTTCATCGGTCTCCACTCGGAAAGTTGGATCTTCTTCGGCCAAACGAGCCAAAGCTACACCCATCTTCTCTTGGTCAACCTTAGTTTTTGGTTCAACGGCAATCTTGATAACCGGTTCCGGGAATTTAATGGATTCCAACAAAACCGGGAAATCTTCAGCACATAGAGTATTACCGGTAGTAGTATCTTTCAAACCAATAACAGCGGCGATGTCACCGGCATAAACTTCTTTCACTTCTTCGCGGTGATTGGCGTGCATACGCACTAAACGACCGACGCGTTCTTTGTTACCAGTAGTGGAGTTAACGATGTAAGAACCGGAAGCGAGGATTCCTTGGTAAACGCGGACGAAACATAATTTACCCACAAATGGATCAGTAGCAATTTTGAAAGCCAGACCCACAAACGGTGCGTTGTCATCAGATTTAATTTCCACGTGCTTAGTTTCATCACGAACTTCAGTTCCCTGCAGTTCCGGTACGTCCAAAGGTGATGGCAAAAAATTACAAACAGCATCGAGAGCCATTTGGACACCGATGTTTTGCAGAGCGGTACCGCATAATACTGGATAAGCACCGTTAGCAATGACGCCTTTGCGTAAAGCGACGCGTAATTCTTCTAAAGTAATTTCTTCACCGTTTAAATATTTTTCAGTTAGAGAATCATTGAACTCAGCAATTCTTTCGACAGCCAAGGAGCGATATTTTTCCACGTCGGCCTTCATATCTTCTGGGATAGCAATTTCAACAATCTTTTCACCGAAGTTACCTTCAAATTTGTAAGCCTTCTGTTCTAACAAATCGATTAAACCGGAGAAACTACTGTCAGCTCCAATCGGTAATTGAATAGCAAAAGCCTTAGAGTTTAAACGGGTCTGAATGGATTCTAAACTCATATAGAAATCAGCTCCCATTTTATCCATTTTGTTAATAAAACAGAGACGAGGCACATTGTATTTATCAGCCTGACGCCAGACGGTTTCAGACTGCGGTTCGACACCGGCCTGACCGTCAAAAACAGCGATAGCGCCGTCTAAAACGCGCAGAGAGCGCTCCACTTCCACGGTAAAATCAACGTGTCCCGGAGTATCAATAATATTGATTTTGTTGTCTCTCCAGAAGCAAGTAGTGGCGGCGGAAGTAATGGTAATACCACGCTCTTTTTCTTGTTCCATCCAATCCATTTCAGCGGCACCTTCGTGCACTTCACCGATCTTATGTTTCTTGCCGGTATAGAACAAAACGCGCTCGGTAAAAGTGGTTTTACCGGCATCGATGTGGGCCATGATACCAATGTTTCTGATTTTATCTAACGAATAATCCCTAGGCATAAATTTTATATTTATATTTTAACTTGTTATAAAAAATAAATTCTAGCCGAGACGGCTAAAATTTATTAAAAAATTATCGTGAAAAATGAGCAAAAGCTTTGTTGGCTTCGGCCATCTTGTGGACTGCTTCTCGTTTCTTGATAGCGGCACCTTCACCGTTTGAAGCATCTAAAACTTCAGCTGCCAACTTCTCTTCCATGGAGCGACCGCGACGATCATGAGCGGCATTAATCATCCAGTGGCAACCCAAATAAAAACGACGTTCGCCTCTAACCTGAACCGGAACTTGGTAGTTAGCACCACCCACGCGCTTACCGCGCACTTCCACTAAAGGAGAAACCTTCTTCAAAGCTTTGTTGAAAACATGACGAGGGTCCTGCTTAGTTTTATCTTTAATGATGTTAAAAGCCTCATAAACGATTTTCCGAGAGACGGCTTTTTTACCATCAATCATCAAGTAGTTGATGAACTTGGAAATGGTCTTGTCGTTGTATTTTAGATCGCCTTCAATTTTTCTCTTAGGCGCTGGTTTTCCACGCATAATTTTTATGTCTCCCAATTTACTCAGCTATAAGTAAGTCTTAGAAGCGCAAAGTATTATAATTTATATTAATTATTTCTTAGGTTTCTTGTTACCGTAACGGCTTCGACCCTGACGACGAGCTTCTACGCCCTGAGCATCAAAGACACCGCGAATCACTTTGTAACGAACACCCGGTAAATCCTTAGTCTTACCACCCTTCACCAAAACGATGAAGTGCTCTTGCAAGTTATGGCCCATCCCCGGGATGTAAGCGGTAACTTCCATACCGTTAGACAAACGAACACGAGCAATCTTACGTAAAGCGGAGTTCGGTTTCTTTGGAGTCATGGTGGTCACCTTCAAACAAACACCCTGTTTGAATGGAGCGCCTTTAGCGTCGACTTTCTTCTTGCGGTGCAAAGAGTCTAAACGAGTATGCAAAGCCAAAGTCTTTGTTCTTTTGCTTTTAATAACACGGCCCTTGCGAACCAATTGATTCATTGTTGGCATAATATTTTAATTGCGAATTAAAAACTGCGAATTATCAAAATCCGCTCAATTTATTGGTAAATTAAATAAAATCCCGAATAATCAGGATATTTTTTCTTACTCCCCCAAATTTATCAAAAACCAAAGATAAAGTCAAGGGCAAAAAATGGCTTTTTCCACAATTAGATTAAAAAATAGACGATAAATAAAATAACCGTGAAAATAAATTCTGCTTTGGAATAATAACCGATAAAACCGCGGGTATTAAACTTCTTCCAGGGAAAGAGGGGGTAAAAGTCATCATCGTCCAGTGCATCCAACAAAAAGTGGCTTAAATAGCCCAAACCGAAGACAATTCCCGCCTTGAAACTAAATAGCATCACTAGCCCCGTTAAAATCGGCAGAGAGATAAAACTATGCAAAAAACTGCGGGCGCTGTCATGGGTACTCTTAGCTGAATGCCACATTTTCTTGAAATCAAAGATAATTCTCTTTTTGACGTAAGGCACTAGGTGGTCAATATCAATAGCCACCGCGCTGATAATGGCTGTCGGGTAGTCACCGGTTAACTTGCCGATAATCAAACCGGCGGCTAAGTGAGCGGTCGAATACATAGAATTAAAATAAATTATATCCGGTCAGGAGCTGAAAAAGCCAGGCGATGATCGGGCTAATAAAATTAGAGGCGAATAAAACGAAAAATAAGACGATTAACAAGCCATAACGCTCCAATTCGAAGAATTTCAACTGCCATTTAGCCGGCAAAAAGGCCGCTAAAACCTTGGAACCGTCCAGGGGCGGAATCGGCAAAAGGTTGAAAACCATGAGCATGATATTAATATAGACAATTAGTCCCAAAAAAGAGGCTAAAGTGACGTCTAATCCCGGGAAAAAGCGCAATACCAAGGCAAACATGAGCGCTAAAATGAAGTTACCCAAAGGACCGGCAATAGCAACCTTGGCCGGACCCCATTTTTGGTCGCGCAAACGGTAAGGGTTAAACGGCACTGGCTTAGCCCAACCGAAAACAATTCCGCTTTGAGAGAGGACCATGAGAAGCGGTAGAATAATAGAACCGAACAAATCAATGTGCGGTATGGGATTTAGAGTTAAACGACCAGCATCTCGGGCGGTCGTGTCCCCTAAACGTTCAGCCATAAAGCCATGCATATATTCATGAATAATGGCCGAAAAAACGATGATAATAATCTCGAATAGGTAAATCATAGGATATTTCGATTTAAATCTATGCCCATTTTAACACATCTTGATATTTTTATCAAAGGATGTTAACATAGCACCAGACCAACAAAAATAAATTAAAGATAGCGCAGCTAGCCTGTGCTTTTATAATCCTATGGCCAAAAAATGTGACTTGTGCGGACGCGGCTCCACTAAAGGTGCGATGCGCTCCCACTCCAAACGCCAGACTCTGAAACGTCAGAATATCAATCTACAAATCAGAAATGTCGGCGGCATCAAAGTAAAACTATGTACTTCTTGCATGCGCACTATGGAGAAAGAACCGAGAGTAAAAACCCCTAGAAAAGCACCTAAGAAATTAGCATAATAAAAGAACCGGCCCTAAGCCGGTTTTTTTATTTTCACCAAACGACGATACAAAAACCAGGTGACAATAAATAATATTAAGTAATAGGTCCAACCCCAAGCCCAATTCCAAATATTAGTACTAACAGCCGCTCCTGGAATTGAAGCTAAAAAATCAGTCATCATAAATTGATAACGAAGCAAACAATATGCCGGCCAGAACCAGATCCAATTTAAAACTGGAACGACCGCCGACAAAAATAATCCGCCGATTAAAGCGCTCATCAGAAACGGAAAAGTCCAGAGCACCAAGATATTGGCGACCGGGGCGATAATCGAAAAGCGACCGAAGTTAATCAGCGAAATCGGCGCCGTCACCAGTTGCGAAGCGAGAGTGACATTCAGCACATCAAATAATAATTTGAGCTTCTTCCTCTTCCCCAAATATTTTTGCCCAAAGTAATCACCAATCGGATAAATATAAATTAAAGCCAGCATGGCCAGGAATGACAATTGAAAACCAAGATCATCTCTTAACAGCAAGGGATTGGCTAAAAGCATCAAAAAAGCGCTAAAAACCAGGGCTAATTCAATCTTTAGATCCCTCCTAAAACAGCTGGCCCAGAGGGCGAGAGAACCCATGACAAGCGATCTGACGGCCGAAGCTTGCCAGCCGGTTAGAAGCACATAGAAAAATAAGAAAACAATAGCAAGATAGAAAGCCTTCTTTTTTCTAATCCGGAATAACAACAAAAATTTCATCACCATCGCCGAGAGAATAGTAATGTGTGTCCCAGAAATGGCAATCATGTGCGAAATGCCAATAATCGAAAACTTATCCAAATTAGCATTACTCACTGTCCGCTTGTAACCCAAAATCAAAGCGTTCCCCAGGCCCGCTTCCGGTTCGGGTAGAGCGCGATTAATAATCTCAAATAAATATTTTTTGAGATTAAATAAATTTCGAAAGAAAAAATTATTCATTCCGCTTCCCTCACCCACTTTCTTCAAACTTGGTTGATAGCTGAGCGAATAAATGCCGTAGCGCGCCAAGTAATAGTCATAGCGAAAATCCTCAATCGGCTCCGGCGCTTTCAAAGTTCCTTTGAAGTCTAACACGTCGCCATAAGAATATTCCGGATAGGGTCCGGTGCTCAGCAAAACTTTCCCACCGCCGACGCACAATAATATTTTCTGGCTTCCGCCTCTTCTATCTGGCTCTTCACAAACCGTTCCTATAAGCTTCACTTTTTGACCATTGTATTTTGCCAGATCATCTGGAACACATAGCCCATAGCGCCAAAGCGCCAAACAAAAGAAAGCGGCGAACAGACATAGCAGCCGCAAGCGCCTAAAACGACGAAGTAAAAAGAAAATAATTAGAGACAGAAAAATCAAACACCAACCCCACCAAAAGAAGTGCCAGAGTGGGGCAAGCAAAGCACCAAAGACAAAAGCTAAGGAGGCGACTATGATCATGGAGCGATATTTATTCATTTCTCTAGTCTAACTCCCGGAGCCTCAAGAAAAGACTAAAGAACGATAAAATAAAGCTAAAAAGGCCAATAAAAATAGGTAATCGGCACTAGCTATTGACAAGATTACAATTATATGATATTATAAGTCTATTGTTATTTACGCTGAATGGCATGACCCCATTTCTTCGGACACGGATGTCCATATAAATCAACCTTTGGCGGTCAGTTCGTAAAACTTAGCTGGAGCCATCCTGAGTTTCGTCTTAATCCTCACGTTATTAAAATAATAT
>Ga0172368_10001315_pt1 | contig 34429 bp, 36 predicted proteins | sample Lak11m_FD_114540 | JGI IMG/M metagenome (GOLD analysis project Ga0172368, IMG submission 114540) | Freshwater microbial communities from Kabuno Bay, South-Kivu, Congo - kab_022012_11m | ecosystem: Environmental > Aquatic > Freshwater > Lake | place: Democratic Republic of the Congo: South-Kivu... | reverse complement strand
GAAGGTAATAGAATTCCTTAAAGAATTCAATGCTGAATATTATGTAAGGGATGTAATCCTGTCACCTGAAGACGAAGATTCTTTAAAGCTGGGTCAAACATAATATTTTTGTCCCAAAGCCTTCCAGACTGCTATTTATAAATAGTATAATGACATCGCAATGTAAAATAGATTGGAAGGTGGAAATGCCAATTCTTGAAATATTAACATCAAGCACAGCAGCTTCAATAGGTAAATTCCTGATAGAAAAAGTGATAGAATATAAGAAGAACATTGGTTCGGACAAGGAAGTTGAATCCCTGAAGAACCAGCTTGAAAGATATAAAGAAAAAACGCAGTTCATGGAAAAAGAACTGGAACAATTCAGGGAGATAGCTGAAAAACTGGAGAAAAAATTGGGCAGTAGTTATACTTCACAGAGCGCCTATGTAAACTGGAATCTTAAAAATATAAAACCCACAAATGAAGCTTTTGAAATCAAAGTCTGGACCGAAAAAGGTGATTTCCAAAAAGGAGCACGTGACATTTCGGTAATGTCCAAAAGCAGGAACTACAGGATAGGTGATAAAATCAACCTTTATTTCCGTTCCGAAAAAGACTGTTATTTGACGCTCCTTAACTATGGCACCAGCGGTAAAATGACCTTGCTCCTCCCCAATGCCATTTCCCAGGATAATTTTATAAAAACGGGAAGAACATATGCAATACCTGGAGAGGAATATCCTTTTGATTACATCCTGAGCGGTCCTGCGGGATTCGAGAGGATCAAGGCAATAGGGACAAACCGACAAATAAATCTCATAGACATGAAGTTTGATAAGAACGAAATATTCAGAACCTCAAGCTCAGCAGCCAGGGACATAAGTGTGGTAGCAAAGAAGATTGAAACCGCTGCAACCGGAGAATGGGCGGAGGCGATGTGTGAGTTTGAGGTCACATAAATAATATCTAGTGAATAAAAAAAGGTATTTATTATGTTAGAAAAACCCACTCTGGAAAACGCTTATGCACTGATAATAGGCATATCAAACTATAAAGACCCAAATATTCGAAAATTGAAATATACCAGGGCAGATGCAGAAGGTATTAACGAAATTCTGACCGATCCAAAAAAAGTTGGATTGAATCCCGATAAAATTAAGATTCTTCTTGATGAGAACGCAACTATTTTTAATATCAAAAATGCTTTCACCGATTGGCTCTATAAAAATGCAAATAAGGATTCTTATGTCCTGATCTATTTTGCGGGTCATGGAGGTATTGAAGAAGATAAGATGGGAACAGAATCAGATAATTGGGCAAAATATCTGCTTCCTTTTGACACAGTAAAGGATAATCTCTATTCTTCTGCCCTTTCCAATGGGGAATTCCAAAATCTATTACGTTCCATAAAATCCAGGAAGTTGGTGATCTTTATGGATTCGTGTTATTCCGGGGGAGTTTCCAGTGGTAAAGCCCGTGACGTGGATGTGAGGATAAGTGATGATCCATATAAAAAGCTTGTAGAAGGCGAGGGAAGACTGGTGATTGCAGCCTCCCAACCCAATCAACAATCATTTGAAAATGATGGTCTGGGTCATGGTGTATTTACATATCATTTGATAGAAGCCCTATCCGGAGCTGCTGATTATGAACAAAATGGCTTTGTGACCGCAACGGAATTGATTAAATACCTGGCAGAAAACGTTCCGAAGACTGTAAAGCATCTTGAAGGTCGTGAACAGGAACCTTTGTTCACGGGCGACTTAAAAAATGATTTTGTTGTGGCTGTTAATAATAAGAGAATTTGCGAGATAGACAGCGAAAAAATAAAAACGGGGAAAATTGAGCGATTATGGAATTTATATACTAAGAAGGAACTCAGCTATGAACAATATAGTTTAGCATGCAAGGTGGTAGAATCAAGCTATGAGGATTTGAGTGAGGGGGAGAAAAATGTCTTAAAGTTGGTGAATGACTTTCTGGATAGTAAAAACAATAATTGTTTAAGGTTCAAGAAGGATATTGACCGATTTATTGGAAAAGAAACGCCAGATGGTATCAATAAATATAACGCTGGGAAAGTAACAGAAGACAAACCTAAGAAGCAAGAAGAAATGGATTCTGAAAGGGAGAAGAAGAAACAAATCAATATTAATAATGAGAAAAAATACGAAGAAATTAAGATAGAACCCAAAAATGAACTCAAATTGCCGAGAGGGTTTATAGCGTTTATATTGCTTGGTATTCTGGTTACTGGATATTTTGCCTTTCCTCAATCAGGTTCAGTTATAGTGAATTCTGATCCACAAGGCGCCAGCGTATATTTTGGCGGTAATCATAAAGGTACAACACCGGCAACGATTAATGATATTAAGTCAGGTTCTTACGATGTCAGGTTAGAAAAGCAGGATTATGAGAATTGGTCTGGCATAGTTAAGATAAATCCTGGTGAGAATGCATCGATTAATCTATCCTTAGTGCAAAAAACAGGTTTTATATCTGTTGAATCAACCCCATCGGGTGCCCGTATATATCTTGATGGAGTTGATATGGGCACAACACCAAAGAAGAATAGTAGCATTAAACCAGGATCATATAATATTGAATTAAAACTTGCGGGTTATAAAGATTGGTCAGGCCTTGTTCAGGTCAAAGTTGACGAAACTGCACAGATTCTGCAATTATTATCATTTAATATGGAGTTTGTTTTGATATCTAAGGGTGAGTTTAATATGGGTTCGCGATCGGGAACCTATCATGAAATTCCCGTCCATCCTGTAACAATCTCAAATGCATTCAACATTGGCAAATATGAAGTTACACAGAAGCAGTGGAACGATATCATGGGCAAAAATCCCTCAAAAGAAAATGGCTCTAACCTGCCTGTGGAACAAGTTTCGTGGAATGATGTTCGGGACTTTATAAACAAGCTCAATGATATGGAAGGTACGAATAAATACCGGCTTCCAACAGAGGCGGAATGGGAATATGCGGCACGCGCAGGGACATCAACGGAGTTCTTTTTTGGCGATGATGAAACAATACTTGGCAATTATGCCTGGTATAAAGCAAACTCAGGGTCAACCCACGAAGTTGATCAGGCAAAACAAAATCCATGGGGATTGTATAACATGCATGGTAATGTCTGGGAATGGGTGCAGGATCAATGGCATGATGACTACAATGACGCCCCAAAATATGGAAGTTCCTGGGGAAGTGGTGATTATGCCAACCCGGTCTTTCGGGGCGGTAGCTGGACCAGCGACGCCAGAGCCTGTCGATCGGCGAGTCGCGGCAGCAGCAACGCTGACCATCGCAGCCCCGACCTTGGTTTTCGCCTTGTGAGGGATTTGTAATAGCAAGGTTTATTGTCTATAAAGCTGTGCTAGCATCCCTCGTTAAGAAAGAAATTAGATAATACTGCAATCTACGTTCTTAATAACGAAAAATCACTAAAAGGGCTCGTGGTCTAGCCGGTTATGACGTCGCCTTGACATGGCGGAGATCCGGAGTTCGAATCTCCGCGGGCCCATATTGTTTTCTATGCCCAACAATTGTATCCTATGCAATAATTCTTCAGTTTTTCCATTGGAATTTATTAAAACCTATAAAAAATTAGGAAATCGATCTTATATCCGGTGTCCTGAATGTGATCTGATCTTTGTTCCAAAAGCGTGCCATCTTTCACAAACGGAAGAAGAGGCAAGGTATAATCTTCATCACAATACGATCTCAAATGAAGGATATGTTAACAATTTTAATGAAATAATTTCTCTTGTTCGAAAGTATTGTCCTGACGTAAATTCAGTACTTGATTACGGCTGCGGTCCCGGACCTGTGCTTGCAGAGCTGCTAAAGAGAAATGGTTTTGAGTGTGATGTTTATGATCCCATTTTTTTCCCCGTTTTTCCTTTGCGTTCATTTGACCTTGTGATCTCCACTGAGGTTTTTGAGCATTTCAGGGATGTGAGGACTGAATTGGAAAGAGTTATTTCACTAATAAAACCGGGAGGATTTCTTGCTATCATGACATCGTTTCATGATCCTATTTCGAATTTTGAAGACTGGTGGTATCATAGCGATCCAACGCACATCTCTTTTTTTAGCATGAAGACGTTTTACTGGATTTGCGGAAGATATGGCCTCAATATTATATTCACAAATATGAAAAATTTAATAATTTTGAAAATTATATAAAAAAACCAAGAAAGCTATAAATAGCAGTATACTTATTAAAATCTTGGAGAACATTTATGGCAGAAGTTAAAAAATCTTTTATGCAGGAATTCAATGATTTCTTGACCAAATATGGAGTAATAGGACTTGCAGTTGCATTCGTTATGGGCGCTGCCGTCACAAAACTGGTTTCAGCGCTTGTGGCTGACTTGATAATGCCGATTATTGGCACCGTGATCCCTGGCGGTGATTGGAGGGCTGCAACGTTATCTTTAGGAAATATCAAGTTCCTTGTAGGTGATTTCACAGGGGCACTAATAGATTTCGTTATTATTGCACTGGTCATCTTCATGATCGTAAAGAGCATAGTCAAAGAAAAAAAGTGATTCAGGTTCATTGAATATATGATTTCACACCTTTTTGGTGAAATAGCTCAATCCTGCGAAGGATATGTCGTAATAGATGTGGCAGGTATCGGATACCATGTGAATGTTCCAAAATCGATATCACAAGAACTCGCAGACACGAAAGATAAAGTGAAACTCCACACATACCTCCATGTCAGGGAAGATGCTCTCATTCTCTATGGTTTCTTAGAACAAAGCCAGCTGGAAATGTTCAAGCTACTGATAAGCGTTACAAGAGTTGGACCTTCGATCGCAATGAACATTTTGTCCCAGATAAAGATAGAAGAGCTTGCAGCCGCCATAATCCATGAGGATGAAAAAGTCCTGACACGCATATCGGGTGTGGGCGCAAAGAATGCCAAAAGGCTGATACTTGAATTGAAGGATAAGATGAAAAAGAAGATGGAAGGTATTTCGCTTCCCAAGAGCAGCGTTAATTATGATGCGGTGTCTGCGCTTGTTTCGCTTGGATTCCCAAGACAGGATGCACAAAGGGCTGTGGAGGCTGTTTCGGTAAGTGGTGGTTCAGTGGAAACGATCATCAAAGCGGCATTATTGAAGATGAGGGAATGAACCGGGTTGAAAGATAAGACGAAATTTTTGCTGCGATAAACATAGTTTTTTATTCTTTTAAATAGTATCATAAATTACTTTAGTCTCTTGATACGATATTGATAATGTGATATAAGAAATTTGTGGGAGCTAAGCATGAAGGATAGTGAAAAGAATACTGATGAAATATTGCCGCAAGCTGATGCTTTGTTCGAGAGCCTTTTTGATTTGGCTCCAGATGCAATAATTGTTGTAAGCAATAAAGGGCTCATATTGCAGGCAAACGCACGGGCTGAGAAAATATTTGGCTATGTAAAAAAAGAGCTAATCGGGAAGCATGTTGATATACTAATACCCGAACGTTTCAGGAAAAGCCATTATGAACACTTGAAAAATTATATACAAAATCCCCGGAAGCGTTTCATGGGAGATGAGCTTGGATTGTATGGCGTGCGAAAGGATGGGACTGAATTTCCTGTTGACATAGCACTCAGTAACGTCTCTACAAAAGATGGCATTATAATTTCAAGTATTGTCCGCGATATCACAGAACACAAACGGATGGAAGAAGCACTTCGAGTTAGCGAGGAAAAATTCCGCAGGATTTTTGAGAATGCTGCCGAAGGGATTTTCCAGACTTCTATGGATAGACGCATTCTTGCAGCAAATCCAGCCTGTGTGAATCTCCTGGGTTATGTTTCATATGAGGAACTTATTGCAAACGTTACTGATGTTCGCAAATTATATGCAGAACCAGGAAGACGCTTGCATCTTGTACAAATGGTCAAGGAAGAGGGCTCGGTTTCTGATTTTGAAGCCATTCTCATAAGAAAGGATGGGAGCAATATTTGGGTTTCAATAAATGCTCATGCATTGCGGGATCCGAAGGACAGGATCGTGGGTCTTGAAGGTATGGTAATTGATATTACCCATCGCAAGCGAGCCCAGAAGAACTTCCAGATGCTGATAGACGGAACTCCGGATGCAATTATAGCGATCGAGCGGAATTCTAATATCCTTATTGCCAATTCAAAAACCGAAAAACTATTTGGATACAGTAAACCGGAATTGTTGGGGCGCCCTTTTGATATCCTGATACCAATGAGATATAGGGAAAAACACGCATCATATTGTATAGGTTATTTTGCAGATCCATCTACAAAAATAATGGCGCTTCATCTAAGTTCCGTTGCAAAACGCAAGGATGGCAGCGAATTCCCGGTTGAGATCAATATGAGTCCATTGGAAACGGATGAGGGGATAATTGCTGTAATTGATATTCGGGATATCTCTGAGAAAAATTGAATATTTTGGAGCAAATTTGGGTATTATCTTGGGAAAATGATATTAAAGCATATTCCAATTATTGAATGCGTAGAGGATAAATAATAATCATCAAGATTCACATCCTATCCTATCCACAATCTATCCATGAACTCTTGAAATCCTCTACCTTTTCTATTCATTTATTCGATTGCAATTGATAGTTTTCTATTCGCAAAAAAAGGTGAATTCTAACGTGCCCTGGGAATAGGAACCTGCACCTCTGGAAACAATTTTTTGGATATCATGAAATCCCTCGCATTCTTGATAGCTGTTGAATAGACGAACATCCACCCCTCATTGATAAAGATCGTTCCATCCTTTATCGTTTCATCACTTAGTGTCTCGACTCCAAATTCCATCAATAACTGTATGGTTGCAATGCAGGCTGCCGAATATACGTCCATGTCCATGGATTCTGTAGTGATATCATGAAGCAGCATCTTGAAGAGACTCCTGAATTTATTCGAAGGTATAAATTGTTTATCACCAACCTTTAGCATAACATTTATCTGCGAAAGTTCCGAGATAAGTTTGTTGATCTTTTCTTCGCTCCAGTGTTCCGTAGGAGAATCGGTGAGTTCATATTCAGCCCAGACATTCTTGAGGTGCTCATCTATTTTATCCTTTTTCTCAACCCGTTTTAAAGCATATTCCGAAGATTTCAATTCCGGTATGGTTGAAACATAAAGCCTGAAGAGATTCCTGAGTTTCTCTCCGTCTTCACCGTCCACGACCCTCATTTTCTTTAGTATCTCGTACTCAAGATCATTAAGAGTTACTATCAGATCTTTTGGCATTTATTCAAATAGCTCCGCAATAAAGATGCACTCATTTTGGCCTTCAAGGATACATTCGCCGCTTTTTCTGCAATAAAATCTCGGATCAACGTGTTTTTTTGATATGCCTCCGAAAAATCCCCTCAAAATATCGCAATATCTGCATTTTTTGCCAGAAATAGGCAGACCTTTTACATGAAATGTGATCTTTTTTTCTGTTTGTTCGATCGAAGTAGTGATCCCTTCCTTTGCAAACACAACATTAATATCTTCGATTTTCAGGGTCCTTATACTGAGCGCGGCCTGTTCCCCCGCTTCAAACATCAATACAGTGTTGGCTGCCTCAGTAACAATATTATTGCAGACCTCCACATATGATTCCAAAAATCTCCTGAACAATTATTCACGCCCTTTAGTTCTATGTTTATAGTCGAATTGCATTCATAATAAGGCTTTCTCTCAAGTCTGAATTAAGAATAGCTTTTAATATCCGTATCCCCATTTTACCCCCCAGATGCTAAAACGTGAAGATATACTCATAGAAGCGCTCCCTTATATTCGCGATTTCCACGACTCGATGATGGTTATCAAGATGGGAGGGCATGCCATTGTCAACCCGGAAATAATGGAAAAGATAGTCCAGGATATCGTACTTCTTAAATTTGTGGGCATCCATCCTGTTATCGTGCATGGCGGGGGACCTGAGATTACGGAAAAGATGGAACGCATGGGAAAAAAGGCTGAATTCATTGCGGGGTTAAGGGTCACAGATGATGAGACCATGGAGATCGCGCGGATGGTGCTTGTTGGAAATGTGAACAGTAAAATAGTTTCACTTATAAGTAAGCATGGGGGGAAAGGCATAGGATTGTCGGGAAGTGATGGCAGGCTCATTGTAGCAAAAAAAATTGCACTAAAGAAAATTACCGTGGAAGGAATTGAGAAAATGGTCGACCTTGGCTGGGTAGGTGAAACAGAGTCTGTCAATCCTGAAGTCGTCATGATACTTGCAGGTAAAGGATATATCCCGGTTATTTCACCGATCGCAACGGATGAAAAAGGAAACGACCTTAATGTAAATGCAGATACTGTTGCAGGAGATATCGCATCTGCCATCGGGGCAAGGAAACTTGTTTCATTGACTGATGTGCCTGGTGTACTTCGTGACCAGAAAGACCCGAAAACCCGTATTTCAAGGATAGCATTTGATGAAATAGAACAACTTATTGCCGATAATATCATAAGTGGCGGCATGATACCCAAGATCATGTCAAGTGCTGCCGCGCTAAAAGGCGGTGTGAGCCAGGTACACATAATCGATGGCGGGAGTCCGCATTCCCTGCTTATTGAATTGTTCACGAATGAAGGCATCGGCACGATGATATATAATAAAGAGTGAATTATTTTGACTGAAAAAGAAACAAAGCCAGAAACTATTAAAGAAATAGAAGTTATTCCCAAAACTCCAGCAGAGAAGAAGCGATTATTGATTGAAGGAATTAAGAAAACAGTGGCTCCAGCGTTTATAAGTGTATTGTTTGCATTTATATTCAAATACAAGTTTGGTGATGCTTCGGGGATTGCATGGTTTTCAGTGTTTTTGCTTGTCATTCTTGTTTCATATTACATCCAGAAATTAGCATATCCAACAATTGGAGTGCAGGTGAAGGACTTTGAAACAAAAGACTGGTTGTATGTGGAATTCCTGGTCGTAATATATTTCTGGGTATTCTGGACGCTTTTATTGAATTAATAAGGTGTTTTCATGCGACTTGCTGTTTTAGATCGTGACAGATGCCAGCCAAAGATGTGCGGGCTCCAGTGCATTAAGTTCTGCCCCAGGGTAAGGACAGGAGATGAGACTATAGTTCTTGGGGATGATGAAAAACCCGTCATTTCCGAGGAATTATGCGCAGGATGCGGTATCTGTGTCAATCGATGTCCTTTCGGTTCAATTATGATCATAAGCCTTCCTGAAAAACTCGAAGAGACGACTCACAGGTATGGCAAGAACGGTTTTTCGTTATATGGTCTTCCTGTGCCGACCGTAGGAAAGGTCACAGGTATACTTGGTCCTAATGGCATCGGAAAAAGCACAGCGATAAATATACTTTCAGGGACGCTGAAACCCAACCTGGGTCGCGGAAGGATCGGTTGGGAAGAGATACTTGAATATTATTCGGGAAGCATTATTCACGATTATCTTCTTAATGTTTCACAGAAAAAAGTCAAGACTTCACAGAAACCTCAATATGTGGATATGATCCCCAAGAAATTCAAGGGAAGCGTATCCCAACTATTGTTAAAAACAGATGAACGGGGAATCCTTAAGGAACTTATCGCCAAACTTGATATATCAGACATCATCGAACACAAGATTGAAGAATTAAGCGGCGGTGAACTCCAGAGAGTGGCGCTTGCTGCATGTGTGGCGAAAGAAGCTGATTTCTATTTTATTGATGAAATAAGCCCTTATCTTGATATTTACCAGAGAATTAAAGCAGCGCAGTTAATAAGAGAACTTGCAAAGGATAAAGCTGTCATGGTAGTGGAACATGACCTTGCTATCCTTGACCTTCTTGCTGATGTCGTCCATGTTGCATACGGTACCCCTGGCGCTTTTGGTGTGATAACCCATCCCAAAGGCGTTCGCGTCGGGATAAACGAATATTTAAAGGGATTCCTGCGCGAGGAAAATGTGCGCATAAGGACTGAAGCTATAAAATTCGATGTGCATGCTCCCCAGACGACAAAGGAAATATCATCTCTTTTGAAATTCGGAAAATTCGAAAAGAAATACGAAAGTGGATTTGAGCTGGTAGCAAATGGCGGTGACATACGCAAAAGCGAAGTAACAGGAATAGTAGGACCAAATGGTATTGGTAAATCCACTTTCGTAAAGATCCTGGCGGGTGAGTTCGAACCGACCGTGGGTAAGATTGAAATGAAGATCAAAGTTTCATACAAACCACAGTATATCAAAGCTGAAGACCCGATACCAGTTTCTGAGTACCTGCAATCACTCAGTAAACAGGTGGGTACGAGTTATTACGAGACCGAGATAATCAGGCCGCTGCAGCTTGAAAGACTGATGAAGCAGAAGCTTGATGATTTAAGCGGCGGTGAACTCCAAAGAGTTGCCATAGCAGCATGTCTCTCGCGAACGGCAGACCTGTATCTCCTCGATGAACCTTCGGCACATCTTGATGTTGAGCAAAGGGTGCTTGCAACGAAAGTGATCCGGCGCTTTGCCGAGAACAATAAGGTTACTGCGATGGTTGTTGACCATGATATTTATATGATTGATATGTTAAGTGACAGGCTTCTTGTTTTTGAAGGTGAGCCCATGAAAAGAGGTGAAGTGCACGGGCCTTTTGACATGCGCCAGGGCATGAACAGGTTCCTTCAAGGCATCGGGATAACCTTCAGGCGCGATGAGGAGACAAAGAGGCCAAGAGTCAATAAACTTGATTCGCAGCTTGACAGGACACAGAAGTCGGAAGGGGAGTATTATTACAGCGTGGAGAAGTAGTGATCAGTCCTTTTCCTTTCCTATTTTAGCTTTTTTTATTGAATATCAAAGAAAAACATCTGGAAATCTCTCAGAAAATAAAATATCGATTTAATGCCCGCTTCTGCATGCGTCGCAGCAATCTCTCCGTGGTCAGCGCGCGCCTGAACCTGACCTTCTGCGTATCGAAACAGCCGGTCCTTGAAGAAGGTCGGGAGAGGACGCAGGAATTGAAGGATAGCGCGATTGACCACTGAACAGGATGAAAAGGATTTGCATCCTGTTTATATAAAAATCTAGGTTAATTCTCTTTTTAAGATTTTATGTGCAACATTTAGCTGTTTAAATTTCTCAGTGTCTCCGGTAGGCATGTCCGGGTGTAATTCTTTTGCTAAAGCTTTGTATTTTTTAGTAATTACCTCCAGATCGTTCGAATCAGGGGCAACGCCAAAAAACGCTCTTGCTTCTTTACGTTTATCCTCAACATCTTTTTCTTCCCTGAACTCTGAAATAAAGTCGTTAAAAGTTTTTTTTTCAGAAAGAACAAGGTTGGATTCCATCTCAATTACCTTGAATAGAACATGGAGATTATCAACATATTTGCCTTGCATGTTATGACTGTAATACATTCGATGGCCTGAATGATACCAGGTCGCAGAAGCTTTAGCTTTTTTTATCGCTACATTTTCAACAGGGACATCAATGTCATTTTCATTGACACCAATACTTTTTAAAAGCATAACAATATTATTCTTCAATTGCAATGCCCTCCGATTATGAGCAGTCTTTACAATTACGGTCTCTATTTCGTGTCCTTTTATTATTGCCATTTAATTCACTCAAATTTGATAACTCACATTAAGCAAGTCAGCTCTTCCTATAATTACCATTAAGGCATAAACTTATCCATGCAGTTTATAAATCCCAAATCACAACAGCTTCAAATTACCCGTGATCTTATCCAGTTCCCCGACCTCAGAAGGTCCGATCCCCAGTACAGTCGTCGTCCCTGGAGGCACTTCAGTTAAACCCGCATCGGTGATCAGCACAGCCGGAAGACTGTGTCTTCGTGCAAGCTCCCTGAATTCAAAAAGTTCCTTCAGCCCCGCAACCCTTAATACCACTTTTTTCTGTCCCCCTTCTTTCCAGGCTTCACGCGCTTTTGGATTCGCAAACTCATATGCAGAAATGGCTGCATGTGCGACTTGGACTGCCAGTTTGCCTTTTGATAATTTCAGGTCATCGCGTACAATAATAACTTGCTTGTATTCTGTCATAAAAAACGCCACAGATCACTGGATAAGCATACCCTTTTCATCAAATATCATTATGTTTTTTCTTTCGTCCCATTCTTTTCCAAGTTGAAGTGATTCCTCCCTGTTGAAATCTCCCACAACTAAAGTTTGCTCATTCTTCAAAACAGCTTCAACCGGGATTGACAGGATAATTTGTGGATTTTTTATTATGATCCTTCTCCCATCAACACCTATGCTTTCTCCTAAATCTACGTTGTTATGCGTAACAAATTTGCCTATATAGGAATTTGCCCTTAAATCGCCGGATTCTTTTTCCGGGGGCTTTCTCCCAAAAAATCTGGAAATCTTTTCTAAGATTGACATGGATACCTTTTATTGTCTATTCTAAAATAAATACTATTGGAATAAAGTTCCAGAATATTCGATTTTTTTTATAATACACGCATATCAAGATCTCAATGACCCCCCGGCTTATCAAAACACGCAAAATACAGGCACTCCTCCCTGGGAATCTGCGGAATTTCAACGCTCCCATCGATAAATACAGCCGGAGCATCCCTGATAAGCACAGCAGGCGTGCTCTCATCAGCCTCGCCCATTATTACCTGCGCCGCAGAGACAAGATTATCCGCGGTTGCGCGCCTCGTAATTAAAAGCGGTTTTCCGAAAAGGTCTTTTTTGCCCCTTATATCCTCCACGGGTTCGATCCCGGCGCAGCCAAGGGCAATGCCAACACAACCGAGGCGCAGGGGCTGCGTCCTGCTGTCGCCAACAATAACTGCAATATTGCAATTGTATTTTTTCATTAGTTTCTTCCTTATTTCAATTGCACTCATCCTGGGATCGGCTGGAAGCAGCACAACATATCCCTCAGGAGCATTCGAATTATCAATGCCGGCGCTGGGTGAAAGCACACCTTTTGTAATCGTCACCACAACTCCCGGTATCCCTCCAAGGATTTCTTCGGATTCTCTTATTATGAGCTCCATTTTCCTGGGGTCATTTTGATATACTTTTGAGAGTTCTATCGCTTTTTTTGAGGGTTTGACATCTTCTAAATTCACAATACGGCCTTCTGCCGTTGCGACTGCAGATTCTGCGAGGACGAAAATATCGTTGTCCTGAGGCGTTATGCCTGCGGTTTTCAGTGCATTGCATAGCACCGCAGCGAAATCATCGCCCGGTACTATGAGGGGTGTTTTTATGCCGATTAATTGCATGTTCTTAATTCCTTTTGAATTGGTTTTCTTTGATTTGTGAGACTTTGATTTATTTTTCTATTTGAAAAACCACAGAGATCACAGAGTACACAGAGAAAAATTAAAAATCTCTGACTTGTTTGGGAATATAGAGATCTCACCGCAAAGAACGCAAAGGACGCAAAGAATGTTGTTGCTATGCTTTGCGTTTTTTGCGATGATTTAAATCTAATTAGTTTATTGATTTTCTCAAAAAGTTTATGTACTTTAACCTTAGGCTTCAAGTAATCTTTAACGATTGCAGCATATTTTTTGATTGCATAATTGGAAACAAATAACTCATTGTGATTATTTCTTTCAACAAGACATTGTTTTTCATTTATTGTTCTATCCTTTTGGATATTTCCTTCATGGAAAAATAAATTAGAATCTTTTATTTTACAGTTCATATTATTCTTAACTATTAAAAAGTCTTTTTTGATTTTGCAATTTCTCTCGCTTCATCTTCACTCATCCAGTTAGGCATAACGTATGTTTTTTTACATTTGCCATCAAAGCAAATGAAAAATTCTCCGATCTGTAAATTCATAATCTGATCGTTTGTTGGCCTTTGATTCTTAGGGAGTGGAATTTGAGCGATTGTATGTTCAACTTCATTAACCTCAGTTTGTAAGCCCAAAATCCATATCGAAACACTTTTTAAAATACTTTTGTCAACACCCGCAATATCTTGAGAATCAAACCAAACGAAATTATTGTTTACTGCACCTTGTCTTATCAATTGCTCTATCGAATATTTGCTTGGAGTTCTTTTTGATTGAGGAATAAATTTCCATGCCTCTGGGATGACAATTACTGTATTTTTATTATTGTGTAATATTTCATATAAAACACTGTTTATTATATAGCTTTGAAGTTCTTCATTATAACTGCTTAAATCCATCAAATTAATGCCAGTTCTTAAACTCAAACTGCTTGTATATTCTTTATTTTCCAATTCCTTAAACAAATCTTCAAAATAAGCTTGAAGTAGGATTAAAGACTTCCTTTCAGTTCCTTTAGAATCTTCTAAGGCATTATCAATGCTCTGCTTAATTGATTTCAGGGTTTTTTCATGTTTACATAACTCTATTAGCTTTGCTCGGACATCTTTCATTTTCTCCCCTAATTGAGATTCAAATAATTTTTCCACGACTCTCCACTCAGCTTTTTCCTGGAAAAATGGTTTATGAATTTCTCCTTTATCAAAACATTTCTCCCCTGGTTTTGTAATAAATGAAATGGTGGATAAGCCACTTCTTTGGATTAAGGCTTCTAATGTAGTTGTTTTTCCAGATTTTTGTGTTAAACCAGAAATAAATAAGTGGGCAGGTTTAATTTTTACTTCATTTCCAGTTCCACATTCAAATCCAACTAAAATATAATGTGATGGGGTAATAGGTGGCTGTGGCAGAGTAACTGGAACTATGGGTGGAGTAACTGGAGGTTGTTGTTTGGTAATTGAAGGTTGCGGCGGAAGGACCGGAGGTCGTGTACAGCTACCATTTATTAAGCTATCAATAATTGGATTCGAAATCTCATCAATATATTCTTGTTTTAGCTTTTCTATCCTATTCTTAAATTTTTGTTCGTCTATTATCTTAAAGTACGAGGGATTTGAAGAATTGAATGAAGTTGTTATTTTTTCTTCTTTTAATTTATCAATTAGTTCCTTACATTCATTGTAATAGTTTGAATATTCAGTATTTATTTTATCTCTAATTTTATAATCTTCAATACTATTTATTAAATCATTAAAGTATGATACTTTTTTATTTAACTCAATGATCGAATCGTAAAAAGCTCTTGGAAAGCTTTCGAAGCGTTCCGATAATAATTGACACACTGCATCATTGTTTATAAATTTACTTTTAAAACCATCTTTTTTGTTTGACTGAAAATGAGTCAATTCTATAATAAAATTGTATTTTATTAATAAATTCTCCAATATGCTTTTTTTCTCATTCAATATTTTCTTTAAATCATCACCTTTTTTAGAATTTAAGAATAGTATTTCACAATCGTTTTTGACTTTTAAACTATCCATACTTCTTTGAATAGGTAGAGATAATATTGCAAAAATTGGATTAATATTGAGAAAATCAATCTTAAAACTTTCAAAATTGGATTTACCTTTTATTTCAATAAGTTCCTTGATAATTTCATCTCCACCATCGTCCAAAATATATATTCCGTAATTTCCATACTTAGAAAGACATTCTAAAATATATCCCTGCTTTAGGTAATCCAATAGAGGCTTATTTATTGAAATATCATTTTTAATAATTCCTTCGCTCTTTCGCCATGCAAGGTCTTGACCAATCCCAATGAAATATATTATTTCTAAAGCATTATCAATTTGATTTTGATTAAATCCAAAATCAACCATTTCTTTTCTCAGCTTATCGATTGTCATTTTTACACCATTTTATTTTTTATTCCTTTCTTTGAAGCCCCGGCGCCTAAAATTATTACCTGTTCGATATGTCCCATTATAAACCCTTCACAAACCTGTTGATTCCATCTTTCATTAGCAGAACATTAAAATTCAGCAATAAACCCAGCTTTAATCCCGACAATTTCAAATAAGTTAGCAATTGGGCTTTGTGAATTGGTTGTACATCAACCACTGATTTTAATTCAAGGATAACCTTGTTATCGACAACAATATCGGCACGATACCCGCATTCCAGTCGATTTCCCTTATAAACAACCGACATTATTACTTGCCTTTCAAAAGGAATTTGGTTTAAACTTAATTCATGGCAAAGGCATTCCTCATAAGTGGACTCCAGCAACCCAGGCCCCAGCGTCCTATGTACTTCTATCGCCGCTCCAACTATCTTATTCGATAACTCATTTTCATCCATTCTTTGCGTCCTTTGCGTTCTTTGCGGTGAAAAAATATTTTCCCCCGCATCATTAATTCTATATGAACTCCTTCATTATCTTAATAGCACAAAAATCCCCGCACATCGTACACGGCCCTTCTTTTGGCGATAATTCCCTTGCCCTGTCGCTGTCAAGAGCATATTTCATCTGTCCTTCCCAATCAAGATTCGCTCTTTTTCTCGCAAGATTAATATCCTGTTCATCATCCCCATATTTGATCGAATCCCCGATATGTGCAGCTATCTTGAATGCTATAAGCCCTTCCCGTACCTGTTCCGGGGACGGGAGTCCAAGATGCTCAGATGGCGTGATATAGCACAGGTAATCAGCCCCGGCACCGCTTGCAATGCTTGCGCCAACGCTTCCTGCAATATGGTCATATCCAACAGCCACATCCGTAGGAAGCGGGCCTGCAACAAAAAGTGGGAACTGCGACATCTGCTTATGGAACTTCACATATTCTGCGATCCTGTCAGCGCGCACATGCCCACCCATGCCCTCTATTATAACCTGTACTCCTTCCTCATGTGCTCTGTTTGCAAGTTCAACATTCAATTTTATCTCTTCCACCTGCGCTTTATCACGTGCATCATGAATGCATCCGCTTCGCATCGTATTTCCAAGAGACAGGACAATATCATTTCTTTTCAGGATTTTCAATATCTCATCAAAATTAGAAACAAATGGGTTTTCACAATCATTCAGCATCATATAAGCGCCTGTGATCGATCCGCCTTTTGAGACAACTCCCATTATGCGCTTTTCTTTTTTCACGATGTCAAGAGTCTTTTTATCGATGCAGTGAAGCACAAAAGAACTCACGCCTTCATTTGCCTGCTGTTTGAGGTTGTTTATTATATCATCGCAATCCAGATCCTTCAGACCTTTTTCAGCTGCAGCTTGGTAGATCGGTACAGTTGTCAAAGGAACTTTAGTATTCTCCAATATCCTCTTTCTTATCAGGGAGATATTTCCCCCCATGGATAGATCGGAGATGGTGTCAGCGCCATACGTCTGGGCTATGCGGGCTTTTTTCACTTCCTCATCAGGATCGATCCTTAAGGATGAAGTTCCGATATTGACATTGACTTTTGTCAAAAGATCTTTCCCAATGCCGACAGATAAATCATCCCTTTTCATGATCACAATGCTTCCGTTTGAAATATGTGAAATTAAAGTATCCATATCGATTTTTTCTTTCTTTGCAACAGATTCCATCTCTTTTGTTGCAGTTCCTTCCTTTGCATATTCAAGCTGTGTTTTCATAATAAATCTGCCATTTCAAGTATCGTTTTTGTATTTTCATGGTTACCAACAGGCATTATGTGAATACCATCGCACAGTGGTCGTATTTCTTCTATTATCTGGACGGCGATTTCCATGCCCTGTGCTTCGGGATCCTTTGAATCTTTCATTTCCCTCACAATATCTTCAGGAATTTTGATGCCCGGAACCTTATTCAGAAATTGCGCGCTTCTTTGCGATTTCAAAGGGATTATCCCCGCGATTATCTTTATATTTTTTGATCTTATTCCATTGACTTTTTCCATAAATCCGGAAAAACTCTTTACATCAAATACAGCCTGGGTTTGAAAAAAACTGGCACCCATCTGTATTTTCTTTTTGAACTTAATAAGCCCTGCTTCATTTAACTCTGTGTTTGTCACGGCGCCAACGCAAAGATTTGTCCTGCCAACCAGTTCATTATCTGCAAGATCAAATCCTTCATTGAGCTTCCGGAGAATCCCAAGAAGCTGTATAGAATCCACATCATAAACCGGCTTTGCACCTTCATGATCGCCTTTTACCGGATGGTCTCCCGACATGACAAGCACATTTCGTAAGCCTATAGCATTGGCTCCTAAAAGGTCTGACTGGAGTGCAAGCCGGTTCCTGTCCCTGCAAGTTATGTGCATGATGGTTTCAATTCCTTTTCCCTGGATGAGGCCACATGCGGCGAGAGGGCTCATTCTCATTACTGCCCTCTGGTTATCAGTCACATTTATTGCATCAACTTTTCCTTTTAATAAATCTGCATCACGGTTCAATCGTGATGTATCAGTGCCTTTGGGCGGGCTTATTTCTGCTGTAATTATGAATTTCCCTGAACGCAATGTTGAAATAAAGCTCAAACCTTTTTCCCCCTGAATTTCTTTGTGTGGTCTTTTGGCCCATGGATCATTTCAAGATTTTGAAGTTTTCCGAGTTCTTTAAGTCTCTCAAATATCTTATCCCATGCGCATAAACGTTCATCGACTTCGCATTTTCCCTCAACTGCGCCGCCGCATGGTCCGTTTAAGAGACCTTTTGAGCACTGTGTTATCGGACAAATCCCGCCATATTGCCATATCGTGCAATCCCCGCACATGCCACAAAGCTGCGTAACTATTTCGTTGCAGCATACCCCTCCAAGTGATTCGGTATCAAGAGCGGGATATACACTCATGCCTGCATACCTTGAAATCACAGAAACACCTCCGCCGCATGACATTACAAGAAGAGCACCCGATATTTTGATGGCCGGATTCTGGGCTAAAACATCATCCCATGAATTGATGCTGCACGCGGAACTTAAAACCGTCCAGCCGGTAATATTTTTCCCTGCGGCTTTTAATTTATCCTTAAGGTCAATAACTTCAGGTTCCCCGCCGGTATGTTGCTTTTTGGCGCATTTACCGCATCCGATCACGAAGATATTTTTCTCGGTCAGAAGTTGCAGTATTTCATCGAATTCTTTAAGCCTTGAAATTATCATTCTTATCTTGAATATTTAAAAGTAGCATCGTTGTTTTTATTCACTAATTCGAGAAGCATCTGTGCGATCATGGGCAGTCCTCTTGCCTGGTGGCGCAATTTATCGCAAAGGCGTTCAACCTGCAGTTGTGTCCCTGAAATGATGAGGCTTACCTTATCTGCTTCGTGAGAAACTGCTTCGCGCGGAAGGGCTGCGTCTGCACCTCTTGCAAGCATCTCCTGCTTGATTATAAGCGCTTCAGTTGTAGTGATATTATTGAGTAATATATTATAGATCAAAGTTTTTTTCTTCATGATCTGGCTTCCAGTTGTTGTTGCACCTATCGATACCATCGCTTTCTGGCAGTCATCCACATTTTTTATATCAAGTAATTCAGCTTCAAGAATCCCTGATCTGACAGATGGTATTCTTGTTCTTGCAGCCTGGGCAACCCTGACTGCATCCACAGTTGGCGCTACATCATGGGTCCTAATTATATGTGCGCCATTTCTCACTGCAATAGCTGTTGCAGCAAGGCTTCCATAAAGTCTTTCAGTTGCGGGTTTGTTTAATGTTTCACCGATAAATGATTTGCGGGAAATTGCTGCAAGTATGGGTTTTTTAAATATCCGCAGTCTCTGGATATTATCTATGGTTTCATAATCATATATCGCAAGTTTCTCCGGAGTCCATTTTCCAATAGCGGGGTCGATAATAATATTCTCCGAGGATATTCCGCAATCCTCTGCATGTGAAATTATCCTAACGAGTGACTCCATTATGGCATTCATACCTACAGGGTCGCCAGGAATTTTGTTGCTTGCCATCAATATTACCGGGCATGAGAATTTTTCCGCGACATCCACCATTTTTTCATCAGCCGTGAAGCCGCTCACATCGTTTATGATCGACGCCCCGGCGATAAGTGCTTCTTGTGCCAGGTCGGAAAACATCGTATCCACTGACAGTGGCACGGAAATGCCTGCAAGGGCTCTCACTGCTGGTATCAGGCGTGAGCGTTCCTCATCTTTTGTGATCTTTGCCGCAAGAGGCCAGGTTGAGCGTGCCCCGATATCGATAAGATCGGCGCCGTCTTCTATCATTTTAAGGGCGGCATCATGGACATTTTGTGATGAAACAATGGAATTTTTATAAAAAGATTCTTTACTTAGATTAATTACTCCCATTATCCTTACAGGTTGATCGTCCCCTACTTTCAATCCTGCAATGGTTTTTTCTATCACGTTTTAACTTAATACTTTTTAGCTACTCTTAAAGTTTGCGTCTCCAATATATCACGGTTATTATTCAACCCCTTTATTTCTTCTGGAAAAATTTAATTATTATGATGATAAGTACAATTTAAAATTAATATCGAAATTATGTCTATACTGCCTGATTATTATTTAAATAACTTCCGTAATTTCTCAATAAAAAGATTATATTTTTCCAAACAATAATAACACGATTAATATAGGATGATTTCATCTGGAACTTTTGTAGATCAAAAGTATTTAGCAATCAAAAGGCTGAATTCAAACAGTACCACGAGAACTATTGCCAACAGCACTTCCGAAATGGATGTCGGGTCAGGTGAGACAAATATTGCTATCGCAAGAAGAGCTCCATAAATGAATTTGCGTTTTCCTTTGAAATACCCTTTTTTCAAAAGACCCATCTTGATCGCAAATATAAGAATAAGTGGAAGCTGGAAAACAAGTCCAAAACCAATGACCATTGTTATTATCGTATTGATAGCTTTTATTACTGATATCTGCGAAATTGCAACATCGCTGGAATAAAGCATTGTATATTTGAACAAAATAGGCACAAAAACAAAAAATCCCAGTAATGCACCTGCCAGAAACATGATAAAAGAAAAGGGGACGATCTTGATGAAAAACTTTTTTTCATTTGGATAAAGGCCTTTTCCCATGAACATGAAGCCTTCATAAACAAATAGCGGTATCCCCACAAATAGCGCGCACATCAGGGAAAGCACCATTCTTGTTATAATAAGTTCCATCGGGGAATATATGGTCATTGGTCCCGGAATAGTCCTATCCCATATTATCTTCAAGAGCTCACCTGAATAAACAAACGCGATCGAAGTAATTATTATAACCGGAATTGCGACTGTCATCATTCTTGTGCGCAGTTCCAAGACATGCTCCTCGATTGGCAGCTCAGTATCTCCCGGTACATTGGTCATTGCCTTTAATTGATTCTTTATACTTTATATACCAGGTGCATTGCAACTGTCGCTACATTTATTTGTTCGCTGAAAAATCAACGAAGGATTTCGCAAAACCAGTATAGGACGCAGCGTGCAAATGGGCATACGCTGCCATAGTATTCTTTACAACGATACCATCCAGGTCACCTTTTATTCCCACACCGCGTTCAAGCTTGATGGCAAAATGAGTATCTTCAGGAATATCCACTATCTCAGAATGGTGGAATTCATGACCGATAAACGAAGCTCCTGCTTTCCCAATAACATTATCTTCAATAAAGCTGCCAATATTATAACTTACGACCCTTTTATGCCCCATCAAAGTCTTTCCGGGAAGGGCTCCAACCATCTTGAAAGTCCCGCCTTTCATTTCTGCCATGTGATAATTTCCGCTCCCTGGAACATTTGTCGTGATCTCCTGCGTGAGATACATAAGTCCGCCGCACTCTGCATAAATGGGTAGACCATCAGATGAGACTTGTTTTATGGCTTCACGCATGGAACTATTATCTTCAAGTTCATTCGTGAATAATTCAGGATAACCCCCGCCAATGTATAATGCATCCACATCAGGAAGAATGGAATCATTCACAGGACTGAAATATACAAGTTCCGCCCCCGCAAGTTCCAGCAATTCAAGGTTGTCACGGTAATAAAAATTAAAAGCTTCATCAAGCGCCACTCCGATCTTAATTATGCCCTTCTGGTTTTGAGGTCTAAAGATATTTTCTTGCGGCTTTTCAAGCGGGGGAGCGGAATTAGCAATTGAAATAAACCTGTCAATGTCAATGCCTTCTTTAATGATCTCCTTTATTCTTCCAAGGTTTACATCAAAATCCGCTACTCTTCGTCTTCCTTCAAGAGCAGGAATCAGACCAAGGTGCCTCATTGAGATCTTCATGGAGTCATTGCGCGGGATCACCCCTATTACAGGTGTACCCGTATAAGTTTCAATAGCAGTCTTTGCTTTTTCAGCATGCCGCTTGCTCCCGATGTTATTCAGGATCACACCCACTATGTTCACTTCTGGATCAAACGATTTGTATCCTGAAACCAGAGCCGCAGTACTTCGAGTTATACTTCTTGCATTTATCGCCAGAATAACGGGGCATTGTAATATTTTTGCGATCTGGGCAGTGCTTCCGATATCACTTGTTGCTTCAAGGCCCTCAAAAAGTCCTCTTACGCCTTCAATAACAGCAATATCAGCGCCTTTTGTTGCATGCGAAAAGACCTCACATACAGCGTCTTTTGACATCAAATAACCATCAAGATTCCTTGAATACCTGCCCGTAACTTCAGTATGGTAGCTGGGGTCTATGAAATCAAGCCCGACCTTGTAAGGCTGGACATTATAACCCATATCCCTGAGCACCGACATTATGCCGATGGAGATTGTAGTCTTTCCTGCTGAGGAGCGGTCACCTGCGATGAGGATGCGGGGGATTTCAAGCTTATCGGTCATGTTCTCCAAAAAATCTTATATCCTTGTCAATTCCCTCAACCTCTTATCATCAAGCGGTTCAGGGATTTTCCCAACTCTTTTCCCCATAATGCTTCTGGCAAGTTTTCGGTATACCCCTGCAATTTCAGAATCGGGAGCTTTCTCAATTACTGAAAAGCCATCCCTTTCACATGTCTGGACAAGCACATCCTTGGGGATAAAAGCAAGAAGCTGGCTTCCGATCTCTTTTGCGAATTCATTTACGATATTTTCCTCATTCAGGGCGCCGCGTGAGTTACATATCACGCCGTTCAGGGCAACATCAAGTCGTGAAAGCCCTTTACAGATATTGTTCGCTGCATAAAGCGGCATGTATTCGCCTGATGTGAGCACATATGCCTCATTCACAAGTCCTTTCTTGACAGGCGCAACAAACCCTCCGCACACGATATCACCGGGCACGTCATAAATAACGAGGTCAGTGTCCTCAATTGCACGTGATATTTTCTTAAGAAGGCCAATGGCAACAATTATCCCCCTTCCCGCGCAGCCTATGCCCGGTTCAGGACCTCCGATCTCAACGCATTTAACACCCTTGTAACCAATAAATACGATATCTTCTTCCTTGATATCCACTTCTTCCCTCAACAGGTCCATGATCGTGGGGATGCGTCTTCCCTGGAGAAGCGTGATGGATGAATCGCTTTTTGGATCACATCCGATTATTGTAACACGGAAACCCTCATCGGCGCATGCGGCGGCCACATTTGAGGCCGTGCTTGATTTTCCTATGCCGCCTTTTCCATAAATGGCGATCTGTTTAGGCATCTTTAGCCATCTCCCTAAGCGTAGCTCCGAATTCCGATTCAACAATGTGGCTCACTCCCAGCGTCTTGGGGTGCAGGTCGATCTCAACGACAACATGGGTATGTCCCATCTCTTTTAATGGCACGACCTGGCGGGGCCCATTAGTTATTGAGAATAGTTCCATATTTTTTATGTTGTCCATCGGAAGTGCATGAGGGACACCCGCTATGACTGCAAAATCGTAATCGCCATATTTTTCACCAATTATCTGGCTTGCTGTATTACCGGCGACAGGATACTCATCCAGGCCTCCGATAATATGATGTATCTCAAAGCCTTTCTGGCTCAGGTCATCTTTGATCTCGCGGGCATTGCGCCTGTTTTTGGGAAGCCCGACATTTACATCAAGATTTACCATATTGACAATATTTGAACCGCATCCGAGCTTTTCAGCAACCTCTGCCACGGCCAGGTTTATATCTGCGAACATAAAAGCAGTTTCTTTCTTTGCATTGAGTATATTGATCCCTTTTTTCCCCTGTTTTATCAATTCAAGCAATCTTCCCGCTACTTTGTATTTAAGATCGCCGCGGTTTGGTTCAAGATATTCCTTGCTGGCGGCGCCATGTCGCTTCTCAACCATTGTGGCTTCTTTGAGGAGTGCTTTTTGCCTCTCGAATTCAGTTTCACTGATAATCCCGGAAGCTAGCGCAGATTCAAGTGCAATAATTACGCCTTGTGTATTATTCCTGTATCCGGCATGGACTTCAACCTCGATCACAGGCACATCAGGCTGCACCTCCATAACTGCCTCGTGGAGTTCTTCTCCTATGATCATGCTTGCGCATGTGCCTACAATACCTATGCGTTTGGGTTTGAAGCGTTCTATGACTTTTTCAAGTACTTCAACAAGAGCATCTTTCCCGCCAAAAACAAATCCTGTTTCATCAAGCGAGGTCGTAACCACTCTCATTCCGTCCTCCTCAAGGAGCCGGGCATGCTTGAAGCTGCATCCCGGAGGACCATGCAGGATTACAACATCAGTATCAAGGTCTCTAAGTGTGTACAGTGCAGCGACTATCGAGCTTGGTCGCGGGTGCATAATGAGTGGTTCTTTTTCTTTTTTTACGGGCATCCTTTTTCTCCGGGTTTATTGCAGAACAAAATTATCTTATACGTTAAAAATCTTATCTATAGGATTAACGTATTTTTACTGATTTTTAGACTATTTGTGAAAATGGCTTCTTCCCTTTCTTCAAGATCCATGCCTTCTTCCTGTAATACGAAAGCGGATGTGAGATCCTATCGCATAACGCTTCTTTTCCGAAACAATTACCATATGTTGTCATGGTCGCGCATGAGGGGGATGTATATGCGGTGCCTGTGGCTCCGTGGATATGATTGACCTGGTATCGCGTGCGCTCCTCATCAAAATCAGGCGAGACCTTGAAGAGTTCGATTATACCTTCGACGTTCATCCCGATATTAAGCAGGAACGAAACTAGAGCAAAACGCATAGAGTGCGCAAGATTTACTCCGGCCTGGCCATTTGATAATGCATGCACCATGCATGGAGGAAAACAATCCGGCATTATTTCCTTGAATTCTTCAATATTGAATTCGGATTTTCGCACAGTAAGAGCGTTTCGGATTTCCTCAAGATATTGCCGGAGTGATTCACATATTTCAGGAGGAACTTCAGCAGGCAAACCGGATTCGATCCTTTTCCTGATGGCTTCTTCCATGAGGCGGGAGAAGTCTTCCCTGGAAACTGATACTTTTCCACGATCCATATTACGGTTCACGAGCTTCCATTTGGGTTCATGGATGACATTTGCATATCTAATATAATCAGTGAAATGAATGACGAATAATTTCTTATCCAGGGATGCGTCAATATTGAAATCAGCCGCTAATTCTTTGATCTCATCATCCCTGAGTTCTTTTACTTTTTCAAACGCTGATTTTGCTTCTGCAAGAGCATATCGCTTTATAAGATAACTGTCGTTGATGCATGAGACCAGAATTCTTGCCACCGGGTACGAAAGAAGTTCTTTTTTGGCGCTCCCTTCATCAGGATTTACATTTCTCTTGATGCCATCCCCAATAGCTTCAAGTACACGGCTTTTTCCCCTTTCTCTTATTGGTTCAAAAGCCCTCTCCGTGAAAAGTTCATCAAGTTTGAAATCCAGCGCTTCTACATATTTTGCTGCTGCATTAAAAAAAGGAAAATAAGCAAATTTGAAAACATCCATGTATTTATCCTGATCTACAATATATCGTAAAGATTTATCTAATAATACATCGAAATAACTCTTTAGTTTTTTATATCTTTTGGTTATGAAAATACCTGCTACTTAAATAGCTTAAATAAAAAAAAAAATGATTTAAAAAAAAACATTATGCTGAAGCGATGTATCTACTCCTCCTCCCCCGATTGATTTTTCTCAAACATTACCCTAGCCAGTAATTCAGAATTTGGGTATAATATTGGAAAATTGCTTTATATCAACAACACATTTCATTCGTCGAGGGACGAACTAATATAATCACATCTCCTATCCAAACCTATCCAATCAAAAAAATTTTTTTTTGGTTTGTTCCTCAATTCAAATGATGGAAAAAGCAAAAGCAAAAAGAAAAAGAAAAGTTTTATTTTTCTCATTGCCGTAGTTATACTCTCAAAATTATTGTTCATTTTATCTGCCTCCAGCATTTTCATTCCATACCTGCACCACTTTCCATTCATCAGGATCCACAAGAACTGATATTCCAGTCCATGTAACACTAAGAAGTGTCTTTGCCGCATAATATTTCTTAGAGGTGTCAGGCAGTATGCGCCGCACGGTTGGAACACCAATAACGCCTTTTTCCATGACCTCCTTCTTTTGCATCGCCGCTGCTATTGCCGTATTCCTATCATGTGGCTGCAGCGCTTCAAGAAGATATGATGTGCGTGTCAGCGTCCCGTCTGAATAAGTAAAATCATAGATATCAGGATTCATGGCAGCCTTTGAGATCCCTATAACTCTAATATGCAGTCCATCGCTCTCATTTTTGGCAGTGATGTTCACAAGGTCATATTCAATACGATATGGAGTTATCTGTGTAAAGAGTTCCTTCTCTACTATGCTGTCCGGCTTTTCTCCCAGCCAGTTGACATCATGCGCCCAATCTGGTTTTGTGCTGGATGCATTGAGACATCCCGCAATCATTACCGCCAGTATAATCAAGAGTAACGCGGGTCTGGTTCCCATGTTCATTGAATTCTCCTCTTTTGATTTCAAAAAAATTGGGGAACTCAATTATTCCCCATGGTAATGGTGTACTCAAACTGCTGTGTATTCTCCGGCAATATCCCGAGCTTCAGGTCGCCCGCAGGGACATCAACTTTATAGGTTTCCACAATCTGAGTTCCCATCTCTTGATAGATACTTTCACTTTCTAACTCCCAAGGAGGAAGCCCGTTCATCCCGCCGAGAGATACCCCGCCTTTGATTATAGTTTTTACCTTTGTCAACGGTATTGCGGTATTACCTGTTCCCGTCATTGTCACAGCAAATGATGGGTCTTTCTTGTTTTTTGTATTCGTACTGCTACCAAAATAACCGTACGCTATTCCCATATTTGAACTGACCTCTATTGTCACAGGTGCTGCTTCCTTTGCATTGAAAGTCTTTACATAAGGTTCTGTAGGCTGTTTCCAGACACCGAATCCAAGGTTTACCATATCCGCCCACTCATCGCGGATCGATGGGTCATCTATTCCCAGATCAATAATTCCCTGATAATTCCCTTTTGCATCTGCCGGCACTTTGATATGTACATTCACTTCTATGCTTGCCCCTGCAGGTACCTCTTTTTGGGATGTTATTGTAATGGCATCGTCCGTGAAAGCGGATTCCCCGGAAGGGCCGCCATACATTTGATTCTGCTGGCTCGTCTTCGGGTCTATGGCAACTGCTTTGTCTCCAGTGTTCTTCAACTTTATCTTATAATCGTATTCTTTTCCTGCTTCAAGCTGGTCGTTTATATATGGATTTGATATCTGGATTTTTGGAGGCGCCCACAGGTTGATCGATAGACTGTAAGAATGCACATAATTCGGGAAGGGTTCTGGATATGGTGTCGGCATCTTTTCATTTGTGAATGCAATATTGGCATTATAATAACCTATAGATGCATCTGCCGGAATGACGACTTTTATGGCGAACTTCTGGCTTCCACCTGCCGGGATTTCAATATTTGCAGGGCTTACTGTTATCCATTCTTTATCCATCAGGTACTCTCCAAATGGAGGCACAACCACAATTGGTGAAACTTTGATCGATTTTGTCTCTTTGTTCTTTATGGTCACAGTCATTTCCTTATTCTCACCTGGCTGAAATTGTGCGTTTCCATAACGCGGAGAGATCTCAAGTTTTGTGAAATTCTGAATGTCAAATGATTCCATCTGGGGACCGACTTGTAATGTCTCTGATTTCACTACGCCAAATTCCGCGCTTGACGCCACAACACCAAATGTGCTTAAAACGATTAGCACTAATACATATAAACTGATTTTTTTATTCATTTTGTTTAACCTCCATTGCACTATCTAATTTTTAGATTTGTTCTGTAAGTCCTTTGATCGGACAAACACGATTTGCAAGTAGAACTTCTTAATACTTAAACTTGTCTATTAATAGTTAAGTTAGTGTTTAAAATAACTATGTTATTGATATAAAAACAATAGATTTACTATTTTATTGCACAGTCTGTGATGATTATAAAAGCAAAATTATATGAATATATACGCAAATACGTTTGAAAAAAAAAGCTAACTGAATATATCTTTCAGGGATAGCAACAGGTACAGGATTGTATCATTCCAGTGTGGCAAGGGTAATTGAACCTCTTCTCCAAAATAAGATTGTTAGGCGACAGGGAAAAACTTATAATAGTGCTGAATAATCTGCTTAGTAATGCGTTAAAATTCACACACAATAAAGGAAGAATAATTCTGTCGGCAAAGGATGATCAGGATAAAATTATGGTCAGGGTTGAAGATAACGGTATCGGGATGGAGAAGGATAAATTAGTAAAGATATTTGACAAATTTTATCAGGTCGATAGCACAACCCGAAGAAAAATAGGGGGCAGCGGGCTTGTACTTTCTTTTTCGGATTGAAGAAGCTTGGTGAAAGATGAAAAAATACATGTATATTATAATTATATTAATTATATTTATACCCTTGTATGCAATGACCAGCCTGTATGAAAAATCCCATGTTCAAAAGACGATATATGTTGTTTCAATGACTCCTGATGAGATGACTTCTGCACTTTCGGATGGAAAAATAACAGGTTTCATTTCCTGGGAACCGTATCCTGCAAAAGCTGTCGCTGATGGTTATGGCAGGTATCTAGTTAATTCAAAAGATATATGGAACAACCATCCGGAGTGCGTTATGGCAGTTTCAGAATATGTCAAAGATGAAGACACGATAATGGCTCTTATCTGGGTGCATATTAAAAGTACACGATTCATTAATGACCCTCCAAACCGAGAAAAGGTCCTGGAATACGGCTCCGAATTTACAGGAGTTGATAAATCGACTGCCTCTGAAGCGATCAACAATACTGTATATATAGAATTCCCTGATATGAACGAAATGAAAACAGGATTCGAAATATTGAATAAGGCCGGAGGTTTTAATAAAGATCTGTCCTCAATAGGCTATAATAATCAGGATAATTTTCTTTCGAGCATAATCCAAGACAAATATTACAATGAAGTCAGGAATAAGCTGGATGCAAATCCGAAATGGACTCCGGCTGCCGTTAACGGGAGTCTCAAGTTCGGGCTGATCCATAACGATATCCACAGCTTGGGGATATATGTAGCGCAAAAAGAAGGTTATTTTGAAAAGGTAGGTCTTATACAGGATAAAAACATTTTTTTCTTGAAGTTCAGAAATGGGATGGCAATAACAAATGCCTTCACTCAGCGTGAAGTAGATGCAGCAGTTTTTGGGGCGACTCCGGTTTTGAGGTATGCAATTAACGATAACGGAAAGATCCATATTATAACTGGAGTGAATACCGGGGGGACTTCGCTCGTAGTGAAAGCGGATTCTAATATACGCTCTTTAGATGATATGAGCGGCAAAACGATAGCTACGCCTGGTTTTGGCTCTATCCAGGACGTCATAATGAGAAAGATGTTTGAGGGGTTTGAGATAAAAACGATTTGAGTTTTATGAAAGGAACCATGTGATTAAAAGAAAAGGGGACGTTAAATGGCTGAGGGTGTTGCATAATCCCTTTTTCTGGAATCATTCTTTAACCTTTAACGTCCACATCCGGCCCGGGATTTGAACCCGGCTGAGACTAAGTTCTCCGGATTAGTATTTTTATAAATCTAATATCGATTTCTTTTATTTTTCGGTAAATTCATGGCATTCCGCACTTCCAGTAAATGACACATTAACTATGCCATCATTGAACATGACGTGATATCCTCCCGTTTTCCGATCGCTATTATCGATAACTACCTCCTTATATCGAAATTTAATTGAGTCCTTGTCAATCTGCTTGTTTAGCCATTTTTCCAGGTCTTTCTATTAAGATAAACCTCTATCTTTAATTCAACGTCTTTATACTTAAACTTGCCTATTAATAGTCTAGTTAGTTTTTCTATACATTAAGTATTACAAAATATAGTAATATATAACGATATATAAACATGTATATATTAATTTGTACACTGATATAGTGACGGGCTTGGAAAAGAATTCTGGTAAACTATTTTAGAGTTACGCTGTTTATCAGCCAATTGAAACTAAGACTGAGGAAGTTATTTAGGGAAAAGATATCTGTGCTTTCCGAAACCGTAGATAAACGCAGATGGACGCAGATTTGATTTGACATGGCGGCGCGAACATATATCATAAAAAGCCCCTGCTTTGCGATCTTTGCGTACTTTGCGGTGGAAAGCGCGCATAATTTATTAACATTTTAATATATTTTTAGGCGGCGCGGACGCGTTCCCGAATCAGCCAACATGAATCTAATCAAAAGAAAAATCTATGGGACAGGGGGAAATTGAGAATAGAAGAGTCACGACCCGATATCATATAAAGGACTGGGTTTTTTACAAGGTTGTTAAGATTTATATATTTATATTCAACATGACTAATAGAACACGGATGACACGGATTTTCACGGATTTGAGGTTGTGAAAAAGAACAGCATATTTATTATCAGTTTAATATATTTTTAGGCGGCGCGGGCGCGTTCCCGAAGCAGCCGACATGAATAGAAACAAAGGCATGAAAACAGGTTTCAAAGATTTTGTATTATCTTCGTGCATAAAAAAACCACAGAGTACACAGAGAAAAGCAGCACTGCTCTGTGTGCTCTGTTGTTGAAATGGCGGCGCGTTCCAACCTCCAGCTTGCCGTCAAGATGCTGGGCGGGGCAACAGATTCAATGGTGCATCCTCAAGCTTATCTTCATATCATTTGCCATGGTCGGTATCAGACTTGTGAGAGGCGCGAACCTTACGATTCTGTTCCATATAAGTATATATACCGATACGTGTATACCTATAATATGCATATCTTTCATTGAAGAATGCACGAAAAATAACAAAAGGTGAAGAAAAATGGCTGAAATCGTGGAATATATTCCTGAACTCAAAGGTGTAGATGCAGAAATATTCCATAAAAACTTAAACCGTAAACTTACCCAAGAGGAGATAATCGAAATTCGTAAATGGGCACTGGGTTCCATTTCAATGTTAAAATAATTTAAATTACTTTATTTTATGCCACTTACAAGCTTTGAAAAACATTTCTTTACTGAAAAGTGGCTGGAAGCTGTTAAAGACTTTGATTGTTGTCAATCAAAAAATAACAATTCTGTAAAATTGAACGAATTCTTAAAAAAAGATGCACTAAGATATAATCAAAATAATTTATCAAGAACCAATATATTTGTTAAAAACGGGGTATGCATAGCATATTATAGTTTGGCTATGAATGCAATAAAAGAACAGAGTATAAATTTGGAAGAAGAGTTTCAAATTTTAAGAAGTTATCCAGCTCTTTTTTATAACTCGCTTTGCGGTTGATACACAATATCAAAAATCAGGAATAACAAAGGCAATTCTTAATGCCATTGTTAAAAATGCCTATAGAGATCAGAAGTTGCTGCCAGGTTTCTATTTTTAGATGCATATCCTGAATCTATTTCCTGGTACCTTAGCAATCCTCTATTTGAAATTATGTATAGCGCTTTATCAGAAAGAATCGAAAATTGTTTTGAAAAAAGCATTATCGAAAAATTAAATGAGCGTTTGAAGCAAGGGCATACCATAGAATGTGAACTAAATAAGGATGTGGATGCAGACACACTTAAGATTAATTGTAAAAAAATTTTGGCCGCGCATGTAAATAATATTTTTCAGGAACTTGTACCTGAAAACTCCCTTTTAAAAGTATGCCATTCCAAAATAAAATTGAATTTCGAAGATAATAAGCCAAAAATCAAATTGGATGGTTTTAATATACGTCAAAACAGGTCAATAATTCGTGATTGGCTAAAAAACAAAAATAATCTTTTGAATGTCGATATTACAATTCCATTATATGCCGATATAAACCAATATTATAATGCTATATATGGATAACAAACACTACAAACTTCCTTTCCCGATGAAGTGCTTGCTGCGCCCATCCCAACCTCCAGCTTGCCGTCAAGTTGCCGGGCGGGACAACTGATGCGATGGTGCATCCTGATGCTTGTTTTCATATCAATTGCCATGGTCGGTATCGGATTTGTGGGGGGCGCAAAGCTTGAGCTCGTACCAGTCTAGATTCGGCATACCATGCGCGCCGAGGTGTCAATCAAAATAACATGTCTGTGCTTTCTGAAACCGCAGATAAACGCAGATGGACGCAGATTTGATTTAACATGGCGGCGCAAACAATTGTCATAAAAAGCCCCTGCTTTGCGATCTTTGCGTACTGGTATGAAAAAAAATAGCAACGAACCCAACGAACTCGAACGAACTCACGTCATTCGAGTTAGTTTTAGTTCGTACCAGTTCGTTGCTTTTTTGCTGGCTCGACTGGATGCAATGCGCGCCGAGGTGTCAGCCAAAATGACCTGCCCAGGCTATCCGAAACCACAGATGGACGCATATTTAATCTGACATGGCGGCGCGAACATATGTCATAAAAAGCCCCTGCTTTGCGAACTTTTTGTACTTTGCGGTGGAAAGCACACCACATTTATTCACATTTTAATATAGTTTTTCAGGCGCGCAGACATGTTCCTAAAGCAGCTATTTCAAACAAAAAAAACATAGCAAGAGTCCATTTAGAAAATTTTTCAGAAATTATTAAATTGTATTTAAATACTAGATTTTCGTATATTTGACAAATGGCAAAAATAATTGATTCAGATCCCGCAAAATATTCAGAAACTAATATTCCTGAATCCGATGCTATTCGTGTTTTAAATTTTATAATAAATCTAAACAATGTCAAAACAGAAATAAAAACAAATGATAAAATTCCAAATATTGATGGATATCTCGAAATAACTGAAGATGATCAAACACCTATCGGAAAAATAGAGGTTCAAATAAAAAAATTATCAAATAATGATATAGATAATCCAAAATATCAATGTAATAAAAAATTTCTTAGCTATTGTGAGAATAATATTCTACCAGTATTAATTATTGTTGCTGACACAACAAACATTGTCGCATACTGGCGTCATATCGATAAAGATTTTTTGAAATGTTTGAAAATTAAAGGGGAATCGGTAAATGTTAATATTGAAATTGAAAATATAATTAAAAAAGGAAATTCAAATTATTTGGAAAAGTGGAAAAAAATCATTCGAAAATATAAAATTAGAATTAATTCTTATGATAATCTATTTGAAATAATGAAAAATCTTCAAAACGCTAATAATATTCTCTCATCTAACTCAGACCCAATTATTGGCTTGGAAAAACCAGAGTATAGAAAGATTCATATATTTTTGGATAGATTAAATTTTTTATTAAAAACTGATTTTTCTATTATTAATAAAATATTTTACAATTCTTGTTGGAAATTGGGTTTAGCATATACTAATTATTCAAGAACAGAAGTATCTTATGTTCTTTACCCAATTAATTTTGAAAAAAATGATTTACAAATAAAAGAGATATCAAAAAACGTCAGGGAGAAATTATCCGAAGAGAAACATATTTTTAAACGTTATATAGATTATTATTCAGAAAATCCAATAGAAGCTATACCTGAAGAACATGCATATAAAATAATGCAGGATTATTTAAAGATAATATTTGATAAGAAATTACTTTCCATTAAACATGTATCCCTTTGTCGTGAAATGTTTTTTTCTTTTATTGACAAATTCCATGAATGTCTTGGACTAGAAATAAAAAATCAATACACGTTGTTGGAAATAAAAGACTCATTTAATAATTATTTTCCCATATGGTTAGACGAAGTTGTAAAAACCAAAAAAATAATTCTAGTGGATATAAATTATATTAATCTTGATTTTATGGTTCCTAAAATCAACAAGAAAGATGCCGATGAATTGGATAGAAGAGTGAAAGAGAGAATAAACAAAAATCAATTAGTAAACGATGGTTTTGCCATACGAAGTGAAAAATACCCTATTAATTTGATAATAGAATCATTAAATTTTTTAAGTTTAGAAAATATAAGTGACCTGGAAAGATTTTATGTGCCTCCAAATTATGATATAATTACAAAAATTGGTGTTGGGGCTGCTTATTCTTCAGAAGATATTATGAAAAACATCAAGATATTTTATCAAGAGTTGCCTAAGGCTTATGATCATGTCTTAGAAAGTGTTTTTCCATCATTTAAATCTAAACTAAATTTTTTTAATGGATTTAATAAACTAATTATTGTTGTTGAGATAGAAGACGATATGGAGTGCGCCCCTCAAAGTAGACAACTAGTTAAGGTGTGTCTCAGAGAGGGAAAACATGGGAAAAACATCAAGAAAAAGCTATACGCGTGAATTCAAGCTCACTCTTATACGGGAACTT
>Ga0172368_10001312_pt1 | contig 34458 bp, 19 predicted proteins | sample Lak11m_FD_114540 | JGI IMG/M metagenome (GOLD analysis project Ga0172368, IMG submission 114540) | Freshwater microbial communities from Kabuno Bay, South-Kivu, Congo - kab_022012_11m | ecosystem: Environmental > Aquatic > Freshwater > Lake | place: Democratic Republic of the Congo: South-Kivu... | reverse complement strand
GCCGATGCGCGAGCCGCCGGCCACAAACACGTTCTGGCCGAACTTACAACCACGCCCAATTACCGCCCCGTTGGAGATGTGGCAGAAGTGCCAGATGCTGGTACCCTCGCCGATCTCCGCCCCCTCGTCCACGTAGGAGGACTCGTGCACGAAATATTTCGTTTCCGCCGTCATACGCTGCTCCCGAATATGAGAGTGGGAGAATGGGAGAGTGGGAGAAAAGGGGAGTATTGACGCTCCCTATTCACCCGTTCTCCCATTCACCCATTCAAAATGCCTTTTTCATAGTCCACTTCCACCGGCCGGCCGCCGGCTTTCAGCGAGGCGTCGGCTGCTTCCAGCACGCGCACGACGCGCAGGCCGTCGCGGCCATCACTGCGCGGCGCCGTGCCATGGCGGATGGCGTCGATGAAGTGCTGCGCCTCCGCCTGCAGCGGCTCTCCGCCGGAGAAGTGCGGAATGAGCACATCGCCGTGGCGCACGGTGACCAGCGCCGGCCCGTCGAGCTTCCCGGTGACATCCGCGCCCTTATGATAGACGCGGATCGGCTCCATCGGCGACATGTCGTCGAAGACCACCATCGATTTGCTGCCCACCAGCACCATCTCGCGCTCTTTGTGCGGGTCGAGCCAGGAGACGTGGATCTGCGCCGCGCGCCCATCGGGGAAGTGCAGGTTGACGAAGACCACATCCTCGATGCCCGGCTGCAGGTAGCTGGCGCCGTGCGCCGCCACCCGGTCCGGCTCCGCGCCGAAGAGGTAGAGGATCACGGAGACATCGTGCGGAGCGAGCGACCAGAGGGCATTTTCATCCGAGCGGACGATGCCCAGGTTCAGCCGCTGTGAGTACATATAAAGCGGCGTGCCCAATTCGCCGGAATCCAGGTAGTTCTTCATCCACGCCACCGCGGGGTGGTATTCCAGCAGGTGGCCGACCATCAGCGTGCGCCCCGCGCGGTCGGCGGCCGCGCAGAGCGCTTCCGCGTCCGCTGTGGAGAGCGCCATCGGCTTTTCCACAAAGAGGTGTTTGCCCGCCTCCAGTGCGCGGAGGCCCAGCGCGCAATGCGTGGGCGCGGGCGTGGCCAGCGCCACGGCGTCCAGCTCCGGATTCTCCAACAGCGTCGCCAGGTCGGTCGTTGGCGCAGCCGCGGGGTATTGCGCCGCCTGCGCCGCCAGCTTGCCCGGATCGGCGTCACAGATCATGCGCAGCTCCGCGCCCTTCGCCCGCGCGAAACACCGCACCACGTTTTTGCCCCAATTGCCCAGACCGGCCACGCCGATGCGCACCTGCTCCATCTTCGCCCTCCTGCACCCTCAGTATTATTTAAAGAAAATACGACAATCGACCCTCAATGACTTGATGCTACCGGGAGCAGCAGGGATCGTCAATAGCGGGAGCTGTGCATTGCGTTAGTATTCAGACAACGCCGGGTGAGAATGCGACATACGGCCTGGTAATATCCAGATACCGGGTGCTCGCTCCCTATTCGAGCCGGAGGGGACAGTCCCTGCGGCGGCGCTGGTCTTCTGTGGACGGGCAGTAGAGGCGGGGACAGTCCCCGGAGGGCTTGCCTGTTTACGGCTAAAGTCGGGAGCGGATACGGAGGGGACAGTCCCTGCGGCGGCGCTGGTCTTCTGTGGACGGGCATTAGAGGCGGGGACAGTCCCCGGAAGGCTTAGGTGAGATAAGACGATGCAGCTCCGTCACCCTGTATTACCGCCCGGTGTACTCGAAAAAAAATCGTATTTTTCTCAGAAAAGGCGTTGAATTCGTGTTGCATCCGCTCAATGACTGTGCTATCCTTCACCCGAACGCCTTGAAGAGCGTGAAAACGCGGTCATTCGTTCGTATTTTCACGTCAGAACAGAGGCGCGGGCGCCATCATGAGTATCGGCACGTCCCGGTTGCAATTTCTAACTAACCTGATACGTCCATACCGAGGGCGCTTGTTTTTCTCGATGGTGTTGGCCATGGTCTACACCGCGGTTGCGCTCACCCCCCCGCTGGCCGTCCGCTTTTTCATCAACCACATTCAGGACAAAAAAGAGTGGCACGTCGCCACGCTCGCCATCTGCCTGATCGCCTTCATCCCGCTGTGGCTCGCCATCCAGGGTTTGCTGAACCGCTGGGTCATCAGCGCACTGGGGCAGCGGCTGGTCGTGGATTTGCGCACCGGGCTTTACCGGCATGTGCTCGGATTGAGCATGCAGTTCCACGGCGAGTCGGGCGCCGGGCCGTTGATGAACAAGCTGATGACCGACGTCGGCATCGTGCAGAACCTGCTCACCGGTGAAACGCTGGGCATTCTCAGCAATATCGTCGCCCTCCTCTTCAGCCTGATCGTGATGTTCCTCTTCAACTGGAAGCTCACTCTGGTGGTGCTGGTGATGGTGGTCCTCTACACCGTCAACTATACCAAGCTGGTGAAGCGCATCCGCAGCGCCAATCTGGAGCTGCGCGAGGTGATGGACCAGGTGACGGGCCGCCTGCAGGAGCGGCTGGCCGGCGTGCGGCTGGTGAAGACCTATACCCGCGAGCACGACGAGACCGCGGCCTTCCTCGCCTCGACCGAGCGCGCGTTGCAGTTCGGCATGCGCAGCTCGATGCTCAGCGTCTCCCTCGGCGTCACCGCCAACCTGATCAGCGGTCTCGGGTCCACGGTGGTGTGGTGCGGTTCGCTGTGGTTCGTGCTGCACGGACAGATGCATTACGGCGACATGCTGGCGATGGACACCTACGTCTGGCAGGCGATCGGCCCGGCGGTGAGCCTGACCATGGTGGCCGGCTCCATTACGCAAGCGCTCGTCAGCCTGGACCGCATCCTCGAGGTAATGCAGCAACAACCGGTCATCGTCGACCGCCCGAACGCCTACGATCTGCCCGAAGCGCAGGGCGACCTGCAGATGCAGGAGGTAGTCTTCGGTTATGTCGAGCATCAGCCGCTGTTCGACCATTTCAATCTGCACCTGCCGGCGGGCAAGATGACGGCGCTGGTCGGGCACACCGGCTGCGGCAAAACCTCGGTGACCAGCCTGCTGATGCGGCTATGGGACGTGCAGGAGGGCAGCATCACCCTCGACGGGCATGACATCCGCAACCTGACGCTGCGCTCGCTGCGCCGTCACATGGGCGTGGTGCCGCAGGAGCCGGTCGTCTTCGAATGCACCGTGCACGACAACATCGCCTACGGCATGCCGGAAGCGACTGCTGAGCAAGTCGAGGAGGCGGCGCGCGCCGCGCAGATTCACGACTACATCACCGGCCTGCCCAAGGGTTATGCGACATGGCTGGGCAAAGACGGCGCCAAACCGTCGGTGGGGCAGAAGCAGCGCATCTCCATCGCGCGCGCCATCCTGCGCAAGCCGGCGGTGCTCATCCTGGATGAGGCGACCAGCTCGCTGGACTCCGAATCCGAGCTGGCCATCCAGGAGGCCCTGAAGGTGGTGCTGCGCGGGCGCACCAGCGTGGTGGTGGCCCACCGCTTGAGCACTATCGTGGAGGCCGACCAGATCGTGGCCATGGATAAAGGGAAGATCGTCGAAATGGGCACGCACGATGAGCTGATGCTAATCGAAGGCGGCTATTACCGGAAATTGTATGAAGAGCTGAAGGGCAAGCATGATGACGCTGAGGTGGCCAACTGATGCCGAGTAAGCCCAGTACATATCAAAAACGCATCATGGCCGTGCTGGAAGAATACCGGGACAAAGAGCCGCGCGCCGGCGCCGACCGGCGCCATCTGCAGCGCCTGCTGAAAGAGTTCGTCTACCCGCTGCGCTGGCGCATCCTGGCGGTTGCGATCTTTTCCACGCTGATGACGTTGCAACCCTACCTCTGGACATTCATCCAGCGCTTCGTGGCGGACGAAGTGGTGATGATCGGGCAGAATCCGAGCGCGGCCATCCTCCTGTCGCATGTCAAATATGTCTTCATCCTGCTGGCGCTCAACGGCAGCATTCATATCTTCAATACCACCTTTTCGTATGCGAACAGCTACCAGAACACCATGATCGGGCAGCGGATGGTCTATAACCTGCGCAAGGCGCTGCACGAGCGACTGCAGACGCTGCCGCTGTCTTTCTTCGACCGCATGCAGACAGGGCGTCTGTTGACCGTGGTGCTCGACGATGTCTCGACCATTCAGAACAGCATCAGCAGCATCGGCATCAACTCCATCACCTCGCTGGCCAGCATTATTGTCGGGCTCTGCCTGGTTTTTTCGATGAACTGGCAGATCGGGGTGCTGGTGATCGTCGCGATCCCCGGCTACGTGATGAATTTCCGCCATTTCCGCCCGCGCCTGAAGGACGCGAACATCGCCGCGCGCCGCGCCACCACCGCGCTCTACAGCCGCGTGGAAGAGCGGGTGGCGGCCATCCGCACGGTGAAGGTGTTCGGCCGCGAGCGCGCCGAAAGCCGCAGCTTCGCCGAGTCTGCTTACAACCTGGCGCGACTGACGATGTATATCGTGCGCATGAACAACTGGCAATCGGTGCTCGCCAACACCATCAGCGCGCTGGCCACCTTCGGTATCCTCTACATCGGCGTGCACCAGTATATGCACTACATGGCCGCCTACGATCCCGCCTATCACGCTGCTTATCTCGCCGGGCTGGCGAAAGGCCTAACGAAAGACGCCGCGGAGGTGGCTGCGCAACATCTGGCGGCGCATGCCGCGCAACCGTTCGGACTGAGTGCCGGACAGGTATGGCAGATCTACCGCTGCTCACTGTTCCTTTTTTCGCCGGCGGTGACCCTCAATGACATCAGCATCGAGGTTATCCGCGTCGGGGTCATCCTGCGCCGTGTTTTCGACCTGATGGAAGCGGATCCGGAGCCGATCGACCAGGAAAACGCGGTGGTGGTGAAGGACGCCAAGGGCGACATCGACTTCGACCACGTCACCTTCACCTACCCGGGTGACGAGCACCCGACGCTGCATGATGTCTCCTTCAGCATCCCGGCGGGCAAGCAGGTGGCGGTGATGGGACCGAGCGGCAGCGGCAAGAGCACGCTGCTGTATCTGCTGATGCGCTTCTACGATCCGGAGGAGGGCGGGATCACGCTGGATGGCAACAACTTACAGGATATCCGACTGGCCAACCTGCGCGATCGCATCACGCTGGTGATGCAGGAGCCGGTGATCTTCAGCGGCACGGCGGCGGAGAATATCCGCTATGGCCGCCTGGATGCCAGCGACGCCGAAGTGCGCCGCGCGGCGAAGGACGCCGACCTGCACCAGTTCATCCAGACGTTGCCCGACGGCTACGAGACGGTGGTCGGCGAGCGCGGCATGAGCCTGTCCGGCGGCCAGCGCCAGCGCCTGGCGCTGGCCGCCAGCCTGCTCAGCCGGCCCAGCGTGCTGCTGCTGGATGACACCACCAGCGCCCTCGACCCCGCCACTGAACACCGCGTGCGCGAAACGCTGAGCCGCCTGATGCAGGGCCGCACCTGCTTCGTCGTGACCCACCGCATCTCCACCGCGCTGGCCAGCGACCTGGTGCTGGTGCTGGAAGACGGCCGGCTTACCCAGTCCGGCACGCCGAACGAACTGCTGGGCCAGCAGGGCCTTTTCCGCCGTATCTACGAGCAGCAGACGCGAGAGAGCGCGGATACGGCGGTGGGATAGGTGGAAGAGTGAGTGGGGAGTAGTAAATAGTAAGTAGTGAGTAGTGAAGACTGAATAGTGAGTGGTCTTATGCTTATGCACAGTCCGGTGGTTGAGTAGGCAGGAGAGCCTTCTCGAAATCCCCTCATAGCCCCCGCGCCGTATCGAAACCACCGCGGGTATGGGTGGGCTTCCTTATATCCACGGTGGTTTCGATACGGCACGAGAACTGTGGAAAGAACCGAGGAGTGCGACGGAGTACCACCGAAGAGCTTCCCTGCCTACTCAACCACCGGACGGTAACCATGCATATGACTACTTACTGCTCACTCATCCACCCATTCATCCTTCCATTCTTCCATTCTTCCGCTCTTCCATTCTTCCACTCTTCTATTCTTCCATTCTTCTATTCTTCCATTCTTCCATCCCTTCAGCGGCAGCACGCCGCTGCCGGGGCGTTGAGTGCCGTTTTGCTGCCGGGTTTTCTGCGTCAGGTCGATGGCGCCGGTGAAGGCCTTGTCGGATTGCGTCATATCCCGCACCAGCAGGCGGGGCTGGGTGTCGGTCTTCGCGATATCGAACACTGCCACCGCGGCAATCAACTCGCCGGGCTTCAACTGGTATGTGCGCTGATATTTTCCCGCCTGCAGCTCCTCCGGCATCCCGTAGGCGATGAACGCCGGCGCATGCCGCCCGTCGTTGCGCCCGTCGGTTAACGCGAAGGCGGCATCATCCAGCATGAACGCATCCGTGCCGTTGTTGGCGACGATGATGATCACGCCAATAAATTGCCCATTCTTCGGCGGGCGGCCTTCCCAGGTGTCCGCGCTGCCCGTGTCGGCGACCCCCACCGCTGTCTTGCCGATGGAGACCGGCTCGCCGACTGCGCCCAGCACCGGCACTTTGGCATGCGTCGAGCTATCCGACATCGGGCGATGGCCGGCGAAAAACACGATGCCCAACAGCAGGAGCAGGACCGCGCCGACGGCCACCGCCACCTGGGGCACCGTCAGCGGGCGTCCGGGTGCCGCGGTTTCGGACGCCGCCGGTACAGCGGCGCCGGCGCCCGCCGGCTGCAGGACCGGCATGCCGGGCAACGGCAATTGTGCGGACGATTGCCGCTCCTGATGCTGCGGCGCGCCGCAGCGCGGGCAAAACTGCGCTCGCGGGGATATTTCCTCGCCACATTCGGGACAGTGCGCCATCAGCGCGTCCCCCTTTCCGCCATGTCTCCCGCAACTGCCGGATTGACCGCGAGGAACGGCGCTGCCGTTCTTCGCATCCCCCGGCGCCGGTGAATTGTGCTGCCACCAGGGATACCTGTCACGCAACGGGGATACCCGGCGCCGCGTCGGCCATACCCGGCTGTTTCACCCCAATCCGCAACAATGGGCGAGGAAGAATGGAAGGATGGAAGGATGGAAGGATGGAAGGTTGGAAGAGTGATGGTTGGAAGATTGGGGGAGTGGGGGAATGGGAGGGTGGGAGAATGGGGGAGCGGGAGAACTCCCATTCCCCCTCTCTCCCTCTCTCCAAGGCGGGAAGGCGCGGTTTATTGGCGGGCAGGTTACTTCTTGTCCTTCCCGTGGTACAATACCACGAGACAAGATTCTTCGTGTGCCGACCATTCACTTTTCTCCCGACGCGTCCGGCGCGAAGTGAATAATCCGGCATGTTTTTTATTTCTGCCTGTGGGAGGACTTCATGCGGCAATTGATGATGATGCGCTCCGCGCTGGCCCTGGTTTTGCTCCTCGCCTGCGGCCTGGCCGGCCTGGCCGCCACGCCCGAAGCGGACCAGCAATACCTGACGGCCAAGCAATATTTCGACAAGCGGGCGTATAACAGCGCGATCACCGAACTTACAAAATTCATCGAGGCATACCCAAAGGATACGCGCGTATACCCGGCACAGTTCATGCTCGGCCGCGCCTACCAGCATCGCGAGGATTACGATAAAGCCCTCGCGCTGTACCTGCCGATCATCGACCGGGCAACCGATCCGAAATACACGCCGCTACGCGCGGAAGTGCATTATCAGATCGCTGAATGTTACTGGATGAAGAACCAGTTTGAGAAGGCGATCAAATACTACCAGTACTGCCTGCGACTGAGCGGTGACAATCCCGACCTGTCCGCGCGGGCGCACTACTGGCTGGCGGAATGCCTGTATAAGCTGGAACGCTTCACGGAAGCGAAGGCCGAATATGCGAACGTGCCGAAGATCGCCCCGAAAGACGATCTGACGCCGTGGTCAATCTATTCGATCGGGATGATCGAGTTGCGCGGGTCGCACTATGACGAAGCCATCGCCGCCCTGGAGCAGGTGACGACCCAATATCAGGAATCTCCGGTGGTGGGCGAGGCGACGTTGATGCTCGGATTCGCCTACTCCCGCCGGGCGCCGGACCAGCAGGATGCCGCCGCGAAGGACGCCGATTTCCACAAGGCCATCGCGCTGTTCACCGCGGTCAGCGGCAACGAGCACTCGACCCCGACGGCCCGGCAATCCGCCACGCTGGCGCTGGCCGAGACCTATTTCCTGCTGAAGGACTACGATCACGCGAATGCCACCTTCCAAAAAGTGCTGGCGATGATCGACGATCCCACCTCAACCCAGGCGATGGAGGTGCAGCTCCGCCGCGGCCATGCCCTCTACGATGCGGGCCGCTATCGCGACGCGGCGGCGGTATATACCATCGTCGTTTCAGGTCATGACGATAACCTGGCCACGCAGGCGCTGCTCTGGCTGGGCAACAGCCTGTATCAGGTGGCGACAAAGGAGAAGGATAAGAAGGCATATCTCGACGCCATCGCGGATTTCGCCCGCTTCCGGACAAAAGCGGGCGACAAGGCGCCGGATGTGCCGCACGCCGCGCTGCTCACCGCGTTCTGCCTGGAGGATCTGGCGACCGCCGGGGATGCCGATGCCAGCATGAAATCCCTGCTCGCCTTCCAGGAAATTTGCACGAAATGGCCCCTCTCGCGCGAGGCCGGCTACGCCCAGGATGGCATCGCGCGCTTGACGGCGTCCATGCCCATCCAGCAGCTCCGCTCGGTGGTGGAGACACTGCCTGAAGGCGCGGCCTGGAGCATGGATCTCAGCCTGGCGCGCAAGGAATTCCGCGAAGGCGCCTACGACCAGGCGCAGGCCGATGCCCGGAAGGTGCTGGATACGCAACCCACCGGCGATGTGAAGGCGCAGGCCGCCTACATCATCGGCGCCTGCCTGCAGCAGACGAACCAGGCGGCGCAGGCGGTGACCTACTACCAGCAGGCGCTGGACGCTTCGCCGACCGGCGAGCTGGCCCCGTTCATCCTGCGCGGCCTGATCCTGGCCTACCTGGATCAGCAGAAAAACGCGGAAGCGCGCGACGCGGCGCTCACCCTGACGAAATTGCCGCTCGCCACCAACGAAATGGCGCAGGCGCTGTTGTACCTGGGCAACGCTTATACAGCCAACGGCCAGTTCCCCGAGGCGATGGATGCCTACCAGCGCATTATCACCGATCATGCGGACGCGGAGGCCACACTCCCGCTGGCCTACATGGGCCTGGCCGCCACGGCGGAAGCGAAGAAGGACGATGATGAGGCCATCGCCCGCTACCGCGAAGTGATTCGAAAATTCCCGGATAATGAGGTGGCCGGCGAAGCGTTTTACCGCATTGGCGTCAAACAGACCGAGCTGAACCACTCCGCCGAAGCGATCACAGCGTTCCGCAACGTGCCCACCGCGCACCGGCTGGCGGATCGTGCGGCATACGCCATTGCCTGGGTGTATTACGACCAGGGCAAATTCGATGAAGCGAACGCGCAGTATATCAGCGTGGCCGATCAGTTCCCGAACAGCCCGCTTGCCGCCGACAGCCTGGCCCGCGTAGGCCAATACTGGATGGAGAAAGAGCAATACGCCGATGCGATGAAATATTTCAACCGCGCCTTTCAACTTGTGCAGCCGGGCAGCCTGGCGCTGTCGGTGGCCTACAAGCTCGGCGTCAGCGCTTTCTATGCGAAGAATTATCCGGTAGCCCTCATCGGCTTCGACAAAGTGGTAACAGATTACCCGACCAGCGAATTCGCCGAGGAGAGCCTGTTCATGAAGGCGCGCGCGTTGGACCTGCAGGATCAGTCAACGCCCGCGCGGGATGCCTATCTGCAATACCTGGCGAAATACCCGAAGCGGGAGCTTGGACTGGATGCCGCGCTGGGCGCCGGACGCGCGTCGCTGGCCATCAAGCAATACGCGCAGGCCCGCGCGGACCTGGCGAAAGCGACGCAGTTGTATGAAGACCTGAAAAAGTTGCCCGGCGTGCTCACCGACCGTACCAAGGCGGTGATGGCGGAAGTGCAGTATTACCTAGCGGAAAGCTATTTCGAAGAGAATAACTTCGCGGAAGCGTTCCGGGGATATGCCGCCGTGCCGGACAACCAGGAGCCGTGGGCTTCGCGCGCGCTGCTGCAGATGGCGAAATGCAGCGGACAGCTCGGCAACCTGCAGGACGCGAAAGACGTGCTGCAAAGCCTGGTCACCCGCTATCCGAAGAGCGACGCCGCCCAGCAGGCCCCCATGGTGGCCAAAGACCTGGGCATCGAGCTCAAAATGCCAACGCCGTAATGAAACGCTATCGTTTTCTCTAAATCTCGAAGAGATGGCAGTTAATAGCCAGGGGTGAGCGCAGCGGAACCCCTGGGGCTGGATGAGAGAGAAGGCCGAACCCTGAAAGGGTGACAGACGCTTACTGTCGTCCTTTCAGGACTTGACGCTTTCCCGTCACCGGTCCCAGGGGTTCCGCTGCGCTTCACCCCTGGCTATTGACTGTCGTCCTTTCAGGACTGGCGTTTTCTTGATATCTGACAGCGGTCTGAAAGGACCGCGATACGCCACGGCGAAAACTCCCACGGAAGGGAGATGCTGATGCAAGCGTTCGATATTGCGCCGTTCGGGCTGCCGAACTGCCCGCCGGAGGAAGTGTGGTTCGAGGAGACGCGCGACGTGGAGCGCGTGGTGGTGACCTTTGTCGGGACGGCGCCGCGGCGGATGGGGCTCTCCTACCGGCGCAAGGCGTGGCCGGGGCAGCGGGTTGAATTGCTCGGGGACATGGACTTCGAGCGCCCGGCCGCCTTCGGTTGGATCGGCATCGACGACTGGTTCAACACGACCTGGCAGCCGGCGAAGGTGAAGGCGCGGCGGTTAGACGAGCGCACGGTAGAGATCACCTTCGCGGGATTGGCGGGCGAAATTGCCGAATATCCGGAGCGGGAGGGTTATAACGTCACCTTCCGCCGCACGCTGGGGGTACGGATCGAGGCGCAGGGGAGCGTTGAGGCGATGCAGGTGTTCACCCGCTCTTCACCAGTTCGTTCTACGTTGCACCTTGAGTTTGATGCGGGTCGCCGCACGCCGGGAAAGACTCTCCGCCTGGAGGGGTATAACCTGCGCGTCGCCGGCGACAAGACGCTCCCGCTGCCGCCGGGGAGGCGGGCGCCGGTCGAGCTCACCGTGGAGCACATGACACCCGTCCACCGGTATGCCTACGACGACGGGCACATTACCTTCCACCTGAACCGCGACGCCTTCACCATCTCGCTGACCGCACTGGCGGCGGAGGGACCGGTCTGGTATCCCGAAGCCGGCATTTATATCACTTGCGCGGTAGACCCCACCTCTTTCGCCGACTACCGGAAGCGCATCGCCAACAGCAAGACGGTGGCCGAGCGGGTGGCGGCGCGCCCGGAGCAGAGCCTGGCCGGCGCCATGGGCGGCCAGCCGCGCCCGCACCCCACCGCATTCCCCTTCGGCTGCAAGCACAACCGGCAGAAGTTCTGGCTGGAGGCCAATGGCGACCTGCTGCTGCAGCGGTGGACGCTGACCCACCCCGACGGCCCGGATACCCCGCGCTTTCGCAACGAAGGCGACGCGCGCTTCTTCTTCGGGCTGGAGCGCCGCCAGATCATCGCCCGCTTCAACGATCCGTATCCCGTGCTTGCCTACAACCTGCACGCGCGCAGCGGCGCGCTGCGGGTGGAGCAGCAAGCCCTGGCCGTGCCGTTGCTGTCCTCCATCCTGGCGAGCGAGCCGGCGCCGGACGCGCCGATGGCCGCGCTGCTGCGCTTCCGCTTTTTTAATGACGGCGACGCGCCGGCGACTGCCGAACTGCCGGTGGGGTATACCTCGAAGTCGCGCCGCGCCATCAACCGGTTGTCCGAAATGATTGGCGGGCATACCGGGCAGGACGATTACGACGTACCGTCGAGCCCGCGTGACCCGTTGCGGGCGGCGGAGGGCCGGTTGGAGAGCGCGCTGGGAGAAGAGTGGGTGCTGCGCGCCCGTTACACGGGGACGATGACGCCGCAGCAAGCCGATGAGGGCGTGAACTTCACGCGGGAGCTGGCACCGGGCGAAAGCTGCGAGGTGGTGCTGCGCGTGCCCTTCCTGGCGCCGACGGAGGCGGAGGAAACGGCGTTGGCCGCGCTGGAGTTCGACGCCTGCCACGGCGAGGTGACGGAATATTGGCGCGAGGAAGGCGGGCGCGGGGCATTTATCCGCACGCCCGACCCGCGCCTGGACGCCGCCTACCGCGGGCACTGGCCGGCGGTGGCCATCGCCGATGTGGGCATGCCGGACGACCCAGCGCTGGTGAACACCTCGGTGGGCGCGGTGACCTACGGCAACTTTACCAACGAATCGGTGATGATCCTGCAGGAGCTGGATCAGCGCGGGCTGAAGCACGAGGTTGAGCGGCGACTGGCCGTGTGGGTCAAGTACCAGTCCACCGTGCCGCTGATGGGCAACTTCACCGATGCCAACGGGCAATACTACGGCGCCGGCGGCTTCGAGCAGGGGCGGAGCTACTGCCAGCATCATGGCTGGGCGCTCTGGTACCTGGCGGAGCATTTCCTCTTCACCGGCGATACGGAGTGGTTCGGCACGGTGGCCGAGTCGGTGGCGCAGGGCGCCGAGTGGATCATCCGTCAACGCCAGACCACGCAGGACGAGCTGCCGCATTCGCGCGGGTGGGAGCGCGGCTTCTTTCCTGCCGGCGCGCTGGAGGATGTGGACGATTATTTTTACTGGCTTTCCACCAACGTGCTCACCTGGCGCGGGTTGGATGCGGCGGGGCGGGCGCTGGAGGCATTCGGCCATCCGGAGGCGGCGCGGGTGCGCAAGGATGCCGCGGCGTTCCGGCGCGACCTGATCCGCGGCCTGGAGATCGCCCGGCAATACTCGCCGCTGGTCCGCCTGCGCGACGGGCGCTGGGTACCGCATACTCCCAGCCGGCTCTACCGCCGCGGGCGCGACTTCGGCTGGATTCGCGAAGTGCTGGAAGGCTCGGTGTACCTGCTGCTGTCCGGTCTTTACGATCCGAACGGGAAAGAGGCCGGCTGGATTCTCGACGATTTTCAGGACACCCGCTATATGAACCCGCCGTTTGGCTACCACATTCAGGACCCGGCGGCGGAGTGGTTCGACCGCGGCGGCTTCTCGATCCAGCCAAATCTGCTGGAGGGCCTGCGCCCGTACCTGGACCGCGACGAGCCGGAGCTGTATCTATGGATGTTTTTCAACGCCTGGGCCGCCTGCTACCGTGAGGAGATCGGCCTGCTGGTGGAGCATCCGATGCCGGTGCTCGGTTATTCGAACAGCGTGCCGATGAAGACCAGCGACGAGGCGAACGCGATGAAGTGGCTGGCGTGGCTGTTCGTCTACGAGATCGGCGATACGCTGCACCTGGGCCGCGCCCTCCCTCGCGCCTGGTTCGCCGATCCAGCCGGCATAGCGGCGGAGCGCATCGCCACCCGTTTCGGGCAGGTGAGCGTGTCTTATCAATCAGGTCCGGAGGGGATGCTCACCGCGGATGTCTCGCTGCACCTGCGATCAGAGCCAGAACGCATCCTGCTGCGCTTCCGCCATCCGGAAAAGAAACCAGTGCAATCCGTGCTGGTGAACGGCAAATCGCACGAGCACTTTGATCCGGAGAAGGGGGACGTAGATATCACAGGGAACAGCGGTGAAATACAAATAAAGGCAATATATTGAAGGGTTATCTCGTTCCCTGGGAGCACCGGCACCTCCAGGGTTATCAAACCTGATTGATGAGTGCTTTTGAGTGATGAAATCTCATAAAATAGGCGATGATACTGACGGTATACATGGCAATCGATATTGTGAGAAGACAAATTATTATGATATCGCTTGACAGGGAACCAATTATTGATTCGCGTATCACCGGATCGGTAACATTACTTATCCTATTGAGTTCAGAGAAATATGTGTGAGTAGTGGTATAAATCAAAAATATTGACAATAATAACGATACAAATATTATTATATATAAAAAGGGTCTACGGGAGCGACTCGTGGGCTTTCGATGGCTTTCATACAGTTCATACAGAACAGAAAACGCTAACCCGAGGACTAAACCAGAACCGATGGCGAGATAGAGGGAAATGTAAGGATGGGTGATAATAACAGCCTTGAGAAATGTGCTGTCGCCGACGTGCCACAATACAGCAGAAAAGATCACGAAGATACCGATGACAAGGTAATATGACCATTTAAGCCATTTCGTCACCATGCACCTCCACATGGAAACAACTCATATAGATTCAATTATAGCATTCTCTTCGCGAATATCGTCAAGGCGCTTACTGCCGTCCTTTCAGGACTTGGCACTTTCCCGTCACCGTTCCCAGGGGTTCCGCTCCCGCTTCACCCCTGGCTATGGACTGGCATCCCTTCGGGATTGACCGGACGCTACATCGGACCGCCGTTTTTGAAAAACGTCGGCTATTTGGTCGGCCTACGCCTGATAATTAACGAGAGTACCCACAGCAGGCTGATGCCCAGGCAGAGGTAGGGCAGCAGCCACATGAAGCGGACGTAGGGGGTAATTATCGTCATGAGAGCAAATGGGCCTGCCGTCGCCGCGCTTTCGCCGAAGGGGCTGCTTGCCAGCGCTCTACCATCGGGAGCCACGATCTGCGAGATGCCGGAGGAGGTAGCGCGGAGCATAAAGCGGCTTACCTCGGCGGCGCGCGCCTGCGCCATGCGGGTGTGCTGGCGATGCTGGGTTGCGCCCCAGTTCAGCGCATCGTAGGTGGGCGCCACCAGCACGTCGGCGCCGTTGCGAACCAGTCGCAAGGCGGTGTGGGCGTAATCCATATCGTAACAGATGGCGATGCCCAGGCGGCCCGCGGGTGTGTCGATTGGTTTATACGAACGACCGGGCACGCCGTCGGCGAAGAACTGGATGGGATGCGTTTTCGCGTAATCACCGAGCACCTTGCCATCCGGACCGATCACCAACGCGATATTGTAGAACAGGCCGCCTTCCATCTTCATGCCGCGCCGGCGCAGCCAATCGCACGGCGCATTGTTCGGCGCATGTTTCTTCGCGCCGAGCACCAGCGTGCAGCGATGTACTCGCGCGAATGCCTGAATATCCTGCAGATCTCGCTGCGCAAGACGTTCCTCCAGCAGATATTCCGGCAGGGCGTATTCCGGCCAGACCACCAGGCGCGTTGCCGGTGTGATCGCCATGCGGGTACTCTGCAGCAGGTCATCGAGGGTGCCGGACTCATTCTGCACGATCAGGCCATTGCTCGACGGCGAGTGGTGTCGAACACCGGAGCGTTCGGCACGATATGCAAGAGAAACGATCAGCAGGATGCCGACGACGCCAATCATGGCGACGGGCGGGCGCCAATCCCGCCGGGTGAGCAGGAGCACGAGCGCGACATTCACCAGCACGATCAGGAAGGTGATGCCATAGACGCCGATGAGCGGATAGAGTGACGACAGGTGAGCATTCGGAATGATGGTGAACCCGAGCTGCAGCCAGGAAAAACGAAAGTACCATCCCTCACAGCGAATCCATTCGACGGCGAGCCAGAACACCGGCGCCAGCAGCATGACGGCCCACAACGGCGAGCGGTCGATGAGCGTCCGGTACGCCAGACCGAAGAGCAGCCAGGGGAGCGAGGCGAGGAAGAAGATGCCGATCACCAGCGGGCCGAAGATCGCCGTCATCCAGGAAAGAGAGACGGCGCAGAGCGACATGCCGAAGAGGAGGGCGAGATAGCCGGCAAAACGCAGCGCCGACGCGCGCCGCAGTGCGATAAGCAGCGGGACGAGAGCGATCCACGCCAGCGGCCACAGTTCGAACGGGGAAAACGCCAGCCCGGCAAGCACGCCGGAAAGGATGGCGAGGACGATATTCACCCAGGCGTCTTTCGTCATCAGCCGCCGAGCCAGCCGTGTTTCGGTTTGCGGAGCCACTTCCTGCTGCGCGGGAGAGTCCATGGCCATCTTTTCCCTCCAGTTGGGCGGTGTTTGCAGCGATACCGAGAAAGACACGAGGATGACAACAATCCATACATCGATGGGACTGTTATCGTTCAATCGTTGTTCGTAGTCAGCTACGCAGCGCAGCGAAGTAGCGTCGTTGATAGGTAAGCTTTCTTATTAACGGACGCTACTTCGCTGCGCTGCGTAGCTGACTACGAACAACTATCTTTGAAATAGGACGCGTTAGATCACCTCCAGCTTATCTTTTTCCGGCAATGGCGGGAAGGGGGCGGCAGGCAATGTCTGATACCAGTAGGCGACGGAGGCGATGTCGTCCTGCAGGGGGAGGTAGCGGCCGCCGTTGCGCCAGCCGAGGGCCTGGATGGTGACGCGCAGGTCCTGCGCGAAGCGGATGGGGTCCATAATGTGCCAGCGGTACATGCTGAAGCGGGTCTGCGATTGATATAGCCCATCCGGACGGATAACCTGCGGCAGGCCGGCGTAGGGGGTGGTGAACTCGCGATAACCGCCGTTCTCCTTGCCCAGGTCGAAGTCGTAGGAGCCGCAGAAATAGTCCTCGGTGCCGGTGCCGCAGATCGTGGGAAACTCGGCGTCGCCGTCCAGGTAGAACTTAATCTCGCCCTCGCCCCACCAGCCGGTGTTGTTCACACCCCACGCCATGTAGGTGCCCACATACTGCCCCTGCCCCTTCACGCCATCCAGGATGGTGTAGACATCCTTATACGGCAGCGGATTGACGCGGCGGAATTGCGCGTGGAAACAGGCGGCGTCGTCCGGCACGTCGGTGAGGGTGTAATTGATCTGATAGTAGAGCGTCATCTCCTCGGCGGCGATATTCGTCATGGTGATGCGGCAGTGCTTGTGGAAGGGCATCTCCCAGTAGCAGTTGAGGCCGCTGCGGGGGTTGACGCAGACGGGCAGCGAGGAGACCTGCGCGTATTGCTGCCACCCGCAGGCGAAGAAGTCGCCCACCGGGCACTCCACCGCCGGCGTTTCCTGGCCGTCCCAGTAGATGCGCAGGATACTGAAGCGCCAGTGGCCGGCGGGGGTCATCCAGATCTGTTGGAGAGCGCCGGGACCATCGATATCCGCCAGTTCGCGGCACTCGCCGGGCGCGATGCGGATAGAGGGCGAGACCTTCCACCCCTGCCCCAGGTCGCGGGCGCAGGAGGCGCCGGTGCCCTCGGTGGCCATGCCCGCCTTGCCCTTCTCGCCGGTGACATTCTCCGCGCTGATGGACCGCGTCTTCGCGGGCGAGAGGCGGGACAGGTTGCCCAGGTGCAGACCGAGGCCGTTGAACGGTGTCATGGGACACTCCTTCAGGTAAGGGTTGCCTCGTTATACGACCGTCAGGGGGGAAAGTCAAGGCCTTTTCGTATTTCACAGTCGCTACTAAGCGTCAGGTTTACGGTATTTTGCGGTGGGATACACCCCTTTTTCGCAAAATAGAGTGAGGTGAGGAGGAGATGCGACAGGCCTTCCGCGAACGGTTACAAATAGACAGACGCATGCGCTCTCTGCTATAGTACCGTCATTCCTGACTTGAGAGTGAATATGAAATCAATCATCACCATTACCGGTGATCTTGGCAGCGGTAAGAGTACGGTATCCGCCATATTAGCGGAGCGTTTACATTATCAACGATTCAGCACAGGCGATCTTCAGCGGAATCTCGCACGCCAAAAGGGCATGACCAGCCTGGAGCTAAATCGATACACGGAAAGCCATCCGGAAATCGATCGGCAAATCGATGAAGGCGTGATCGCCCTCGCCGAGCAGCATTCCCGCATTATTATCGATTCGCGGTTGGCCTGGCATTTCGTGCCGGAATCCTTCAAAGTCTATCTCACTGTGGATCCCATGATCGCATCTTCCCGTGTGCTGTCATCATCGCGAGGTGAAGTGGAACGGTATGCCACCCTGGAAGAAGCCTTCGATAAATTGAATCAAAGGCGATTGTCGGAAAAGCGAAGATTTAAAACGTTGTATGATATCGACATCGACAAACCGGAGCATTATTCCGCGATCATCGATACGACATATTCCACCCCGAATGAGGTGGCCGAGAAAATTATTGAATTGCATCAATGCCGGCAGTCGTCGGCACTGACGCTGAACGCGTGGTTCAATCCGAAACGACTCTTTCCGACGAAGGCCGCCGGCCAGATCGGTGATGAAGAAGTGCAGTCGATTATCCATGCCATATGCTCAACGGGATATGACGAAAATTTTCCTGTCGGTATCGTGCAGGTTGGCGACAATTATTTCATTTACGACGGGCACAGACGTGTTTCTGCCGCCATCACGCTGAACTTGATCTTTATCCCCTGTGCTATCCTCGCGGCCGATGACAGGGCTGTCTGCGGCACCATCAGCGCGCGGCAGTTCGTGGACGCACATTTCTCGAAAAGCAACGCGAAAGAATGGGCGCGCGCCCATTCTTTCGCGTTCCCTCATTATCCGGCATAACCGGGGCTGCCCGCCGAGTGGTTTGTTACGCGTTACGGCGTCACCGGGGCCGCCTGCAGCGCCTGTGCATGCTGTTCGATTAACCGCTCGACGTTATAAGTGCTGATCGCCCACCCCGGCGCCAGCGGCGGCCAGTAGTCGGCGCCGCTGCCGTATTTCGTTGCGATCGCCGTGATGCGGGAGCCGTATTGCTTCAGGAAGGCGATGGCCGCAGCGTGATCCGCCGGTTTGTGCTCGAACTGACGCTGGTAGATGGCGGTCAGCCGCCCGTATTCCAGACCGTCGCGGGCGAATTGCACGCGGTCGGCAAAGCGTTTCTCCGCCGGCGGTAGCGCCGCGGTGATGCGCTGGGCTTGCTGCAGGTAGCTGTCCAGCGCGTCCCAGTCCTCCGGCCGGGGGAGGATGCGCCGTTCCAGCCGGCTGCCCGGCCGCTCCAGCGCATACAGGCGCTCGACCGCCATCCAATAGTCGCGCATGGGAGTGGCCGCCGGACCGTAGAAGCGGGTGAAGAACTCCTCCATCAGCAGATCCACGTCGGCGTCCACATCCCAGGTCAACCGTTCGTTGATGTAGAAGGTAAGCCCCTGCGTGGCGAAGAACGCCTGCCCCTCCGGCTGCAGGTAGGTGCCGCCCAGCTCATGGAAGGCGGGCAGGTCCTCGCGGATCTTGTAGACCAGCCCCCACGGTCCGAAAAATTCGGCGTTGCCGATGTATTCGTAATAGCCGAATTGCTTGAGCTGACTCCCCCAGGCGTTAAGCTCTTTAAGGAACACCTGGTTCCGCGGGCTGGTGGGGTCGTCCCACGGGCGGCTGTGGTCATAGGTCCAGAACATGTCGCAGATCAGGCCTACGTGGTGCGGATGCGCCTTCGCGCTGATCGGGGGCGCCATCTGGTAGCCGTAAATGAGGATGCCCAGATAGCGGTCCTTGAAGCGCGGTTCCAGCCGGTCGTAAATTTCCTTTGAGAAGTGCAGCAGGCGGTCGGACACCTGAGTGCCGTCCTCCCTCATCTGCCCGTATTGCTTGTCCAGCGCCAGGCAGTTGTCGCACAGGCACATCGGCGCGTAATCGTTGGGATCGAGCGAGGCGATGATAGCCTCGGGATTGGCGGCAAAGGCGGCGTTCACCTTCTTCGCCACGATGTCCAGCACCTCCGGATTCGTGGAGCAAAAATTGGTGAAGGTCGCCCCGGTATCGCGGATGCGCAGCTTCCCCTCGCGGTCCTTCGCATAATACTGGGGGAATTTATCGTAGGGGTATTCCTGAGCTTTAATGTAGTTGAACCAGGCGTGGCCGAAGCTCAGCCGCGAGCGGTTGACCATGGCCCGGTTGCGCTGGCTGCCCGACCCGGCGAACCACTTCGAGCCGCGCACTTCGTCCAGCCCCGGCAGCCGCGCCGCGCGGTCTTTGGTGACGCCGATCTCCTCGCCGAGTTGCCCGGGCATGAACCAGTGGCAATCCAGATGGTCGGTCAGCAGACCGTAAATCCCGTTGCGCAGGCCATCCGGCGTGTTCGCTTCGATGATGACGTTCCCGCCGGCGGTGCGCAGGCGGTAGGCGTCCTGCAGGCCTTTCGCTGCCGGTCCGGGATCGGCGGTGCGCAGGATGATCGCCGGCCCGTCCGTTCGCGCGCGGATGGGCAACTCGGCGCCCGTTTTGATGCGGATGACGCGGCGCAGGTCATCCAGCGCGGCCACCAGGTCACGCTGCGGCACGGTCAGCGTCTTCTGTGCCTGCCAGTATTCCAGCGCGTCCTTCCCTTCTGCCGGGGCGGGCAGCGCATCGACCATCACGGCATAATCCGTCTTCCCGGCGATAGCCAGTGTCAGCACCGGCTTCGGAGCCGCGGCCTGTATGGCCTTGAGCTGCGCCTGTATGCTCCGCAGCTTGCGCGGGGCAAAGGTGGCCGTCACGGCGGCGCGGTCGGTGATCCGGTCGATGGCTTTGTTAGTGAAGTCAGGGGGATCCGCCCCCACCACGGAGACCAGCAGGTCGCGCTCCGGCCGGCCGTTCAGGGTGATCTCGCCGGACAGCACTTCCCGCGTGAAGCCGGCGGGGACGGTGAAGCTCCACGTCCACACCGCCGTCTCTCCCGCCTGAACGCGCGCCGCATAAGTCGCTCCCGTGAAACTGAGCGTTTTCGCGGGTTGCAACCGGGCGGAAAGCCGCAGTACGTTCTTGCCCCGGTTTACGAATTGCGTGCGAGCGACGATCTTCGCCGGGTTGGCGATATCCGGCGCGCTGGTGGTGTAGATCGCCAGATCGCGATACGCGGGGAAGGTGGGCGCAGCCAGGGTCAAGCCTGCCAGCCCCAGTAGGAACGCCAGCAGGCTTAATCTGCCCGCGGCCTGAGTTAAGGTAATCATGGCGAATACCTCCATCGCTATATCGTTCGCGAAAGCAGCGCTGTTTCCTTTCTCCGTCACACACAAATATCAGCTTCACGCGGCAGTTTACGACGCTACAAAGAAGCTGGTCATATAGTCAGCGATACTGACCAGATCGAAAGGGCTTCCCCGCAGCTTCTGGATGAGTCGCTCATCACCGGTGAGCAAAGGGACGCCACGAGCCTCTGACAAGGCCACGTAGGAGGCATCGTAGGCGGTGATATCGTAAACCATGCCGATTTCTACGGCGCGCTCGGACAGTGTCGCCATGCCGACGGACGGAATATGCAGATTCCGCAAATCCGCAATGTGCCGCCTGGCCAGGTTGGCATCAAGGTTTTTCAGGCGCGTCACCCGTTTCCAGAGAATATTGGCGCACTCGATATAAAACAAGTCGGGCACGACAAATGGCTCCAGTTCAGGATGGGCGATATATTCAGAGAAAATCAAAGTTACTTCCGGAGTGAACGGCTCCTGAAGAAAGAGCTTCACCGCCACGCTCGCATCGAGGATACAGGACGGCAGACTCATCGCGCTCGATCCTCACGCAGCAGTTCGACGCTATCAACGTCGGTGGGCGGGATCTGTTTACGCCGCGCAATGATACGCTGCAGAGCCTGGGCGCGCTGCTGGTGCAGGGCATCCTGGGCGGAAAGCCGATCCATGGCCACAATCACCTCAGCATTGAGGGATCGATGCTCGCGCTCTGCTAATCGCTTGAAACGCTCGTAAATATCATCAGGGATGTCACGTACCGTAATGCTGGCCATACTATCTCCTTTAGAAATACAGTATAGCATGCTTGACATCATTATGCAATCATAATGATGTACTACAGTTTTAGATATGGTATAATCGTCTATGCGCCCAAAACGCTGGTGGCTTATCTTCGTTCTCCTGATAATCGCCGGAACGCTCTGGTACGGAATGGCAAGAAGGGCATGGATCGTCAAGCGGCATATTGCTATTCCACAGGTCGCTTATAGCGCCGGCGTATATGACGATCATGCCGGGCACCGGCTGCCCTACCGGTTGCTCGCTCCCGCCAGGTCTTCCCATGCGCAACGCTATCCGCTGGTCGTCATCCTCCACGGCGCCGGCGAGCGCGGGACGGATAATCGGCGGCAGCTTCGCTATGTGGCCCCGGTCTTTTTGCAGGAGAAGGTGCGTCGGCGATTCCCCTGCTATGTGCTGGCGCCGCAATGCCCGCCCGATCTCTACTGGGTGAATGCCCGCTATGTCGGTCATCGCTTTGTGCCGAATGCTACTCCCACCTGGCGTGTCAGCGCCATGCTGCAGCTCATCAAGGCGCTGCAGGCGCAAAATCCGATCGATTCCACGCGGATCTACCTGATCGGCTACTCGATGGGCGGATCGGCGACCTGGGATCTACTGATGAAGCACCCCACACTGTTCGCCGCCGCCGTGCCGATGAGCGGACGCGGCGACACCGCACAAGCTGGAAAGATACGAAATATCCCCATCTGGGTCTTTCACGGCGCGAAGGATAACCAGGTGGGCGTGAGCTGGTCGCGGGACATGGTCTTCGCCCTTCACCGCGCGGGCGGGCACCCGCACTACACGGAATACCCCGACAGTGGACACAACTGCTGGGAAAGGGCAATAGCGGAACAGCAGTTGCTGCCCTGGTTGTTTGCGCAATAGCGATTTTCCAGTTCAGTGGGGGGAGAAAGGGGTGGTGATAGCGAATGATGTGTCAGTGAAACCGGAGGAAACGCCATGTACCCGCTCACCCCGTTGCGTGTCTATGTGCTCGACCGCGTATTGGACGATCCGGCGTGCGTCGTCCGGCTGCGGCGCATCTTACAGGCACTCGGCATCCCACAGGGGCAGGTGACCTGCATCACCGAGGCGAACCTGCCGGACGTGGTGCAGGAATTGCATACGCTCTGGCCGCCCGCCGTCGTGCCGGAGGGGCAGGTGCGTACCTTCATGCGCCCGCTGGTATTCACCACCATGGACCTGGAGTACCGCTGGCGGGACCTGCAGCCGCTGCTCGACCGCTGCCCGCCGGGGACGCCGGCAAGCGTGCTGGAGAATATCTTCGGCCAATTCACCACCGCCATCGACCTGCACCCGCATGTGATCGACCAGCGGAACAACAGCGTTTGCTGGCCGACCATTAATTTCGGCACGATGACCGGGTGCCCGCACGGCTGCCTGTACTGCGGCGACGGGCGGGAAGGCAAATTCATCAGCATCGCCCTCAATCTGGAAGATTACATGGAGAAGGTTGTCAAGCCGACCATCGAGCTGTACCCGTGGAACAAGGTATTCCGCATGATACTGAACGGCGCCGACCTGATCGCCTTCGAGCCGGAATACGGCCTGTTCGACCTGTTCACGCGCACGTTGGCGCAATACGAGGATCGCTGGGGGCACTTCCATACCACGAGCTGGAACGTGGACTGGCTGGCGGAGCTGGAACACCGCGACCGGCTGATCGGCGTGTGGACCACGAACTGTGAGGCGGGGGCGCGGGACTTCGAGCCGGGCACCGGGCATGCGATCGACCGGATCGAGGCGGCGCGCAAATGTCAGGCGATGGGCATCCCCGTGCGCTTCAAGTTCAAGCCCATCATCCCGATGCGCAACTGGCGCGAGGAATACGCGACGATCATCGCGCAGATGCTGCAGCGCACACAGCCGGAATCCATCGGCTTCTGCCTCTATATCTGGAACAGCCTCGAGTCCATGACGCAATCGTTCAACCTTGATCTGCTCGATCCCGATTGCCTACAGGCCGCCCGCGATGCCGTCGGGGAGATGCAGGATCAGCGGCAGAGTCCCTTCCCCCACCGCGTGCGGAAGGAAATTTACCAGCACCTGATCCGCGAGGTGCGCCGGTGGGACCATGAGGTGCTGCTCTACCTCAGCACGGAGACGCGCGAGATGTGGGATGAGTTGAAGGACGAGCTCGGGCAGGATCCGCGCTGTTACATCTGCGGCTGCAGCTCGGTCGCGGTGCCGGGCCGCCGGCTGGCGCTGTCCCCGGCCTTCCGCTATTCGACGTATCATCCGTCGCCGATCTGAAATTGCTTCCCATATTTTAAGGAAGGATTAACATAATGACAACTTTTGTGCGTTCTTTGCTACCCTTTTCCAGGTAAGCGGTGGAGATGTAGAATATCAGGGGTTGATCGTTTACCGATTTATATGGCTGCGATTACTACACGCTGCAGTTCACCGACCACCCCAACCGCGCCGCCATGCGCTGGTTCGTGGGTTGATTTCTCAATACGAACTCCCGACCCGGGGTTTGGTGAGCCCCGCTCAGGGACTGTCCCGAGCCCGCGGGACCAGAGCGCCCGCCTTCCTCAACCGCCGTATATATACCCACGGGACTGTCCCCCCGCGTCGTCAGGCTTGCCATCGCACGAGGGGGGACAGTCCCGTTGTTCTAATTCAAGGCGTTAAAGCGAGAAACTGGCTTTGGTCCCGCGGGCTCGGGACAGTCCCGGAGCGGCCAGACGGTAAATCGGCGTTAATACGGCAGGAAGTTGCCGGCACCCGCTGAACAAGAGGGGTACCGGGAGGGAGAAAGATTGATGAGGAGGCGTGCCGTGGACGACGTGATGCTGGGGGTTCCTCACCAGGTGGAGGGCTTTGCGCGCGCGGTGAGCGTACCGGAGGGGCAAGCGCCGCGGTGCAGCTCGCTGTTTTTCAGCAGCGACGCCACGCTGCAAGATTTTCGCGGGCCGCTGACCGGCGAGGATAGGCGCGACGCCTCCCGTCAGCAGCCGCATGGCGAGATGCATGCCGCCATATGGGAGACGGCGCCGGCGCCGGCGGCGGAGGATACCGTCTTCACCTGGATCGGCGGCAGCCAGGTGCGGCCGGCCATGCGCCCGGCGTATCCCTACGTGACGGCAACACTTTCGGTGGACGGCACGGCACGGCTGGCCATCCCGCTGGGGGTGACGGATAGCTTCGCGGTGGAGGAGGATGGGGTACGGCTGGAATTCGAGCCGAAGTCGTTCCTCTCGCTGACGGAGGCGCCGCATCGCTACTGGCAGCCGCACGGCGTCACCGGGCTGTATCGACTGACGCTGCCCGGGCGACTGCTGACGGCAGGGCAGCCCGTGACGCTGCGGGTGGAGGTGACGGCCACCGACGGCTCGCATGAAACCTTCTTCTTCGTCAGCCCGCGCCGCGATGCGCTGAGCGCCAGCGTGGCCGCGCTGACCCAGCGGATCGATAAACTGCAGAGCGACCTGCTGCTGTTGACGAAATCCCACGAGATGCTCTACGCGCAGGCGTACCCGCAGCTCTTCCCGGAACGCGTCCGCGGGGAGTTGACCATCGCGCTGCAGCACCCGACCAGGCATTACCACCCCGCCACCATCACCGTGCTGCGCGACGGCGAGGCGGTGATCACCGCGCGCGAGGCGGACGACCACCTGGCCATCAACGGGCGCATGATTATCGTGCGCTCGCGGGACGGCGGCCGGACGTGGGGGCCGAAGGAGGTGCTGTTCGACAAAGGCCATGCCGACCACCGCTGCGCGCCTATCTTCGAGCTGCCCAACGGCGACTGGGTGACCACCGACTACCGCGCGGGGGCGGAATACAACGCGCAGGGCGCCTTCGACACCAGTCTGATCGGAGGCCCGACGCTGTGGGGTGCGTGGTCGGCCGACCGCGGCCACACCTGGAGCTTCTCCGACCAGCCGCTCACTGTGCCCTCCTCTCCGTCGCAATACAGCGAGGCGGAACGGCATATCATCCGGCTGCCGAACGGGCGACTGCTGGTGGCGGCCAACTACATGGTGCCCGATCCGGACGGCGGACCGGGGTATAACACGGACGGCTACGGCATGGCCGTGCACGCCTCCGACGACAATGGCCGGAGTTGGGCGCTCCTCTCTACGCTGCCGGTGCACCGTTATGCCATCGGAGAGCCGACCATCTTGCGCACCGCCGGTGGCAAGATCCTGCTGCTCTCGCGCTCGCACTGCGGCTGGAACTCCCGCGGCGAGAACTGGACCGAGCGCGGCATGTTGTTGCAATCCGTCTCCCGCGATGATGGGCACACGTGGAGCGAGCTGGTCCCCACCCCGCTGCCCAGCCTGAACTCGCCGGCGCACCTGCTGCAACTGCGGGACGGCCGCATCCTCTGCACCCACGCCTCACGCTTTTACCCCGGCTCGGTCTACGTCACCACCAGCCATGACGAAGGCGACACCTGGGACGCCGCCGGCATGAAGGTCATCACCAACGACCTGCAAAATATCGACTCGTGCTACCCTACCACCGGCCAGCTTCCCGACGGCACGCTGCTCACCACCTGGTATTCGAATTTGTTTGGGAAGTTCTTCATCGCGGTGCTGCGGTGGCGGCCGGAAGATCTGTAAGAAACGGTATTTTCCTTCGCCGTTCTCGCTTTTCATTATATTGAATCCGCAACACGGAACTTGCGTCACCTGCCAGGTCAATGGGTATGCGTATCACGAAGGACGAGACGATGAAACCATTGATGCGATATGCCGGCATGCTGGTTTTTGCCACGTTGTTGTTTGGCGGCTGCGTGCAGACGGATCGAGATAACCAGAATCGGTATCCTGTCGAACGTGGTGGCTACGACAACAGGGATCGTGATAACAACCGTGACCGCGACCATAACTGGGGGCGTGATGACAATTGGGGCCGCGACGATAACCGGGGTCAAGACGACAATCGGGATCGCGATCACAACGGGAACGCAGATTCCGATCGGGATACCGACCGCAACCGGGATGCCGGCGACCGGGGCACCGCGGGAAGGGATGACGGCGAGCGAGCCATCGTGTCGTATGTGGATCAGCACGCGCTCCCCGTCCGGATTACCCATATCGAGCAGTTGCCGGATCTGACCATGCAGGATGCGCCCGGCTCAACAGCGCAGACGCTTGCGCGGTACAAAGTGTCCATGGAATCTGCCGGCAGGCTGAAGGTGAAGGCCGACCGGATCGTGGATTACCATCTCGACACAGGTGAATTATCGCTGGAGCGTTAATAAGCACTCCCAATGTGGCACCCGCGGGGGCTTGCGAAGGCCTCCGCGGGTGAGCCTTTCACGGGATTGTTCCCTTCCGGCAGCTACTGCAGGGCATCACGCTCCTGTTTCATCAAATACTCGACTTTATAGAGAATACCGCGCGCCCACACCGGCGCGAGCGGCGGCCAGTAGGGGTCATCGAGCGGATACTTCGCCGCGATTTCCTCGATGCGGGGACCATACTTTTCCAGGTAGGCGATTGCCGCCGCATGATCCGCCCCCGAGTGCTCGAATTGCATGCGATAGTCGGACAACAGGCGCGCATACTCAAATCCGTCACGCGTGAATTGCACACGATCGGCAAAGCGCTGTTGCGCCGGCGGCAGCGCGGCGGCGATTTGGCCGGCCTGCCGCAGGTAACCATCCAATTCCGTCCAGCTTTCGGGCCGGCTGAAGATGCGCTGGGAGGGGCTGGAGCCCGATCGCTCCAGATTATACAGTCGTTCCGTGCCCATCCAGTATTGCCGCATCGGCTCCGCCGCCGGACCGTAATATTTCGTGAAGAACTCCTCCAGCACCAGATCCACGTCGGCATCCAGGTCCCATGCCAGGCGGGAGGAGATATACCAGTTGAGTCCCTGTGTGGCGAAGTATGATTGCCATTCAAAGTGCAGATAGGTGCCGCCCAGGTCGTGGAAGGCGGGCATATCCTCGCGCAGCTTGTTCACGATGGACCACGGGCCGAAGAAAAAGATGCTCCCGGTATATTCGTAATAGCCGAATTGCGAAAGTTTACTGCCCCACGAGGAGAGTTGTTGATAAAATATCTGGTTCCGCGGGCTGGTGGGGTCGTTGAATGGCCGTGTCGGGTCGTAGACCCACAGCATATCGCACACCGTGCCGGCGTGGTGCGGATGCGGCTTCGCACTGATGGGCGGTTCCATCTGGAAGGCATAGACGAGGATGCCCAGGTAGCGGTCCTTGAAGCGCGGCTCCAGCCGGTCGTAGATCTGCTGCGAGAAGTGCAGCAGCCGGTCGGACACCGCCCCGCCATCCTCCCGCGTCTGCCCATATTGCTTATCCAGCGCCAGGCAGCGGTCGCATTGGCACATGCCTGAGTAATCGTTGGGGTCCAGGGAGGCGATGACAGCGTCAGGACTGCTGGCAAAAATGGCGTTGACTTTCCGGGCGACGATCTCGATCACCGCGGGATTGGTCGAGCAGAAGTTGGTGTATTGCCCTCCCGCCCCGATTTTACGGATATTGCCCTTTCGATCGCGCGCGTAATAGTCGGGGTATTTGTCAAAGGGAAATTCGTTGGGGTTGATATAGTAGTCCCATGAGTGACCGAAGGCAATACGCCCGCGATTGATGAGGGCGCGGTTGCGCCGATCTCCGCCGACCGTGGCGGAAAACCACTTCGACCCCCGCACCTCGTCCAGCGCGGGCAGGCGCGCGGCCCGATCTGCCGGCATTCCGATCTCCTCACCGAGTTGCCCGAGTTGGAACCAGTGGCAGTCGAAATGGTCGGTGAGCAGGCCATACACGCCGTTGCGCAGCCCCTCCAGGTCCTTTGCCTCGATGAGGATGTTGCCGCCGGCGGTACGCAGGCGGTAGGCATCCTGTAAATCCTTCGCCGCTGGGCCGGGGTCCGCCGTGCGGAGGATGATCGCCGGTCCATCTGTGATCGAGCGGAAGGGCAGCACGGCGCCCGTCTGCACCTTGAGACAGCGCTGCAGGTCGACCAGTGCGTCGACCAGCTCCCGCTGCGGCGCGGTGAGGGTGGACAGCGCCCGCCAGTAGGCCGGCGCATCCTGTCCCGCGGGCGGGGCGGGCAGCGCGTCCGTCAGGATGGCATATGCCGTCTTCCCGTCGGCGGCCAGCGTCAGCACCGCTTTCGGCTGCTGCGCGGCCTGCATGGCCATTTCCGCCCGGATGCTTGCGCGGTTCCGCGGGGCATAAGTGGCCACCACCCGCGCCCGCTCGGTGATCTTTTCGATGTCGCGGTCTTTCAGATCGGCGAGATCCGTCCCCAGCACGGAGAGGGACAGGTCGCGCTCGACACGCCCGTTGAGGGTAACCTCGCCGGTCAGCACTTCCCGCGTGAACCCCTCCGGCGCGGTGAAGGTCCACGTCCAGGTGGCCGTCTTGCCCGACTGCAGGCGCGTCGCATACGCCGCCCCGCGGAACCCGAGCGTCTTCGCGGGCCGCAGCCGGGCGGACAGGCGCAGCATCTGCGTCCCCCGGTTCACGAACTGCGTGCGGGCGATGATCTTCGCCGGGTTGGTGGTATCCGGCGTGCTGGTGGTGTAGACCGCCAGCTCGCGGTAGGCGGGGAAGGTGGGCGCCGCCGGCGCGAGACCTGCCAGCCCCAGCAGCAAAACCAGCAGGCACCATCTGCCCGCGGACGGTGACAGGATCATCATACTGCAACCTTTCTGCCGAATCGCTCAGTCAACAGGCTGATATGCTGTTGCTCCTCTTTGCATTGTATTCGACGGTCGGCAAAGCCCCTCCTTCCCCCATGTGCATACTCCGGCAGCATTGGACAGCCGTGCTTCATGGGCAGGCGCCCAACTCAGCGACAGCATTGCGCCCAACAGCACCAGCTCGGGCGCAGACCGGCACGCATGCAAAGATCTCTTTTATTCAAGTGCATCAGGAATAAGTTATTTCGCATGTTTTTCTCCGCTTGCCAGGAAAACGAGGGGGAGAAAGAGAAAGAGCAAGAGCAAGAGGAAGAGAAGGAGCTGATATCATGATTCGCCGTCTTATCTGTCGCATGTCCGTCGTGCTGGTCGGGCTGTTGCTCATGGGCGCGTGCTTCGCTGCCGACGTCCCGGTCCAGAACCTGCCGCCGTCCCTGCGCGACTTCACCGCGCGCGTGGAGGGAGCGAAGGCACAGCTTCCGCTGATTATCCAGGCGGCCGAAGCTGCCGCGACGCGGAAGGTTGCGCACCCGGACGCGCTGCTGGACATCACCTATAGCCTGCAGTCCTCCTTCGCGGAAGAGCTGCTCAATCGCTCGGGTGGGTTGGCGGGGGCGCTGCCGACGGAGGAGCGCTCCCAGCTCGTTACCGACAACGATATCGTGGTGTTCTCCATCCGCTCGTGGGCAACCGACGGTGAGAAGGGTCTGGCGTACCTGCGGGACTGCCGGAAGAAAGGGTGGATGATCATCCTCTTCGCCTCCGGCGCGGGCAAGCCCGCTGACCTGGACGTCGATTATTTCATCGACAACGGCGCGAAGACGGGCACCGACGCCGACGCGGCGGTCAACAGCGCGGCGAACGCGCTCAACGGCTGGCTCTGGGTGTGCGAATACACCTCAGCGCTTACCCGGCTTGGCAAGTATCCCGGCATCCTGCAGAGCATCACCACCGCCGGCTCCATCCCCTTCGACCACCCGCTGCAGGACGGGAAGGTTCGCAATATCAACATCTTCCCGTGCGATATCGCGGTGCTGGCGGGCGACCTGGCGCGCATCTACCTGACGCGCGTGGATCGGATGGTGACCGAGCTATCCGGCCCCGTCACCGAAGGGCAAATCGACCGCGCCGCCGGGATTATCGCGGACCGGCTGCGCGACGGTAAGAAGGTGTTCGTCTCCACCGACACGCACATCATGCTCAACGAGATGGGGGAGAACCTGAAAACGCCGTGGACATCGATCCTCACCCTGCGCAACATGAAAGAGTCGCTGGCGAAAAACACGCAGCCCGGCGATCTGTTCTTCTGGCTCGGCTTCAACGGGGTCAGCATCTGGTATTACCCGGACGAAAAGAGCCCGACCAGGCTGTGGATCGACTACGACACCCCCCTGCGCGCGTCGAAGCTGGATGTGGTCACCTGCTTCGCCCACGATCCCCTGCACCCGGACAACAACGGCGACTATGCGCTGGCGCATATCGAGCAGAATTGGGATTTCGGCGATTCCGAGGTGCCCGTCCCCTTCCCCCCGGGCCGCATCGCGCCGATCAGCGGGCTGTACCAGTGCCTGCTGTATCGAATGCTGGATGATGTGACGGCGGCGAAACTGAAGTAGCCGCTCGGGAGCGCTACTTCACCTCGATCCCATCGACATCGACCGCGACAAGGTTCTGTTCGTCATGGACGGCAATGCGGAGCAGGTAATGGCCCGGCGGAAGCTTATTTTCGTCGGACTGCAACGCGAGTGTGGTGCAGGTATAAATGCCGTCACCCGCCGTGGCATCGCCGTTTTTCCCATCATCATGCATGATGCGATCGCCGCGCATACCGAGTACCGCGGCGTTGTTTACCCAGCGGTCGCCGCGCTGCTGACTGATGGGGGTGATGATGAATTGCACGCGTTCGATATCGCTGGTTCCCTTGCGAATACGCGCTGTAATCTTCCCCTGGTTGGTCGGCAGTTGCTGGTTGGTCGACATCGTCGCCGGGAACGCGATCTCGGTGATGGTCGGCAGCCCGTTTGCCGTGGCGGGATTGACCTCCCCCACCACCACCTGACGCGGCTTGAAGCCCCGCCAATACTGGCTCACCGTGACGAAATGCCGGAGATCGGCGGAGAAGGCGAAACCATACATGCCATGGAAAATGGCATTGTCGTGATTATCCCACGGTCCGTAATTTTGCAGCTCGTAGCGTCCGTTGCTATCTATGCGGACAATCTGGCTGAAACCGCCCGCTTCATTGGCGTTATACTCATACCACTGGCCGTCGGGAGAGATGCGATTGAATTGCACGTAACCGGACCCATTGAGATCCCAGGGAGGAGTGGCGATCTCGGTCAGGCCGGTGCCATCCCAGTTGACCACATAGGCTTGCACGGTATTCTTCCAGAAAATCACCCTGCCGCCATCGGGGGCGATCGAGATTGCCCAGGGTTCGAACTCGGTCTCAACGATGCGGTGCAGGCCGGTGCCATCGGCGTTGATCCCCATCAATTGTCGCGCTTTGGCTTTCGGATACCCGCCCACGGAAAAGGCGATGCGCCTTCCGTCTTCCGACGCATCGAACAGGCCCAGCAGACACCAGTCCTCCGGGACTTCCCATTCCCGTGCCAGCGGCTTGGGGGTGATGATCTCACGATAATCGCCGTTCCCTATGGTATCGATGGAGAAGATGCCGCCGCGGGCACTGAAGAAAATTCGCCTGCCGCCTTCCCGCAGGCGGTTCGGGTCGTATTCGCCGCCGGAGTTCACCAGCATTTGTTCATCCGTGCCGTCGGCATTGATGCGATAGATCGGGCGACTCTGGCCCGGCTGCCAGAAGATGACGCGGCCGTCCGGGCTTAACGCAAAACGCTGGTTTTCGAGGGCGGCGTTGTCCTTCCCCTCCGTGGGGAAGACCAGCCGGCGGTTGCCGCCGTCGGAATTCATGACATACAGTCCGCTTTTCGGGGCGAAGAAGGCGACGGTCGAGCCATCGTCGCTGATGCGCGCGAACTCCGGCTCATACCGGCCATCCTCTACGACACGGTTCTGCGTCACCCGGCGCATGGTGATGACACGTACGATGCGGAACGGCGTCCGGGCGGAAAATCCCGGGGTGGGACCATCCCCATAGGCGGCAGGGAGTGCCGTCCCGGAGCCAGGCGTCTCCGGACTACCGGTGCCGTTGATGAAAAGCGCCGCGCAGTCTTCCTTGCGATAGATCTGCAGCACCTGATCGACGCGAAAGACGATCGTCTCGAGATCGCCGGCCAGGAACTCGCCGCGGATGACGGTGCCGTTGCGCAGTCGCAATTCATCCGTCCCCTCGGCCGGCGTCGCGATGGCGCACAGCGCGAGCGTCAGTAGAACGCACAGAACGCGTAACGATACGGTGATGTTGCTCACGTCTTCTCCCCCGGGCGCGCGTGCCGCCTGGTCATTGCTTCACGCGATAACTTAAAGTGCAGTGCAAAATATAGGCGATGTTGTTCCATTGGGTTCCCAGGTTGATGGTCTTCGGATAGGGGTTGACATTACAGCGGAGACGCACATTGCCGTTCAGCGTCAACCCGGTGTTGCCGGCGAAGGTGGCAATATTCCAGTTGCCGCCATATCCGCCGATAGAGCCTTGCGGCAGGACGGTGCCGGAGACATACCCTTTGAAACCCGGAATACCGGTCTGGTCGATATGGTAGATTTGTCCGCCTGCCGGTTTGAAATCCATGCTGAGCGCGATGATGCTGGGATTCGCCGGATCCGCCAGCGAGCTGACGGCTCCCGGGGTCGTGTTCGGGATAACCAGGCTGATATTGCTGGTGCTGTCCAGGTCCGGTTCCGGCGGATTGCAGGAGACGGCGCGTGTTAGCGTAACCTTAATATTGAAGGGATTCCCGGACGGCGTCTCCGGCGCATCCACCTTGGCGGTAATGGTAGTGGTTACCGCCGTGGTCTTCATCTCGGGCGATCCCTTTTGATACTTGATGGTGGATGTCACCGTCTTCTGGAAGGTATTGCCGGTAGCCGTCCCGAGCGCCTTTTGCGTGCCATCCTCCAGCGTCCAGTTAATGGTCGGGGTAAAGATATTTCCTCCGACCGCTTGTTGCGTGATGATGTAGTCATCCTTCGAGGTGAAGAGGACGCCGCCGATGTCCAGACCGACCCTGAGCTTGTCTCCGGCCTTCAACTGAAACTTACCCAGGTTGTAGCTAAGATTGTTATTGGTGGTAACCGCTCGTTCAATCGTATCCTGTTGCCGTTGCCCATTAATCCAGACGACGAGGCGATCATCAAAAGAGGGCTGGTATTCCAATGGCTTTTCATAGACTTTGGACGGGGTATGGATGCATTTGACCGTGCAATTTTTTGTGCCTGTATCGAAGGATTCCACATGCACATCGATATCGGGGATGCAGAGTTTCAGCAGTTTCGCGTTGGCATACAACGCCACGGGAATGAGAATCGCGGCTTGATCTATCACGCAATCTTTGGTGATAAACATGCTGGCCTCACTCCAACCCCTCATCGACATCCAGCTTTCATGGCACACGCGGACGTTACGGTTGTTGATCGTGCGGACGAATAAGCCGCTCAATCCCAGCAGCCTGCACTTACTCAGCTCCGGCAAGGGATACGGATTTTGCCGGTTCGCCTGAATCACCTCATACTCTTGTTGTTTTCCAGTGTTGGGATCGGTTTTCGTGAAGGAGCCGCTGATAGTATCCCCGGAAAAAAAGTTCTCATTGGTATACAACGCCACTCGGTGGAAAAGCTCAACCGGATCATCTGTTTTGTCGATCAGTTCTTTAAGGGCCGGATCGACCGTCCCTCTGCTTTCGCGAACCATCTGCTCGTTGCACAACAGCTCATACGGATCGTGTCGCAGCATCCCTGTATTCGGATCGTTATTGCCGATCGGTCCGAAACCGACGGCTTTGCCGGGATGGCTGTCATTGCGCACGTGGGGCACGCACGTCATGTCCGCCAGCAGGTGCATCGTCTCGCCGACCGACCGCCAGGCTTTAGCAAACAGGCGTTCACGTTTGGGGCGATCGGTTTCCGCGAACGCCTGCTGCATATACTCCTTCCCTCTCGCCAGGCAATACTGGTTGTTGCCCCAGCCATTGTTGCACTCGCCGGTCAGCGCCCAATCGCGGGCATTGACCTTCGGGTTTGCCCGCGTGCCGGCCAACGCGCCGACGATCAATCCTTTCACGGAAGAAAAAATGAAAAGACGGTAGACCAGATCGAGCGTATCGAGGTCATCGGTGAGATAGG
>Ga0172368_10001309_pt1 | contig 34490 bp, 25 predicted proteins | sample Lak11m_FD_114540 | JGI IMG/M metagenome (GOLD analysis project Ga0172368, IMG submission 114540) | Freshwater microbial communities from Kabuno Bay, South-Kivu, Congo - kab_022012_11m | ecosystem: Environmental > Aquatic > Freshwater > Lake | place: Democratic Republic of the Congo: South-Kivu... | reverse complement strand
TCATCATCCACTAACATCACAAAAGCCTGTTCGACAACCGCATCTAGCTTAATCGTGCGCACCCTGGTCGGGAACATACGCAGGTAGGTCAGAGCGGCCCGCGTGCCATAAGAAGCGCCATAAAGGTTGATCGTATCGTAGCCGAGCGCGGCGCGCACTGCATCCAGGTCCTGCATGGCGATCTCGGTGGTGTAAAACCGGGGGTCGGCCTGCAGGCGCGCGGGACAGGTTTGCAGGCGCTCAATCACCTGCGCATCACTCAAGCTGTCGGCTTCGACCGGCTTGAGGCAGCGCAGTGGGTTTGATTTGCCCGTTCCACGCTGGTCAACCAGCACGATATCGCGCCCTTCATGAATACTGGAAAGCATCAGCAGCATGTCCGGGAATGCTTCCACTGCCGACTGGCCCGGTCCGCCTGCCAACATAAAGAGGGGATCCGGGGCGGGTTTGCGCTTGATGGCAGGCACCAGGGCAATGTTGAGCGACACCTGCCGCCCGGCAGCGTTTGCGCGGTCCTCCGGGACGACCAGCGTGCCGCACCTGGCATCCAGTTGCTGGCCCGAGGCGGTCGGCAGCACGCAATCCGCCAGTTCCAGGCTGCGCACAGCAGGTAGCGCGGCGTTTTTTGGCGCGCAAGCGCCGGTGAAAATACAAATTACGAACAGGAGGGTCAGGCTTCGGCGCATGGTTTTATCAGGTTGGAATGGCGGCATACGCATGCCACTGATGCTGATTTTACCTCACCTGATATACGCAAGGTAATTGACAATGTCACTTTTTCACATACTGTTGCTTTCAAACGTTGTGAATTACACCGGCAAGGCAGTCTTCATCGATGTCATCCTGGTTTTCCCGCGGGCAAGAAAAAAAATCGAGAGTTTGCCCGGGAAGTGAAAATTCCCAACCAAAGAACCACAAAATCATCTTTTCGCTTTTTCAAGGTTGTTCTCCCAAGCCGGAAAGCAGCCTCGTGAATAAATACCGGCTGGTCAGGGCTGGCGGTTATCTAAATGATCCCGCGTTTGGTGACAGGTGCCGGTTTAGTGCTCGGGGTCCTGGTATATATACCTCCCCCTGCCGTGGGAGTCTTCTTATCCCCTGCCGGATCAGTAACAATGGGTTTTCTATGCCTTGGCAAGCTGTTAAACTGTGCTCATGGACATTATTACAGCTTTGCATACCGGCAGCCTGCTCGTGGTCTGCGCTCCACACGCTGCGTGCGAGCAGGCCGCTACTCTGGCCGCCGGGCTGGCCTTGCGTGGGGCGTTGACCGTGTTGGATGGCGGCAACCGCTTCAGGCCTTACCTGGTGGCGCAGTTACTGCGGCAAAGTACCGTGCAGGTGGATGCCGCCGCCAGGCGCCTGTTTGTCCGGCGCGCTTTCACCTGTTATCAGGTGCTGGCCCTGCTGGAAGACACCCCTGCCTTGCGCCAGCCTTACCTTGTGTTGGACCTGCTGGCTACTTTCTATGATGACCACGTCCACGAACGCGAAGCGCGCCGTCTGCTCGAGTCTTGCCTTTGGCAGGTGAACCGCCTGCGCCAGTTTGCCCCGGTGGTAGTGACGCTCGCCCCGCCGCTCGTACCAGAGCGCGCCTTCCTGATTGAGATGGTCTGTGCCCACGCGGAACGCGTGCTGTTCCAGGAATTGCCCGCTCCACAGGCCAGCCAGCCGGCTCTGTTTATCATCTGACCATTATGGGCCGCACACTCCCCACCATCACCCAGCAGATCAGCGATACCGAAGCGGCCCTGGCGCGCTTCCGCCGTACGCTGCGCAAAAGCGACCAATACATCCTGGATGGCATGTTTGCTGCCGCGCGCCGGCACACCGCCGCCATCAGCCACACCGATGCGCTGCTGCCCTTTGAAGCCGCCTTGCTGGCCATCCTGCTTGAGCAAGCCAGGGAGATCGCCACCCTGCGCCAGCAAGTTGAACAACTCAACTGTGGAACAGGCTACCGGCTGGTTGATTGACCTGTACCCGGATGAAAACGGCCTGGTGTTATGGCTGTTGTGCGATGATGGCCGGCGCCTGCCTGCGCGCATGAGCTTCCCGGTCACCTTCCATGCTGCCGGGGATTTTGATCAGCTGCGCCAGGCCTGGCGGTTTTTGCAGGAAAAAGGGCTCTTACTGGCGCGCGCCACTCGTTGCGACCTGTTCAGCGGCGAGCGCGAGGTGCTCTCGGCCACCCTGTCCTCTCCTGGCGCATTACCTGGTTTGTTCGCCAGTCTCTCCCGCCAATTCCCGGGCCTCGATTATTACGATGCGGATGTCCCACTACCGCTGCGCTTTGCCGCGCGCACGGGGGTTGGGCTATTGAGCCGCTGCCGGGCGGACCTGGCTGGCAATCGCATCAGCCGTATCGAAGCCCTGGACACGCCCTGGGAGGTCGAGCCTCAACCCATCCCGCTGCGTATCCTCGAGCTCGGTCCGGATGTGAACCCGGTCCTGCGCCCGCCCGCCAGGCTGCGCATACGCTACGGGCGCGTGGATTACAGCCTGGGACTTGAGCCTTTGCGTGCCCTGGAGGTCGCTCTGGGCGCACTGCTGCGCCAGTTTGACCCGGATCTGATCCTGAGCGAATACGGTGATACCTGGCTTTTTCCCAAGTTGAAAGAGTGGGGACTGGGATTGAACCCCAACCGCGACCCGGATCGTGAAGTGCTTACACGCCGGGCAGATAGCTACTTTGCCTACGGACAGGTGGTTTACCGGGGGGCCCAAACGCACCTGTATGGGCGTTGGCACATCGACCGGCGCAATGCCATGCTGTACGGAGAGTACGGGCTGGAGGGCGTGCTCGAGCAGGCGCGTGTGACTGGCCTGGGTGTGCAGGAGATGGCGCGCAAGTCACCTGGAGCGGGCATCACTGCCATGCAGATGCTGACCGCCCTGCGCACCGGCGTGCTGGTGCCGGTCGTCAAGCAGCAGGCTGAGAGTGAAAAAACGCTGGCCGGCCTGATCGCCGCCGACAAGGGCGGCATGATCTACCAGCCGCTGATTGGTGTGCACAAGGATGTTGCCCAGATCGACTTCACTTCCATGTATCCATCCATTATGGTCAATTTCAATATCTCGCCCGAAACAACCGGTAAAGCCGGTCTGCCGGATGGGCTGGTGCCCCAAACCCTGCGCCCACTGCTCGGCAAGCGCCTGGCGCTTAAGAAAATTCTGGGCGAGCTCCACCCTCGCGATTGCCGGGTGAAGGCCCTCAAGGGACGCGCGGCGGCGCTTAAGTGGCTGCTGGTGGTGTGTTTTGGCTATCTCGGCTATAAGAACGCGCGCTTTGGCAAGATCGAATCGCACGAGGCGGTCACATCCCTCAGCCGCGAACTGCTGCTGCAGGCTAAGGAAGCCGCCGAAGAGCTGGGTTTCGTGGTGCTGCACATGTATGTTGATTGCCTCTTTGTCCAACAGCCCGGTTACCGGCAGGCTGCTGATTTTAACCCGCTGCTGTCCGCCATCGCCGGGAAGACCGGCATTCACATCGCGCTGGACGGGGTCTACCGCTGGGTGGTTTTCCTGCCTTCCAGGCGCGATGCGCGCATCCCGGTACCCAACCGTTATTTCGGCGTCTTCCAGGATGGCGAGATCAAGTACCGCGGCATCGAGGCCCGCCGCCACGATACGCCGGTCTGGGTGGTCCAGACTCAATTGGCCGTGCTGGAATACCTGGCGCAGGCCGCCACGCTGGAACAGGCGCAGGCTTATCTTCCAAAGGCCGGTGGGATTGTGGAGCAAGCCAAACGCAACCTGAAAGCCGGGCGTGTGCCGGTCGAAGACCTGCTCGTCACGCAGCGTCTCAGCCGAGAAGTGGCTGGCTACAAAAGCCCTTCCCCGGCAGCCCGGGCGGCAAAACAACTGCAGGAGGCAGGTAAAACCGTTGCGCCCGGCCAGACAATGCGCTTCATATACACACGCGGAGTGCCTGGCGTGTGGGCCTATGGCTGCGGAGCGTTGGATTTGAGGGTGGTGGATGCTGGCATGTACATAAAACTGCTCGATCGTGCTGTTCAGACGGTGCTGGAGCCATTCACGCCAACCGCAACTTCGGCGGTCTGCGGAACCCATGCTCCATTGCTCTTTACCGGCGCGGCCAGGCAGGCTGCGAACACGATCTGCAAAAGTTAAGACAAAACATCCCCGGATGAGTATATCCCGGGGATGAAAGTGTGCATGGCCTTGGCCCGTTCCGAAGGTTAAACATCCCTCAGGCGGGCTTCCAAAAAGAGTGGGAAAAGTGGGCTGAAACAGTTCAGGTTTCTACCGTCCTGCCTTAACAGGCCCTTTGCGCGCAGGATTTTCATCGCGGAAGAGGTCAGGCGGGCGGGATCATTCCTGGCAAACGCCAGGAGACCGCTTTTTTCATCATCCAATAATCCGTTCCAGATTTTCCTGAATTCCTCGCGCACATGTTCCTGGCTGAAGCACCAGTCTATGTCCGCATTTTGCAGGGCCTGCTGCGGGTTGTCCCTCAATGCGTCAAACAGGGCAATCATCAGCCCTGGGTGCCCGCCGCTCATTAAAAACAGCCAGTTGCGTTTCTCCGGCGTAAGGCTGAAATTTTTTCGCTGTTCGAGCTGCTCGATCACATCCATGGAATCCGCCTGGGTGTAGGGGCCAATCCCGATCAGGTTGCGCGAGATCAGTTCAAAAAAGCTCTCATTATCGGTGCGCGAGCGCAGCGCTTCAGGCAGGTTGCGCAGGAATAGCGCGTAGAACAGGCGGTATTTATTTGCGTCGCGAATGGCTCTCAGCTGTGCGAACACCTCCAGCGGCATCTTTTTATAAGTCTCGTCAAACTCATCGAACAGGAAGCACAGCTTGATGCGATATACCTGGCACAGCTTGTTGACAGCCATCTCGAAAAACCGGTGCGCCATGAGCGCATCCTTGCTGCGGATGACCTGTGAATCAAGCTCAGCCAGCAGCGCTTCCATTTCCCTGGTTTTATCGGTAACCGGGTACCGGCTGCACTCAAAAAATACCGCGCTCAGCAGCAGTTCGTAAAAATGGAAACTCCAATCATGTTCCTGGCGGATCCTGTTCAGGTCAACACGCACCAACCAGGTGGATAGCGCCTGGTCTTCGCCGAGATAACGTTTTTTGACTGCCAGCCGGTCGGGTTCCACACCCTTTGCCAGGTCAGCCTGAATATTATCGCCCAACAGGAAATCCATCAGGCGTGTTTTTCCGACACTCGGGGCGCCGATCACGTAAAAAGATTCGCCGCTTTGCACAAACTCAAAGAAACGGGACAGGACTTCATGACGATAATTCAATTTGGGTTGGGTACCAGCCATAACCGGCCTCCATCAAGTTGACGATATGGTTTTCCACGCTACCGGCGGCCAGGCTTCGCCCCAATGCTCCAGGCGGTGACATATGATGCTGGCGAGCATCAGGGAACGCTGCTGGCTCCTGGCATGCTGATCGTCGCTTGCGATGATTGTAGCACGGAAGATCGCGTTGAAAAACAGGCCCAGCAGGTACTGGCGCATATCCGTGATCCCGGTGCATTCCAGGGCAAGTTCGCGCAGGATCGACATGGTTTTTAATATCTTTTGGACTTCAAGCTCTCCCGGGACAAGCTCGTCAAGCGGGATTGGGCCGATCTCATCCTGCCGTACCATGATGACGCACAGGCGGTAAAAGGAAAGAGTATCTTCCCCGGTAAATACCAGGCGGTTGAGCAAATCCGATTCGAGCTCAATAAAATCCTGCAAGGCGTGGCCTTCACCACTGCGTTCAAAATCGATCACCCAGGCATTTTTCTTGCGGTCGATCAACAGGTTTTCGCCGTGCAGATCCCCGTGGGTAATGGCAAGCAGCGTTTCATCCACCCGGCTGGCATCGCTTCCCGGGCTGCCCGTATTCTTGTTGGCCACTTTATTGATCAGCCACTCGATCGGGTCAGGAGTATCCAGGTTGGCATGGATGGCGTTCAAATCTGCTGGCGCAGGCATTTCGAATTCCCTGACCCTTTTTTCATACCAGTCGGGACCCCACACATTGCAGTAGAGCTGGAATAAGGATACTTGTTGGCTGGGCCTGGCACTCGAATAATATGCGCTCCAGGTTTCGGTGAAGAAGGCGCGCAGGCTCTCCTCGATATCTGTGATGGCGCTATCTTCAAAATACTGTGAGAATGTTTTTACGGAGAAATCGCCCACGTATGTATATACAGCCCCGCCGATATCCCACAGGATGGTATGCCGTTCGAGCCTGGGCACATAGCCGTGCGGCAACTTTTTCGCTATAAACCTGGTATAACGGTCCACCTCCCTGTGGATCTTTTCGGGACGGGCAAGCTTGACGATCACAGGCTGGAATTCATCCTCGTACACCTTGAGGATGATTGATTTTGGGCGAGGCACATTTGAGATGTGCGCGGATGATGGCCTGGATTCCAATTTTTCCAGCCTCAGTTTTTGTGCATCCGGAAATAAGCGCGCAAACACATCTGCGATCTGGTCGGGGTAGTCGGCAGCAAACCCGCCCAACGATGTTTGCTCAATTTTCTGCAGGATTCCGGCGGGAACAATCTGCAGGCCGCGCTTCACAGCACAAAGCTTCCTGGCTTCCCTCTCTAATTTTTCCTGGATGTTCTTGCGCGCATCAGCCTTGCTGATAAAGATCAGGTCTCTGTGCTTTTCCATCATTTCAAGCAAAATCTTCGCATTTCCATGCCCACTGAAGATGATCGATCTCACCGGCCACTTTTCTTCAGCCAGGTTCAACCCGCTGGTATCTTCATCATCGCTGTCATCCATCAGGCGCAGGTCGATCAGCGCCAGGGAGCAGCGTGAACGCTTTGCTTCGTCCAGCGCATTTTTATACAATTCCCTGCCATCGCCTGATGTCACCACGGGCTCATATCCCCATTGGCGCAGCAAAAACTGGTTCGAGTTGCGGGTGCGCGCGTCATTATCCACGATCAACACGCGCGGCTTCCGATCGTTCAAATCGCCTCTTCCGCTATCCATCTATGCTTTACTCCACATCCAACGGGTCCGGATCGGCAATGGGTAATTGGATGGAAAATACTGCCCCCTGCCCTTGCCTGGATGGCAACAATTTAATTTCACCGTGCATGTCTTCTATCATCTGCCGGGTGAGCAGTAAACCGTAACCACCGCGGCCCTTGGTGGTTACGGGTCTCTGAAAGATCGAGGGGCGTATATCGTCCTCGATGCCGGGTCCAAAATCTTGAAAAATGATCGTGACCTTGCTGCTGTCGATCCGTTGCGTTGTAACAATGATCTTCTTATCTGCATTGTTGCTCATCGCGCGGGCGGCGTTGCGTACCAACTGCCGGAGCACACGCTGAAACTCTGTCAGGTTCACCTTGATCTGCGCCCCCTGCGCGCCTGGTCTGAACTCAGCCACCATGCTCCTTTGCCGGGCCAGGTCTTGCAGGTTATTTTCCAGGACACGGTCCAATTCCACGATCTGGTCGGGCTGGTCGCTCCACGGACCGGTGCTGGAGAGCACAGTCGCGCTGCTCTCAATGGCATCGGCATATTCCCATAGCGGTGAGTCCTGCCCAACACTTTCCTTGATTAGGTATGCCCAGGTAAGCACCTGCCCAACCTCGTTGTTGATATCGTGGGCAATATCAGCAGCCCAGGCAGTCTGGGCTGCCACGGTGGATTTAAACTCCAATTCCTCACTCTTTTGGGCGCGCTCAATCGCTATGCTGATCTGCCTGCCGACAGTTTTTACCAGTACCAGGTCGTCTTCGCTAAAAGCATTGATCGTCTGGCGTTCCAGCGCCAGGACACCCAGCAGTTCATTGTGTGTGCTCATCAGGCTCACGCACAATTCCGATCTCATTTTCGGATTAAAAGCCAGGTAATCTGGATCGGCCTTCACATCCGCGACATTCTCGATTTCCACCCTCCTGCTCCCCAGGGCCTTTTGGGCGATCCGGCACACGATGGTGCGATCGCTTAATTTAAAGCTATCGCGCTTTTTGTTCTTCCCATCCGGGTGGTAGAACTTAAGGGTGGCGGGCGCAAACCTGAGCAGATTATCATCCTTTTTGTACAGCAAAACACACAACCGCGTATCCTCGAAAAACTCACCCAGTTTTTGCATGACCGATTCGAGCGTTTTTTCCAGGTTCATGGCCGTGCCAATCGTCTCGGCGATCTGCTGTGCGGCATCCAACCCGCGATGCTGGCGCAGCTCATCCAGGCGGCGCAGGTTTGATATGGCCACTGCCGCCAGGCTTGCAAATGAACGGGCGTGCAATTTCTCCAGCTTGGTAAAGGATCGCCTCTGGCGATAATCCAGGTATAACAAACCGAGCACTTCACCGGTGTACGGGTCACAAATGACTGAGCCAGCCAATGCCTTCACACCTTCCCGCTTGATAAAATGCTGCTCGGATAATTTTTTCTGGCCTGCAATTGTATCGTCGCTGTCAATATCATCGATAACCAGTTCCCCTACATTGATAACCAGTGTGGAAATACCGCCCACCCGCGGCTGCTCGCGTAGTCCATCCTTGATATTGCCACCGTCCCTCAATGTTCCGTCGTAACCCACATTTTCAAGGTCAAATTCGAGCGGCTCCCTTTCGGCCACGATCGGGCAGATGATGGCCCAATCCGCAGCGCTGATCACACGCGCGGTTTTACAGATGCTGGTCAGCGTTTCAGCCAGGGATTGGTGACCAGCGTTACCCATGATCTCGTAATTGGCATCCAGCAAGCTCTCGCTTTTTTGGCGTTCGTGCAGTGTTTCCCAGATCAACCCGGCGTTATCCATCAGGGTTTGCAGCCGGTTGAGTGATTTGTCATCCAGCGGCCGGTGATTATGCCCGTTATCCACAATAACCACCCCCAGCACATTCAGACCGGCCCGCAGGGGCAGGATGGCGCATTTCGACAGAATAAAACGGGAGGTTATCTCAGGTGGCAACCGCTTTTTGAGTTCGTCATGTTCAAGAATGGCCATTTTCTGTCTTGCCATCACTTCCGTGATGGCGTTCTCATGACCGTTCAACATGATCGTTACTTCAGGTATGCGTTTCTCATAGGCGGTGGTGTGGATTTTCCCGGCTTCAAATTCTGCCAGGAACTTGTCAAAAGTAAAATTTCTTTGTTCATCATATTTCCAATCCTGCCTGGCGGAACCCGCGTTATCCGTTCCAATACCCATCCGGCCCGCCAGGCGGGTATTGTTATCCTGGGTGCGTAGTAACAGCACGCGGTTAAATCCCAGCCCGAAATTGGCAGTGACCAGGGTAAGCAGGATCCGCCACAAAACATTCTCATCGTCTTTTTGCTGGGCCAGGCGCATCATTTCGACGCTGGCGTGTTGCAGCAGCTGCATTCTCTGCAGCTCCACTTTTTCGATGGCAGATAGGCGGCTGATATGGATGGCGCCCGCCACCTGGTTTGCGATGGAAGCCAGCAGGCGCCTTTCACGTTCGAGAATGCGCTTTGACTTGTCATGCTGGTGAATGGTAATGCAGCCTACCAGGATATCACTGACGATCAGCGGTACTCCCAGCCAGGAAACCGGCAGCTTGCCGCGCACCCTGATACCCTTTTCCTTCAAAAAAGCCTTCACGCCGAGCGGCAAAAAAACCTCGCGCCGTTGTGACAGCAGGTAACCTTCCAGCCCCTCGCCCGCCGGACGCCGCATCACATCAAGTCTGAAACCGCCTTCATACCGCAGTGTGAACTCCAGTTCGTGCGTTTCCTCATCGTTCAAGACAACGGCAAAGTCCCAGGCCGGGTCGATCAACTTCACTATTTGTTCGTAAATACGCTCCAACAGGCCGGAAAGATCCTCGGTCGCAGCCGTTGTGTTGGTCTGCCAGCCGACAGTGCTGATGATATTGGCGTCCCTGGAGGTGATCAATTCATTGATATACAGGCAGGCATGGTGCAACACGATCGAAGCTTGCTTGGCATAAAGGTCCAGGAGCGAGCGCTCATGCCTGGTCAAACTCTTGGGATAGGACCCAAAATCCAATGCCAGCGCGCCCATCATGGCGGTTTCACTCCACAAGGGCAGGATGCACAATTCACCCTGCAGCTGCTGCTGCTCAGCGGTGCTCATTTGCCGGGAGGTGTTTGCATCAGGTGATTGCCAGATAAACAACGGCTCGCGCGAGAGCGGCTGCCCCACGCCAAACAACTCTTGCAATGAAAAAAAATTCCCCGTGAAACCAGGAATACAATTTTCCCCTCGGCAACTTAATCCCAGCATTTGATGCGGACTTTTCGCTGCATCATCCTGGGTAGGCACCCAGAAAAGGTGTGCGCGTAAAAAACCCAGCTGTAGTGAATATTTGGTAACAACATCGGCCACGCTTTGAAAATCGGTTTCGTGCAGCCCGGCTTCCATCATGCTGCTGAATATTTTTTGCCAGCCATGTTCGCGCTGCGCCTTGCGCCATTCCTTGAGCGATTCCAATAAGTAAAGCAGTTCGTCGTTATCGTACCCCTTGGGTAAATAGCGGAAAGCGCCGGCGCGATAGGCTTGCAGACCTGTGGCAGAATCATGGTAGCCGGTGAAGATAATGGCGTCCGTATCGGGGCTGATCGCGCGCAGATCTTTCATCGCCTCGATACCGTTCTTCCCCGGGCCAAGCACCTGGTCGATCAGGAAGATCTCGTATGGTTTCCCTTCGCGTGCGGCCTGGACCGTCTTTTCAAGCGCATCCTCCAGCCGGATTGCCACGTCTGCCGAGGTGCCCGGTTGCAATTCAAGAGTCTGCTTGACGGACAGTGCGCCTAATTTATCATCATCCAGGATTAAAACACGACACATGGCAACCCTTCTTTACATTACAAATGACTGGGGATTTCTAATGCAAATGTGGTGCCACCCAGGATATTACTGCGCAAGACGATCATGCGCCCGCCGATGGCTTCCAACAAGTTGCGCGAAATATACAGGCCAATCCCACTCCCATCCACGCGGGTGGTGTAGCCGGGCTCAAAAATACGTTCCCACAGGCTGGCGTGGATGCCGGGGCCGATATCTTCTATCAATATGCGGAAGAACTTGCCCCCATTTTTTGTCATGGGCGGCTCAATCCACACATGCAGCCAGCCGCCCGTATCCGGTCGCAGCTCAACGATTTGCTGCGTGGCGTTCAGGATCACATTTAGGAGCACCTGCTCCAATACTGACACCTGGCTGCGGATGATCAGCAGTTGTTCAGGCGGGCTGAACACAATCGTTACATGAGAACGGTTACCCAAGTCCGTCAACAGGTGGATGGTTTCTCTTACAATCTCATCCACCCGCAGCACCCTGTTTGGTCCCCGGGCGGCAATGTTTCCGAAAATGCGCGAAGTGGTGATGATCTTCTGTACATTTTTCTGGATCTCCACCAACTCGCTGCTGATCAATTGGTTGCGCGCTTCCTGCAAGTTGGCCTGCTGCGGGTTTTGCTCTAATTGTTTCAGATTGGCCTGCAGGTTGTACAATTTTGACGAAAGCGGCCCAACCAGGTTGTTGATCTCGTGCACCATCCCGCGCGTAAGATGGCCGATCAGGGCGGTACGCTGCAGGAGTACGGATTTCTCCTTGAAATTTTCCTGCTCAAGCGCCGCGCCCATGGCAAGCGCCATTGCCTCAGCGTAAATTTTCTGTTCATTGGGGATCTTATGCGCCCGCCTGTCCAACATGAACAGGGCATAGTTCAATTGTAATTGGGCTGGTACCGGTACGCCAATACACGACAAAAAGTTTGGGAACATCTCAAGCAGGTAACTGAAGCGGTCGCGGTCATGCGGCTGGATTTCTTCCATCTCAACGCTGGCTCTATCCTCGGCTACATCCCGCACCGGGCTGAAAATTAACGAGGCGGCAGCATTTTTATCAAGATAGCCATCTCCCGCACGATCATAAATTGCCACCGTGCGGTGGACCGGGTCGAGCTCAAACAACACGGCCAATTCGTAGTCCAACTGCCGGCGGCATTGTTGCAGCAGCAGCTGGATGGAGCGGTTGATCTTCAAACCGGGCACCTGGGTAAGTTTAATGCGCGATTCAATGGCTGAGTCCCTTGCCTGTTCTGCGGGTGCAGCCCGTTCGCCGGACTGTATGCGCTGCAATGTTTCAACCAGCTCTCTGAACAGGTAAGGCTTGCTCAGTAATTCCACCCCGCGTGTTTGCAGTTCTTCAAGCATGTCCATCATATCGCCGGCGCGCGCCCAATCTGTGGTGCTGACCACCTTTATCTTTGGCCAGCTATCAAGTATTTTACGCGCCAACCTGGCGCCATCCATGACAGGCAACCCAACATCGACCATGGCGATGTCCGGCTGGAATTTGTCAAGATAATCAAGCGCCTTCTCGGCATTTTCGACAATATGCACGTGTTGGCGCACCAACCTGAGCCAGGTTGCGGTTGCCTCTGCCTGTTCGGGCTCATCTTCCACAATCAGGATATTTTGCGAGGGCAGGTCCGAATCAAGCAGGTTGGAGAGGTCGTCCGATCCGGCAGCTTCTTCTGACCAGCCTTCGTTCAATTCCTGCGCAGTGGAACCATCCTGTGGTGGGGCAGCGATGGGTGGCAGCACCAGGCCGATATGGCGTTCTTCGCGCGATACGCTGCCAATGCAGACCCGCACCCGGTCGCCGGGCCAGAACAACTCGAGTGGAGGCGTCTTGACCCAGGTTGGCAACGTGGAATGGTGCAGAAGACCGGTCAACCCACCGGGCAGCTCTATGAATGCTCCATACACGGTTACGCCTGTCACAACCCCTTCCAGCACCTCATCTTTATCAAAATCATCGGGCAGATCGTCCCAGGGATCATTTTCCACCAGCCTGAGACTGAATTCACGCAGCTGGTCTTTTTTGGAAGAAATTGACACCGCCTGCCCCGTCCAACCTATCTTAAAATTATTTCTCCAGTTTGATGTGATTTCGCTCTTCCAGGATATTTCACGGATGCGCACAATGCCGTGCTGTCCATTCTCCAACTCCACGCCCAACCCGAGCGGCAGGTGTTTCACAACCCGTACCCGGATGAAATGCTTCCCCGTTTCTGGGCTCATTTTATTTTTTCTCTACCTCGGCTCCGCCTGCCCTCGTGTTTCTCGGGGGTGCTGGGGCCGGAATTAATTCCTGGCACAGGTAGTTCACACCAGGGAGGCCGTCGGGAGGCGCATGGTGCGGTAACCGGAAAACCGCATAGACTTCATCCAGGTCTGCCAGTTGCTCCAGGCGGGCCGAAGAATTGATGATTTGCATCTGCTGCAGTTGACTGCGCCAGTCGCGCGCTTCCTGCCTGGTTGCTGGTTTTAAAAGCTGGTAGCCAGGCAGTGCCAGTTCTGGTAAATCGCGCGTAATTGCATTGGCGATACTTCGCAGCAGGCTCTCATCCAGCTCCCCTTCCTGTACCAGGTGTACCTGCAAATAAAAGAACTTCTTCCAGGCTGCCAGGCGTCTTGCGATGTAATTCTCACCCCAGGGCACATTCGCCACAAGCGGCCCTGGTATGGCCTGGTCATTTTCAGAGATCTGCATGTTCTTCCTGATTTCCATCAAGAATTGTTTTTCATTTTCATATATCAGGCTTGGTTGCAGGGCAATATTGAGCAGGGCTGCGCGCGGCATGGCCGCAATTGAGCGCCATATCTGCTCCAGTGACCGGCTCCCCGACTGCCAGATGCCCGGAACTACCCGGAAGCCCGGCTGCCACGGCAGGGCAACATCACCGCGCTTGATCTCAGCAATACTCAAAATCCCCTCTCGCTCTTCAAGCAGGTCCCAACCGGCAATCCGCCGGAAATCTTCCCTGGAACATGCCGGGTATAACCTGTAATCATAGGGCGCTATGGATGTGATCTCGCGCAAATAATTCCGCGCCAGCTTTTCCGCTTCTTCAGATGTGTCCGCGCGCAGCCTGCCCAGCAGGCCCACCTGCAGGCCTTCGCCCGGTATATTGATCAAGCGCAAGGCCAGCGTGCGCTGGTCCGGGCTTTCGACATGCCCGGCTGCATCAATCGAATATTGGGATTCTATGAAGAGCTTTTGTCTGTCCAAAAATTCATCCAGCAGGGCGCTGGCGTTGAAACCCCATTTTAATTTTTCCCATTCTACGAAGGGCCGCACGCATACCTGGCAAGCGAACACGGCCTGCCAGCCGCTTTCCTTCCGGGCGGCATCAAAGGCATCCGCTTCGATCCAGGGTGTGCCCATCTCATCCGCCGCCTGTATTGCTCGAATTTCTACCCTTGACCAGGTTGAGCAGTGTATTGGTCAGGTCATCAATCGTCTGGGCGTTCCTGTCAACACCTGTCATGGCAGTACCCTTTATCCCGGCTTCGGGCCTGGCTGGTACCGGTGCAGGAGAAACTGCCTGCGCGGCTTCCTCTTCCTTGAGGGCATTGACCAGGTTTTGAATGACTGTCATTTCAGCCTGGCTGCGCTGATAACCGGAAGATGATAGCGCCTGCGAGATGGTTTCGAGCGCCTTCAAGCTGCGCTCCTGTTTGAGTTGGTAATACCTGCGCTCATTCTCCAGTTCAATATCCTTCCTCTGTACCGCAGCCAGCGTATCCTTTAAACGCGCTTGTGAATCTGCATTGATCTGCTTGATATCCGCATCCTGCTCCGCCACTCTGCGTTCCAACGCCTGTTTCTGGGCCAAAAGTTCGCTATCGGTCTGGTTTTGCTTCTGCTGCACCTGGATGGTTTTTCTCAGATCGATCAGGCTTTCATCCCCATGGCGGTCCTTAACACCGATGTCGATCAGCGCAATCGCCTTGGAGATCATCGCGTGACGGTTATATTCCTGCGAGATGAAATGCGCCAGGTGGTTGCTGGCCACCTCGGTATGAACATCGATGATTTCATCATGGTTGTGGGTGCGGATATATTCCTTGACATCCGACTCGATCACGGCAAACAGGGTAAGCAGGGGCTGGTCAATCTCAAGCAAAGTCAACGGGTTGGTGACACGGTAGCGTATGTATACGGTAAAGGAAACTATTGCCCCATCCAGGGTGGTTTCCGCAATAGGCGGCAGATTTGCAGCCCGATCATGTTTATCAATGTATTGGAGTTCATAACGCCCCGAACGCAGCTCGTTGTAGCCGCCTTTGATGTTAAAACTTTCGCCCTCCGGGGTTGTAATGACCGCATAAATGTTGGCCGCCAGGTTTAGATAAACAGCTTCCGTCAGCGGTGAAACCGCAAAACCACCCACCCGCAGGATGATTTCCCCATCGGGAAATTCAACAGGCACAGCCCTGCGCCGCCTGCCCCAATATTCAACCCAGGCCTTGCTTATGGAACCCCATGATCGATTCATGCGCCCTCCTGATAAGACATTTGCAGCGTTTGCTTCACGGAATAATACCAACCTGCCAGATACATCGCCGGGGAAAATCGGATTGTGAAAGACAGTACTTGGATGGTTCAAGTTTATATCGTATTTCGTGTAAATGCAAGTAAGCGCAGGAGGGTGGGTTGGCGCAACGGCACATCAACTGCTGGCGCCGCTGTATCGACGCACGCCGTATTTCCACACCTGTGTGGCCAACCCAAACCCTGCGGCGCTGATCGCCAGGAAAACCAGCACCTGCCCGGCCTGCAGCTCGCCGCGCAGCGCCTGCAGCGGAACGGTGGTGGCCACCGCGATCGGTATGATAAAGGTGACAATGATCCTCAACCAGGAGGGGTAGACAGTGGCCGGGTATCGTCCTGAATCGAGCAGTGCCTGCAGGATGGTGACGTTGTTATCAAACTTTGTAAACCAAAAGGTCAGCGCGATCAGCACCACCCACAGGCTGTAAATGATGATGGCACCCGAGATGGTCAGCAGGAAAAAGGAAAGGATGCTGCCCGCACTGGTCACATCACCGGCCATGTTGATACCGACCACCACCAGGATGATCGCCAGCACAAGATCCCATACCCGCCAGACAGTGATGCGCGAAAAACTGACCAGGAACAGGCTGCTTGCCGGCTGCAGCAGGGTGTAATCGAGTGACCCGTCGCGCACAGAGGCATTAAATTTCTCGGTGGCCGGCCACAACAACGCGGCCATCAGCGTATTAACCAGGCGGAATACCCCCAGCAGGGCGATCAGTTCGCCAGGCCCCCATCCGCCCAGGGTCTTGGTATTGCTAAAAATAATGCTCAGGCCGAGCAATTCCCAACCCAGCCACATCAGGTTGAGCAGGATATTGATGACCGTGTCAGCCCGGTAGGCGAGCGACATCTGGATATTGATTTTCAAAAAGGTCCTGATCAGCCTTAGCGTCGACATGTCAGGCTCCCACCGCGGAAAATTTCTTTACACCGCTGCGCCATATCTGGCGGAAAAATAACACTGCAATGACCAGCCAGATGACACCTGCCAGGTAACCCTGGGCGATCTCAACCGGCGAAAGACGGCCAAGGACTAGTTGGACTGGAAAATACTTAAAGAGTTGAAAAGGCAGGAAACGGGCTACATCCTGGATGAATGCGGGCATCAATTGCAGCGGCACAAACTGCCCCGAAAACAGCACCACCAGCGCAGTGTAAAACTCAAACAATGCCCAGATGCGCGTTGTCCAGAATGCAATGCAGGTGATTGCAGCGCTGAACAGGAAACCAATCGAAAATCCCAGCAGCACCGCCGGGACAGCCAGCAGCACACCCTGCCACGTAACGCTGGCATAATCCGGCCGGAAAAGGAGCCACAACACGGCCCACACCGGGATAAGCGCCATGAAGGTGAGCGCCTTGAAAGCCAGGTTATTGACAAGCGTGTTGGTCAAAAGCGGGTGGATTGGGCGGATCAATTCATTGGACAGTGTGCCATCCTGGATCTTGTAGGTGAATATATGAATGGTGATCTCACTGGTCAATTGGTCGACGATCAAAAGGGTCATATAGTAGGTGACAAAGTCATTCGCGGTCAGCCCGCTGACGCTACCCTGGCTGTTTGCAATGGTGCTCCACACAGCCAGGTAAACGACCGGCGACACCAGCCAGTAAAGCAAATACATGATCAAGTTGGCGCGATACTGCCATTGTTCGGCCCAGTTGACCTGCCATAACCGTTGGTAAATTCGTAACATGACGTTATCCATGTCCCGTGCTGGAACCGGGACTACCTCGAAAGGCCTGTTCGACCACATCTTCGATCGGCGGGTCAGTGATGGTGATATCGTGCACTGGCAGGTCTGCCAGCAGTCGCGCAGTAACAGCAGCCACTTCTCCAGCGGGTACTTCGAGAAAGGATTTTTCACTGTCTTCATCGTTCACAACAGGTTTACCGTAAGCAGACAGGTCGCGCCGGGCGCCATCAGCCAGCGTGATCCCTATCAGCTTGAAGGGCGCTATTTTGCGCGAAAGTTCCATTAGTCCGCCATCATATTTGAGATTACCTTGATGGATGATGATGATCCGCTCGCATAGGGCCGTCACATCCGCCATGTAATGGCTGGTGAGCAGGATGGTTGCCCCGCTGCGGCGGTTGTATTCCTGCAAAAACGCCCGGATACGCACTTGCGCAGTGATATCCAGTCCGATGGTGGGCTCATCGAGAAAAAGGACCTTCGGCCTGTGCAATAAACCGGCAGCCAGTTCACACTTCATCCGTTCACCCAGCGAGAGGTTGCGCACCGGTTTTTTCATGATCGGCGCAAGTTCGAGCAGTTCATCAAGTTCATCGAGGGTGCGCTTGTACTCGTCATCTGGTATTCGATAGATGGCCTGGTTTAGCAGGAAGGAATCGGCCGCGGGAATATCCCATGAAAGCCGGTTGCGCTGCCCCATGACAAGCGTCATTGAACGCAGGTAGTCGGGCTTTAATTCCCATGGCGTAAAACCAAGCACGCGCGCATTCCCGGAAGTGGGGTGCAGCAGCCCCGAAAGCATCTTGAGCGTGGTGGTTTTGCCAGCTCCGTTTGGCCCAAGAAACCCGACCACCTCTCCCGGCTCGATCTGAAAACTGACCTTTTCCACGGCGTGTACATCGCGATAGGTGCGTTTAAAGAAACCGCGCACCGCCGCGCCAAAACCACCTTCGCGTTCGGACACCTGGTATGTCTTGCTTAAGTTGTCAACAGTTATGGTATTGCCTGTCTGCATCATGGGTGCTTCAACTCCTCAAAGGGGTAAAATGTTTCGCCGTCTTATTCGGCTTGCAGACTGCCAGACCGGCAGGCTATCGGATTTTCCTGGCGAATACCAGGATTTATCCACTACCTGCATTCTCTCACCTGTTGGCCGGATCTGGTTCATACCGCCATATCATCGCGTCCGCGGATCAAAAGCATCGCGTAAACCGTCGCCCAGGAAGGAAAAGGCCAGCACCAGGGCCGTGATGGCGGCGGCTGGAATGAAAACCTGCAGTGGGTAACGTTCAATCTTGCCAGCAGCGCGGAAGATCATCAACCCCAGGCTGGCGCCCGGTTCCTCAATGCCCAACCCGAGCAGGCTGAGTGTGGCTTCATTGACGATAACGCTGGCCACATCCAGGGTGGCGGCAACCGTGATCAACCAGGCCACATTCGGTAATAAGTGCTTAATAATAATTTGAAAGTCCGATCCGCCCAGGCCGCGTGATGCAAGCACAAAATCGCGCGCCTTGATCGAAAGCGTCTCGCTGCGCACCAGGCGCGCCATCAACGGCCAGGATACCAGGCTGAGCGCGCCTGCCACCAGTAGCAGTCGGCCCATTCCACCGTAGTATTCGCGCGCGGTGCTCCCAAAGACGGCCGATATCAGGATCGCCAGCAGCAGTCCCGGGAAGGCAAACAACATATCGGCGGCGCGCGATATGAGCAGATCGATCCAGCCGCCAAAATAACCCGCCAGCAATCCCAGCAGCCCGCCCAAGACGATATTGAGGGTCTCTACTACAAACGCCACCAGCAGCGACACTTGCACCGCCACCAGCAGGCGGGTAAGGGTATCGCGTCCCAGGTAATCCGCGCCCAACCAGTGCGCGGCGGATGGCCCGGCGTTGATCGCATCATAATCCTGGAATACCCCATCTCGGGTGCGCTGATCATCGGCCGGCAGCAGGCCCTGGTAAAGAGGCGGTCCTGTCAAGGCCATCAAGAGCGCCAGCAGCACGAATAAACCGCCTGCCGCCGCTGCCCGGTTACGCAAAAAATTGGTCCACCAACTGCGGGAGGGCGGGGTCTGCTCGAAGTTGTCCTGCTTCAATTGCGGGATGGGGGTCAGGTTGGTATCGGGCATGCTTTATTCTGCCCGCACGCGCGGATCGGCCAGGGTGTAGGCAATATCCGTTAACAGGTTCATGATCACCACAGCCAGCGCCAGCAGCAATGTCGTGGCCTGAATGACCGGGTAATCGCGCTGGCCGATCGACTGTACCGCCAGATAGCCCACCCCCGGGATGGCAAAAAGATTTTCCACCACAAAAGCTCCCGTCACCAGGAACGCAGTTGACGGTCCGAGCACGGTCAACAACGGCAGCAATGCGTTGCGCAGCACATGCTTGCGGATGACCATACCCCACGGTAAGCCCTTGGCCCTCGCGGTGCGGATGAAATCCTCACGCATCACTTCCAGCATGCTGTTGCGCATCAACCGCGCAATAAAACCCACGCTGGCCGCCGCCAGCACAAACACCGGCAGGATCACCTGCTCTGGTTTGCCCCAGCCAGCCACCGGTAGCGATGGCAGCCCGGCATTATACAACGCCAGGTCAATGGCCCAGGCCACCGGGATGATCACAAAGGAAGGCACGGAATACAGGGCCAGCATAACCGACATGATGGCCGTATCACGCCAGGTATTCTGCCAAAGCGCGGCCAGAACCCCCGCCACCACCCCCAGAATGATGCTGGAGCTCAATGCCAAAAAACCCAGCTGCAGCGAAACCGGCACCCCGCTGGCGATCAGTTCCCATACCGGGCGTTCGGGATATTTAAAGGAAAAACCAAGATTGCCGTGCAGCAGGTTGCCCACATAAGTGAAATATTGCAAGTACCAGGCCTGGTCAAGCCCGTACATGTGCTTTAGAAAAGCATAACGTACCGGGTCCTGGCGCCCACCCATCATGTTTAAAATCGGATCTCCCGGCGCCAGGTAGCTCACCACGAAGGTGAGAAAAGTGACCGAGAAGAGCACAAAGATGAGTGAATAGGCACGCCGCGAGATGATTTTCAACATGGGTAGTGATCGTTTTTAATCGGAGTGCGGGATAACGAATGAGCGGAGTGCGGCCGTTGGAACGTCCACTGCTCCGCTCATTAATACAGCTAACGGGCTGGTTGATTATATCCTTACTTGCTTACGGTGACCTTTGTCCAATCTTCCTTGGGGAAGATTCCCTGCGGCGTAACAACCAGGCCATTGACGGTGGAGCGGAACAGCAGGTTTGCCTTGCCGTAGTATAACGGCAGCCAGCCAACTTCTGTCAGGGCGATCTGTTCAGCCTGCTGGTAGTACGAAAGGCGCTTGACCTGGTCCGTTTCGACATCCGCCTGGTCGACCAGCTTGTCAAATTCGGCATTGGAGTAATGACCGTTGTTGTTGCCGACATCTGTTCGCAGTTGCTGCGAAACAAAGTTTTGCGGGTCCGGGTAATCGGCGCCCCATACGCTGATGTAGAAATCCAACGCGGCCGGGTCAACCGGATTGTTGGCGGTGGTTGTCAGGTCATCATTGAACTTGGCAAGTTCCAGGGTATTAATATCCACATCCACGCCCAGGTTCTCCTTCCACATTTGCTGCAGCGCTGCCGCGATCTTGGCAAAGTTCGGGTCCTGGTTGTTGATCGAAAGCGCAACCTTGGGGAAGCCCTTTCCATCTGCAAAACCGGCATCTGCTAGCAGCTTTTTGGCATCAGTCACGTTCAATTCCTGGATTTTCGCCGCGGACTGGTTGTAACCGGGCATTCCTGGCGGGATGATCGTATCAGCCTGCACCACGGCGCCTTCCAGCACCTTATCAATCAAGGTGGCTTTGTCCACCGCTTTGGCGAACGCCTGGCGCACGCGCACATCGCTGAAGGGCGCCTTGGCATTGTTGAAACCGATATAAGCGACGAAGAATTGGTTGAACTGCTTGAAATCCTGGTTCTTGGAGACAGCCGGGATCTGGTCCGTTGGAAAATTATACGTTCCCATGATATCCAGCTCGCCGGTCTGGTACAGCTTGAGCGCCGTGGCCGGATCCTGGATGAACGGCATGTCAATTTCCTGCAGCTGCGGCTTGCCCAACCAGTAATTGGGGTTGGGCACCAGCGTGATGCTCTGGTTATGCTTCCATTCTTTGACCATGAACGGTCCAGTGCCAAAAGCGGTATCCGTCCACTTGGCCGGGTTGGCTTCCACTGCCTTTTTGGAAACCACAAATGAAGCCGGGAAGGTCAGTTGGTACAGGAAATACACCGATGGCGTCTGCAAATCGATTTCAAGAGTTTGCGGGTCGATCACCTTGACACCTGCGATTGTCTGGGCCTTGCCCTCGGTAACATCTGTGGAACCAACAATATTGGAAAGGTAGTAACCGGCGTTGCCATTGGCAAAATCCGGGCCAAAGGCACGGTTGAGTGAATAGGCAAAATCCTCAGCCGTAACCGGGTCGCCGTTGGCAAACTTAAGACCCTTGCGAATGTGGAATATGAACGTCTTTCCACCATCCTTGATATCCCACGATTCAGCCCCGGCAGGCAGGACATTCAGGTTGCTGTCAAGGCGTACCAGGCCTTCAAATACCAGGCTGATGACACCCACTGACTGGGATGCTCCCGCCAACGGCGGGTCAAGCGCCGGCAGTTCATTGACCCCTTCCAGGCTCCAGCGCAGCGTACCGCCAGAGGCCGGTGCCGTGCTGACTGCGGCAGATGGTCCGCAAGCCGCGAGCAGCATACTTAATATGGCGCTCAGGATGAGCAGCCACAGCAGGTTATTCTTCTTGAACATTTTCTTTTCCTCCAGAGAAAATAAACGGAAACGGGTATCCTGACTTCATATTAACAGGTTTGGTGCCCCTGTCAACGAGTCACGGAAAATTTTTATAATATTCGTACACTAATGCTGACCCCTGCCCTCCAGCCTGGGTTTCTTCTTATTAGTTTTATAAAACACAATACCCCGCCTTCGCCCCGCGAGATGATGTGCTGACAGACCCAAATTCTTTTGCGAAGGAAAGGGGAACCAGGTGGGATCAATTGATGGCACATACCGGCGCCCGGTCGCGGCGCCCCAGGTCTTATTGAGGGATCACCAGCACCTGCCCGACAAAGATCAGGTTGGGATTGGTGATATTGTTCAGATGGACGATTGCATCCACCGTGGTATGGTTGCGGGCAGCAATGGTAGAGAGGTTGTCACCCGCCTTTACTTTATACGTCACTGGAGGATGGGTGATCACTACCGGGTTCGGTTTTGGATCCACGGGTTTTGGGTCTACAGGCTTCGGATCCACAGGTTTTGGGTTTACCGGTGTCGGATCCGCGGGGTTGGGCTTTTGAACGCCGGCATACGCATACAACTCATCGGCGTTGCCCCGAAAATAATTCAAATCCACGGCTGTAGGGATATTGTTATCTCCTGTGATCCCATCCAGCATACCTTTCTCGCTGTGCTGCCAGAATTTCCAATCCTGCCATCCTTTTGGTTGCAGCGGCAGATCGCTTTCTGTGGCGGGATGGTTGAGATACTGGGCAATCCACAGTGGGTAATTTTTTGCCCAGGGCGGCGCGCCGCCCACATTGGGCATCGACACGCGGTCACGCAGGAAATAATAGGCCGAATAAACGAGAGCCTTGTGACCAGTGACCTGTTCCACGCGGTCAAGCCATGCTTTTGCAGCGCCCAAAATCTGTTTATTGCTGGCGGTCTCGTTGTACTTGCCTTCCAGGTCCAGCACAGGCGGCAGCTCGCCGTGGTCTTTTCCAAGCGTACTCAGGAACAGTTCAGCCTGTCTGATCGGGTCCTGACCTACGGTCAGGTAGTGATACGCGCCGCGCAGCACCCCGGCCTTTTTGGCGCCAGCCCAGTGTGTTGAAAACTTGCTGTCGACAATTCCGATGCCCTGCGTTGCCTTGGTAAACATGAACAGGTAACCCTGGGCCAAGACCTTACCCCAATCAATTTTTGGTTCATAAAAAGAAACATCCAACCCTTTGGTGTATGTCATATTTCCTCCAATTTGTGCGAAAAGCAAGCCCGATTTATCCTAGCATAAAAAAAGCTTTGCTTCAATTGGGAATTAATGGACATCACCACTGTGCTGCCAAAGATAACGCATCTCCTGGCTTGTTAGCAGCAGTTCATCAAGTGTGCCTGTGGCTTCCACACGCCCATCCTTTAGCACGATGATCTGGTTGGCATGGCGCAACACTGGCCGGCGGTGCGAAACCACCAGGCATGTGGTTTCATGTCCGCTGGCAAACAACCGGTCCCATAGCTGACGCTCGGTTTCAACGTCCAGGGCACTCGACAGGTCATCAAACACCAGCAGCTCGGCCCTGCGAATGAACATACGCGCGGCAGCAGTGCGTTGCGCCTGCCCACCCGAGAGTTTCACACCGCGTGCGCCAACCAGCGTATCGAGACCATCGTCCACTTCGTCCAGGTCGCGTTCCATCACCGCTTGCGATGTGGCTGTGTAAATATCCGTATCGGACCGGTCAAGGCCGAGTAATACGTTGTTGCGCAGGGTATTGCTGAACAGGCGTGGCACCTGGGCGGTATACGCGCTGCGCGGCGGGATAAAAAAATCACCGGGCGTATTGACCAGTTCACCGTTCCAATAGATCTCGCCCGATTCACGCGGCAGCAGCCCAAGCAGTGTCCGCAGCAGGGTGGTTTTACCGGAACCAATCCGGCCGGTGACAACCGTCAGTGTGCCGCGCTTGATGCTCAGGCTGATATTGGAAATACCATTTTCAGATCCGGGGTAGTGATAACCCAGGTTGCCGGCTGATAATACCTGCAAATGGTCCGAGGCAACCCGCTCAGGGTAAACCACATCCGGCAGGGAGCCACCCAGGTCCACCCTGCTGTGCTGCACCAGCGCATCCAGTGGGGCGCTTTCCATCAGGCGGTACATGCGCTGCACCGAAACATCCAGTTGCTTGTAACGGGCAGCCAGCATGCCTGCCATTGTGGTCAGGTCGCCCATGCTTTGCAGAAGGTAAACAAACAGGGAAAAGTCGCCAAGGGTAAAATGACCGCTTCGCATCGATTGGCCAACCAGCACCAGGATGACCCCGGTACTGAGAGTGGATGTATTGCGATAAAGCGAACCGAGGATGTCATCGAACAGGCGTTCGCGCAGCGCGAATTTACGGCGTTCATCATTGAGTTCGTAAAAGCGGTTGATGACATTCTTCTCAGCCGTGGCAGCCTTGACTGCCTGGACCGCCCCAAAAAATTCTCCGATAAAACCGGTCACGCGCCCTGTGGCCTGCCGGCTGGCGCGGCGAAAGAGCTCAATGCGGGTGGTGGCGGCATTGGCTATCAGCCCGACCACCAGCAGCGGCGCCAGCGCCAACAAGGTGACCGATGGGCTGATCTGGAACATGAGAATGATTGCCACAACGATAATGGCGATCCCAACCATGATATCGTTGATCATGATCACGAACAACGGGATCTCGTTGACATCATTGCGGAAACGGCTGACAGCCTCGCCGGCCGAATCTGGCAAGGGTGAGGCCCCCGGGCGGCGCAGGATGTGGTGCAGCAGGTTTTTACGCAGCAGGGTAGGAATATCGGCAAAAATGGGCACATCCGCATAATAAAAACCATAACTGGCGGCCACACGCCCCAGCCAGGAAACCAGCATGAATGCCACCACGCTCCAGATTCCAAAGGCCAGCGGCGCAGCGCCGGTCACCAGGTCAAAGAAAGCCTTCGTGATAAGTGCCGGGGCGATCTGCCAACAAAAACGATAAACCGTCACCGAGAGCAGGTCAACAAACCACAGCCACGGCCGGAAGCGCAGCATTTGCCAGATCACCTGCCAGGCAGGCAGCGCGGGAATTTTTACATTTTCCTGCGGGAGGGCTTCATTCATACGAGTACCTCCTCCAGGCCGGTCTCGAGCAAATGGTGGAAGCGCGAACCAGTATCCCCGGCCAGTACCAGCCGGTTGCCATGTTCGCTGATCCTGCCCTGGTCAAGGATCATGATCTCGTCGGCGCGCTGGATGGTACCCAGGCGGTGGGCGATGATGATGGCTGTGCGGTTCTGCAGCAGTTTATCCACTGCCCGTTCCAGGCGCTGTTCGGTGGCTGGGTCGAGGCGCGAGGAAGCCTCATCCAGAATGACCAGGTGCGGGTTGCGCAGAAAGATGCGTGTAAAAGCCAGCAGTTGGGCCTCGCCCGCAGACAGGCTGTACGCGCCGGTACCCAGTTCGCTGTCCAGACCTCGCGGCAGGGAGCGGTACCAATCGGTCAGTTCCAACTCTTCCAACGCAGTCAGGATGCGCTCATCGGAGATGGAGCGATCAAAAAAGGTGACATTGTCGCGCACACTTGCGCGGAACAACTGCACATCCTGGGTGACAATGGCCACATTTCGGCGCAGGTCGTTTAATGCCGCTGTGCGCAGATCGGAGCCTTCGAGGGTGATCGCGCCGGTGGAAGGATCGTACAGGCGAAAAACCAATCTCGCCAGCGTGCTTTTGCCGCTGCCGGTGCGGCCGAGCAGCCCCAGGACCCGGCCTGGTTTGAGATGGAAGGAAACATCTTCCAATACTGCATCGACCTTGTTATAAGAAAAAGTGACCTTATCGAAAGTCAGCGAGAGCGGTCGGGCAGGGAACTCAACCCCGGCCCCGTCCGTCACATCTGCCCGAACGGCCCGCAGTTCAACCAGGCGTTCCACGCACGCCCCGATGGTCTGAAAACTCTCGACCTCGTGTGACATCGCCCAGATCGGGTCTTCCAACAGGTTGATATAGTTCACGAAAAGATAAACCGTCCCAATCGTGATCAGTCCGGCTGAATACAATCCGTATCCGCCGGCAATCGCCAGGACGCTGCCGGTTGTCAGCGCCAACCCGATCGAGTTTTCGATGATCCAGCGCTTGAAGTGAGCCTTGCGGTTGTGGGTCAGGATGGTGGCCTGCAGGCGGTACAGTTCACGGATCGAAAAATCCGTTGCGCCGCTGGAGCGTATATCTTCAGTCCCCGCCAGTTGTTCTTCGATAAAGCCATACAGCTCGGCTTCGGCCTGGCGGCGCCCTTTCTGATGCGGCACGGCAATATCCTTGACGCGGTTGATCACCAGTATGGCAGCAGTGGTGAAAAGCGTAAAACCCAGCCCGGCGCGCCAATCTTCTCGGAACACGGCTGCCAGCACGCCGATCAGCAGCAGGCTGTTACCCAGCAGGGTGACGGCGAACTGTGAAAAGAATGTCGCCATTTCGGTCACATCGCCGTCAATGCGTTCGATCAATTCACCCGGGGTATGGTCATTATGAAAGCGCATATCGAGGTTAAGGGCATGCCAGGCCAGTTCGGCCCGCAGGGCATTGGTGGCGGTCCATGCTACGCTTTCACCCAGGTAGGTGACGCAGATCGATACCACCTGTTGCACCAGTGCCACGCCAATAAAAGCCAGCGCCGTGATGGAAAGGGTTTGGAGCGGGCTGCCCGCCAGGGCGTCGTCGATGAAAAGGCGCATGATCTGCGGGTTTGCGATGCGCAGGATAATGCTTCCCAGCAGCAGGAAGACCAGCAGCGTGAAACGCCCGCGCTGTGGGCGGATATGATCCGAGAGTAAATCCCAATAAGCTTTGAAAGGCAGGTTCATTCTAAATCCCGTAAAAAATGCAAAATTGCGACAAAAAGCCACGGTGCTGGTGCGCACCGTGGCCAAATGGACACAAAATCCCGTATTCGAACCAGGATTATCTCAAGACCGGTAATGGTCCCGAGGCGCACTGCAAAAATGGTGGAAAAATTGACGGTGAATGGCAATAAACGACAGCCGGACCATGAAGTGCGCCTCCTTTCTAAAGAATTAGATCAAACTATATTCAGTTTACACCTGGAATAAGAGTGTGTCAAATAATTTCCCGGAGAACTTTGTTCGTAATCAGCGGGTATCTCACGGCAATCTGCTTTTGTCTTCCCACGCCGATTTTTCCTGCTTGGAAGAACAAAAACCGGATGTTTGCCCCGCGCATTATCCCGAATCTTTTACAGGAAATAGTTTCTTTTCGGGGTTGTTTACCCATGCCTGGAGGTAACGCTATTAGTATATACCAGCAGGAATAATGACCCGTGATTATCCCGGCTGGAGCGGCCTAATCTCAATCCCATTCGCGATCAACACTCCGCGGATCATGCCTGCATTGCGGACCGCATCCGGATGGTCACCGTGCAAACACAGCGTATCGACCCTGGCAACCTTGCCGCTAAAGTCGATCCCCTCCCTCACCAGCTTGAGGGCGTGGGCAGCAACCTGCTCTGGGTCTTCAAGCAGGGCGCCTGGCAGGTTGCGCGGCATGAGCGTGCCATCCGGGTTGTAACCTCGGTCTGGAAAGGCCTCATTGGCCACCTGCAGCCCAAGCTCAAGCGCGGCCGCCACCAGTTCTGATCCGGCCAGGCCTACCAAAATCAATTCCCGGCTGAACCGTTTCACGGCCCGGGCAATCGCCTCTGCCAGGCTGCGGTCCCGGGCTGCCTGGTTATACAGTTCGCCGTGTGGCTTGACATGTCGCAATGGCAGCCCCTCGGCTGTAGCAAAAGCCGCCAGGGCGCCAACCTGGTACAACACCATCGCCTCGGCTTCATCCGGTGGGATGGTCATTTTCCTGCGGCCAAAACCCTGCAAATCAGGCCAGCCGGGATGGGCTCCAATGGCTACGCCATGCTGCCCCGCCAGGCGCACAGTGGCCTGCATCACGCCCGGATCACCAGCGTGGAATCCACAAGCAATGTTGGCTGAAGTGATGTGCTCCATCAGCGCGGCATCCGAACCGAGCGTATAGCGCCCAAAAGATTCTCCCAGGTCGGCGTTCAAATCGGTTTTCATCTTCACCTTTCCTTACCAGGAATAATCATCGACTTCCGGTTGGATGATGCGCTCCGGCAAATCCCTCATCATCGCGCGCAAAGACGACTGGGCCTGCTCGATGGTTGTTTCCTGAAAACGAATCCGCCCGCTGCCGAAAGGTACCTGCGCCAGGACTGTCCGGTCGACCGAAATGACCGAAGCGATCTTCGGGTAACCGCCAACCGTCGGGCAATCGACCTGCATGACAATCGGAAGCCCGCTGGCGGGCACCTGAATGCAGCCGCAGGCCATACCTTCGGATACGAGTTCGGCTTTGTTGGCCCGTTCGATGGGCGGGCCATCCAACCGGTAACCACTTCTGTCAGAGATTGTACTGATGGTGTACGTGGATGAGAACAGTGTTTGCAATCCTTCTGTGGTGAAGTGGGAATACTGCGGGCCGGGAATGACCCGGATGGTGGCATCTTCCGAATACGATACCGGCACGTCAACGATCCTGCGCCCGGCCAGTTCAACCGGGATGCGTTCTGGCGTGCCGGCGGGCAGCATATCCCCTGCTTGCAAAAGATGGGCGGCCTCGACTCCCAACCTGGCCCGCAGGTAGGTGGAACGCGATCCCAAAGCCACCGGTGTCTGAATACCGCCCTGCACTGCCAGGTATGCCCAATTCCCTGCCCCGCTTTTGCTGATACGCACCACGTAATTTCCGCGCACATAAATCGAGGTCCACAAGGGCATGTCAATACCGCCCACGCTTGGCGTGAATCCCACCCCGGTCAACGCGATCAGGCAGGCCTTGCGGGCAATAAAAAGCGCCGATGTAAAGCCAATCTCAATGGCAGCCGCGTCTGGCGGGTTGCAAACCAGCAGGTTGGCGGCCTGCAAGGCAAACGCATCCATCGGCCCGGATACGGGCACACCGAACGCCTGCCAACCGTGCCGGCCGCCATCCTGTACCGTGGTGAGCAGGGCAGGTTCAAGCACCTCAAGCATCGGGCACAAACCTTATGGTATCACCTGGAGCAAACAGGAAGGGCAACTCACGCTGCGGATCAAAAGGCAAAAGAGACGTGTGTCCGATCAATCGCCAACCACCCGGAGAATCGACCGGGTATATGGCAGTCTGTGAGCCGGCGATCGCCACCGTTCCTGCGCGCACATGTGTGCGTGGTGTTTCGAGGCGCGGCGTGATAAGCGCATCCGGCAGCCGGCCCAGGTAGGCAAACCCGGGCGTGAAACCCATCATGTAAACTGTATAAATAGTTTGGGTGTGCAGTCGAATAACATCTTCCACCCCCAGGTGGCAGTGATCAGCGACGAATTCGAGATCTTCGCCATATTCGCCGCCATAACTGACCGGGACCTCCACCTGCCTGGGCGGGTGCAAGGTGCTAGAAACAGTCGCATCAAGCAGCGGAACGATCCATTCCAGCACATCGGCCTGCTCCAACACAAGCGCATCATAATGCACAACCAGCGAAGCATAACCGGGCACAGTTTCAACGATCCCCGGCAGGGTTGCCCTGGCCATTGCTGCTGCCAGCAAGTGCACCCGGCGGTTGGTTTCCAGGTCAATGCTGTCCCCGAGCGGGATCAGGACGGATGTATCAGAGAGAGGCACTGGTTGCATGGGAACCATAAAAGGCTGCGCCGGACCGGTTTACACCAATCTGGCGCGATTTATTTTCCGCGGATGAACCCCATTCCCACTGCGGGCATGAGGTTCAAGGATACAGTTCGCGGGTTATTTACGGGGTTGTATCGAGATGGTTTCGCGACCGGCAAACAGCCGGCTGAGTGGTTCTGCTTCGAGCGCCATCACCCTGCTGTTGGCAAAATAATCAAAATTGAACTGTGTCCCATCGCCAGCTTTTTTACCGGGGATAGGCATGATACGCGCGGTGAGCGGTTTGTGCTGGCGCAGGGCCAGGGCCGAAATATCAAGCAACAGGGCCGAGATCTGTTCAACACTGGTATCACCCGGAACAGGGACGGTATCGAGCCCGCTGCCACACACGGCCGAATACATTAATAGATCTTTAACGGTCAATGCCTTTTCAGCGGCGCGCCTGGCAAGCACGGCATCTTCCAGCACAGGCATCATCAAACCGCTGAACCCTGCCCGCAGGAAATCGGCGCGATCGATGGCATCGGTCAAAATACAGGCCGCGGCAAGCGAACCATGCAGCCCGATCTTGGATACACCCATCGTCTCAAAAGCGGTGCCCAGCGACCTGGCATCGGCGGGAAATGGCGCCAGGGAAAAATCGATACCGCCAAAGCGCACGCTGAAACGGAATTTAAGCGGTTCGGCAGCATAAGCCAGTTTGCGGGCGTGATTTTCCAGTTCGTTGGTCAGGTTTTTACGCCCATCTTCAACGGTTTTTACATTGGCAAAAGCTTCAACAGCCAGGTTGGCCGCTTCGATGGCCAGGGCAAAAACCGGCTGGTCTGTCTCGTGGTATGCCGCGGGAAAGAAAGGCGTTCCGGGCAGCACATTGGCAAGCGCGGCAAAACGCAGGTTTCCAAAACCATCGGGCGAAATGGTGGCATTGCGAACGATGATATCGGCGCAGGCACGCATGGCCGGCAGGTAAATGCCGTGTTGGGCGGTCGCCATCACACCTGAGAAAAAAACATTCTTGGAAGCAGCGATGGCATCCGGGATCATTTCATAACTTTCGGGCACATCCGGCAGCGCCGGGCCGAGCGATGCGTAATCTATCCCGTTGGCGGCGATTGAATTGCTCAGGCGCTGGGCAAAGCGCGGCGTCAGGCTGATGGCATCCGCCCCCAGCAGGTTGGTAAAGGGCACGCTGGCTATGCGCGTGGACTGCACTTCGTACCCGGCGGCCTCAAAAGCGGACCTTGCATTGGACAGGAATATGCCCGCTTCCTGGATCTTCTCTTCTCTGATTGGCCAACCCACATTCATGAAATATGTAATCGATCGGATTTTCATAAAACCTCGCTTCTCTGCCGGACGATTTCAAACATCAGTACTGCCCCAGCAACACCTGCATTCAATGATTCTATTTTACCCGGCATTGGAATTTTTACGATCAAATTGGTCATATCCCTGGCAGGTTGGCTGGCTCCATCCGCTTCACCGCCAACGATCAAGGCCAGCGGCTGGCGGAAGTCAGCTTTCCAGCATGCTGTTTCGCCGTCAGAATCAGCCAGGAATGTGGTCAAACCAGCACATTTATCGCCTATCTTTTCCCAGTTGCAGGCGATGACCGGAATATGGAAGTGCGCTCCCATGCCAGCGCGGACAACCTTGGGCGCAAAAGCGTCGGTGGTTTCAGGTGGAATAAAAACAGCCTGGGCGCCTGCCGCTGCGGCAGTACGAATAAGAGTGCCCAGGTTGCCTGGGTCGCGGATCTGGTCCGGGATGAGTATAAAGGTAAAAGGATCGCTGCTGGCGGGCCGGGCATCGCTCAGGTGAAGAACAGCCAGCAGGCCCTGGGTGGTTTCGGTCTCGCTGGCTGTCCGCAGTACTGCCGGGCTTACTTCTTCGGCTTCTATTCCGCTGAAACGAATTTGTTCAACCAGTTTCCTGGCGCGGTTGGATGCATCGGCGCTGAACAACACGAATTGGAACGGCCAACTTGCGGCGAAGGCATCTTCAACCAGGCGTACCCCTTCGGCCAGGAAAGCGCCCGCCTCGCGCCGTTCCTTGGGCCTGCCAGCCAGCGCTCGAATGAGTTTGATGCGGGGATTATGCGGTGAGGTAATCATGCTTGGCTCATTATAATAAGTCTACTGCAAAAGCGATAAAAAATCAGCAAAGTCAGGACCAGCAGACAGGTTTTCTCAGAGTTAAGAATTTTGTACTGCGAATTGCCCGAAGCGCCGGATGTCACATTTTTTTGGTTTTATTTGGAAGGGTACAGTCGCAAGTGAGTTGCGGTTCCGGTTCTGATAAAATGGAAACATGCCAGCCCTTCTCCTGTTACGGCGGCGCATTGAACGCCGCTCTTTAAATCACCGCGCAAAAAAAAGCCGCCTGACCAGGGCGATCACGGCTTTTGGGCTGCTGCTGGCTCTGCTGGCAGGTATGCTGTTCATCGGTGGAGCTTTTGCATATGCATCGATCACGGCTGATTTACCCCCGGTGGAATTGCTTGGGCAAATGCTTGACCCGGCAGGCGGCAGCCTGCTCCAGCCGACGCGCATATATGACCGCACCGGAAAACATTTGCTGGTGACGCTGGCTGCCCAGGATGCTCCCCGCAAGTACCTGCCGCTCGATCCGGCAGCACCCGAACACCTGCCGGATACATTGGCCCGGTCAACCGTGGCTCTGCTCGACCCGGACTTCTGGCAGCACCCCGGTTATCGCCTCGACGGGCTCCAAAAAACGGACGAACATCCCACCCTTGCACAAAAACTGGCCGTCGACTTGTTGTTATGGAATGAACCACCCGGGCTGCGGCGGGCAATACGCGAGCGTATCCTGGCAGCCGAACTGACTGCCCGCTATGGGCGCGAAAAGATCCTTGAGTGGTACCTGAACAGTGCAAATTATGGGCGCTTTGCCTACGGAGCGGAGAGCGCATCTCAATTGTATTTTGGCAAGCCCGCCGGACAGATCAACCTGGCTGAGGCTGCTCTGTTGGCTTCCGTGAATGAATCGCCCGCCATCAACCCTCTCGATGCCCCGCAAGCGGTGCTGCAGCGTGAACAGGAGGCCATCAGCCTGATCGAGTCGCGCGGGATGGCGTCCAAGGATGAAGCCATCCTGGCTCGCTTCATGCCGGTTACCTTCCAGCCAGCATTTGTACAGGTCAATAACGCGCCGGCTTTTACCGCCCTTGCACTTTCACAATTGGAGAGTCGTTTCAATCGCGCGCGCGCCGAACGGGGTGGGGTGATCGTGCTTACAACCCTGGATTACGAACTCCAGCGTAGCACGGATTGCGCCACGCAAACCCAGCTGGCTCGTTTGAGCGGTTCAGGCAGCGCTGAAGCATGCCAGCTGTTGGCGCCGCTGGCGCCTCTACCTCCGGGACAAAATGTTCCTGACGCAGACGCCAGTGCGGTTGTGCTGGACCCGCGCAGTGGGGAGATCCTGGCGCTTGTCGGCGATTCGAAGAATGGTACACAATCACCTTTTCTGACCCCGCACCGGCCGGGTACGCTGCTGACACCCTTTGTTTACCTGGCTGGTTTTACACGCGGACTTTCCCCCGCCACACTGACTTGGGATATCGCCCCTGCTGGGGTCGAGCCAGTACCCGCTTCAACCAGCTACATGGGTCCAGTAAGACTGAGGGTGGCGATGGTCAATGACAGCCATCTCCCCACGGCACAATTATTCGAACAGATGGGCGCAGCGCTGGTGCAGCAAACAATGGCCCCGTTCGGGTTGGATATCCCCTCCGCCAGCCTTGATAATTTACTGGATACGGAAAACCGCTACTCGGTCATTCGGATGGCACAAGCATTCGGCATCTTTGCCGCACAGGGAACCCTCGTTGGGCAGGCTGAAACAGGTGGATTGATGCCATCAGCCGTCCTGGCTGTGCGTGGCATCGATGGAAAGTCTTTTGCTGAATGGGGCAGTCCTGCCTCGGAACAGGTTGTAAGCGGGCAACTGGCTTACCTGGTGACGGATGTTCTCAGCGCAAACATCTCGAACCTGGGGCGCCCCGTGACCTTGAAAGCCGGCCTGACCCGGGACGGTTCCAATGCCTGGATGGCCGGTTACACGCCTCACCGCGTGGCAGTGATCTGGATGGGCGGGCAGGGGCTTGCGCAGCGTACGCTGTTGGGATTGTGGACATCGATCATGCAGGCCGCCAGCCGGGATGTTCCACCAGATGGTTGGACACAGCCGGCGGGGATGTTGAAATTGAAAGTGTGTGACCCGTCCGGGATGCTGCCCACCCGCGCCTGCCCAAATGTGGTGGATGAGATCTTTATCGATGGTTACCAGCCGCTGCAAGCCGACACACTCTACCGGGAGTACGCTATTAACAGCCAGACTGGCTTCCTTGCAACCGCTTTCACCCCGCCCTTATTGGTGGAAAAACGGGTCTTCATGCAGGTACCGCCGCAGGCTCAGGACTGGGCCAGGGCGACCAACCTGCCGGTACCGCCAACCCAGTACGATACCGTCCAGCCCCCGGTGCCGGGCGCTGATGCAAACATAAGCCTGCCGGCCATGTTTTCGCAGGTTCAAGGCCGGGTGACCATCCGTGGATCGGCGGGCGGGGCTGGCTTCAGCCATTACCGCCTGCAGTACGGGCAGGGGCTGAACCCTGACAGTTGGCTGCCGGTCGGATCGGATGTCTCTTCGCCGGTCAGCGATGGGACACTGGCCTTGTGGGATACAACCGGTCTGAACGGCCTGTACTCGCTGCAGTTGCTGGTGATCAATACCGATAACAGTCTCCGGACCGCCACCGTCGAGGTCAGGATCGTAGGACAGTGAGTGGTGGCGGGCGCGGAGAGGCTCGAATATCATCCCCCTCCGGGGACTCCCAACAAAAAACCGCCTTGCGGCGATTAGTTTGTGAGCGCGGAGAGGCTCGAATATCATCCCCC